>Ga0209127_100581_pt1 | contig 12652 bp, 13 predicted proteins | sample LakSupMetagenome_FD_187469 | JGI IMG/M metagenome (GOLD analysis project Ga0209127, IMG submission 187469) | Freshwater microbial communities from Lake Superior, Canada - Sta WM archaea (SPAdes) (version 2) | ecosystem: Environmental > Aquatic > Freshwater > Lake | place: Lake Superior, Canada...
ATCGTATGCAGGTGCTTGGTACGGCCCCTCATGCTGATGCATGGATCGTACAGGTGCCGGTTTACTCCTGGAGTGGTCTGGGAGCTTCCGTCTCTTGACCCAGAAGAATAATCCAATACCAACAAAGACGACGATGGCAGCAATGACTGATCCTGCGATCACCCCAGCACTCCTGGCTGCAGCCCCTGTCTCTGCTCTTGCTGTAGCGTTTGCTGCGGCCGTGTCCGTGAATGATTGAAGCGTAGTCGTCCTGGTTGAGTCCGCAGTAGCTGTCGCAGTCGTCGAAGTATGGGCAGTTGTCGAAGCAGACGCCGTACTGATAGCCGCCTTGGTCTTCTGAGAGACAAGCGACGTGTACGCAGCCTGGTTCTTTGCCATTGCACAGTACGGAGCACCATCCGAACGAGAGGCACACTCGTACCCAAGCGGACAGCATGTCGAGTTCCCACATGACGAAAGGTCTGAGTCCAACGCGGTCGTCAAGATAGGACTGCCGGGATGGCCCGCAACGTTCATCAACCCGACATCGCAGGTAGTCGGTGTGATGGCATTGCAGGTTTGTCCGTTTGGGCAACAGAGGGCGGTGGTGTTGGACGCAAGTACAATACATTTGCTGCCAGGGGAACAGCAGAAGTTGGCGGGAAGACCCTGGCCGCAGGCACTGTAGCCTTTCAAGCACTGGGGAGCAGCGACCGCTCTCGCGAGGACGGTCATCCCACGGAAGAGGAGCATGGCAGATACATAACAGCTTTGAATAGTAGTTCAAAAATCAGTGGACAAGGGGAAGACATGGCGGGAGACGCAAGTTACGAAGCACGCGAGAATATAAGAGGGAACACCGTTTCCGAGCCATCACTAACTACAGCTGACCCTCAAGCCACTTGTGAGGACCGCATTGCCGCGCGGATGTCGATTCAAAGGAAGGAGACAACAAGCTAGAGCCGCACCATAGTGGAGAGACGAATATTTGATGAACCAACATACCCTCCTTCAATACCTAGCTTGGGGGCGCACAGCTCAAACAACAGGGTTCCAGATCGGGCTGCAACGAAGCGACATACCCTCAGTTCTCATATGGGGAGGATTTGGTGGCGCCTATTTGATACGACGCTCTCTGGCTCCAGGCTGTTGGGAGTTTGCGGCGAATCATGACGTGTCAATAATCGCCGGTTCCAAGCTACCGGTAGCGACACCATGGCGATGCACGTTGGACCGTCATGTAATGTTGGGTAAGTCTTGAAAGGCCGCGGCTCCCTTACCTTCGTTCTAGGATGTTGCCAAACTCGAAGTGGCGACGTCCGCCAAGATGCGATGCGATGTTCAATATCGAGGTATGGAACGCTTGTGAAGTGCCGAGTGGCTGCTCGGATACAGGAATAGCAATGAATAAACTAATGCAATATCGAATTATGCGATCCAATTAGTACCGAGGCATTGGCAGCTGAGGAGCGTACTCTTACAACATGGTACGATTTGGTATAATGCGGCTTGTGAATACATCTCCGTGATAGAAGCAAGGCAAATACAGTTCGGCAGTTCTCTTTTGCGTTGCGATCATGAGGCGCGTCTTAGGATCCCAGGGCCAATTGTTCAGGGTTAGGTACGAATTTGTTCTCTCGTCAAGGGTGCATGAGACGCTTCTTTGAGACTGGCACTGACACTCTTCAAGGCCACGGCTTTCAAGGCTTCGGCCCATGCATCTCAAGCCAGGTCTCCGCTATGAGACCACTGAAGCTGCTGCGAGCAAGCCTTTTCGGCTTGATGAGGGACCACGTAACCCTGCTGTGAAGATTATCAACCAAGGCATTTCGGTCGAATCAGGTCCCCGTAGCAAAAGGAGTTACCTGCCGGGTCTATGGCTTCGGTAGGTCTTAGTGAGATTACCTGTCGGGTACACTTCGACTGACAGCATTTCTCCCACAGCGACAATTGCAGATGTATGGAATGTGTCAACCAGGATACGATGCAGAGAAACGTAGAGACCTTCAAGGTACTGGCCCTGCTATCTCTAGCCTTGACATAGAGATGGTTAGACTGATGCCTTTCGCAGATACCACCTACTATAACACCAAAAGACGTCAGATGGCAGGGAGACCATGAGGGAGGTCTCAGGGTAACCTGTGAGTACTGATTGTCAGCCAGGAAATCTGACTCTGAGTTGACCGTTTTGCGCTGATAGGGCCTGATGGTCATGAGAGCCAGTACCCCTGGCGATTCATCAGCAACTACCTAGATCATGACTACCAGGAGTTAGATGATCCAAAGTCAGTGATGTACTCAAGAACGCACAGTCAGTAGCTTACCATATCTCAGGCCTATATTCTTCGATGGGAAGATTGCGGAAAATCCGCCTTCGGTGGACTACAACCGCGTCATGCTGCCCGATGACTCTGGTGTTGCTGAGTTGCTGGAGAAGATAGTACGTCAACTTCCCGGGAAGTCAGCCCTTCTGTTACTAACTATCGCTCAGAAAAGACACGGGTTTGCTTTCGTTGACAACACCCCGTACGAAGACCCGCAGGACACAAAACGGCTGCTGGAGCGTATATCATTCATACGCGAGACTCACTACGGCGGGTTCTACGACTTCACCCCCGACCTGTCCATGGCCGACACAGCCTACACCAACATCGCCCTCCCGGCGCACACCGACACGACCTACTTCACCGACCCCGCAGGCCTCCAGTCGTTCCACCTCTTATCTCACACTCCCGCCCCAGGTAGCGCTGCCGCCCCGGACGGAGAGTCCGGAAGCGAGGGACCCCAGGGAGGAGCATCGCTCCTCGTCGACGGTTTCGCCGTCGCAGACGACCTGAAGCGCAACCATCCGCACCTCTACAAGATCCTGGCCAAGGTCCGGCTACCGTGGCACGCGAGCGGCAACAAGGGCATCACGATCGCGCCGGACAAGCGGTATCCCGTGCTCGAGCTCGACCAGGACACCGGCGAGCTGCACAGGATCAGGTGGAACAACGACGACAGGGGCGTCGTGCCCTGGGACGACGAGTACTCCCCCGAGCAGTGGTACGAGGCGGCGCGCGTGTGGGACGCCACGCTGAGGAGCCATTTCCAGTGCTGGATCCAGCTGGAGCCGGGGAGGGTCTTGATCTTCGACAACTGGCGGGTGCTTCACGGACGGAGTGCGTTTACGGGGATCAGGAGGATATGCGGAGCGTACAGTAAGTGAACCATTGAAGCCCGACAGGTCCCCCCTCCTTGCTAACTATCGCCTATAGTCAACAGGGACGACTACATATCCAGGTGGAGGAACACAAACCTCGAGCCCTGGGAAGTCAGGAAGATCATTGGATAGATCTGGGCTCCTAAAGAGCAAGCGAAGATATCAGCGGGAGATAGAAGGCATGGTGCATGTCGTCTGTTACTACTTGTCCCAACATGGCATCTCCGCAATAACCCTTTGCGGTGCCAAGCCGCCGTTGTAACCCCACACATTACCCCTCTTGCGCTTCAGTGCCCCTCCATCCACGTCACTCCCGCCGCGAGCTCACCGTAACCAGAACCCAAGCGAGGGCCGGCCAGAGGCTTTGAAGCATCTTGGAGAGGTCAAGTCTCATGGTAGCGGCTTTTAGGACGGTCTTCAACCTAGTGTACGGTGTACTGCTATCCGGGTGCAGAACCGGCGAGCTGGATGTGTCCCTGACTCTCAATGCCGATCAATGGACCTTTGGCAGGTATTCTGGTACAGTTGTTGAAGAGCTGCCCTGTCCACTGAACATCGCAAGGTGAGCCCAGGTTCCACTTTGTCTTCCCCACTGATGGAACAGGATCTCGTCACCTTACAAGACGGAGGTCGGGTTCAGGGGAGGCTACAGATGCAAGTCGCACGGCGATGGCTTAGCATTGGGCCGCATTGCGGCCGCGGACGGTGGGTAACCTGGCGGTGACCTCTCCAGGGAATTTCCGTGATCTACATAAAAGAGATTCTATTCTTCTCTCAGAAGCTACATCTATATCACTTGTCACACTCGACTAGTATACTTCATACTTCCTTTTTACCCTCTCTCACCAGTAACAAGCACTTCCATCCTGCCCTCGCCACACCCACCCCGAAAACAGCAGTTCGAAAAGATGGCCGAGAACATGCGCGACGGCAAATTCGCCCACAACTGCACCTCCGCCCCGTCCGAGCACCGCGTCCTCCCGCTCTTCTCCCTCGCAGGCCGCACAGCCATCGTCTCGGGCGCCGCCGCCGGCATCGGGCTGGCCGTCGCCCACGCCCTAGCGGAAGCCGGAGCCAACGTGGCGATCTGGTACAACAGCAACAAGGAGGCCCTCACAAAGGCCTCGGAGATCGAGCAGACCTACAACGTCAAGTGCCGCGCCTACCAGGTCAACGTGACCTCGTGGGAGGCCGTCGAGTCGGCCGTCGACCGCATCGTCTCCGAGTTCGGCGGGCGGCTCGACGTCTTCGTCGCCAACTCGGGCGTGGCGTGGGAACAGGGCCCCATGCTGGACGGCGGGCTGGACCACTACCGCAAGGTGACCTCGACCAACGTCGACGGGACCTTCTACTGCGCGCGCGCGGCGGGGAAGCACTTCCGCCGCCAGAAGAGGGAGGGCACCACGGTCGACGGGAAGGAGCTGGTGGGGTTCAACCAGGGGAGCTTCATCGCGACGGCGAGCATGAGCGGCCACATCGCCAATATACCCCAGCTGCAGGCGGCGTATAACGCGTCCAAGGCGTCGGTTATTCACTTGTGTAAGTGGAGATGTTGATGATAAAGGGGGAAGGGGGAAGAAAAGAGGCTGACACACAAGGACAGGCAAATCCCTCGGCGTCGAGTGGGCGGGCTTCGCGCGTGCGAACTCGGTGAGCCCTGGGTACATCAACACCGAGATCTCCAAGTTCAACTCTCCCGAGGTGCGGAAGGTGTGGTCTGATAAGATCCCCATGGGGTGAGTTTCCAGCGTGACGGTCCGTTTTCTTTCTTCTATGCAGAGGCGCTGACTTGTGGGCCAAAACAGACGCGAGGGAGAGCCGGCTGAGCTGAAGGGAGTCTACCTGTACCTTGCTTCGGATGCGTCGTCGTATACCACCGGCACGGACATCATCGTTGATGGAGGTTATTGTGCGCCATAAGTCTGATATGTGCTCGCTTGCTGTGCCTTAAACCAAGCGCTGGTTGAGGACGAGGGTTTGACAGGAAGGAGGGTGGATACAGAGGGGGCAGAGATAACGGGCATCTGGTAGGATACTTGTGCTGAGACTGATCTCACGCGAGCCTTATCAATAAAGGCGAGCTAGAATGCTTGAAACGGACTTGGGATTTTCTACAGGTGGACATCCAATTGCCATCTGATACACGACTACATCTTCAACCAAAGTTCAATTGCTCCTATACCTGCCGGTCTCATCATCCAGTCTCGCGGCATCACGTAGTAGCCACCACAAGAAACTTTTATCTCCGTCTGTTTGTATATACCAGCGTTCTTCAATGCACCGTAGAATGGATATCCTCCCGTACCCTTGGCACAGCCGAAAAGGTCGCGTACCCTTCGAAACGCAAAACACAATCGTAAACATCGTGAATGTCGTCAACATCGTAATATATGTACAGCCTGTCGTAAATAGAAGTCTGGAGCCGCCATGCGTCGTGCATATGGCGGGCAGTCATGCGTAGAGCACCGTCTGTGAGACTTCTGCTCACCCATGCCGAATAACAGCCTTCCCCTTATCCTTATCCTTGCTCTCAACAGTCACCAGCAACTGCCTCAGGCTTCCCTCGGCGTGGCTCGGCCTACTGCCCCTCCGATTCGCAGACTGTCCCCCGTGCGAGCTGGGTCCCGTGCCCTTCCAGGGTATCCACGTATTCCAGCCAGCCAGCGGCCCGTTATTCTGGAGGTTTTGTGCGTCCGTCCGAGAGACCATGTCGGCGAGCTCGTCCATGAGCTCCGCGTTCTGGGGAGGCTGGGCGCTAGGCCCACCACTTTCGACCAGAGCACTTTCCGGCGCTGTCCGTATCTCCAGGTGGCTGGGCGATGTCTGCGGTTGCGCCGGTTCGCCGACCAACGCCGATGCCGACGACCGGGGCGACGCCGCATCACTCTGGCCGGTGCTGTGTTTCCTGTTTTCCAAGAGGGCGTTGGCCAGAGACGCCGATTTTCTCCGTGACACCTTCCTCCTGGCTAAATCATCTCGTTGGCTAGCAGCCTCGCCAGAGTGATTCCCGCTGCGTGTCCCCGAGCCGCTAGCAGGAGTCGCCCCAGAAGCTGAAGCTGGCGACCCAGAAGTCTTCCTGGCAGCCCTTCCCCTGACCTCCTCGGCAATCTCAGCCGCCGACTTTTTCTTCTCCTTGCCATCCTCCGAAGACCCGCTGGACGACATGATGGTCTCCAACGTGCCGTAGGCGACGCTCTTCTGCCGTATGCCACTCCTCCGCTTCCTGTGGCCCCGGGCAGAGCTCTCGTCATCATCAGAAGCAATAGCCTGCAGCGTCGGTCCTCCCATGCTGGAGCCAGGCCCTCTCCTCCTATTCCTGGCCGACGAGCTCGCAAAACTCGCCCCAGACCCGTGTGGCGCGACGTGGACCTCGTACTGGTTGCTCATGCTGTACCGCGATCGCGCACATATTTCCGCTATCCTGTCGATGTCGGTGCTGATGGCTCCTTCGTTCTGCAGCTCGGCCATGAAGCTCTTGAACGAGAAGGCTTCCAACGGAGGGAGCTTTGGTTCTTCTTGGTCGCGTTGATTTATCAGTGGCCATTGCCATGCTAGTTTGCTTTTCTTGGGCTTGGGGCGCGGCATGTTGTTTGCTATTACCCGCCCATCCGCGCTTCCTGTAGATGAGGGTGGTGCAGCCCTGGTTTGTGATATGGTTGGTTTTGTGGAACCGCGCGAGAGGTACGAGCCTGCTCGTGAGGAGGAGGGCAGAGGTATGCGTCTCGAGCCGCTCCGGGAGACGCTCGAGGGTCGGTAGGGGTAGGAGTGTGCGTTCGAGGGAGTCGGTCCGCTATATGTACGGACTATGACGGGTTGGGAGTAGGTGCTGCTCTGCGCTCCGGTCGACTTGGCGTACCGGTGACGGGTGACGGGAGAAGGGTAGTTGCTGTTTAGCTCGCGCAGGGTTGATATGCGGTGGGCAGCTGTGCCGCCGTCGAGGGGAATTGGTCGGCCCTCGGCAGGGACCAGGGAGGTAGACGAGGAGTTCGCAGGTTGAGAGAACAGCGGAGGGAATGCGAAGGGTAGAGAGTGCCTCCGCGACTTGGAGAGACGTTGTGAGGACGGCGGGCGAGGTTTGGAGGTGCCTGCCGCAGCATTTAAACTATCCTGCGAGAGCGATGACTCTGGAGGTAATGGAGGTCGATGAGGACCAGACGGAGAGGCCTGCTCTGCGTTCATGGCTCGTACTCGGGCGGCACTGCGATGTGGACCGATGTATGAGTTGTCACATGTAGTAAGTCGACGGATCCCATTAGCCATATAGCATCGGGTACGTAGCAATGAATCTGCGGCCCTGGACGTGTCCAGGGAAATCGGGCAGGATGCGTCGTGTAGGACCAATGCAGGTGTGTCGTGGTGGCAGCTGGGGCGACGGCTTTAGCAGCACGGAGACGTCCGAGGCGACATGATTTGACCCGTCCGTCGTTGCGTCTGCGTGTCTCAAGGGACGGGATCGAACTGTGGGACAGGAGGCGTGTCAAACGGCCACTACCGCCGCCGACAGTAGGTGGCGTAGAATTGATATGTTGGACGCAACGTCTAATGCGCTGGAATGGAACCTTTCAAGGCCTCGCTCAACTGTCGACGATAATTCTCCACCAAGTTTGGCGGTGCGATGCGGGACAAGATGGAAGGACGCAAACGGCAGCACAGATGGGCAGATGGGCAATTTGCCAACCAATATCTCCTCTCCTTTGTTCCGTTTAGTTTTCCTCAAATTGTTGAGAGGGGAAAAGCAGATTCTGTCTGGTTGGACCGACATTGACTGGTTCCGCGATGCAGTAGGGTAAAGCATTGTTCGCGAGGCTATTGGATGATTTGGGAGCTTTCTCTGCAAGGTAGTCGTGGCTGTCGTCCACAGGGCAGGAAGTGCTCCGCCTACGGAGTCCACCTCCTGAATACCAGCCACTCACAGAAAGCGGGGGTTGAGCTAACGGAGTGCCCAGTTAACTTTATCTCAATGCTATTGTGAGGGCAGCGATTCCACCACCATGGGCACATTTAACAACAGTACGTCTGTACCTCGACATTCGCTTGATGTGTGAGGCAAGATAAACGTCTACCCTAGTCCCAGTGACCTCGATGACTCCTTAAGGTAAGGTATTCAAGCTTCTTCCCATATATTCCCACTCGGTAGGCACCCCCTTGCAACTTTTGGGCCCCAAACAAGTTCACGCAACAATCGGCGGCCCCTTTCCCTCTGACCAGGAGCTGCCAGAAGCGTACAATGAAAGGCCTGCCCTTGACACATACCCATCACCACGTCAGGCTTGTGTGATGCCACCGCGGATGATCTTGGCAATTGACTGCAAGACGGGCTGCAGTCCAGAGTCTGTCCGGGTCGAGCCATCTCCCCCTTGCGAGCGCTCCTTCTGTCGCAACCACATGGCGAAGTCGTCGCAACCTGGTTCCTCTCGCAGTTCTCCGGGGTGATTGTACGTCCGTGTCCCGTATCCGGTCGAACTTTGCGAGGAGAATGCCTCTTGCTGCCTCTCAGCCTCGATCGCACTCAGGTCATACAGGACACCGTCAGCTTGGAACTTCGTTGCACGTGCAAAAACCTGGTCATTGAGCTATCTGCCGATCGCTCGCAATAACGTTCACCGGCATACGGCTGTTGAAAGTGTTTCTGAACCTGCGCATGTCTGGGCTGCAATTATGGGATGAAGAGGATTCCCGTTTCCGCATCGAAACTTCCTTCAGGACCAACCCGGTTCCGCTGTTCTACGTGTAAGTAAGTCGTTGCAGCTCTCATCTTCCAGCTACTTCCGCGCTCCTCTGTTCGCTCGCTCAGCGGATGGGCTGGACGATCGTGCCATAGCCATTACCTCCGGCCTGAACCCTCTCGCTGTAGATGCCTGGGGCGCGCGACGCCGTGAACCGGCCCTCTCTGGCCTGCTCTCTGCGGTCGTAGTAGACGTATTCGAGGTAGAAGGCATGCACATGCCCAGGTACGTAGCTGGAAGAGAAAGACTGTCAGCAAATGATCCCCCTTTAGACGCGACGCTGCACATGGGAAACTTACCCTAGAATCGTGAGGCAGATGTTGATGAACATATCAATCCCGCATCCTGCGACGGCATAGACGCCGAGAGGCGGCACTGTAGAGGACAAAAGTTAGGTGGACGATTCTGTATAGGGCGTTGAATTCTGCAGCACGTACGCAAAAGGGTGATCAACACCAGGAGAATGGCAGATGCGGCGCCCATTCTGATCGTATGATGCTGCGCTTTGAGGTTCCGTAAGCCGGTGTCGGGTTCTTGGAGCAGGGATGTTGTGGGTTGGAAGATGCTGTTTGTTGAGGGAACAAGTAGATTTTGCTATCACCAGAAGTCAGGAAAATGTCCCAGGTCTTATCCCCCTGCGAAACAAGGTGGTGTCACTCTCCACGTGTAACAGAGGTTGCAGGTCGCGTTCTGACCGAGGTGCTTCACTGGATCATGCATGACGTAGATCGAGCTTACAGATATGTGAGGGGGCGCTTGCGCCACGTTACCAACGGCGAAGGTCGGTACGTACATGCTGACTCATCCGCGATTAACAGTAAGTCCCCGTCCACCCAGGGTCCCAGGCCGGTCTCCTACGCTCCGGACGTGAAGAGTGCGTGTATCGTTCGGCATCTCGAGTGCGGGCTGGATAGGTAGTTACAGTGGTGTGTACCTTAGGGATGTTGGAAGGTTAGCCCCCTCAAAATGACTATATATCAGACCCTTGACGAGCTCGCAGCCGGTATGCCTACCACCATCGACCTCGTCTGTCGTTAGCTAGACTGTGTGTAACTCGATGCTGCGAGTAGCCGTCGTAGACTCGCTTTTGCCAACAAATGCACAGCAAAGAGAATATGAGACACACTGCGGGTGCCATGAGAGTCACCATATCGCCGTGGTGGGGCGGCGCGTGCGGCGGCATATCGCGGGTTGGATCGTTTTTGTGGGCAAGAAGGGAGGTGGTTCAATCCTCACATAGGGGTACGGGATATATTGCCGATAAACTTTTTAGTCAGATCGTCGTCCCTTAGGCCATGCTGAGCATGAAGGAGCGGCGGCTGGAAGGAATGCAGGAAACAGGAATAGAACGACCGCACCGCGAAACGACGATCCAGTACGGACTTGATAAGGTGCGGCGGCTCCCGGTCCTGCAAGCCTAGCCAGCCTGTATACGTTAAAGGGGGCAGCCGCGCCGATGCACCTTAAGGCACCTTAAGGCACCTAGATAAAACGACCTGAGTTTCCTGTGTTCCGGGACGCTTGCCACAGGCTATCTATCATTCTGGAGCACCCACATTAGGTTGTGCTTGTTGGCTCGGCTGCAGCGCTGTCTGTACCTTACTGTGGTAGGCATGCATGTATGTACTGCACTGTGTGTATGTACATAAAAAGGGGCGCCGCCCCCGTTTTTGTCAGTTGTCAACTCCTCAGAATGGGCAAAGGCTCAAGGTCCATGCGCCTGCGAGGGTGATGGCCAGGGATTGATCGATAAAAGGAGGACTTGCATTTCCAATAAGGTTCAGCTTCTAAAATGCCCTTTGCCTTCGGGCCCGCTTGGCTTCAGGTCATAAGTTGTGTGCTCAAGTCGGTACGTTCGTAGCAATACAGTGAGTCCACCACGACGAACGCAGAATAAAGTAAATGACATGGACCCTGGTGACGGTTTGAAAGGTGCCACTAAATTCACCAAGAGCATCCACCCTTTGGGACACGACACTGACAGCGACATTGCTCGATCCAACAACACTCCTCTCGACCACGTTGCTTTTCCCATCAGGGCCCTTTAGAAGGTCCCGCGTGAGGTTTTGCAGCACTAGTATCTTGAATTCTGCAATGAGTTCTCTTACTGTTTTGCCGTTCAGCTGTGACAGGATTGTGAGATGCAGGTGCAACAGTGTTGTTGGAGAAGTACCTGACTTTTATGGATATCCATACTGACCGGCCACTAAGCTACTATAGGCCACTCAGGGACTAGGTAGCTAATCCTGGTTGGCCCAATTTCTTGTCAGTTTTCCCGTTCCTTCTTTCACCTTGCCGACAACCACAACGGCCACTACTACTCCGAGGTCGAATTTCTGGGTTTCTTGCTTCTTCGCCTCGCTTGAAACCGAACAGCTTCACCTCTGGTGTCTTTAGGCTTTGCCAATCAAGCTTTTACATCATCAAGCCCAACCCGATCCTCGAGACCTCCGCGCCGCCGAGCTCGGCCATCTCAAGTCTTCTGAAACTCCCCAGAATCGAACCGTGGCCATCACTATGGCTTCCACCCAGAGCCCCCCGCTCAAGCTGGACAGATACGTCGTGATCCACGTTGCGACCACCTGCGATGAGCATGGCGTCTACGTCACCAAGGACTCGGCCGAGCTGATCGAGCTTGGCTGGATTCTTCTCGACGCCCATAACCTCGAGGAGGTGAGCCAACTCCGAGAAGCGCTGAAACAGTGTTTCGCGACCCCCTTTTTTTCTTGTCCGCAGGTGTCTAACCCAGCTCCTTGCACAGCTGCACCGTGAGAGCGTGCTTGTCAAGCCTCAGAACACGCCCATCACTCCTCTATGCAGTAAGTCTGCGCCATTTCCCCATTCCAATCTGGGTGCCATCGTCGCTCTCTCACCAATGCTCAGTCACTGACTATCCTCTGCGATGTAGCAAGCTTGACCACCTTGACCTGGGAACATGTCCGAAACGCCGGCACCTTCCACGATGCTATCCGCCGATTCGATGCCTTCGCCAACGAGCATTTGCTGAAGAACAACCTCGAGTTTGTCTTCGTCACGCTGGAGGCGTGGGATCTCCGTGTCCAGCTTCCCCGGGAAGGTCGCGACAAGAACGTCGTGCTGCCTCCGTACCTCCAGCATTCACGTACCTTCGATCTCCGAACCGAATACCAGAGATGGCAACAGCACCATCCGGAGTCGCTGCCCTTCGGCCCTTCTTCGCTTGCCAACATCTGTGCCGCTCTCGAGGTCGAGCCTGTGCAGTCCAGCGCCCCGATCAAGCACAACCTCCCCTTCCACCTGCAGGCTCTCGCGCCAGCCTCTCCTCGTAGGGCTATGGAGGAAGCTGTGACGCTCGCCCGCGTCCTCCGCGGTCTTATCCACAAGTCTCAACCCCCTCACGAGCACCCGGACGTTCTGACGCGGCCCATGGATGCCCGTGCCGATGTCCGTGCCTTCTTGTCGGAGCGGAGTAAGGTTCTGCACATGTCGGGACTGCCGCACGACACCACTCAGTCCGAGCTCGAGAGCTGGTTCACCCAGTTTGGCGGACGGCCCATCGCCTTCTGGACCCTGCGCACCCCAGAGCAGCACAAGCCGACCGGCACCGGTTTCGCTGTCTTCTCTTCCCACGAGGAGGTAAGTTGATCTGGCTTGCTTGTCTATCGGCACCGTCCGTATATCCTCACTGGCCACTCACTGACTATTTACATCGCAGGCCGCTGAGAGCTTGTGCATGAACGGCCGTGCGTTGAACGAGAAAGCCATA
>Ga0209127_100582_pt1 | contig 12616 bp, 16 predicted proteins | sample LakSupMetagenome_FD_187469 | JGI IMG/M metagenome (GOLD analysis project Ga0209127, IMG submission 187469) | Freshwater microbial communities from Lake Superior, Canada - Sta WM archaea (SPAdes) (version 2) | ecosystem: Environmental > Aquatic > Freshwater > Lake | place: Lake Superior, Canada...
GTGTGTTATAACAGGGTAAGTCATAGTGCATGCCTATTGTAATCGAGGCATGGAAGGAGAGTGAAGGCCGTCCAGCAGTCTCCAGTGAAGAAATATGCGGATTCTCTGCATATCTGGGGCCATCTTCGGACCTATATCGAGAACAGTTCCCTGTTGCAGAACATCTGAGCATCTGGCGGATAAATCAGACATTATTGAGTCTCGTTTGCTCATTCATGCCGTGACACCCGTTGAGCAATGTGCTTGGAAGTGAATGTTGACGACAATCGGGATGTTAATCGCGGAGGTCGACGACCGAAGTTTGGTGGGCCCACAGACCCACCTCGTTTCCGCGCTGGCGGGGCTTGCCAAGCATTACTCATCCGGCATGACCTCACCTTAAGTCAAGGAGCCAAGAAGCTCAATTCTGTGCTGATGTCCACACATCCTCTGAAAACAGCACAAAGCGAAAGGTTCTAGAGGATGTCGATCTCACAGCTATCACGGCTGCTCCCGCTGCCTGACTCTGAACTCCAGCAGGTGCTCGAATATGGCTCGACTCTCTCCAAGGATGAGGCCGCCGAGCACTTCACCAACCTGCTGGGTGACTCGCCGCAGGTAATCGAGTTCATCTCCTCCTTTAACTCACGGCGGGCGGATCCAAAGGCCAAGGCTTCGTCAGCTACCCCGGGAACGGCATCAGGAAGCGCTTCTGCCAGCAGGACGCCGCAGGGCAGTGATATTGAAGGAGTACCCAGACCACAGCGCGGCCAGAACAAGAAGAAGAAGGCCCCGCTGCACACGCCGGCCCCTCGACAGGTTGCTCCCTTGGGACCTACACCCGGCATGGCTTACAGCAAGAAGAGCCAAGAAGACGACTACATGCCAGCACGGTCTGGGACGTCGACGCCCTCGCATCCGAGCAGCGACGGCCCAACAAGAGCCCCGCCTCCGAAGCCAGCAACCCCTCCACCATCCAGGGCACCGCCCTCAGCAGCAGGGAGTCTGGTGTCAGACCTCCTCGCCCCAAAGTCCAAGTCCAGGCCCAGCTCACGGCCCAACTCAACCCCGGCCTCCCGCTCATCTACCCCCGGACCGGGCCCCAAGCCACCTCCCACCAAAATCTCCATCACAGGCGGCACCCCCATGCACGGCGCCTCGACAGCAGTCACAGACCTAGACGAAGCCATCCGCTCCCTCGAACTTACCACCAACCCAAAGCACCCCTCCAACTCCCCCGAGGGGATCGCCGCCCGCCGCTGCAACTGCGTCGCCACACGCCACCCCCTCCAGTCCGCAGCCCCCAACTGCCTCAGCTGCGGCAAGGTGATCTGCGTCAAAGAAGGCCTCGGCCCGTGCACCTTCTGCGGCACCCCGCTCCTCAGCAGCTCCGAGGTGCAGAGCATGATCAAGGAACTCAAAGCCGAGCGCGGGCGCGAGAAGATGGCCGCCGACCGGGAGGCCCACCGACGTCCCGAGGTCGCCGCCGCGCCGCGGCCGTTCACCGCCCCTCGCACGGGGCTAGAAGGCTTGAGCGAGGCCGAGGCGAGGGCGAGGGAGCACCGCGACAGGCTGCTCGCCTTCCAGGCGCAGAACGCGCAGCGGACGACGGTACGCGACGAGGCGGCCGATTTCGACGTGGTGTCGGGCGCCAGCATGTGGGCCTCGCCCGAGGAGAGGGCGCGTGAGCTGAAGAGGCAGCAGAAGCTGCTGCGGGAGATGGAGTGGAACGCCAGGCCCGAGTACGAGAAGAGGCGGCAGGTGGTGAGTATCGATCTGGTGGGGAGGAAGGTGGTCAAGAAGATGGCTGCTGTCGATCGGCCGCCGAGTCCGTCGTGGGATGAGCCCGGTGCGGGTGAGGAACCGGAGGAGGTAGGGGAGTTGGCGGAGATCGGGTCCGAACGTGTCGCTGGTGCTGGGGGTGCGTTTAGTCGGAATCCGCTTTTGGGAGGGGTTATTAAGCCGGTCTATGAGGTCAAGGGGAACGGGCTTGAGTTGGAGGGGAGGAAGGACAGGAAGACGCGGTGGCGGAGGGTGCAGGATGACTTGGATGACAATGAGGCTGTGATCTTGGATGGAGGGGTTTATGGACCTGTGTCCGACTTGCAGGAGGCGGGAGGAAGGGATGAACCTGCTTGATGTGAGATGGACGTGGGGATCGGGCCCCAGCATGGTCACAGGCTGCCATCCAAAACAGGCATTGCGCCCTGAAGCGCTGATATTCCATTCACGTGGCACTTGTCGCTTCCTTCTCCAGCACCCCAAGCTCTAGCAGAATCTGATCATAGGAGAGTTTCCCTTCTGGCATCAGTTTCAATAACCTGGAAGTGGCTGATTCTCTGTCTGTTGAGTTCCAATGGTTGGCTTGTGACACACCATCTGGGCTCACGGTTGATGGAATGTTCGGTTTTGAAGGGTCATCTGGCATCAAGACTCACGTCACAGTTCGATCTCAGCTTGAAGTTACTTCCTGAATGTAACAAAAGGTTGGCAACCAAGGATGTTGAGCCACCTAACTTCTGCAATAGATGTCGCCTAAATCATGAAAGACTACGTGCGAGTCATTCTACACTGAATGGCGGGAACCTTGTGTGCTCCTCGTATGTACAAACCACGGACTTGTTCCTGGGTTATGACTTATGACGAGTCCCTCTTGAGGGGTTTTACCCTTGCAACAAACAAGATCGACTGGGATCCTGCCATTCTGGCACATGTCCGCCATGATGGAAGTGGGTACTATAGCATCCAGCCGTTTTTCCTTGCTGTGCTCTGGAGACTGCTTCGTAGCGAAGAAAGAGAGATGGACTCCCTGTATGTCTGTCTTCTGGTGGAAAAGGAGTCCCAGCTCCCCCCTGAAGCGATGTATTGTAAAGATCCTTTGACTGTCATGATGCCTTAGTAAGCATAGGAAAAGGGGCCAAGGCTATGGGCCGAAAGAAACACCTCCTTTAGGGCTGGGGGCGCCTATTAGCCGCTCGCAAGCGCGTCGGCATGAAGATCCGTGCTCTCAAAGTTTGGCGTCCCACTTAGTGGTTCCTGAAGCTTGTGGGGAAAGACCAGGGGAGCGCCGTCGCGTCACGGTTATCGCGATAACAATTGCACGCTCGGTTCGCACCACTTCCTCACCGACCCAAGAATATCGCTATTCCAACAGCTCTCTGTCTTGCAAGCCGCCGGTTCTGAGCTTTGGACCTCGCGATATCCCTTCGCAACCAGATTCACGCGCTCCAACAAGGCGGTATTGCTGTTCCCAACGCCATTCCCACCTACCCCGCACATCCCAGTCGCCCAGTCGCTTGACTTCAGCTTCGACGCGTTTAATCGAGAACACCAGCAGGCTTGCAGCGACGGCGGCGGCAGAAGGAGCACATCGACTCGAAAACTGGTAATTCTGGCCTAGGCGACCGCGATCGACCGTCAGTGACAAGGGACGAAGACAGTATCCGGCCGCCATGGTCTGATGGCGACAAGTCGATGTTGAAGCTCCCCGGTTCCAAGGAGGAGCCTGTACCTCCTCCATAGCAGCCCTCCCCTAAGCTTCAGCCGCATGAGAACCGACTCTCCAGGATGCCGACCGTCCATGTTACCCCCGGGTCGGACCTGCTCTTGCAGGACATCGCCAACGCGCTGCACAAGGCCAAGAAAGTGGTGGTGGTGACTGGTGCCGGCATCAGCACAAACTCGGGAATTCCAGTGAGTACACGCGTCCGGCATGGGCTAGCAATCACAGGTGCGGTGTGTGCTAACATGACGGCAGGACTTTCGCTCCGAGAATGGCCTTTATTCCCTGATCCAGGCCCAGTTCGATGCTGCTTCCAGAGAGCTCGAGAAGCGGGAAGAGGAGAGAGCAGAAGCGCAAGATGTCCGGTCCTCACCTCCTTTGATCGAATTTGTCCAGGCCAGACCATCAAAGCGGAGGAAGCTCTCGATTGAGGATGAGGAATCTGCGAGGAGTGAGCCGAAGGGTCCAGCTGAAAAGGAGGAAACAAGGACCACAACGAACTTGGATGCAAGCCAGCAAAGTCCAAGAGGACTAGCACCACCAGCTGATGACCCAGATCAGCCCACGACACACGATGAGGACAACTGCATTACTGTGGATGACGGCCTCTGTATCACCGTGGGTGCTGGCATGGACATCACGGTAGCCACAGAGGGCAGCAACTCGGTTATTGAGGAGTCGATTGTTGTCCTCGGAGACACTGCCATGGAAGGATCCCTAAGCGGGTCCGGCTCTGTACCTGGCTCACCTGGCTCACCTGGTTCACCTGCCGAGGATTGCGGAGGGACAGTCAGAGGGGCAGCAGAGGTCATGAGCCCTGATCACGGAGCTAGCCCCCCAGCATCGACGGGGGTCACCACCCAGACACCCAATGGAAGCCCAGCCTTGGCTCCGCGACGGCCTGAGGACGGCCTGACCACTCGGCCTGGTTTTGGGCCTTCTTCAGATTCTGGACCCCTCGAGAAAGTTGCAACTCTTTCTTCCCCACGAGCCTCAACACCCAAAATCTCCCATCTCTCTTGTGATATCGACCAGCCTGCAACCTATCCTTGCAGCTCATCACCTCTATCCTCTCCACCACCAATACACTCTGACCCTTACGAAAGCTCATCACTCGAGCGAACCTACAGCCGAAGCGAATCTCTCTCAGCAGCCAGCACTTCGTCCTCAACGGAAAGCGAAGAGACCGAATCATCTGAAGGAGGCTCCGGCTCATCTACTCCCTACCTCACCTCCCAAACATCCTTCAATTCCTCGCAGTCGCGAACTACTCTCCCCAATCTCAAGGGACGCGATCTTTTCGACGCGTCCATCTGGGCTGATCCCGTCAAGACCTCGGTTTTCTACACATTCGCAACCACCCTCCGGCAAAAGGCACGCGATGTCTTGCCAACAAGTTCCCACCTCTTCCTCGGCGTCCTTCGCGACCAGCGAAAGCTCGTTCGATGTTACACCCAAAATATCGATCGACTCGAGGACCGCATTGGTCTCGCCACAAGCCTCGATCTCGGAGCAGGCAGCCGGTCAAGATTCTCAGCCAAAGCATGGCGGAACTCGGCAGCGAATGGCAGCCAAAGCCAAGGGCCTGGCCAGAAAGGTGAGCCAGGTGTTCCGACCCGAGAAGAAGGCGACGGACAGCAAGGAGCAGTTCAACGAGAGACAAGCTCCAAAGCCAATCTCAAAGGCCCAGCCCAATCCCCTACCGGCGCGGAACCCACAGCAAGCTCAGCGAGTGGTGACGGAGCGGGAGAGGATGGAAGTGGAGCACGAAAAGACGCTGCCGAGAAAGTTCAACAGGGACATGGCGTTCCTCCAAGACGCGGCAAGGGCGCGGGCCGCATCCTCAGGCCGCCTGCCCCTCCTGCACCAGCAGTACTACCCAAGCCCGCATCAGCAGCAACAGCCCAGCAGTCGCCAGCACCAGCCGGGCCCTCGTCAGCACCATTCAAGCCATCATCAGCGCCACTCGAGCCGTCATCAACGCCATTCGAGTCATCGTCATCACTCTCCGGGCCCTCGCCAGAACTACCCCAACCCGCACCAGGGCAGCACGGGCAGGGCCCCGATGCTGCCTCCCACGGACAGGGCCAATCTCCGCAAGATGAAGCGCCCAATGAGCCGGATCCTGGAGGAGGACTCGGACAACGACTACAAGCTTCGGAACAGCAGCGGGGAGGAGAGGAGCCACCAAGCCAAGGGCCCGAGCGCTCCGCCGCGGCACCACTACCCTCCTCCCAACCCGCCACGCTCCCCGCCCCCAACCGGGGCGTAGAGTGTGTCTTTTTGCACGGCTCGCTAGAGCTCTTGAGGTGCTTTCTCTGCGGCCAGACCAGTTCCTGGGATGACGAAGAGCGAGAACTCGAGACACTAGCGGGCAGACAGCCGACCTGTCCGCACTGCGCGGGTGCGACGGCGGCGAGGGAGGAGAGGGGGAAGCGCGCGCTAGGAGTCGGAAAATTACGGCCGGACATCGTCCTCTACGGAGAGGAACACCCCCAGTCCGACATGATCGGCACCATCGTCCAGCACGATTTGTCGTTGGGGCCGGACATGCTTTTGATTTTAGGGACGTCGTTACGCGTGCATGGTCTTAAAACGGTTGTTAGGGAGTTTGCGAGGGCCGTCCACAGCAAGGGCGGCAAGGTTGTTTTCGTGAATTTCACCAAACCGCCTGACAGTGTTTGGAGCGATGTTATTGATTTCTGGGTGCAGTCGGACTGCGATGCTTGGGTGCTTGATGTCAAGACCCGGAAGCCGGCATTGTGGTTGCCGCCAGGCACGGCTGTTGATGAGGACGAGACCAAGCCTACGAAGGCGAAGCGGGTGTCGAGCGGTATACGACGCACGAGCAGCGGACTTTCTGTCGCTTCGGACAATGAAGCAACCAAAAACAGCAAAGGAAAACAGAAGAGCATCGGCAACTCGGCCCAGCTCCGGCGGAAGGACAGCAGTCTCTCACTTATCGAGGAGAGCATCAGTGCGTCGGGGCTCCCGACGTGCAACAACAGCAGCGATGATTTCTCTCGTAGCGCAACTTATATATCCAACGAGGCAGCGGAGAGGCCGGAGGTCAAGCCAAAGAGGAGCAGGAAGTCGCTGCCCACCGGCCCCGGACCGCGACCGGCACCGAGGAGAGAGGTCAAGCTCGACCCGAATGCGAAGCGGCCACAGTCCATCCGGGACGAGGTCTTCAACGGCGCCCACCTCACCTGGAAGATCCTCGAGGATCTCAAGCGACGGACGGGTCAACCGAAGCCGTCATTCATCTACTCGACAGCACCTCCGCCAGAACCCAAGGCGCCCCGGTCGAGGAAGCCACGGCAGTCGGCCCCGGCAGTCTTGTCTCTGGAGCCCGTTCCTTCTGCGCAACCGGCGGAGGAGCAGTCAATGGAAGAAGAAGCTTCAACATATTCGAGACCCTGTCCGCATCCAGGAGCGAGACCTGTGCCTTTTGATCCCGACACGCGATCGTCGCCGGTGATGTGTGTCTCGTCAGCGATGCCGCCGTCTGCCCGTTCTCACCATGCCTTTTCTGCGATGCCTTTCCGGTCGTTCCCAGTCCGGTCCCCCTTGGAAGCGATGCATTTCCCATTCGACGTGACGCCAGGAGAACACATACCCGGCGAAGAAAAAACAGAATACCCAGCGCAGCCTCCAGAGGATCAAAAAAGGAAGCGAGGAACGAGGTCCAATCCCAGGCCGCCGAAGAAGGCCCCGGTCTCGAGATCCCTCACAGTCAAGAACGAGCCAGCACATCAGCCCGGGCCTGTCCCTGTCACTGCCCCAATTACTTCGACACGCACCAAACCCGTGGTCTCTCCTACCTCCATCGGCGCGGCTATCAAGTCCAACCCCCGCAAGAGGAAGCGAAAGACCATCGACGGCGTCGAAGTGGTACTGCCGGGTGAAGGCCGCCGTCTCGCCAAGCCCCGCTCCAGTCTGTCCTCGACTGCTGCTCGACCCCAGACACCATCCTCCGCCTCTATCTTCACCCAGCCTCCCCAAACACCCCACATCATCCTCCCCCTCCCCCGCTCATCCATCACCCCAGCAACCCCCCGCTTCCAACACCAAATCCCAACAGACCTCGAACCCTGGCCCCTTAAACTCCCGAAACTCCACAGCACCACCACAACCCCCGACCACCACTCCCCCCACCTCGCAACAATGGAACCCGACCCCCACCCCCTCGTCGGCCCCCTGCCCGCAAGCAACGGCTCCGACAAGCTTTCCGACTTCTTCCTCGGCCCGGGGCGGCACCAGATCGAGCGGGTGCTCCTGTCGCCCCTCTCCCACCTACAGGTGGTCGACAACGACAACACCATCAACCCGTTCTTCCTGGCCGATCCTCTCGTCTCGGCGCTGTCGTACCCCTCTCGACCGCCGACGAGGAGCGGGAGCAACGACGTCCCGTCTCCGTCTTCGGGGAGTCCGTCGGATCAGCTGCGGTCGGATGAGGAGGCGGCGCTGACGCTGTCTATGATGCAGGGGCAGCGGGCGGAACACGGGGGGGGGATGGTCCCGGATGGCGAATATGCGGTTGAGGAGCAACGGGGGTATCGGTTTGGGGGGCGTGGATGGCGGAACTGGGGGACGGGGGAGGTGCAAGGCATGGATGACGAGCGTGGGGTGTGGGGGAGGAGGATGAGGGATCGTGGTCGGGGGAGGGTATAAGGGGGGAAATGGTTATGATGGCCGGTTCGAGGGGCGTTATAGGGGCGTTTAATGTCGCGTTGTTTTTTTGTGTTGGTCTGGTAGAGAGAGGTCACAGGCCGGCGTGCCGTGCAATTAAAGTCGCTGTGTTCAATGAAGAAAGAGACTGATGTCTCGCATTTTTCCTATTGCCATTCTTATCCTGCGTAGAGTGACTGCTTTCCACTAACCTACATTATCCCTACAATGTAATGCCTATCGGTCGCTTGGTATTCCCGGGTCAGGTACGGGACTATCGTGTTTGTTGGAGGCTACCTTATGCTTGCGACCCTCCTCCCCCTTTCCGTTCCAATACCCTTTTTCCTCCTCTCTTGTAGCCGCGATTCTTCCTCCTCTACTCAACGCAGCTGAATGTCTCCCGCGCTAAAACTACCGACACTGCGAAACCCTGGGCCAAGTCATGGCCCAGACGGCGGGTGTTGGGTGTTTAGTATTTCACTTTGTTTATGCCACCGGATGAATATCGGGAGTCGGAGATGGAGGGTCGGTCTCTTTTTGCATCGGAGCGGGGTGGACTTCAAACTCGGCTTCGATTCCAAGTAGTTTCGACTTGAGACTAGATATTACGCAATCCCCTTCCGCTGCAATAATCTTTTCTTCCGCTCACGTATCCTCTCCTCCTCTTCCTCCAACGACCTGAGTTCGGTGTCTTCTAAACTGTGGCCTGTACCGGCGTGGCTCCCTGGACCCTCCGTGATGCTACTCTTGGGAATTGTCCCCGTTGCCGCTTGTTGAGCGTGAGGGCTCTCGAGATCTGGAGATACGACAGCGGTAGTGGTATGTCGAGTATTCGTTTCCGGTGTTGCTGCCAATATAGGCGACGATGCTATGCCCTCCAGCACCAGATCCCGCTTCTCCGTCTCCGCCAGCGCCGGAGCGGGCGCCGGTGCTGAACCTGGACTCTTCTGAATCTGAACATCGCCGGCCTCCAACTCCTGGATATTCTGGATAACCGGGAAAGCGGACAGCCCCGACGCCGATTCGTGGTGACGATAAATCCCCAACTCCGCTGGTTTGGGGTCGCTGTGCAGTTCCCTCGGTGGGCCTCCGTCGCTCTTCTCGTTTCCGTCGAGCTCAGGAGCCTCTGGCGTGCTGTGTCCAAGTCTGGTCCGTCTATACATCCTGATGCAGAAGAACAGCACCCCGGCGAGGACCAGGAGGCTTATGACCACCCCTGTTGCGATCCCTCCGATGATGGCGGGTGAAAGCCTCCCGCCGTTGGACGGCGTGCTAGCCGGTGAGGCGGTCAGCTGCGTGGTCGGCGCAGTATCCTGCGGAGTCTGAGATGTTGGCGGTGCTTGGGATGTCTGTGACGTCTGGGATGCCTGTGACGTCTGGGAGGTATGAGTGGCCAGGTAGGCCTCCGTAGCCGCGTCAAGATGCTCCGAGAGTATTGCCGGGAAGCTACTTAGGTCCCCATTTTCGAAAATGCCAACCGCAGGTTCATGGAGCTGTCTAAGGCCTGAGATGGGGTAGACGGAAAAGGAGCAGATTAAGTTGCCGACCACCCGCCTCTCGTCGTCCATAGTAAGGTATGGAATCCCCGGACCCCCGGACCCTGCGTGGTGCTGGAACACACTGGTGAGATACCTGACGTGACGTAGGTAAATCCAGTCTCGCAACATGTTGCCTCCCATCGCAATCTCGTATCGCCCTTGCCGCCAGTGATTGGGTTGAAAGAAGCCGTCGTCATGTGTCCCGGACAGATGCCGGGACTGTATGATGATATCGTTTGCAACCTGTATAGTGTTGCATTTGCATTTGGTTGACAACCCAATTCCCTGGGGTCCCGCCATCCGCTACTGACCATAGGGACGTCGCGGGTCGTGGTGGTCAAGTACCAGTATGCACTACATTTCGGCGGCTGGGGGAAGACCGTGGTCAGAGGCGGGAACCAAACCGGCGAGTCCGTTGCCATGAGTGTATCTGTAAAGCAGCAAGCTTATATGCGTAAGTGACAGTCCTGCCTGCTGCTGAGGTTTTTCAAGTCTGCGTTGTTCTGTCTGAAGGAGGAGAGAAGCGTGGCGAGGAGAGAAGCCTGAGGATCAGAGAAAGCCTGAGGAGGAGAGAAGCCCATGAGAGTTGAGAGATGCAACCAAGGAATTGAGCATGCTGAACCCTGTCAAACCGTTCCGATCTAGATATTGGCCGCCTGCGTCAAGGTAGGTGGTCACCCAATAGCACACCCAGCATCAAGCTGGCGGCTATCGTGAGGCGCAGACAGAACCAACGGTTGCGAGGGCGGTCCGGGCAGATGGACAACGTGCACAGGTGTCGGTTCAACCCGCTAGATGGGATGGAACAGTGTCGTATCGCTCAGAAACCACACTTCTCATTCTTCCTACGGCAACCTTACTTCAGATGCAATCAGAGAGGCCTGGATCGGGGCAATACAGGTGTTTCTGCCAGGCACCTAGGAGACTGAAGCGATGGAGACCTCCCAACGACCGTAGCGAGCACTCCTAGCTGGCAAACACATCATCATCACTGTCACAAGTCACATTCATGCGCAGGATCTGTAGCGCTACAAGCCAACGAATGCTAGTTGCAGTATCGTGAGAATCAAGCGAACCATTGTTGTGTCAAAGTCGCGATCAAGGTCGCAATGATAGAACCAACAGCCCCGAGTTGGCACTGGGCAACCAAAAAGGGATGTGCCAGCAACGCCAGCTGCCGTCCTCAGCTGGCCTATAAGCATGCTTAATCGACAGGCATCAGGAAAGCCAGTTCACTGATGGCAACCATGTCCGTATAAGTGCCTAATGCGGCATCAATATTTCTGAAGTTCAAGCTCACAAGTCAGTTCCCTGAGCACTGCCACTGCAGGAGCATGAGTGTATCGTGCTATTGCCTCCTCGCCCAGTCCTCCAGTCCTCCGCGTTCCCCTTTCCCCTTCTATCAATCACTCACCCTCCCTCCCTCAACCCCCTGACCCACTTCCACCCTCTCCACTGCCTTTCCCTTCCTTCCCTCAATGATCCTCTTAATCTCCCAAATCAGCACCCCAGGCAGTCTCCTCACCTCCTCCCCTTCCCCCTCAAGTATCTCCGCACTCCTCTCCAGAAACCTCTCCTCAAACACATCCCACAAAGCCCCATCATCCGGATTCTCCCTGCCGGTCCTCGGAAAATAAGGGTCATTCCTCACAAACGCCCTCGCCGCCCTCTTCACCCCATCCTCATCCATCTCCATCCGTCGACAGCAGTCAAAGTCAAGCACCCACATCACATGGCCCCCGAACGGCGTAGTACTCTCAAACCTCCTTGTGCCAACAGGCGGGACACCCCCCACCCCTCAGGAGCAGCCGCCGAACCGCCCCGTCCCTCCCGTCGCCCCGGCGCAAGCACGACCTCGATATCATCCCCATCCAACCGCCGCCCCCCAATAAACAAGCGCCAGCACCTCGGCCATCGCTCGCGCGTACTGCCCAGCCGGCAGCCCCCACTCGCGGACCTGGTCGACGTGCAGCGGGAAATTGCGCAGGTTCGAGAACACCGGGGGTCTCCGGTGGGCGGCCCGTCCGCGACCGAGGTACACCCTCACGGTACAGTCCTCGTTAGCCGGGTCATTCAAGATCCCCTCCCATCGGTGGGCGCGGTACATCCGCTCGACAATAAACCTGCGGACGGGGGGGGAGAAGGGGGGCGGATGCGCTCGGTGAGGAGGGTTGTGCAGGGGAGGGATCCGATGGCGGAAAGGCCGGGGGTGATGCGCGATTGTCTGCTGGGGGCAGGGAGACGGGGTAGGATGAGGGATGATTGCTCCGGAGCCGAGGCGCGGAGGAGGGCGTAGCTATCTGGGAAGTTGACTTGAGAAGAGGGATGTGTCACAGTTGGTGTCTCTGAGGGACTGGACGGCTGCGAGGAGCTGTCGCTGCATGGCATGCTCGTTGGTGATGGGGCGCGGGGGGTTGGCGTCCTCGCGCTTGATGACCTGGGGAGGACCGCAGTGGCCCGCGGGCAATGGCACGATGAGGCCCGAGGAGGACGGGTCAGCCCAGACGGACCCGCAGGCTCCGGCACCGATTTTGCGGAGGGGAGAAGGTCGGGTGGTTATGATTTCCATGGTGGAGGATGGTGCTATGTCTGGGGGATATCAGTGGCGGTGGACGTGATGGTAGGATGTGGGCAGAGTGCATATTACGGGAAACAGGATTTGGACTTACGGCTCTTCGGTGTTGTAATAGCTCTGTTTGCTGTCATGGCTTGCGGCTCACGAAAGTGATAACGTACTATGAAACTGAGGTTTTGGCCTGACGGACCAATATGTCGTTGACTCGGTTGTTGTATTTTGCTCTTGTTGATGTGCTGAGGGGAAAAGTCCTCACGAGGAGCCAGTTGCAACGTCTCTATATACCGTCAAGACGACAAAGGGGTTTTGACTTTCGGTCATTTATTCTAGTTTTTCTCGAGACGCAAGGCA
>Ga0209127_100583_pt1 | contig 12613 bp, 6 predicted proteins | sample LakSupMetagenome_FD_187469 | JGI IMG/M metagenome (GOLD analysis project Ga0209127, IMG submission 187469) | Freshwater microbial communities from Lake Superior, Canada - Sta WM archaea (SPAdes) (version 2) | ecosystem: Environmental > Aquatic > Freshwater > Lake | place: Lake Superior, Canada...
GCTCCTACTTCCTCCCGCGCGACATGCGCGCCAAGTGGGTGCGCTCCGAGTTTCGCGGCCTGCTGCCGGGCGAGTTCTCCGAGGCGCGCACGGGGTTCGGCTTCTGGAGCGGCACCTGGCTGCCGACCACGGGCCTCAACGACCGCAACGAGGAGGACGCCGGCAAGTACGTCGACCTCCGCATGTGCGACTTCTTGGTCGACACGCAGTACCCGGAGCAGCAGAAGCGGGAGGGTTGGGAGGCGCCGCCCGACGAGCCGGACTACGTGGCTGATACCGACCGCTGGGAGGAGGTCAAGTGCGTGCCGTTCTTGGACCACGAGAGCACGCCGCTCCTGGCTAGGACGCTGTGGGTGCCTGACCTCGCGTTCGTGCCGGAGAGGTTCAGGAGGAAGTGGGGGCGGCATTGTCTGCTCAGGAGGAAGAAGACTCCGGCTGTCTAGAGGACGCTGGTCTGGGGGTGGATGTGCTGGGGATTGATCCTGGTTCTCCTCGTCTTATTGTTTCTTTTACGGCTTCTTTGGTTGATTACTGAGATCGATCTAACTTGGTTCATGTAAAAGCAGCTATGGTGTCTCGAGATCGAGTTATTCTCGCCGCTCATGCTTGGAACTGCGAAGTGGCCAGCGAAACTGTGGCGGAAGAGGGAACAGAGAACCAATAGAGTTGATTGATCGGTCTCCATCGGCTTGTTCAACAAGGGATAGGAACGAACCATATTCACTGCTGGTGGACAGCCGTGTCTGACTGTTTCCCTCCCAAGGATCCCGGCCAGTAAGTTGAACGTCGGATGAACCCCAGTGCACGTTGGGTTCTTTTGCGGAAAGCCAAACTCTACACGAAGATACAAAAAGGACAAACTCAAGGCAGCCCTCTGGTGAGCCTCCGGCGTCCATGAACCCCCTCCCCCTGCCCCAATTAATTTCCCATGCCGAAATCAGCCCGCCCAACTCTCCTCAGCAACCCATTCTCAATCATTAGCAGTAGCATCATTATAATAGTGAATCTGCACCACGTTAGCCTCATCACCCTCTCGACCCTTTTCACCCTCCAGAATCTACTCACCGTCTGATCCGCACACCCCGCCGGCGTCTGGTACGCATACGCCCCTGTATTGACGAACAGCGCCTGCCCCTCGCACACCAGCCAAGCAGCCAAGTTCTGTCTCTTGACCTCGGGCGCGCTCCACGTCAGCGCGTCGCCCTGAAACACAAACGTCCCGAAGGCGTTCTGCGTCGTGTTGAACCACACGGCCAGCTTGCGCTGGGTGAAGTCGGGGGGCTTCTCGACGTTGAGGTAGAGCGGCGGGTCGGCGTAGGCGACCAGCTGGCCCGAGGCGGAGACGGAGAACTGCCCCGCCGTCTTGGAGGACCCCAGGATCGCGACGGAGGGGGTGTTGGGCGGTTTTGTCTGCAGATATTTGTGGTAGTTGGGCGAGGCGACGGCGCGGATCCAGTACTGCCCCTTCACGAGGGTCGTTGGGGTGGGCGCTTGGGCGGTCTGTGGGACGGCATCGCTGGAGCGCTTGGAGAGTGGAAGTTGTGCCTCCGGGGTGTAGGGGATGTCTGGGATGAGGGTGTAGGTTTGGCCGTCGATGACGGTCACGGTGGCGGGGTTCTGGCTGGGTTGGGGGGTTAGGTAGGTGATGTAGGTAGTTACTACGGTTGGTTGGGGCCCGGCGACTGTCACGACTGTCTGGAGGGTGCTGGTCTGGAGGGGGGAGTCGGCGCCGCCGACCGGGAGGGGGTCATCGGGTGTGCCTGGGAGACACTGGGAGTACCATGGGCTGGTTTCCACCTTAGGTCAGTTTCCCCTCTCCTTCGGGCGAGGTTGGGCTAACACACTTTCCGAATGAGCAGTAGTAATTCTTGGGGCAGGCTGTTGGACCTGCGTAGCTCGAGCCGGCACATTGTCCCCATTGACTTTGCACCCTCGTCTGGGCCGCAGCCAGGCCGGCGAGGAAGAGGACCTTCGTCAGCGTCATCATATTTTCCTCAATGCAAAGCTGGAAGCCAGATCAGAGGGGCAGGACCAGGATCCGGTTCATGACAGAACCAAGGAGCAGCATATTTATATTATGGCCTCGCATGGAGATTGCCTCATTAATCATCCCACAGATCCGGACTCCGGGTTGCGCAGGCTACATAATGCCACAACAAGGGGACCTGTCTAGATCACTAACCACGTCTATTCCAGCCGAGCGCTTGGCATTTCATGGACTGTTGTCAAGCTGTTCCTTACTCGACCAATTTGTCGGGCTGGACGGTCCTTGTCCGGCAATAGATGGGAGGCAATATACAGAAGCGCTCTTGTTCCTGATGGGCTCAGGGACGGGCGATTGGCAGGGCAATATCAGCCAATGGCTGCCAGCGAGCACTATGGACGCTTTTGCAGCCACAATACAGCCTGATATCGCCTACTCTTCTCGGCCATCGACTGTTCCGGCTTGACCAGCTTCATCCACGAAATTGGATTGCTACAATATCGCAGCTCGCTATTGCTACAAAGACAGTATTCGCAGCTCAGGATCACCACCGGGAACGTTCACCTTCGGTGTGCAACGATAGCTGATGTCCATGGACAAAGGATTGCAGTGGATAAGCTGCTACAGTGGTCCTCTCCACTCTCCGACGTGGCGGCCATTCTGCCATTTCTCCATCCCATAATCATGATCGCGATACGCGCAGAATCAGATCATTTCCAACGCTAACGCAAAAGTCACAAATATACCGCAATTCGAGCCAAGAACTCATCTCCATTAAACCATCCACTTGTTTGAACATGGACATTCATCACGGTCTACTGGCCCAATGGCTAAGGCGTTCGGCTTCGAACCGAAAGATTGCAGGTTCGATCCCTGCGTGGATCAGAATGTCCGAGAAAGTCAACAATGGCAGACTTCTCCTGGTTTCTCTTTTGCTTTTTTTTTTGTCTAGAAAAGAAGTTCACGACGGCAACAAATCAGCTCCCTTTTGCTACGCTTCGGTACTGTGCTGGCGAGTGCCGCAGCGGCCTAGCACTCTCTGTTCAAGTCGTGTTCCTTTGGCCGTGTCGTTATTATGTTCCAGTCATTTCAGGGAGGGTTGTCTGTCTGCTACCCAGGGCGAATATGGTCGAAAGACAATCGTAAATGCCCTCGACTTCGAGATGCATGCCGATCTTGCTCGAAGGATGATGAAGGGCAGCTACAAAGAGACTGTGCTAGCCATGGTACAGTGTGGACGGTACATCATCGTCTCATTCACAGGGCAATGCTCTTGGTAAAGACATTGTCTCGCATGGCAGCTTTAATGTACACAAAGGAAGGCTACCGTGGACCGCCAACAAAGGGGCTGTTTTGACATGACAGTCTTTACGGAATGCCATGATAACTCGGTATAAGAGAGCTCACGACCATCGCTCTGGGTTCCAGTTCCGATCTTCACCATCCTCCGGACAGTCACACAGTCCAACCATCTCCCCAAACCATCTTCAACGTCTTTCAGCAACACATATAACAACACACATAACACACGTGCAACTCTGCACCAACACCGGTCTTTGACGAAGTGATCCGGACGACTGCCGCACCATGTCGCTCACAAACCCCACGATAAGGGATGCTCAAGCTGAGAAGGAACTCAATGAGGCCATGGAATCCTGGGTGGGACCTCCTATCTCACGAGCCACCATGGCGTTCCTCCTCAAGTGCCCGGCTGGGTTTGAGGTGCCTCCCAAGTGCCCGTATGACCTCGGGGAAGTCTCTCTCAAGGTGGTCCTTATGGACCGTGAGCTGGGAATGCGATACTTCCTCGGGCAGCTGACACAGTTCTTCTCTTCCCAACCCGTCGAGAACGAAGGCAGGCAAGCGAGCGCTGCTGAGATCTACCGTCCTTCCGACTTTCTCCCCGATCTCTTTCGCGAAACTATCCGGGCCAAGTTTGGCTTGCTCGACGAAAGCTGGTCCCTCTGGATGGCGATAGACATGGGCGCTCCAGCTATTCGGATAGCTAATAAGCCAGCGCTCTTAGAGACATTCGTCTATCTCAATGAGTGGTACCTGAAGAAGCAGCCCTTCAGCCATCATATGCTATGGTTTCTCGTTGTGATTGACGATACTATTGGGACAGCCAAGCAGTTTTCGGACCTTCCACAGCCTCGGAGTGTGACATACTCTGATGACAATGACGAGACTTCACGAGCTTCCTACGTGTCCGGATCCAGCCAAACGAGCGACAGCGAGGAGGATACGCCCGACACCTCCACGTTTGCCGGCGACTCCTACGGCTATAGTTCCGAGGATGAAGGCCTGAAGCAGATGGCTACCGCTGAGTATGTCGACATTAGCAAGTTGCCTGCTCGTATCCCCCTCGGCTTCAAATCGCAGTCGCCGCCTCAGCCGGAGCCTGTCGAAGAGCATGGAATCCTCGAGTCGATCGATACCGACACAAAGAAAGGCTCGGATGTGATGGATGGTGATCTCGATGCTATTCTGCCAGTGATCGGCTCTCCCAACAGCGAGAAGTTCGCGATGTTCTGCACTTTCTTAGACCTCGAGCCGGACAAGCACAAGGACCCCATCATCAAGTCTGTCTGCATTCCTTACACCAGCATCCACTTGACCCCTCGGCAGTACATGGCTGCAATGTCGATGTTATACTCGCGCGGAGATCGTGGCCTCTTTGGCGGTGTTCTCGCCGACGTCCCCGGCACAGGCAAGACCCATACCTGCATCGCAGTCGTGCTCTTCCGCGCTCTGGTGGCCTACAACATGGCTGAGGTGAAGAAGGAGTGGGAGACGCGGGAGTACGAGGCCACCAAGGGCAAAGCTTCCCGAGAGTTCAAGCACTTGCCCCGGGACGCTCCGATCACTGAGAGGTGCCCCTGCGGCGACCTGCAAGGCGTGCTGTGCTACGCAAACCCTGCCCGCATCACGCGTGAAATAGGAGACACCATGTCCCGAGGCGTCTCGTTAATTCTCGCCCCGCAAGGTGTCATCGAGGAGTGGAAGGCGGTTTTCACCAACTCGCTCATCAACCGGAAATTGTTCGAGCCTTGCCTCATCCACACTACATCCGAGCGGGAGCTGGCTTGCCCTCCAAACTTCGAGAAGCGGTTTCAGCTTAAGGCCATGCCGCGACAGGATGGCTTTCCCAAAGGCTACAAGCCCAAGGTGATGGACATGGATTACACCTACGCCATGGACACGGAGCCGGGCAAGCAGCCCGAGCGCTTCATCATCATCACCACGCACCAGATCGAGAAGCTTAGGGAGCAGTTCCAGGTCCCCGTCATGGTCACCGTCGCCAACAAGAAGGAGAAAGTGACTGTGTATGGCCTGCCGGTGGGCTGCATGATGGTGGACGAGTTCCACAAGGTCCGCGCGATGACCAACCCCGTCGTCGAGCTGGCTCAGGAGCATAAGCGTATCATGCGCCACAACTCTGACTTCTGGTCCGTCTCCGGAACCATTATGCCCAAGAGCACCTTCACCGATCTAGAGTCGACCGTCGCTATTCTCCAGCGACCGTCGTGGACACAGCCCGGGCACCGCTACTACGGCAGCCGCTTCGAATGCATCAAGGAGCTGGAGGACGCCTACTTCGAAGCTGTGTCGGCCGACAAGGGCTCTGAAGCTGCAGTTGAAGCGTTCAAGGAGCGGGCCCGTCAGTTTTTCGACGGCCTGATCATCCGGCACACGATGGAGTCGCGCTTTTTCGGCAAGCGGATCACACAGGTGAAGGAGATGAAGCCCGCCAAGAAGACGTTTACCACTTCCCCCAAGTATACTGAGGATGTGCAGGCTCTAGCAGACCAGGTCAAGGACAAGATCCACACGATCACCCAGTCCGATGGCTACGAGCAGGTGGTGCGGTCCCTTCAGACCTACATCGAGCTCGCCCCCTTGCAAGTCGCGTCTACCTTCCCCGCCGCGGCCCACCTCATCCTCAACGGCACTCTCAAGTTCGACGTGCCCAGCCTACGCGGCCTCATCAAGAAGGCCAAAGGCGACGTGACCAAGATCGCGGAGTTCACCGACCACGTCGATGCCCTCACGGCCAGCAGCGCCAAGCTCGAGGAGCTCTTCCTCCTCTTCCTGCGCATGGAAGAAGACCACCAGTCCCGCCCCAAGCCCGAGACGACGGACAGCTGCGGCCCACCGCGCAAGCTGCGCGACGACCGGCAGATGAAGAAGCTCGTCGTCGTCACGCCTACGCTCGGCGAGGCCGTCTTCACCTACCTCGGCCTGAGGAAGCGCCTCGCCTCCTCCGCCAAGGGCGGCGGCGGCGGCGCCAAGGCGGTCGTGCTCTTGCACGCGGACCTCCTCGCGTCGGAGAAGCAGCGCTTGGTGAACGACTTCCAGGCGCTGACGCCCGGGTCGGCTAGGGTGTTGGTGACGCCGTACGAGGTGGGCGGCACGGGGCTGAACCTGCAGACGGCCAACTACCAGGTCCTGACGGGTCCGCTGCGGACGAAGGACTACGAGTTGCAGGCTTTCGCGAGGACGAATCGAGAGGGGAATATGCTGCGGTTGCATCACCGGTTGTATCTGACTGATGACAATCCTGCTGACCGGTTGGTTATTGCGAGGCAGGCTAACAGGCGGGTTGCTAGTGATCCGTTTGATATGAGTGTCGAGTTCAAGGTCGAGAAGGAGGAGGATGATTAGTAGATTGTATGTTTGAGGAGATTGGGAGGGAGCAATGTGAGGGACTTGATATTGTGAGTTTCAGGGTCAGGAAACTTGAGATGGACAGGATACGGTGCTCTTGGACGGAGAGTCTAGACAGATTGAATACTCAGCGAGCTGACTTCTCCTAATACAGTGTGATACGGCTGATGCCATCTAGACCTCGTGAACCCGCGTGAGCTTGCTAGACACCAACTCCAGTGGAAGGGATCTTCAATGGCCAGTCGTCTGGTCGCTCGGCTACCTGGACTCCTGTCGTCTGATCGCGCGATCAGCTCGTCTCCTCTTTCCCTGACCCAGCTGTCTCGTCCCCAGATCTTCTCCAAGGCCCGTCCTCGGATGCCAAGCCAACATACACGATCCTGCGAAGATATCGTCAACGTCTTACCAACCACCTGGCAGTCACCATGACAGCGACCGCCGTGTCATGGAATCGGAACTTCGGGATGGGTTCGGAACTTCGGAAGGAGATTGAGCTGAGGACACTTCCCGCTTCTACAGACGCTACTTTATGCGGGCGATCCTTCAGCTTCTGTTATCTGTGTGTTATCATCTTTATCAGCTTCTTTTCTTGGGATGCTGCAGCCGTACGATAAGGTGCTCCATGCAGGACTACTTATAGCCTGTCGCCAAGCCAGACGCATACGTCCAAGGTGAGGGGATGCCAAGTCTTCATACCAAAAAGTTGGCCTCCCAACCCCATGGAACTCTCTGTACTCACGAACTGGTCAGAACTCCGCCGAGTCTTGGATCACAAGCTAGCTAAATGAGATTTTGTCTCCCAAGACCGGAGTAGACCGGGTGCATGTACGCGCAATCCAGACTTACAAGCTAGACATGACGTTGTCGACAATGAAGAGCAGCCAAGGATATCGCTTCCCGACTCGGCGGCGGATACACCGCCTCATCCGGCGACTCGATGTTCAGTCAGTGACGATATCGGCCTCTAACTTGGGGATTTGTTATCATGGCTTATCTGGGGGTAACCGCTTGGTCGGTAATGCGGCCGGACCGCGATGTTTGTTCTGGAGGTTGGGATCAACGACTCGAGGGTCTATAAATACCGGGTGACCCGGAGATCATGGGATTTTCTGGACATCAAGCCTCGGTCACCTGATTCCCTCCCGGACGAGACTGAACATTGTGTCGCAAAATGGTTGGCTTCAACTCAGCATGGCTGCTCGGCTCCCTAGCCGCCACCGTTATTCCCTCTCTGGTCAGCGGGCGACCCGAGCCGGACCTCTTCCGCCGTGCCATGAATCTGAAAGACGACGTCAAGCTCTGCCACATCACGGACGACGCGCCAACCACCAAGGCTCCGAAGGAGAACGTCTGGGCGCAGATCTCTCCCGAGGAGTCCAAGTCTGTCTGGGACTTTGTCCATGATCCCGTCCAGGGGCTCAACCTCACGGATCCGGGCTCGGCGAAGCATACTGACAACTACGTCTATTTCATCGACACTCTGCCCATCAACAAGACTGCCGCTCTTCCCTACATTGACGGCGATGGTGAGGCCCCAACCAAGTATGCCCGTGTCGTCATCTTCGAGGGCGGGAAACCGGAGCCGGTTTCCCAGGAGTACATGGTCAAGCTCCCCATTTCCAAGGACTCGAAGCTGGAGAAGCTGGACTATCTTTTCAACGGTGGCCTTGGCGGTACCGTGCCGTACAACGCCAGAGAGTTTGACGGCAAGCGCTCCGCTGCGTCTGAGCCGCTCCTGAAGGCAGTCATGACCAACATCTCGGACATCACCATCGCCATCTTTGGCGGCGCATACTACGGCTCAAGCGACAACCGCACCAACATAACCAGCACCACCAACACGCCCATCTCCTTTGATGGCGACTCGGCGTTTAGGTCTGTCATGTTCCGGTATCCGGGCCTGGCTTCTTACATGCTCCCCCTCGACTTTTACACCATACTCGACGTCACCGGTACCGACCCTTCGCTCTACTCACTCAAGGGCTTCGTGACCAAGAGCCGCTTCTTCCCCACGGAAGCCGAGCTCCGCGCCGCCTTCGAGGCAGGCGAGCTGGAGCAGGAGTTCCCGCAGACGCGCGACAACACCTGGGCCTACGTCAACCACAAGCCCGAGATGGGCCAGCGCGACTTGGAAGATCGTCTCGCGCCGCAGAGCCTCGAGATTGGCGGCAAGCGATACAAGGTGGACGCCCAGCAGCAGTACGTCGAGTACATGGGCTGGACCTTCTACATGTCCTTCACGCGCACCTTGGGGCTGATGTTCTACGACATCAAGTTCAAGGGCGAGCGCGTGCTGTACGAGCTCAGTATGCAGGAGGCCGCGGCGCAGTACGGCGGCAACCAGCCCAAGGCGGCGGGCACGGTGTACCACGACACGTACTACTCGTTCGGCACGTACTCGGCGACCCTGGTCGAGGGCTACGACTGCCCCTTTGGCAGCACCCTGCTCAACATCAGTTTCCCGGAAGGCAACGGCACGGAGGTCCACCCCGACGCCATCTGCCTGTACGAGTCGGACGACGGCTTTCCCCTCGCCCGCCACCGCACCGGCGCGTCCAACGACTGGGGCTTCTCCCAGCTCGGCACCGTCAAGTCATCGTCCCTGCACGCCCGCACAGTCGCCACAGTCGGAAACTATGACTATATGTTCACTTATAGCTTCAGTCTAGACGGCTCGATCGAGGTGGAAGTCCGCGCATCCGGCTACCTACAGTCCTCGGCCTACTACAAGGACCAGGACAAGTGGGGCCCGCGCATCTACCAGGGCACCCAGGGCAGCCTGCACGACCACATCGTCACCTTCAAGGCCGACTTCGACATCGTCGGCTCCAAGAACAGCCTGCAGGTGACCGACCTGATCGTCGCCAACCAGTCCCAGCCCTGGTTCGCGGAGCTGGGAGTCTTCGAGCAGATGGAGCTCAACACCACCAACATGGACGTGGAGAAGCAGTTCAACTGGTCCCCCAACGGGCAGAGTATGTTCTGCGTCGTCAACAACGAGAAGACGAACAAGTGGGGCGTGAAACGCGGATACCGCATCGTGCCGGGGAAGTCCAACATCCACCTCAGCGTGCTCAACTCGCCCTTCAGCAAAGGGCAGAGCGAGTTCTCCAAGTCGCACCTGGCCGTCACGAAGCACCACGACGAGGAGGTGTACGCCAACAGCTGGCAGAACATCAACCTCGCGTCCAAGCCGCAGCACGACTTTGGCAAGTTCTTCAACGGAGAAGGGGTGGATGATGAGGATATCGTTGTCTGGTTTAACCTAGGCATGCACCACTTTACGAGGTCCGAGGATGTCCCCGTCACGCTGTACACGGAGGCGGTCAGCAGCATTGTGTTTGCGCCGCAGAACTTCAACGATCGCGCGCAGGAGGGGGACCTGCTGAACCGCAGGTGGATCGTGGCTAACTCGACGAGCGGGGAGTTGAGTTATGAAGATTATGGGGTTGAGCTGCCTACTTGTAAGGTACAGCTTGAGGAGCCGGTTGATGGGTTGAGCCCGTGGGTCACGATTTAGCGAGGACGAACGACGGAGCGATGGAGAGATCGACGGACAGGACGACGGACAGGACGATGATGACTATCACAGTGATGGAGGGAGCCTTGGCTCAGTAGATAGATAAACACATCGCTATAACCCGACTCTCCCAAGAAGAACCATGCTCTGATTCATGAAGAACCGGTTGGATCGAGCTAGTAGACACGAGCGAGGCTTTTGCTGATCGCTGAATATTTGAGCAAAGAGTTACCAGCCCGTCTTCTTGCATGGACTTGAGGAGATGGCGGCTGTCGGATGGATGTCATTGCGGGACGTGAGACCGGGATTGCGGGATACGGTGCGTACGACCTGGGAAAGAAAAGGGGTAAGGTAGTTGTGTACGGTTTCCCTTCTCAAGCGAGTTACCGTCCTCGCCTTCCACGTACGACCATAGACGTCTGAGAACTCGGGATCCCGTCCGCTCTCCCCTGGATAAGCAGGCGATCGCCAGACTAGTACTCGGGTGGGTGACCACCGGGGAATCCCTGGTGTTGTACGTAATTTTTCTTTTTTATTAAATAGCGGTACCGTATCTTCGGGCTGACGGCGAGTAGTCCTCCAATCCGTCGGGCTCGCTGCACCATGGGACTCTCTGCGGACGTCGAGCAGCAAGGCCATGGAGCATTGCACAGCGGCGGCGACGATTGCGAGTAAGCGACCCAGCGGAGAGAACTCAGAATCGTCAGCACGGTAACGGTCACAGCGAAGCGCTTGACCAGGACCTCTGTCGCGCCACGACGGGAGTCAAGTGGGCAGGCAATTAGGCTGCCGTCCATACCGGAGGTAGACAGCCAGCTCTTTGCTGTTAAGCTGATGCAGCCTCGGGCCTGAGCACCAGGGGCGAGGATGCCTCGCGATGAGCCTGCCACGACACTTATTCCCTTCGATTTCCGCAATTCCTGAGCAGTGAATGTTACTAAAAAGACAAGCAGCCTGTTTGAGATCTCTATCGTGTTCCTTCCCGCAGTGGGAGTTCGAGCATTCGAGCTACTCTACTCATCAACCTACCCTATACTTGTGTCTTGTCAGTGGCGAAATCGCTTCATTGGCAGGCAGTGCATTTGTTCGACGGTCAGCCTGCGGGGTTAAACATCCCGCAGGACAACCTCACAACACCGTCTGACCGGTAGGTCTGGCATTTGAACATTTTTAGTCACTAGAGCCTTCCGGAGTCTATTTGGAACTGCTCCTGTATTAGTGTTACCACAATGGAAGGAACAGAACCCTCAACCATCCCATCCCGTCCAGCCCTCGCTGCAACAGCCGACCGCCAACTCTCATCGCCCTTCTTCTCAGTCCTGCCCCCTGAGATACGACGCATGATATACGCCCAACTCTGGCGCCACCGCCGGCTTCATCCCGACGCCCGCGACCAGACCGACGAGAGATGCCTAAAGTACCACATCATCAAGCACGAATCGGACAGCGGCTACGCACACTCACCTTGCGTGGTCTCGGACCAGACAGCCCCTGACCTCCGCTCGCAGAGCCTGGCCGCCTTCCCGCGACCTTGTCCGCAGAGCCAGATCTGGGCAGACAGGATAGAGTCCGACTGGGCCATCCACTGGCCCTGCGAGGAGGTGCGCAAGAAACACGCCTCCTCCCACCGACGACCGTCTAGGTCCTCGTTCATGTCGCCGCTGTTAACCTGCAAAATGATGTATGTATCCAGAACCCCACACCAATAAAATCTCCCATTTTCCCGCAAAATAACACAAGAAGCCAGGTACCTCGAGTGCGCGGACTCGATCTACTCAACCCTCACATTCGTCTTCACGGGCCTGATGACCGCCGAGTCCTTCATCTCCTCCTTCCCGCTCGGGACATTCCGCTCTCTGGAACTAGCAGTCGGCGTTCCTCTTGTCCTGAGGGAACTCTACCTCCCTGACACCCCCATGGCCACCTCACAGCGCAGCATACCCGCCAACTTCCCCTTTGACAGGGGGAATAACCCCTGGGCCAGGCTTTGCGCCGTCTTGGCGGGATGTGGTAGCGGGGGGCTGGGGAAGCTGAATTTGTGGTTTGATATCAGGCATTTGGACGGCTGGACGGGGAGGATGTGGGAGAGGGAGTTCTTTGCGGATATGTGGGGGGTGGAGGTTAGAGGTGGGAAGGGGGAGTTTCTGCTGGCGCTGCCGGAGCTGGATGGGAGGGAGGTGGAGAGGAGACGGGAGAGGGAGGGCGTGGGCGAGGAATCGTATCTGGTCGGCGAGGTGCTGGAGGGGGCGCCGTTTAGGGTCGTTAGGTGCGCGAGGCCGGATTACTGGGAGGCGCATCTCGCGCGGATTAGGGCTAGGCAGGATGTGCTTACTATTGATCCGCCTGTTCATGGGTCCTGAGGGGACGGTTGTATAGAGGGTCGTTGTCACATATGAGGAAGTCTGATATGAGACCAGGTAAGAAGCGAGATCGATTGGGGA
>Ga0209127_100584_pt1 | contig 12605 bp, 9 predicted proteins | sample LakSupMetagenome_FD_187469 | JGI IMG/M metagenome (GOLD analysis project Ga0209127, IMG submission 187469) | Freshwater microbial communities from Lake Superior, Canada - Sta WM archaea (SPAdes) (version 2) | ecosystem: Environmental > Aquatic > Freshwater > Lake | place: Lake Superior, Canada...
ACAGGCTGTGACATTGATCCTGCTTGAAAGCGCGCGACGCCTCTTCTTTCATCCGTTATCCAAGTTCCCTGGACCTTGGCTGAATGCTGTATCCGATATTCCGGAGGCTTACATGCTTGCCCGAGGCCGACAACATTCATACCACAGGAGATTACATGATAAATACGGTGCGCATCACTGCTTCCCATCCGTGGAGAGAAGGCTAACTTCTTCAACAGGACCCGCGGTTCGCATCGCCCCAAACGAACTTGCCTTTTGCAGTGCGAAAGCATGGGATGACATCTACGGGAACAAGGTTGGTCGGCTCAAAACTCCAGATCTGACGCCCGATCAAGTCTCTAACGGGGGCGCGGTCCTGATATAGCCAGGCAAGCCGGACATGGAGAAGTCTCCGCTTGCAGCAGGAGGACTCCCGCCAGCCATGAAAGCGAGGGCCCTGACACTAGCATCGTGGGAAGACCACGCCCGACAACGGAAGGCCTTCGCTTATCCGTTTTCCAACACCGCCTTACTTCAACAGGAGCCGCTGATTCAAGGATGGGTCGGCAAACTTATAGCAGCACTGGGTAACTTTGCAGACGAGGGCAGACCCGCAGACATATCAGCATGGTTCACCTACACAACCTTTGACATCATCGGCGACCTGTGCTTCGACGAGCCGTTCGGCTGTCTAGAAGCCGGGAAGTCCACCGATTGGTCCGCCAACATTGTCAACATTGCCGTTGCCGGTATCTTTGAGCAGGCGACCAGGCGTGTTGCCGGCGTCGGGACCTGGATTCAGGCGCAAATGGCCAACTGGCTTGTTCCCAGCCTGTACAGGTCTTGGAGAGCGAAGCACTTTGCTCTCAGCGCGGAGAAGACCAAGCGCCGAATCGCAGACAAGGACAAGGAGCACAAGGACTTTATCTACTATATCCTCAAGAACAACGAAGCGAAGTCACTGCTCTCAGATCTGGAGATCATCATGAACTCTGCTCTGTTTATGTAGGTTGAAGCCTACGGACTCGGGTAAAGATGGACATCTGGAAGTCTGCGAGGCTAACTACTACTGTGTTACGCAGAGGAGCAGGTAGTGACACAACGGCAACAGCTCTAAGTGGATGGATGTATCTCATTCTCACCAATCAGTCAGCCTATAACAAGCTCGTTGCCGAAATCCGGGGCACATTCGAGTCGCACGAGGATATCACGTACAACGTCGCGAAAGACCTACCTTATCTCGGAGCCTGCATCAGCGAGGCTATGAGAATGATACCGCCAGTGCCAGGTAACCTGAACCGTGTTGTCCCACCAGAGGGTGCCTTTATAGAGGGCAAATGGGTCGCGGGTGAGGTGAGGAAAATAATTGATTTTGACTAGCCATGGCAACCTGGCCTGTGCTAATGCGGTATGCAGACGACCGTCTCGGTCTCGTCCTGGGCGGCATCACACTCACCCCAGAACTTCACCGACCCTCTCACATTCGCGCCTGAGCGGTGGCTTGATTCCGAGAGAGACAGGTTCCCGCTACACATCAAAGAAGCCTCACAGCCATTCCTCTATGGACCGCGAGGCTGCATCGGTAAGAACCTGTCCTATATCGAACAGCGCCTGATCATATGCCACCTGCTGTGGCACTTTGACGTTGAGCTCGCCAGCGATTCGAGCGAGGAGAACAAGCTCTGGAGCCTAGAAGGTGACATGAAGCATATGGTGTCGTATCTGGTTTGGGTCAAACCGGCGCTCTGGGTCAAGTTGAAGAGAGTCGTGAGATAAAGGACGGAACACAAGCAGGAAAGGCTCTCCCCGTTTCTCTTGGCAGGGGTTGTGTTCTATTCCCTCTGAACAGCGCCGGCATGCTCTGGTGTGGCTGCGTCCATGCACGACTCGTCATGAATGTCCGCCCTCGACATCACATCCATGAGGCATACCGCCGGTTGAAGTCGTGGTGCCCCAACCTCGGCGGAGCGGGTGTCTTTTCTTAACTTGATCTCGGTTGGATGTTGTAACCTTCTCCAAATCTCCGCACTCTGTTCTTAGCCAGCTTTTCGCACTCCATGTGATTTCCAACCCAACATCACATTTAGCCTAAAGAAGCACCAGTATGTTGATGTCACTCCACGATGGGGGCGGCGGGGAAAGACAAGCTTTTCGTGAACGGTATGGACGTTAGCTCGTGGACAATGACCCGGTGCCTTAATATCGCGCCGGAATATTGGGCGTTTCCTGGGGGCGGTGACTCGTTTGCGCTATCCCAGGTGATGGCTGTTCCAGGCTATTGGAAGAGAGCAGGAGGAACATGGGGACGTTCGCCTAATGGGGAGCGGGAGGATGGGCCACCGCTGGTCCCGGCATCCCGTTCCTATAGATCGATATGCGGAGTTGGGGCGACTTACTCGATTGGCGATATTAAAAGGATCTGCTTGGTAGGCAGCCTCCGCATGCAATGCCCGTCTTGTTGTTCCTCCCAGTCGGTGCTCCAGAACCGGGTTCCCCACGATGGCTAGTCTTCTTGGCTGTGTGGCCATTCTGGCTACGCTCGTCGTCGCTGCTCCGTCTCCTCAGAGCTTGAAGTCGAGCATCTCGCTGCTCATCGACAATGACCTCCAGGGTGAGTATTTGTCCCATCATCATGACTTGACGTCCTCGACTAACAACTGCCACAGGTGCCAGCAGCCCTTCCGCAGACTCTGCCGTGATTCTGCTGAGCCGGCGGTCTCGGAGCGATGCTGCTGCTGCTTGTCAGGCTCTTGGAGAGCAGCTGTGGTCTCCTGAGCTCAAGACCACGGGCATCCAGGCAAACCTCGACTATCTGAAATATCAGGGGAAGATTGGCGACTCGACGCAGATGTGGATTGGCTCTTCGAGCAATGCCTCCCGGGCGACTGACGCCACTGGAAAGGTCTCGGATGTCGACCCCGGCCTGTACTTGCCTGTGTTGTGTACCCAGACGGCGCCATTCGCAACAAGCTCGAGCCAGCCGAACACAAACACACAATATCAGGTCTCGGTACATTCTAACAATGAGGACTACACCGGGTATGTTGGGGAACTGTGCTGCTTCGAGAAAAGACACCGCTGACCCTGCACCGTAGGTTCCGCGACAGACTCGCCTTCCGATTCTTCGGCATCCGGTACGCGCCGCAGCCGAAGAGGTTCACGTACTCCACGCCATACAAGGGCTCGGGGGGAGCAGTCTCAGCCCTGGACTACGGCTCGCAGTGCGTCCAGGGCAACAGCGGTTCCGAGGACTGCCTCTTCCTCAACATCTGGACCAACTACCTGCCCAAGCCCGGCTGCAACAACAAGAGGAACCTGAAGCCGGTCATGTTCTGGATCCACGGCGGCGCCTTCACAGGCGGCACGGCCAACGACAACACCTTCGACGGCGGCAACATCGTCTCGCGCGGCGACGTAGTCCTGGTGGCCATCAACTACCGCCTCACCACCCTCGGCTTCCTCGCCCTCGACGACGGGGTCACAAACGGCAACTTCGGCCTAGCCGACCAGATCAACGCCCTGGACTGGGTGCGCGCCCACATCCAGGACTTCGGCGGCGACCCGGACAGGATCACCATCTTCGGCCAGTCGGCCGGCGCCGGCTCCGTGCGCGCCATGATGGCCTCCCCAAAGGCCGTCGGTAAGTTCGCCAACGCCATCCCGCTCAGCAACCTGGGCGGCATCAACTACGGCACCACCTACTCCCTCTACTACACCATCGACCAGGAAGTCCAGGCCGCCGCCGCCGCCGTCCTCGCCGCCACGAACTGCACCTCGGCGCCCTCGCAGGTCGACTGCCTACGCGCCGTGCCCGCCACCACCCTGGCGAGCCTCGGCACGCCGGCCCGCTTCCTCGTCGTAGACGGCACCTACCTCACCTCCCCGCAACTCCAGCTCGACGGGCCCCGGCTCCCCTTCAACCTCATGATGGGCATCATGCGCGATGACGGCGGCCCCTTCATCTCCTTCCCGACCACGACCGACGAGTCCGCCTACCTCTCCAGCTCGGGCTTCTCCGCGCCCCCGCAGAACCTCTTCCCCATCCCCACGGGCACCAACCAGACCCTAAACCTCTACAACATGACCTCCCGCCTCGCGACCGACGGCATCTTCCGCTGCGTCGACGAGGCCACCGTCGCCAGGGGTCTTGCCACGGGCCGCCTCGGCCCCGCCGTCTACTACTACGAGTTCGACCGCAGCTACCAGACGCGCGGCTGGCCGATGACCGACGTCTGCGACCCTCCCCCGACCCCCGCCCGCCCGCACGGCGACCCGGACCTCCCTTACTTCAGGTGCCACTCGGGCGAGCTGTACTACGTCTTCGGCAACCTCGCCTTCCAGGGACTGCCGTACCGGGACGAGAAGGACCTCCCATTCGAGCGGTTCGTGCTCGACTCTTTCGCGTCGTTTGCGAGGAGCGGGAATCCGAACCCGGAGGAAGGGTTCCTGAAGGCTAGGGGGTTCGATGGGACGGCGGATGAGATTAGGAGGGCGGGCGAGTGGAGGCCGGCTACGAGGGGGGATCTGACGCTGAGGAGCCTCGACTGGCCGAGTAGTCAGGGCCCGTTTAGGGAGGGGCCGCAGTGTGATGGGTTGGGGTTGGGGTTGGATTATTATGGGTAGATGTAGTGATGTGTTGTGAGTATGTTGGGATGTATATAGGGACGGAATATAAGAATCGAAGATGTTTGTGCGTATCCTTCGTCCAAGTTGGCATATCCTGAGTGACCTTGCACGCCAGGTGTGGTGTCGCATATCCCATGCTGTTTGCAGCGTTTCGTCAACGCATCCAGCAGGCTGAGCGTCCTGACGTCGACGGGCTGCCCGGAGACTTGGATTTCACAATTCATCAGCTTTGGGGGTTGTGTGAGGTCCAGTCGAAGACTTGATTGGGGGGTCATGACTGTATATCGTGGAAAGCTGCAACTGCTCCGGCCTTCCGAGTTGACTCGCATCACGAGAAGCATTAAAACCGTGTCAGGCCATGGTCTTTTCTTCACCGGTGATAGGATAGTTGATGTATGAGTGGTAACGCATTTCCGTCGTTTCTCGTGCTAAACCACAGCATCTAACTGTGTGAGAAGACCCCTCTGCCGACCACACATTATGGTCTATATTAAGCCTGAGGTTGGCTATAGGCGCTACACAGTCTCTCCTCATCCGCCAGACAGACCTCACAGGTCCGTACACACTATACCACCTCAATGGACACGAAATGGTATCTCTCCATCGCGGCCCCATGCTTCTCACCCGGAAAACAGAACACAAGCCTCCGCTCCGGTACGGGTGATATGAGTAGAGGAAGCAGCGCAGCACAGTAAACGACTAGACATATATCAAAAACGCCAGATTATGAGCAGTGCCCGTACCATAAACGACAAGCAACAACCCCGGACTCCGTGCAGCCTCCACCATGCAATGAATAGATTAGTGCCTAACCCCGCGGCATCTTCTGCTTCCCTGCCCATTCTCCCGTGTCGACCGTTGATAGACGCACCCCGGCTATGGCCCCTGGCTGACAGGAATTTCATCCAGAATCATCTCACTACTCCCATTCGCCGCCGCGTTGAGACTGGTAGTCGCGTCCCCAAGCCTCATGCGCACGCCGCTGCCGTCAAACACCCACGGACCCGCGTCGTTGCGCGGCGTGATCGGCCCCTCGTGCCCGTTGAGCAGCGCCGCCGCCGTGTTACCGGACGTCGGGGACGGCGTCCTGGCGTCGTAGCGACCCGTCGCCGCAGCGCCCGGAGAGGTCGCCGTCGTCGTCCGCGCCGTCGGTATCGGCAGGGGACTCGATGTCGCGTTGGTCGAGAGCTGGTTGGTCGAGAGCCCCGGCCGCGAGATGGGCGTGCTGCGGGTGGTGGTGTCGGTCGACGGGTGGGCGGATTGCGGGTTGGTGGTGGCGACGGGAGGCGTGTCGTCCGAGTCACCTTCCATCATGGTGACGTCCATAGCGTCCGGGTCGTGCTGCTGCGCGGGTGCGGCCGTGGCAGGTGGTACGGCCGCGGCGGCGGATTCTCTTGATGTTCGCGGCGTCGCGTTTGTCTGTGACTGGTGGCCGCCCGGTCCGGAGGCTGCCCCTGCGCTAGCGGAGGGGTCTAGTGAGGCCCCTTCCTGTCCGCTGGCTTCTTCTTCGGAAGCGTCCTGCTCCCACTCCACTGGGTCCTCGACGTCGGCTTCTAGGTCTGCGGCTGCTCGGCAGTTTGGGCAGATGAAGATGGGATACGAGGGAGACGAGAGTAACGACCTGATGCACTTAAAGTGCCATGTGTGCGAACATGGCGCCACGAACAGGCACTGGCAAGGCTATAGTTCGGCAGGGGTCAGTCCAAAGTCGGTATGGTGGGGAGGAAGAGGGCTTACCGCAATGCTGTTCAGACAAATCGAGCAGTCCTGCGTGTATGATTGTGTGGCTGAAGCGTTGCCGGAGCTCGCAGTCATGTTTCGTAACCTCTTGTGCGTGGTCATACTTTTACGTCCCGCGGTTAGCATCCTGCTAAGATCTCGAGGAGGGTCGACTTACTTAAAAGTGTTCAGCTTGTTCTGCCACCCGCGGTTCAGCTCCAGCCGCATCTTCACGCACCGGAATATCATCTCCTCGCCCCCCTTGAAGTCGATGCCCAACTGCACTATATCGCCGTCGTTTATGGGGAAAGGTTTCGACTCCGTGCCGGGCGGACTCAGCCGGATGTGGTTGAGAAAGGTGCCCGAGCTGCTCTTGACGTCTTTTATGTACCACTTGCCTCCCTCGTACCAGAACTCGCAGTGCCGCCTACTGACCACCTTGCTCTTGAACCCTACCGGTGCGGACGAGGGCACGTTTGGAGGGACATTCGGCTGGCTGTCGCGTTCCGAGTATCGACCGACACGGATCACTTCGTTGCCCGTCGGCAACGTCCTCGATATTGGACTGAAGGTGAGTGACGGACGTGCCGCGCGCGGGTCGTAGAAGGTGCTGAAGCGGATGGAAGGTAGGATGTCCAAACCGGAGCCGCCTCCATTGTGCGCCGACGTCTCGGACAAGGTAGCGGAGCGGGTTCGTACCATGTTGGCGCTATGTTGGTCAGAGGGCGCTGCTCCTGTGGGCGGAGGCGTGGATGTTGGAGGCTCGGCTGCCGGCCTCGAGAGGTCACCGAGTACTTGAGGTAAGGCGGGATCGGTTGATCGTCGACTAGCTGACGGACGTGGGGGCGGAGCTAGGCTGAGAGGATGGGATTCGGAGTTGACGAGGGTCAGCCGATTCGTTGTCGAGTTGTTCGGAGCGGCGGTGGACTGATGTGTGCTGAGCGTAGTGGCAGCCGAGGCGCTGGTGGTCCTGTAGAGGTTGGAAGCTGGCCTGGCACTCGAGGTAGACAGAGACGAAGCGTCTGCCAAAGATGCGCCACCTATCGGCGATGTGGGCGTCGACTGGCTGGGTTGCTGACTTTGACCAGGCGCGGAATGTTCCCGAGACAACAGATGAGTATGGGTGTAGTTTCTGAGATAACTCAGGCCCCTCAGACGGCTCGGTCGCGGGGAAGACGAGCCAGACGAGACGGCGCTATGTTGCGAGACCTGGTGACTTCCAAGGAGACCCGACGATGTGGGCGCTGCAGCTGGCACTTGGGTGAACATCGAATTGAGTTGAAGGAAGCAGAATCCAGAATCGCAGCCCGATGATCCCCCCAGGTTCTGCCCGGTGGAGTAGTAATCGACAAGTGATTATGCGTATGGGCGGCGTATTGGGTGAATTTCAAGGGTTTCGCAAGAAGCATACGACAATTGAGCCTGCCTTTTGCCCGGACTATTACTGGATAACTGCTCGGACTTGGCGTTTGACAACGTTATAGCGACGTTGGTTTCATAACACACGAAGTACAGGTGAAGCTGTACGAGGGACCGAAGGGTTGGTTGTGTTCTGCTGAGGAGGTGAATGTTGTTTTAGCTTGCGAGCTAGGCATGTGGGGGGCTCTAGCAGTCTAGGCTTAGCGTTTAGACATAGGGAGCAATACATTCATCTTACGACGACATACTCTCTGTGTAACGGGATATTACACGCAGCCTTCTTGACTTTGCCGTCCAGACCAGCACGTATATTCCTGTCGAAAGTGATGGAGCCTGTCTGACAGGGTGAAGTGGTGGCAAACAAGGCGCCCCAACGGCAGGGCCAAGGTCTCGTTTCAGGGAGGCTCTCAGGGATCTCACAAGCGAGACACAGTCGCGGGACAGAACTGTCAGGGCTCGTGACCGGTCTAGGACAGGATCGAATACGCAAAGCGAGAGGCAGCTACAAAGCGCAACTGGGTATTGCGGAACGCCTTGCAGAACAATAACACGACGAAACTGAAAAGGAGAAACAGAAGAAGTCCGCAGAATGGTTGATGATTACGATGCCAGGAGCCATTTAGCTTACTCGTACCTCGGGGTTTAAGCCTCGACTCTACGAATAGCGTATCTTGACTACTTGGCCCAACGCATATTCACGAGACTCCTCCGCCCTGGGCAACGCATGCGAACTACTAGTCTAGTGCATGGCATGTGGCCTGCGACTATCTGCAAAGGGCCGTTTTTGGACGCCTTCAGACGATGAACCTGGCGACGCCGGTTCTGGCGCAGTTGACAGAGACAGTTGCCACAGGGTCTACAACCCCCTCTAACGACTCTGCCAAACAAGCGTCAGTCACCTGAGCCCCCTACAGCTGATAAATGATTGGGGCCACTCGTGTGGGTGATCTTGTCGCCGAGCTACTACTGCATATAGTACCGTATCTGTTCCTCGGCATGCGAGGTACAGAACATCGTGAACGCTTTCCCGATTCTGATGTTGCAGCAACCTATGATACAGTGGAGTTAGCTCGTCGAAGGGTTGTTCAACTCCTGTTAAGCACTCCGCGAGAGGGATCTCGCTGCGCTGGTGGAGTCCCTCTGCCCCTCGTCCAGACAGAGTGCCTTTGGCCTGTCTACCCTCCCTCGTCGAGGTCTTCAACAACTGACCCTGACCTCAAGTCCAAGGTACTTTAGCAAGAGTACATGCAGAGTCATCGGACTGGGGATCAGCGTCGGAGACTCGGATGACTTCATGTGTGGGTCCGAGATACGGATCTTGCCGTACACAGTTACGGGCGCTGAGATGGGGAGATTGGTTATCGATAACCGATTTTTGTCCTGCAATTCCGCGCTCCGGAACCGCGACACGACATGACCAGAGAGTAGGAGAGCTCACGCAACCATGTTAAGAACCCTTCGCCTAGCCGGGGCTACCGCCCGGATACGGCCCTCACTACCTTCGTGTCGAGCTGCACAGCGCCCAGTCGGGGCCCGGACACTGGCGACCGTGGCCACACCACCTCCGCAAGAACCAACACAGCTCGACAAGATAACACGGTTACCGAATGGCATCCGAGTCGCCTCGGAAGACCTGCCGGATGCCTTCTCAGGAGTGGGCGTCTACATCGATGCCGGCTCGCGGTACGAGAACGATTACCTCCGAGGCGCCAGCCACATCATGGACCGGCTGGCCTTCAAGTCGACGGATAAACGGTCCGCAGACGAGATGCTCGAGACGGTCGAGCACCTGGGCGGCAACATACAGTGCGCATCGTCGCGAGAGTCGATGATGTATCAGGCCGCGACATTCAACTCAGCCATCCCGACCACCGTCGAGCTGCTCGCCGAGACGGTCCGCACACCCAAGATCACCGACGAGGAGATAGCACAGCAGCTCGAGACTGCGCGCTACGAGGTCAAGGAGATCTGGTCGAAGCCAGAGCTGATCCTGCCAGAGCTGGTACATATGGCCGCGTTCAAGGACAACACGCTCGGCAACCCGTTGCTGTGTCCGGAAGACCGGCTCGACGTGATCAACAAGGACGTCATCGAGACATACAGAGACACCTTCTACCGGCCAGAGCGGATAGTAGTCGCCTTCGCCGGCGTCCCCCACGCCGAAGCCGTCCGGTTGACAGAACAATACTTCGGGGACATGAAGAGCCCAGAACTGCCGACGCTGTCGCGGACAGGCTCAGAGACCTCCCTCTCCTCATCCGCCTCCACGGACTCCTCAACCACCTCGACCACAACCGCGTCCTCTCCGCCATCACCACCACCGCAACAACCCTCGAAACTCCTCTCCAAAATCCCCTTCTTCAAGAACCTCTCCACCTCCGCCCCCTCCTCCGCCGCCGTCCTGTCCCACCCCCCTTCGCCTCTGACCCTCGAAGACCTACAGCGCCCGGCCGTCTACACCGGCGGCTTCCTCTCCCTTCCCCCGCAACCACCGCCCCTGAACCCCAACCTCCCGACCTTCACCCACATCCACCTCGCCTTCGAGGGCCTCCCCATCTCCTCGGACGACATCTACGCCCTCGCCACCCTCCAGACCCTCCTAGGCGGCGGCGGCTCCTTCTCCGCCGGCGGGCCAGGCAAAGGCATGTACTCGCGCCTCTACACCAACGTCCTCAACCAGCACGGCTGGGTCGAGAGCTGCGTAGCCTTCAACCACAGCTACGCCGATTCGGGACTGTTCGGCATAGCCGCCTCCTGCTACCCGGGTCGCACGGGCAAGATGCTCGAGGTAATGTGCCGCGAGCTCCGCGCCCTCACCCTCGACACCGGCTTCTCCGCCTTGGGCGAGGTCGAGGTCCGCCGCGCCAAGAACCAGCTGCGCTCCTCGCTGCTCATGAACCTCGAGAGCCGCATGGTCGAGCTCGAGGACCTGGGGAGGCAGGTGCAGACGCACGGCCGCAAGATCCCCGTCCTCGAGATGACGAGGCGGATCAGCGAGCTGACGGTCGCGGATCTGCGGAGGGTGGCGCGCTTGGTCGTCGGCGGGCTGGTGGAGAATCCGGGGAGGGGCAGCGGCGCGCCGACGGTCGTGCTGCAGGAGGCGCAGGCGCATGGCGTTACGACGCGGCAGATGGGGTGGGACGAGATTCAGGATATGATCTATAAGTGGCAGTTGGGGAAGAGGTGATGCGTCCGGGATGTCTGGCTGGGCGGCCATGTGAAAAATATCGCATCTTCTGTATTATATGTCTTCTGTCTTCTACTGGCGATAAAACTAGCCAAGATAAACAACTTGATAGAGCCCCATGTGTGTATAATGCTAGGTTCCGCCGGGGTATATATATATCACTCTGTCTCCTGGATACATCTAATAGTGTAGTCTTAAAGCACTAATCCGGCCATGTTGACCTATACGTATTCCAACTGTGCTCTTCTCCTCCAGTCGGCAAGCAGATCTACTCCTAGAGCTTCGATCGTACAGCCTCCAGCCGGTACTTGACGTCCTTCAGCGCCTTAGTCGTGGGCTTCCAGTCGTCAAACTGCCTCAGCAGCTCGGCCGTCTCGGAGTTGAGCTCCGTCTTGACAAAGTCTTCCTCCAGGAGGCCGCGCATGATCCACGGTAGGTGGTAGGGGTTGGGCTGCGTGAGCCCCTCGTATTTGTAGATTTCGCATGGTGGTGCGTTGGCCAGGTCCGTTGTCTCTAGGGCGTGCGACACGGCCAGGCTGTGGGAGAGAGTGGTCGTCAGTACTGAGTTGTGTGGACCAGGCGGAAGGCGTGGGGGAAGCGGAGACTTACTCGTATACCTGCTCGTCGTCGTATAGACGCGAGTGACCTTCGCCCGAGTACAGGCTTCCGGCTAGGGGTTGAGAGAGCTCTCGGATTAAACCGTGATCTGTCACGCCCAGGTTGCGTAGCTTCAAGGCAAATCCTACGAGGTGTGCGATGCTGTTATACCATGTTAGTCTTCCGGACAGTATGTCACGGCGAGTGATGTCTTACAAGTCTGGCGCGTGTAACCGGCCGTCGATAAACACCGACCGGTAGATGTACGGATGGTGAGCAGGCGAGTAGATAGCAGACTGTAGGGGTGATGTGTCAGCCCTGTAGATACTGCAAGAGTCAAGCAAATACGCACCTCCAAGGGAACCAGCTGATCATCCAGACTTCCCACTAGCGTCACCCTCGCCCCGTGATTCAGGACAGCCTTAACAGATGCTTCAAGCCGCTTGGAGATTTCGCTCTCGGAATTTGAAAACTCCCACAGCTCAGCCGCAGACCCCATGAGGATGCCCATGCCCGACCTGTAATCCGGAAACGGACCGAGCGAGACCCCTGCCATGGCACAGACGCCCACCCGCGCGCTCGTAACGACGCCGAGCTCGATCAGCTTCGCCAGCAGCATCAGGCTGACCGGCACGCCCTGCGAGTGGCAGGCGATGATGATCAGGTCCGCCGCGCGGATCTTGTCGATCCAGTTGAGCAGCAGCTTCCACAGGTTCTCGACGCGCTCGCCGATCTTGCCCTCGCCCTCGAGCGCGACCTTGTCGATCTCGCAGTCCTCGCAGCCGTGGCTGTCGGCCCAGCGCCGGATCGCGTCGGCGCCGTGGTTGGCAAACTTGATGGATGTTCCGGTCGGCTGGCCTATGATTGTGCGCATGTAGTTTGCGGGGAACAGGCCGTGGACGCCGATTGCCAGCGCCTTCTTGATCTTAGGCGGTTCCTTGACCACAAAGACGTGGTTGGCTGGCGGTGACTGGGTCCGGAGGAGGACCTGGGCTATCTGCTGCAGGATCGAGGGATTCTCCTTCATCCTGTAAGTACTCCGGAACGATGGGAGCAGTAGGTTTTGTGGAGTCGACCT
>Ga0209127_100585_pt1 | contig 12603 bp, 7 predicted proteins | sample LakSupMetagenome_FD_187469 | JGI IMG/M metagenome (GOLD analysis project Ga0209127, IMG submission 187469) | Freshwater microbial communities from Lake Superior, Canada - Sta WM archaea (SPAdes) (version 2) | ecosystem: Environmental > Aquatic > Freshwater > Lake | place: Lake Superior, Canada...
AAGACGCCGGCGGCGGCTGCGCAGGGAATCCTCCCGGCATAACACCCGGATCCTGCTCTCGCCCACGATCTGCGTACGGCATCCCCTGATCGTACTGTTGCTTGACCCGTCCGAGGTCGGGAGGCGCCGGCGGTAGACCCGACATCATGGTTCGTTGCATGGTAGCGACCTCTCCGCCCGACGCCAGGTGCGTCGCCGCATCCGATAAGAGGTCGAGGTTGCACGCCGCCGGTCGCGCAGCTAACCGGGGGTCCGGAGCATGTGAAGATGCCACTGCCGACGCCATGTTGTCGGGGTGATACTGTGGCGGTGGTGGTGGCCGTTGCTGCATGCCGAGCATTTCGCTATCGACATGGCTACCATCGGGCACGGCGGTGGCGACACCGGCCGAAGACGGCTTCCGAGGCGGCCGGTTACCGTCCTTATTCCCTTCATTGAGGTGGACGAGCTTTTCATGGCGGACAAGAAGATCGCTGATGTCCATATAAGCATATTTCTTGGGGCGCAGCTGAAGAGTGTTGATATGCGCGAGAATTACGAAGCATCCAAGAGATAAAGCGGGAGATGCGTAGGGGTTTAGGGTGGGATTCGGTATGGCCAGTGCAGGTTGGACAGTGACAGTGACAGCACAGGCACGGGCACGGGAGCGGGAATGGGTGGTGGTGGAAGCAGGTAAGGCGCCATGAAAAAGCAAGCACGAACGAATCACACGGGGGGTTTCGGGCAAGGAACAGGGCCTAACTAACCGTCGTCCAAACGTTTTCCCACAGCGAGCCCAGCCGCAAGAGAAGGGCTTCTCCTTGGTGTGCGTCCTCTCGTGCCTCTGTACGTGTTCCACACGCCTAATATGGAGGCCCAATGTAAGCTAATATGTAATACCGGAGGGAGGCGGAAGGGTGTCTTGTTTGCTCACCTGAAGCGTTTGCTGCAGTACTTGCACGGCAGGGTCTTGGGCTTCTGCTGCCGTACCTCGCCGTTTTCGTCGACTGTGTGAGGAGGCGCCTGTGCCTCGATCGACTGCTGGAGGCTCATCATGGCGAGGAGCTGGCCACAGACTCACAGTGGTTGGAGAGCGGGTGGCAACCGCAAAGGGCAGGAACCGGAGGAGAGCGCCTGGGGACGGTATTGGGGTATCGTAAAGAGATAATGTGGATGAAAGTCACGCAGTCTCGAGAAGTGGGGGAAGAGGAGGAGGAGGTGTGAGCACCACCGGTCGATCAGGAAGAAGGCCGAGGGGTTGTCTGTGGGGTGCGATGGCGTGGAATGATGAATGAATTTGGAGATACAGCAGCAGCAACAACAACAACAACAACAACCATCCCTTGACCTGATATATTCCAACCGCGGAGAGCGGACGCCTTGCCGGGCTGGAAAGAACTGATGCCTTACCCCTCGTTTATCTGACGTCGGTCCCTGCTGGGTTTCCCCCGGGCCACACTCGAGTCAGGACGGACGGCTCCGGATCAGCTCAACGCGAGGGGGTTCCCCAGTGCAGTAGGTATGTCTCCTTGGCCGGCGAGCAAAACGACAGGAAAAGCTGTCAACACCGCAAACCACCTGTGTCCGGGCCAGATAACGGACAGTGATGAGACGCAGTTAATCTGGGCGGTAGGGGCGGTAAGTACGAAGGTACCGGGCAGAGGTCCAGCTAAGGTACCTGCCTTACCTTACGTATTGGCAACTGGCAGACTTGTGCCAGGGCGGGGAAACAGGAGGTGTCCAAGGCCGTCTCTCAGAAGTCTGCGGAGGTGGAGAGACGAGGAGGACGGACGGGAGCTGTGCTCCTTCAAAGAGAATGTGGGGCTGGCGCTCTAAGCTCCTGTTGGCGATGGGGGGTTCGGTCGCGTGCGGCTGCCTAAGGTAGGTCTAGCTACCAACCAGGCGGTATTTTGGCAACTGCTGTGAGAGAAGGAACCAGTCAAGTCCGAGGGGAATCCAAAATTGGGTAAATGCGGGCGTATATGCGCCGTGTCTGGAGAAAGTGAAAATGAGGCAGATGGAGAGAAGGAATCGGGAAACACAAAGGACGTGAAAAAGCGGAGAAAGTCCAGATATTGACAGGGGGATGTGCGATTGGGAAATCGTGGAGGCGGAGGTCGGAAGGCGGGGAAAGGGGAATGATGAGGCCGTTACTTCGTACTATACCTAGTTCGATCTCAAGGTAGCAAACAGGCGAAAGAGCTCAGTAGAAGAAGGCTGGAATGATCGAGTCTTTGGATGGGGTTGCTGCGAGTGGGAAGTTCCTACGTCTAGTGGCCCATCATCCGACACGGCACGGTTGAGTTACCGTATGAGAGAGCTACAGTACCATTCAAAGAAAATCTCGTGTCGCCCGTGCAAGTCAGTGACGCTTGCGGTTGGGCAAAGCCGCCGATCATGCTGTAGCCTCTTCTTGTTAATCTACTACTACTGATGCTGGGGTCGGGTCCTGCGGTTAGATGTTCAGGCTCAGGACGCTGTACGCCATGCCATGTTGTGACTTTTGCCAAAGGTCCTTATTACTGCAGAAGTGTGTCGTGCTGCGGGTAACTCGAGTCCAGTATGAGATATGCTTTCCGGGATCAGACAGTTGGGAGAAGTGACTGTAACGAGGCGCATGGATCTTCCGTTCAGAAGAAGCAACCTAACCTGCACGATGGTCCACCGTTGCTTTGTTTTTTTCTCCCCATGGGACAATCTCGTCTCCGCATTGGCACCTTGGAGAAACTGGGAGATGGTTCAAAAAGAGGGGCTAAGTACCAAGTTGTAAATGAACTAGAAACTTGTGTGCATAAGTACATTCAGTTACAGCACCCTTTACTGCCCCGGGCCGGCTGCATGTGAGAAATGGCGGGGGAACGAACGGGATAGTGTACAGCTGCGTCACCGACGTTCAATCAGAGAGCCTTGATTGCAGGGCAAACTTGGTGCAACAAGCAAAAATGCGACTTCATTCTTTGAATGCCAAGCTTTCATCTTTGGCTCCTCACGATAGCTGTGGCTGGCGTGAGTTGCTGCCAGCACCCATTTTCTGCAGATTCTGCCTTCCATGTCTTCTGGGTGCGTTGTGTTGCTGACGAATCGTCGATTTATTTGGTATACTATTCTCGTCTTCCTTCATCACAGGCACGTCTTCATAGTTTTAACCTCTGCCCGAGTTGGAGCGAGGCAGGCTCTCGGACCTTGACGTCTTCTCCAGAAGCATGATATCCACGGCTGGCGTCACGGCACCATTCCGAATATGGCGTCAAGGCGTTCCTCGGTCCCACAAGCTGGTGTCTTGCTTGGTTCATATTGGCCTCCGGCAGATGTTTGCTTCTCAGTGTCTCTGTCACAGCAGCAGCACTGCCATGGCCATTATGTGCTCTCAGATACGCTGGATACTCCAGTGTCGCACACATCCAAACACCACATGCTGATGAGACTACATGTGTGGCTAAAGTATAGTAGCAAGGGCTGCCGCGCCTGGCCTTGGCAGAATGCGTAAGCTTTGCCGATCCTGGGCTAAGCTCTCACTTGTCAGGTCAGCGAAAGTTGACTCTTCCCACTGTTGGAGAGAACAGGACTATGTATAGTTACCATGCGCATGTGGCAACTCGGTATCACCATCGCAGACTAGCAGAAAACACAGAGTTGCACAGCCGGATGATAAAGATTGTCTTCTTCTCTGCGCAAACTCGGGTGCGGAGGATGCCCAAGAGTTGCGGGTGGAGATTGTCACCGCTCCCCGCCCGGTTCTCCAACTGTTGAACAGACATCTCGGAATCCGGGTGCTGCCAATGGGCGGGGATTTAACCTGTTGTTGGAGTGCGGGGAATGGGGGTTCGGTGCTCGCTCTGGCAGCCCTCTGCCTCGGAACATGCCCTACCGTCTGTTTCAATCCGTGTTATTAGGTTTACAAACTCGTTTCTTAGCACACACGGCAAGTTGTTTCAATGTCCAGTCCCATCGACAGTGTCGCAACGTTTGCTACCAACAGCCACTCACAGTGCCTGCGGGATGCAAGCGCGCTTTTACTACGGATGGTAGTGTGTTTGGTACATGTACATGGACCATCCTTCCTCACCGCCTCAATGCCTGCGTGCTGATGCCTCTGTCTAGAGCATACTGCCACAAAGCGGGCTAGAGTCGAGGGACTGGCTGGCGATCAACACTCTGCGGGTTGACATTTGGGAGGGCTCCGTTGAAAGGACCTAGCACTAGGTAGTGCCTCCGCAACAACGAGATCTCAAGCCCATCTTCAGCTTCCCGATTCTCGATGTTGGGGAAAATGATATGAGCCTACTGCCGCCATCAATATGTCCTCGCCCTCTTTCAAAATAGGCAGAATGTAACCCCATACTCTCTGCCACCTCTCCACAACAGATCACACTCGAGGACGAATCGATATCCAGATTCGCTTGCTCAGACCCTGCGGCAATGCATAGGTCGACGCACTCTCGTGGACTCTCGGGACGCGCCTTCGGCTTGCAGAAGGTCTAGCTGTCGGATATCGTCGTATCACCTTGCCATTGTCTGTTCAACGCGGGGTGCATACGGGCCTTCTCTCAGCGTGTATCTCGCAGACCGCATGCCCTAGTCAATGAAGTGCAGCGGCCGGTCGAACTCGCTGTGGCTTTACACAGTCATCAGTGCTTGCAGGTCGACATCCTCAAGGCCAACGGGCCTTGCGAGGCCGGGAGACGCTACACACCGCCGAATACAACGGGTAGAAAAGCATGCGCGACGAGCCGACGCAGCTATGCTTGGTAATGAACCATACCTAGGGTGAGAGCCATCCCTACCTGCCTCGACGACAAAGGTAGGACTACCGAGGCATCAAAGCGTTGGGATACCCTCAGAGTGTAAAGATGCCCCTCCGGCTTAATGTGATTACCGCGAACGGACGCGTTGTTTTGGATTCACGACACACATCACACGTCGGATATGAGACTCTAAACAGACTCGAGGCTTGGACATGGGGACTCGGGTATTGTTGTTGTCAAGAAGCTGAATGCTGATTGGCGGGCGACCAAGATGTTGCCCGTCCGGCACATGACTTGGCGAGAAGTCGGACATACTAAGTCGCCGACCGAGAAACTAGCTTCGGATATGGCTTAAAAAAATACTAGACGAACCTTGAACAATCCGGGGTACTGCAAGATGCAGAGTTGGAGGGTGACATGGCGTTTCGTGCTTGGAGTGAGTGTTGTCTCGCCGGCCGACCTCATCCTACCTCGCTGCATACCTCTATTGAAGCGCCTGTTCATTCTGCCAACCAAGTCGTCGATGGACCTTATTATCGCCGACCGACATGCGCCATTGCGACTTGACTTTGTGGTCGCTCATGGGGCACCGCTGAGCCTGACTCGTAGACGCTGTCAGCGCCAGGCTAGTAAGGCTCGTGGCCGGCTCGCACCGGACCCGTGGCGCCGGATCTTGTTACTACCGGCGCAAGTCATCGCGGGGTGTGCCGATGGCTCTGGGTACGTAATCGCCGGCATCGAGGTCGCACGTGTGCATGCTGCCGGTGACCATCCGCCCCTGAACACGCTGCACTGCTTTGTTTTGTGGTGGTAGGATTCAAACGCCAGGCCTGCAATGTCTCGGTTGCCTCGGTGGTATCAGACGACCATGGCAGGGTGCCATTACGCCGTGGCAGAGTCGCAGTCCACTGGCTCATGACGTCCTCTGTCTTGCTCGCAGGTTTTCCCACTACCGAAGCTGTGGGGTATGATCCCTGCGATTGCTGCGATGCGGAATCAAAAGACTCTTTCGCCCATCTGTCAAGCCACAAATGTGCGCCTGGGAAAATTCCTGGTTCGTGGTTGAGGCTCGTCCACACTCCTTTTAACATGAGTCCGGGCGATCTTCGGCAGCGTCCTCGGAAGCTACCCTAAGAGGTAATCTCGATGGAACGCTTCGCAGGCACTGGCGAATCAGCGACGCTATCACGACTGTTCCCGCGTGCCCCTGGCTCCTCGCTTGACCCCTTCATCTCTTCCCGTTATGCACACCACAACCCGGACCGCACCTGCACCTGCTCGCTCTCCGACTGCACATTCGCAACCATGTCGAGAACCTTATGCGCAATTGGTCCTAGGCTCAGGAAGAGGCTTGGGGGTTCCTTCAACTGTTCACGAGATGTCAAGAAGCCAGTTACCTATCCGGGGGTAGGAGCGCACAGCCATCGCTGACGAAATGCTCTCGGAGATCTAGCCGCCTGATCGATTGATGCTAATTCCGATCTGTCACTGCCGCCAGTCAGGCGCCGGGGCAGGTCCCATGCCTGTGGCTTGACGATGGGATGGATCCCATACCCATCTCTCAGGTTCCGGGGTCACACTCACAACCCCGGAGGTCCAGGGGAGCATTGTGGCAGCCTGAACTGCGTGGGCCAGGAGAATTCGGCCCTTTGGCGATGGAACGGAGGAGACGACATCGCCATGGCTTTCACAGATCTCGAGGCTTGTTGCTGGTCTCAGTGGCATCTTGTTGTAATTGCGCCCGTGGCTGTCCCATCCCGTCCACACTTGGGAGCCGCCCATGTCACCGGCGGCTCGATATAAAGGCGGGATGATATCGCCTCTCAATGATCATCGAACTTTCTGTCGATCATCCTGTTCCTGATCTTCTAGTCCGCGCCTTCAATATGCGTTTCCCTACCGTGGCGCTGGCTCTTGCCGGCATTGCGTCAACCGTCCAGGGGTTTTGGATGGGCGATATTGCTCGTGAGGCTCTCAGTTGCACGTGATCCCTCGATACCGCTCTAACATTATCGCAGATCAGGGCGTTGCTCCTTACGCTGCCGGGGGCTACAAGGTTTTCCGCAATGTCAAGGACTATGGCGCGAAAGGTCAGTGCAACTGTCCCCTGAGATGACTGCAGCCAACTAATACCGGCCTACAGGTGATGGGAAGACTGATGATACGGCTGCTATCAATGCCGCTATTACGGATGGCAACCGCTGTCTTCAGGGATGTGTAAGTGCCATCGACAGCCCGTGACTATTCTCATTCATCGGTGCCCGGATCCTGACTAGAGACAGTCCTCGACGACCACCACTCCTGCAGTTGTCTACTTCCCTGCCGGAACCTACTCCATCTCCGGTTCTATCCTGCCAGCCTACTACACTCAGCTCATCGGTGACGCCAGCAACCCGCCGACGTTGAAGGCCACCGCCAACTTTGCCGGCTTCGGACTCATCGACGGCAATCACTACTACACAAGTAGCTTGAACTGGGCCGCCGTGAACGTCTTCTTCCGCCAGGTCCGCAACTTTGTCATCGATACGACTGCCATCCCTCCCGGGACTGCCGCTACCGGCATGCACTGGCCGACTGCTCAGGCGACTAGTCTGCAGAACATCAAGTTCAACATGCCTACGGACCCCAGCGTTGTCCACGTCGGCCTGTTCATCGAGGAGGGTAGTGCCGGCTTTGTGACTGACCTGACGTTCAATGGAGGTGCTACTGGTATGTCGGTTGGCAACCAGCAGTACACCATGAGGAACTTGGTCTTCAACAACTGCAAAACTGGTAAGCAGCAAGCTTCGCAGACTGTTGATAGGCATTGCTGACAAGGAGGGAAGCTATCATCCAGCTGTGGAATTGGGGTTGGACATACTCTGGGCTGTCCATCAACAACTGCGGCGTCGGCATCGATATGTCGGCGGGTGGTACCAGCAGCGAGCAAGTCGGATCAGTCACGCTCTTCGACAGCTCGATCACCAACACGCCTGTCGGAATCGTCAGTGCCTGGGCGGCGAACGGCAACAGTCCGGCCACGGGCGGCAGTCTTGCTCTGGAGAACCTCGCCTTGACCAACGTTCCTGTCGCCATCAAGGGACCCAGCGGAACCGTGCTCAGCGGTTCCACCGGCGCCGTTACCATCACATCTTGGGGCAACGGCCACCGTTACACCCCGAACGGACCCCAGACATTCCAGGGCACGACTAACCCCTACGCCAGGCCCGGGGTTCTCCTGAACGGGAACAAGTTCTACACCCGCTCCAAGCCCCAGTATGAGACCCTCGCCGCCTCCTCCTTCGTCTCGGCCCGCTCCTCAGGAGCCCGGGGTGACGGCAGCACGGACGATACCACCGCCCTGCAGAACGCCATCAACAGCGCCGCCTCCGCCGGCAAGGTCCTGTACATCGACTACGGCGTCTACGTCGTGACGTCCACCATCACCATCCCACCGGGCGCCAAGATCGTCGGCGAGACCTACCCGATCATCCTGTCCTCGGGCAGCTTCTTCGCCGACATCAACAACCCCAAGCCCGTCGTGCGCGTCGGCTCCTCCTCGGGCCAGTCGGGCTACGTCGAGCTCTCCGACTTCATCGTGTCCACCCGCGGGGCCCAGGCGGGCGCCATCCTGATCGAGTACAATCTGGCCACCTCGGGCACCCCCAGCGGCATGTGGGACGTGCACACTCGCATTGGTGGCTTCGCCGGCTCCAACCTCCAAGTGGCCCAGTGCCGCAAGACGCCGGGTAACAGCGCCGTCAACGCCAACTGCATCGCGGCCTACATGGCCATGCACGTCACCAAGAGCGCGACGAACCTCTACATGGAGAACAACTGGTAGGACTTTTCGTCACTTATGAAAGGGAGACTTATACGTAGACTAACATCCTGACCAGGTTCTGGACAGCCGACCACGACATCGAGGACTCCGCCCTCACCCAGATCACCGTCTACGCCGGGCGCGGCCTGTACATCGAGTCCACGGTCGGCACCTTCTGGCTCTGGGGCACCTCGGTCGAGCACCACGTACTCTACCAGTACCAGCTCGCCAACACCAAGAACATCTTCGCTGGGCAGATCCAGACCGAGACCCCCTACTACCAGCCCAGCCCCAACGCGCTCGTGCCCTTCCCGCCCGTCGCCTCGCTTAACGACCCGAACTTCAGCACCTCGTGCAGCGGCGTGTCCGGCAACTGCGCCGCCGCCTGGGGCCTTCGCATCGTCGCGTCCAACAACATCTTCGTGTACGGCGCGGGGCTCTACTCGTTCTTCAGCGACTACAGCACCAGCTGCTCGACCTTCTCGGCTGGCCAGACGTGCCAGTCGCGGATCACGTCGCTCGAGGGGGCCATCAGCCAGGTCACCATCTACAACCTTAACACCATCGGGTCGATCAGCATGCTCGACCGCGATGGGCAGCGGGTGGCCTACTATAATGACAACGTTAATGTTTATCCTAGCTGGTATGTACCCTTCAATTTCGAAAACAGTTGATGAGATAGGGATGCTAACTTTCACTAGCATTGCTGTGTACCAGAGCGGTTAAGCAGGTACCTGATGGGCCATTGCTCGTGTCCTTCGGACATTGAGGCTGCGTAGGGGAAATTGAGTACATATATGGATTGCATACGAATCTTGCGGCAATGTTGGATGTTCATCTGTACATACTTGAACTGGGGAGGAGCTTCGACGTGTACATACGGTTTTCTTTGTCTTTTGTACATGAAATTGGATGCTGACCAGCACATACTTGCCGTGAGAGTGCCCTAACCGTTCATATCCCTTTTCAGATGCCTGAGAGGTCCGAGCATAACAATACACGCAGTTACATCAGGGACCGAGAGTTCGGTTGCCCCTGACCACGGACGCAATCCCGAAGGAGTATACGCCGTGCATCGCAACATCTCGAAGCACAGGGTAGTAAAGGCGGGGGGGATGAGGGCTACCCTGCGAAGAAGAGATAAACTCCATATGCAACGTTGCCACACTGCCTTGGGGGCCGACGAAAACAAGGATGCTGCTTGCCGGTACGAATGGAATCAATGAAACAACGGAAATACTCAATGACTAAGCCTCGGGAAATTACAGATTAGACGACATCTCGATCACCTGACTTCGCGCGCTCGGACGCGTCGGGCGGCACGAATGACGACACCGGCATCCGTGCCCGTTGCTTGCTTGCTAATTCAACCTCACCAACAGATGACCCTCGTCCAGATCCTGGAGGAAGACGCTGATCGCATTCGCCATGGCGCCCAAACGTAAAGCCCCAGAGACACCCGAAACGTCGGCATCAGCGCGACGCTCAACGCGCATCAGCTCATCTGGCAAGAAGAGCCGCTACTTCGACGATGGTTCGGACGACGAGGCGAGCGCGAGCGAGGAGGAATACAGCACCAAAAGGTCCAGCGCAAGGGCTTCTAAGGTCAAATTGACGCCGAGATCAAATGGAAAGTCTGATGGCAATAAGCGCAGGCGGGCGGTCTCGGACGACGAAAAGGAGGAGGAAGAAGATGACGATGACGTCTACAACGACGAGGAGGAAGCCACCCCAGAAGATGCCGCCAGCGATGATGAAGAAGACTCGTTCGACGAGTCCGCACCCCCAAAGGTCACCTACACCCCCCTGCCCAAGCTGCGCGACACGGGGGGCGTGCCCTACGAGGACACGCGCCTGCACAAGAACACGATGCTCTTCCTCAAGGACCTGAAGGCGAACAACAAGCGGTCCTGGCTGAAATGTGCGTCCAACCCACCCACCTCCCTACCTATCCAAACAACTCCCACCCCTTTTACATCCCTCGAACTGACAACCTCCCTTCCAGCCCACGACCCCGAGTTCCGCCGCGCCCTAAAGGACTTCGACACCTACATAACCACCCTAACCCCGCACCTCATCACCCACGACCCAACCATCCCCGAGCTGCCCCTCAAAGACGTCATCTTCCGCATCTACCGCGACACCCGCTTCTCCCGCGACCCGACCCCCTACAAGCCGCACTTCAGCGCGGCCTGGTCGCGCACCGGCCGCAAGGGCCCCTACGCCGTCTACTACCTCCACGTCCAGCCCGGCAGCCAGAGCTTCGTCGGCGGCGGGATGTACCACCCTCCCGCCGAGCCGTTGGCGAGGTTGAGGGCTAGTATCGACGAGAGGCCGTGGAGGTGGAGGAGGGTGCTGGCGGAGGAAGGGTTTAGGCGGACGTTTCTCGAGGGCGCGATGCCCGGGGAGGAGGGCGCGGTGGGGGAGTTTGTTAGGAGGAATCAGGAGGGGGCGTTGAAGACTAAGCCCAAGGTAAGTAGGGGGCTGACAACGCAAGGGTGGTGGTGAGGAGGCGATTGTGTGTGGCTAACAGAATGAAAATAGGGGTTTAATGCTGATCATCGGGATATCGAGATGCTGAAGCTGAAGAGCTTTACGGTGCATAAGAAGGTGCCTGATTCGGTGTTTACGGATAAGAATGGGCAGGAGGAGATTGCGAGGATACTGGGGGCTTTGGTTGGATTTGTGAGTTGCACTGTTGTTGACGATATGTGTTGTGGCTGAGCTAACCGGCGTGAAGGTAACGCATCTCAACCGGATTGTCATGCCTGACCCGGGCGATGATGACGATTCGGAGGAAGAGGAGGATCAGGACGAGGAAGGGGACGAAGGGGACGAAGAGGAAGAGGATGATCAGGAGGACGGGGACGAGGAGGACGAAGTGTGACGTGGAAGTTCCTACACTGCGGAGTTCGCGTCTGTTGATACATCGACAGCTTTTTGTGATGACTTGGCGTTCGTTTGGGATGCGGCGAAAAGTAGGATACCACTCTTGGATTGCGGCTATTAGGCCTTCTATGACAGCGTCTCTTACATGTACTTGATTTGCACTTGTATTTCCTTTTTCTGGTCAACTGGCATACGTCGCCTATGTCACATGCCCGCCTGTCTTGCCTATGAGCATCTTGGGCTTTCCGAACGCATTGTCTACGAGATCCTCTCTATATACAGGACAGCAAACCTCATCATCCGGCCCCCTCCACAAACGGGTAACTAGGCGGTAAATCCCCCTCGGCAGTCCCCCAACTCCCCTCCTTACTACCCACAGTAAGCTCCAACACTCCCCCCTTCATAAAGAACTCATGCGTGATCCAACTCCTCGTGTACGCCCGCCCATTCAACTTCGCACTCTGTATATACTTCCTCTCGTACGTTGGATCGAAGTCCCGCACCCTGATAACCGCCCACTTCCCATTCCTCGCCCTGACCCTCACCTCGGGAAAGAACGGCGGCGTGACGAGGTACACGTCCTGCCCCGCGACGGGGAAGAAGCCCATGTACGCAAACGCGCTGAACGCGCCCATGGCGCAGTCGTCGTTGCCGGGGATGCCGTTGACGCTCGCGTTGAACTGCGCGGGGATGTACTCGTGCGCCCAGTAGCTGCTCAGCCCCGGCCGCCCGCCGTAGTGGAACTGGAAGACGGTCAGGAACGCCTGCTCGTTGCCCATGTACGCGATGCCCGAGGTGTGGAAGTAGGTCAGCCGCTCGACGAAGCGGTCGGGCCCCCCCATCGCGGCCACGAGCGAGGCCATGTCCTGCGGCACGAAGAAGCTGTACAGCCAGGGGCTGCCCTCGTACGTGTCGAAGGCCGTGTCGTAGTAGCAGCTGTGCATCTGGTGGATTGGGCTGCAGGTGCGGGTGTTGTGGTACCGCCACGTGCCGTCGACGAGCCGCGGCTGCAGGAACCCGACGAACTCACTCTGGATCACTTCGCCCTGCGGGTCGCGGTAGAGGTCCTTTTGCCCGGCATTCCAGAGGTTCTTCCAGTTGGCGCTGCGGGCGTGGTACTTGCTTGCATCCGTGGGCTTGCCTAGACCTTTGGCCATAAGCCCGACGCAGAAATCGTCGTATGCGTAC
>Ga0209127_100586_pt1 | contig 12595 bp, 4 predicted proteins | sample LakSupMetagenome_FD_187469 | JGI IMG/M metagenome (GOLD analysis project Ga0209127, IMG submission 187469) | Freshwater microbial communities from Lake Superior, Canada - Sta WM archaea (SPAdes) (version 2) | ecosystem: Environmental > Aquatic > Freshwater > Lake | place: Lake Superior, Canada...
GGAACTGGAGACACTGCTGCTTTGCATTTCATTGCAATTCTGATGTTGCACATAAACCGGGGAACATCTTCAGTTTCAGCCGATGGCCACATGTTCAAGCATGCAGAAGCAGAGGAAGACTCTGGGTGGGATGATGAGACCAGCGCACTCTTATTTCAGGGGCTTCCCGTTTGTGGTTCTTCAATAGGACGTTAATAGCATCGTTTTGGGCGCATGATGAGGGACGGGGTCGACACTCAGGGTTGACACTCAGGGTTATTTCGGTTTCTGGTCTCTCATGTGCATGGATGGACACGATCACGATGATGATTATACCCCGGTAAATCGTTTTTGCAACGGCCTTTTCTTGTTAATTTGACTTCAGTTTGGGTTTCTTGAGGAGTTTCTCCTAGTCAGCATCGCAACTGTGTTTCGTTTTTCCTCTTTTTTGCTCCGGCATTTTGTGACTGGGACGACATGTACGCGTGAGCATGAATGTATGGCTGGTAACTCGCTCTTTGCTGATCAAAAAGGGGCATGGCCTAGATGCCAGATGATGTTGCATGCATAATGACCACGGTATTCTGAATCACATTCGTTTCATGTGCAGAAATACATAGCAATCCAACCGCTCCTGCTCGCTTGAGAGGCTACTGGGAGCCTAGCAGGCTTGCACAGAGGTCAATAGCAGATCTACCATTGCAAGAGCCCTCCGAGATCTATCTTCAAGCATGCCAGTTCTGTGACCCGAGACTCATATCCCGTGCGGACCATAAAGTCCCACCAGAATGGTCACAACTATAGTCTATGTCTCTGCAGTCCAGGGCTGACTGGGACGTAACTGTCCAGATTCATACATTACATGGCACCCCTCGCGCATCACGGGTCAAATCCATCAACCAAATTCCACCGCAAGATGACCCTCCGCTTTCCTCCTATCTCTCCCCTGCCCAAGCTCAGTCATGATCCACTCATACGCCGCCCACTGCACGGCGTTCACGATGAAAGCCCTGACACTGCACACCCCGAGGCCCCGGAAGAAGACTCGCGCCCCTCCCTCCCGGTACGCCTCCTTAGCCACCTGCCACGCACCGACCCTGTTCCGCGCCTTGACCTCCACCCCCTCAATCCCTCCGAGCAAAGGCGCACTTTCGGGCGTCAACACCTGCGTCTGAACCCTCGTCTTGACAACGTCTAGGGGGAAGATGCTGGCCCAGGTCACTATCCCCGCGAGCCCGCCGCAGAGCAGGACGTCGGCCGTCTCGTTGCTGCTCCCGGTCCGCTGCCCCATCCACCGCCGCGACAGCTCGTAGCTCCAGAAGTAGAACCCGTACCCGACGCTGTCTCGCAGGGCCGTCACGGCGCCGCCGGAGTAGAGGCCCCTGAGACCTTCGGCCCGGACGACCTGGCGGGCGATAGACAGGCTGGATTGGGTGGGCGTGGTGGTGGTGGTGGTGGTGGTGGTCTGGACTTGGGCCCGGCATTTGATCAGTTCTGTCGGGGTGCTGACCGCCCAGGTGGCTAGGCCGCCGACGCAGCCCGCGAGGAAGGTGGTGTAGAGGTTCGAGCCTGTCGTGCTGCTGCTGCTGCCATGCTGGGAGGAAGTAGAGGAGGGGAAGTAAGAGTTTAGGAGGGACTCGGAGCGGTTGTAGGAGACGAAGAGCAGGGCGTTGAGGGCCCCGTAGCCGAGGATGGGGGCCGCTGTGCCGGTTATGAGGGAGGTAAGGGTTGGGAAGTAGCCGCGCAAGGAAGCTGCGGTGGGGGAGGAGGAGCAGGAGGGGATGGCCACAGGTGATGCGGGTGAGCTGCTGGGTGGTGGTGGTAGTATTGGCGGAGAAGGTGAGGAGGCACTACCACCCCCTGCTTGGAGTCGGACTTTGATTAGGTCCAGGGGGTTGCCGATTAGGATGCCGACGGCGCCGGATATGTAGCCGGCCCAGAAGTCGGCTGACATTGTCTGTGCTACAAGTGCATCTTGCTGTCTCTATTGGAGTCCTTCACGCACCCCGGAGTTGCATGTGAAGCTATCGCGGGGCTGATCAATGGTGGGGTCGCTGCTCACAGAAGAGCAAAGCTGTTGCACGTGATTACGTAGCTTTCGCGTCGAGCTGCGGACGCGTGTGGGGCGAGCTTGACGCGCCTTCCTCTGGAGGTCAACAACACAAAGTAGGTAGAATTGCCACCGCGGATTTCCTTAACTGCACAACAATTCTTGCGCATCTTGCCTTGGCGTAGTGGTGATTGAAAAGGAGAGCATTGCCTGTGCCGTCCCGATTGCGCGATGTGAGTGACTTGATCCAGGTGTGTACCAGGACAAGCTGACAGTTCCAGGTCTTCCGCCACCGCGACGCCAATCGCCAACAAGGAGAACGCTTTGAAAGGCCGCTTCCCGACACCGCAGTCCCTCGACAAGCTTCGGACGCCGTTCAAATGCCCCGGTGCTGCGGGCCGGACCGTCGCCACAGACCGTCCTGCTCGGAAGAAGCGCAGGGTCGACTACAAAGGAGCTGATGGAGACACGGATGCCGACAAGCCCTACACCAACGCCGATAGACTTGCCCTTGCGAACCGCGATGTCAACAAGTTCCCCGTCTTCCGACCCAAGGATAAGAGCCAGGTCTTTAGGAAAGCCTTCTCCGTCCCGCTGATCAACAAGGATTCGACGGCGTACAACCCCAATCGGCCGCCTCCGACGTTGGGATTGAGACAGGGAGCCGTGTTCGTTGCGAAGCCACTGCATGACCCAAGCGGCGACTTTGCGATCGTGCTGTACGACCCGACCATCGACGACAAACCCAAGGTGAAGGAGATCAAGGACAAGGCGGAGCCGGACGTGGTCAAGGCTGATGAACCTCTGATGCACAAGAGCTTGGCGCAGATCCTCGGTCTTAAGAAGAAAGTGGAAGGCGAGCACCCCAGAGTTCCTGTCGTCATTGATCCTCGACTTTCCAAAGTTCTCCGGCCCCATCAGGTCGAGGGTGTCAAGTTCATGTATCGGTGCGTCACAGGCATGATCGACGAGAAGGCGAACGGTTGCATCATGGCAGACGAGATGGGTTTGGGCAAGACACTGCAGTGCATCACCCTGCTGTGGACGCTGCTGAAGCAGTCGCCCGAGGCTGGCAAGCCTACCATACAGAAGGCCATCGTCGCATGTCCGTCAAGTCTGGTGCGTAACTGGGCGAACGAGCTGACCAAGTGGCTCGGTGCGGACGCCATCAATCCCTTTGCCATTGACGGCAAGGCTTCGAAGGAGGAACTCACCCGGCAGCTCCAGCAGTGGTGCATTGCGAGCGGAAGAGCTGTCACCCGACCTGTTATCATCGTGTCGTACGAGTCTCTCCGTCTCAACGCGGACGTGCTGAAGAACACGCCCATCGGCTTGATGCTCTGCGACGAGGGCCATCGTCTCAAGAACGGAGACAGCCAGACTTTTACCGCCCTCAACCAGCTGAATGTCTCCCGCCGAGTCATCCTCTCCGGCACGCCCATCCAGAACGACCTGTCGGAGTATTTTGCCCTCATCAGCTTCGCCAACCCCGACCTGCTGGGCACCCGTCTCGAATTCCGCAAGAAGTATGAGATCCCCATCCTCCGCGGCCGCGACGCCGACGCGTCCGAAGCCGACCGTCAGCGGGGCGACCAGTGCCTCAAAGACCTCCTCGAAGTGGTCAACAAGTTCATCATCCGCCGCACCAACGACATTCTCTCCAAATATCTCCCCGTCAAGTACGAACACGTCGTTTTCTGCAACCTCGCCCCCTTCCAACTCGACCTTTACAACCTCTTCGTCAAGTCTCCCGAGATCCAAGCCCTCCTCCGCGGCAAGGGCTCCCAACCGCTCAAGGCCATCAATATCCTCAAGAAGCTCTGCAACCACCCGGATCTCCTCGATCTCCAGATGGACCTCCCGGGCTCCGACGCCGTATACCCCGCGGACTACGTCCCGCCCGATTCCCGCGGGCGCGACCGCGAGCCCAAGCCCTGGTTCTCGGGCAAGATGCAGGTCCTGGACCGGATGCTGGCGCGCATCCGCGCAGACACCAACGACAAGATCGTGCTCATCAGCAACTACACCTCGACGCTCGACCTGTTCGAGAAGATGTGCCGCGCCCGGGGTTACGGCTCGCTGCGGCTGGACGGCACCATGAACATCAACAAGCGCGCCAAGCTGGTGGACCGCTTCAACGACCCGGCGGGCGACGAGTTCGTCTTCCTCCTCTCGTCCAAGGCCGGTGGGTGCGGCATCAACCTCATCGGCGCCAACCGCCTCGTGCTCTTCGACCCGGACTGGAACCCGGCCGCCGACCAGCAGGCGCTCGCGCGCGTGTGGCGCGACGGGCAGAAGAAGGACTGCTTCGTGTACCGCTTTATCGCGACGGGGACGATCGAGGAGAAGATCTTCCAGCGGCAGAGCCACAAGCAGTCCCTGTCGAGCTGCGTCGTGGACTCGGCCGAGGACGTCGAGAGGCATTTCAGCCTCGACAGCCTCAGGGAGCTGTTCCAGTACAGGGGGGACACGCGCAGCGACACCCACGACACGTTCAAGTGCAAGCGCTGCCGGCCTGACGGGAAGCAGTACATCAAGGCCCCCGCCATGCTGTACGGTGACACGAGCACGTGGAATCATTTTGCCAACGAGGGGTTGCAGCAGATACAGGATCTGCTGCTGCGTCAGGAGGCCGGGGAGAGGGAGGTCAGTGCTGTCTTCCAGTATATTTCGCACTAGACTAGATGGCAGTGGGGTGAGGATGGCTGGAGATGGAGGGATATTTGCTGCATAGACGGTGTCAGGGATGACATGGATTACATTGCTAGCGTGACGCAGGACATGCTATTGCTGCATTTTTATGGCTCACGAAGGACGGAGTAAGGGAGCGATTACAACTTTGCTACATCTAGACACAAAATAGAAGAAACCGTTCATTTGCGCCTGTTGATCGTGCAACATCTATCTATATACCGACTCATACACAGCCTACAACTCGTCCTTAACATGGCCCTGAGTCTGCTTAACCACCTCCCCATCCTCGAACCTCCTCGGCTTAGCCTCCCCCTTCCCCCCACCAACATTCTTGCCCTCCCGGTGCCTTCTCGCCAACGCAGCAATCTCGTCGTCGTACTCGGTCCACTCGGGCACCTGCCTCCTCGCCCTATCCAGCTTGGGCTCCTTGGTCTGCGGGTTATTGCACAGGTCGATCGTCCTCGCATCCTTGAGCGTCTCGTCGCTGCACCACGTCTCGCACCACAGCCACTCCTGCGGCAGGCTGTGGATGGGGATGACGAACTGCATGTGGTTGGGCAGGTCCTGGTCCAGGTTGCTCAGGCTCTGCGGGTCGGCCGACAGCTGGTGGTACTGCTGCCGCAGCCTGTCGCCCGCCGCGAGCTCCCTGAAGCGGCGCAGGTCGACGACGTACAGCGCCGAGATGTGGTAGGGCAAGCCCCGGAGGTAGTTGGCCCAGTACCCCTGCTTCCAGAAGCGGAACCCCTCCATCTCCGTCCGGGAGTCGCACATGGGCGTGAAGCCGTAGGGGGCGCCCTCGAGGTCCAGCTGGACGAGGTCGTACATGTCCGTGCGGACGATCTGGTCCGCGTCGACGAAGATGACCTTGTCGAGGCTTAAGGGGAACAGCACGTCGAGGAAGAGGATCTTGTAACCCCAGATCTCGCGCTGCTTCTCCTTCTGGGCGCGCAGCCAGTGCGGCCACTTGTACGTCACCATCTCGTACTTGAACCCGTACTGCGCCGCCATGGTCGGGATGAAGTCCTTGAAGGACGGGGAGAGGAACTGCTCGATGAACCAGAACTTGACCGTATGGTTGGTGTGCCGCATCACCGACACCATCATGATGTTGAGCATGCGCTCGTACAGGTGGCCCGAGGCGACCGAGAAAATGTTGATCTCGGCGTGCTCCGTCTCCGATTTTGACAGGGCCTTGCCCTTGCCGCCGAGGATGCCTTCGGCGAACTTGAGGCCCTTGTTGAGGTAGTCCATTGCCGCGCCCGTTGCGCCACCGCCGGTCTTGATCTCTTCTAGCACGTCTTCTTTTTCCATCCCGGGCTTGCGGACCAGGCGGGGGTAGAGCGTGGTGCCCTGGAAGTCAATGAGCGCGACCTCGGTGCCCTCGTCGCCCGGCACGGGAGCCCACCCGGAAGCGCCGATGCTCTCGATGGTGTAGATGTCGGAGCTGCGGCCTTCCTCGAGGTGGATGCTGTACACGCCCGGGTTGGCCTTGAACTGGAAGTAGCCCAGGTTGGCCATGATGATGGTGTCGGCGAAGTGCGGGTCTGTCTCGGTAGCCAGCACCAGCTGGGCACCCCGAGGCGGCTGGCCGCCGGGCTGCTCGCGCGAGTGGCCCTCGATGAGGATGTGCTCGAGCTCGTAGACTGCCTCGACCTTGTCCACGCCTCGCCTGTTCTTGATCTCGCGGAGCTTGAGATTGTCTAGGTCGTCGACTGAGATCTTGGACGAGACGAGCCATGCCGGTGGGACGTCCATGCCGGCTGTCAGGAGTGCCTCGGAGGGGATACCGTTGAAGGTCGCTGAGAGCGCCTTGACCTTGCCTTCTTCGTCAAAGGTAGGGGCAGAGTCCAGAACGTAACGGTAGAACCTCTTGACCGGCAACTCGGACAGGCCTTCCTTGGGATTGAGGAAGATCCTCAGGTAGACGCCCTCCAGCTCGGATAGAACCTTCAGCACCGGAGCCCACTTCTGTCCTTGTTCGCTTGCCGGATCGATGAGGGCAATGAACTGGATGGTTGCGGTTGACTTATCGCCGACCTCGAAGGATGTGTGTGTGGTGTTCCACACGTTGAAAGCACTGATCCTCAGTGACGGGGCAGACTCGAAGATGCCTTCTGGGACATCCGACATGGTGGACAGCGCAGTGACAGATGACAGCTTGGCAGCGTCCAGCGGCCCAGAGACCTTGTCGCCGAGGCCGAGATCCTCGATGGCTTTGTACACGGGCAATATCCTATTTGTGCGCTCAAAGTCGAGGAACTGCTGAAAGTCCTCCGGCTTGAACTCCTCGGCGGACACGATAGGACCGATGACGCGGCCGTTGAGCATGAGCATGTTGTCACCAGACTTGATGTTCGCGGAGGCCAAGAAGCGAGCCAGAGCAGAGTCGAATGCGGGATCAGGATCGGTCCTACCGCCTTCAAGCACAGTCTCGAGATCCTGCAGCCGCTGGATGGTCGGTAGAGCGTCTTGTCTGACTTTGACCCGCTCGTTCATCATGGCTGCCGACCAGGACGTATCCTTGGGGTTATGGACGATGTCTAAGCGGACACCGTGGTTCTCATGGCGGAATTTGAGAGCGTAGAACAGCAGTTTCTGCCCCTCCACGTTGTCAAGGTCCGCTATGACAGTCAAAGCTGCCCAGTCCTCTTTGGTGGACCGCTCATCGGCTTCAAGAACTGGCACCCGGCTGAACAGGTCGTTATGCTCCGTGTACACCTTGTTTATATTCAGAATCCTGAGAGCCTTGGGGTCTTCCGGGAAAATGTGCACGTTCCGCCGGGTGACGGCGTTCTTGAGGAATTCTCCCGGAAGCCAGACCTCTTCGTTGATCAGGCCGTAAAAGACACCCTCCTGAATGGAACGGAGGTCTGAGCCCAGTCGCTGCTGCATGACGCCCATCCAGCCCTGATCGCGCGGGAATGCAAAGCCGTTGAAGAAGACAGGCGGCACGTCCGTGTCAGCGTGCAAGCGCTCTGTCCAGTGCTTGGCGAGGTGGATCTGCTTCTCGTGATGCTCCGAGGTAGCAATCTCCTTGAAGGGCAAGGGGCTCGCGTCAGCACGCAGCTTGCGGTCTTTGATGGCCTTCTCAAACAAGGCCTCGTTTGCCTTGGACGCCTTCTTCTCCTCGACGAGATCCTCGAGGTAGGTGGCTACCGCGCCCAGGCCGTAATTCTCGAGCAGGTGGTAGACCACCTTGGCCTGTTGGATCGACTCTCCAGTCGGGGTCAAGGGTACGAGACCGAACCGTATTGGCACGAGCCGCTTCACAAGGGTCAATAGCTGGCCAGTGATGATCTCAAGGTCCTCCAACTTTGTGAAGTCGACTGGGAGGATCAAGTTGAACATGTCACGGCGGATGTGTGGCAGTTGGCCGGGCAAGGTTGGGTTGAGCAGTACCATGAGGCTCTTTGAGAACTGCTCGTACCGCTTATCCTTTTCGAGATCATTGAGCCAGATGATGACCTGGCCGTCCTCGATCTCGTCCCGCCAGTCGAATGTTGCTACATCGGGCTCGGCTTTGGCCGCAGCAACATCAGAATGGCCCAGGAGCGCCACGGCTTCCTGCCCGGTAAGTCCGAGATCCAAGACGCCATTGATGAGCTTCCGCTCTCCCCGCAGCATGTCGGCCAAGGTGAATGGTTGGATCTGGCGGTCAGTAAGCTGGACGCCGTTCATCCATAGGACATTGATACCGGCTGGGACCATTTGCATGCGGTTGCCTCTGTGCTCGTTCTCGAAGTCGTCCGACACGTTGTGAGCGGCAACGGAGGTCGAGTACTTAGGGAAGTCCTGGGTCAACTTCAGCAGCGTGTCGAACGGTGAGTCACTCTGCAGGACGAACGTGGCCGCCTTTAGTCCGAGAGACGAGAGCTCGGACTTCTCCAACGGTTTCAGATCGGTTATGTCCTCCTCGTCGTCTAGAATGACCTTCTGGGCCTCGCTGCTGGAAGGTGATTCGGATGCCTGGCGGTCGTCAATGACGATGTAGTCGGTCCTCTTCAGCGCCAACTCAACACCGTAGCCATTGACTGTCAACGGCTCGACGGGATGCGCGGGCGACCTCTTGTACCTGACCCGGTAGGTGCCTTCTCCCCTTTCGACCAACCCCCTGGCGGTCTTGTGGAACTCGGCAAAGGCCGGCGAAGTAATGTCCGCATAGAGGATCACATCGCGTAAGCCCATGCCCTGTGCGCGATCGAACGGTAGAGCCCGGTGTTGTGAGCTGTCCTTGACGTTCGCGCTGTGCTCCGAGGATGTAGCCTCGCAATACTGCTTCCCATCCTCGAGGAACCACTGCGCACATCCCTCTTGATCTGCGGGTAATGCCTTCTCCACGGCTGTGGTATAGTATTGGTAATGTGCTTCGATCCTGGGGGCAGCGGAGCGCATCGACAACGCCAACTTGAAGGTCGACAACGCCTCGGGGTTGGTGATGTGGCCATCTTCCTGGAGCACTTGCAGAAACTTCTCGTACAGCTCCTGATCCGTCTTGACAGATGCAAATGCACCCTGGGCTATGCGATCGAGGAGGGGGAAGTAGGAGGTCTCGTTCTCTTGAGCTGCCGTTTCCCTGGACATGTCCAGTACAGGTTAACATGACGGAACTCTCGCTGACAGGATTGCGACGTGCCACTTACAGCAGCTCGACCAGGTATGGGGGCGAAGGAAAGGCAGCATTGAGAACAACATTGACGGACGGTGCAGCCAACACCCGTCCTACCGGCGCCCAAGTTGCTGCCAGCAGGGCTGCCGCGAGGCCCCACGGCAACTGTGAGAGCCGTATCATCGAACTATGCCTGCCAGTTCCAAGATCGGACGACCGTCGATTGGAGCGGTGGATTGCCTGGTATCCTTTTAGAAAAGGCTGTTTGTAGTATGTCGATTAAGCCGCCATCAACTTCTGCTGTGTAGCTTATACTGAGGCACACGCGGTTTTGTTCTTGACAATGTGTTCTTTGTTCCCATCCATGGAGGCTTTGGAGGGGACCTTTTGGACACCTCTCCAAGAACAGCTTGACCAATCTGGCCTAGCGTCGGAGTAGCTGCCGAGCTGTGGCGCTAAAGGGGCAGGGGGCGTGGCTTGAGGCACAACCCAGAAAAGGGGCCGACGCATTGCGGTGCCCTATCGTGACCATTGCGCCAACTTGTCCACAAACAGCAGGCCTTTCTTGCGTTGATGTTACAAGCTGGAACACAGACAGATAGAAGCCATCCATAAGGTATATGTTCACAGGTAGTCAGTGTCAAGGGGCGGCGACTGACGTCAGGGGTACGTACCGAGTTAGAGGTGTCGGAAGGGAACAACCAGTCGCCGGCTCTATGTGCACGGGCCACTTGGAGACACCGCCCACACCGGCCCACACTTTGAGATGGACACGCTGCAGCATTGAGGGATCGATTGAGGCTCCTAGGTTCCCAGGCAAAGCAACGGTGGCCCTCCACATTTGACGACGTATCCAATTCCACACCGACCAAGAAGAACTGTGATGGAATAGAGTCGCCAAGAAGAGCTCTTTCCCTTCCACTGTTCCTCCTTTGCCTTGCCCAGCTGTGCGCCCTTCTTTCTTGTTGATGCTCGAAGCTGCGGCTTCAAACATCTGACCCGCCAAGATGCAGTCCTCCTCGGGAATGCTCACAAAGGTGCGTACCGCGTCTCGCTTTGCGCCCGGCAGGGTCTCGCCGGCGTGCTTCGAGCAAGGGCATTGCTAACCTCCGAAACAGTTCGAGTCCAAGTCGTCCCGTGCTAAAGGCATCGCCTTCCATCCCAAACGGTCAGTAAACGTTCTTCGAAGCTCCCTTCTCGCCTTCCCCGCCATTTGGTATCACAAGCCAGCCCATACTGACTCCCTGCTCGACCAGACCATGGATCCTCGTGTCGCTTCACTCGTCCACTATCCAGCTATGGGACTACCGCATGGGCACCCTGATTGATCGATTCGAAGAGCACGATGGCCCCGTCCGCGGCGTCGACTTCCACAAGACCCAGCCCCTGTTCGTCTCGGGAGGCGACGATTACAAGATCAAGGTCTGGTCCTATCAGACCCGACGATGCCTCTTCACCCTCAACGGACATCTCGACTACATTCGAACCGTTTTCTTCCACCACGAGCTTCCCTGGATCGTCTCGGCTTCAGATGACCAGACCATCAGAATATGGAATTGGCAGAACCGGTCCCTGCTCTGCACCATGACTGGTCATAACCACTATGCCATGTGTGCCCAGTTCCATCCGAAGGAGGATCTGGTCGTCTCTGCCTCGCTGGACCAAAGTGTGCGCGTGTGGGACATCTCCGGCCTCCGCAAGAAGCACTCGGCGCCGACGTCGATGACCTTCGAAGACCAGGTGGCGCGTGCCAACAACCAGACCGACATGTTCGGCAATACCGATGCTGTGGTGAAGTTCGTTCTCGAGGGCCACGACAGGGGCGTCAACTGGGTCGCTTTCCATCCGACGATGCCGCTGATCGTCTCGGCAGGCGACGACAGGCTTGTCAAGCTGTGGCGCATGAGCGAGACGAAGGCCTGGGAGGTAGACACATGCCGAGGCCACTTCCAGAACGCCAGCGGATGCCTGTTTCATCCGCACCAGGACCTCATTCTGTCAGCTGGCGAGGACAAGACGATTCGCGTGTGGGATCTCAACAAGCGCACCGCCGTCAAGACGTTCAAGAGGGAAAACGACCGGTTCTGGGTTATCGCGGCCCACCCCGAGATCAACCTCTTCGCCGCCGGCCACGACAATGGAGTTATGGTATTCAAGTTGGAGCGCGAGCGCCCTGCGTCGGCGGTGTACCAGAACCAGCTGTTCTACATCACCAAGGAGAAGCATGTGCGGTCGTACGACTTCCAGAAGAACGCCGAGAGCCCGACGCTCCTTTCGCTTAAGAAGCTCGGCAGCCCCTGGGACCCGCCTCGGACTCTGTCATACAACCCGGCCGAGCGGTCCATTCTCGTAACGTCCTCGGCAGACGGCGGTTCGTACGAGCTGGTGAACCTCCCGCGGGATGGCTCCGGCGCCATCGAACCTACCGAGTCCAAGCGCGGACAGGGCAACTCGGCCATCTTTGTTGCTCGCAACCGCTTCGCCGTCCTCAACACCTCCACCCAGACCGTCGATATCAAGGACCTCTCAAACAACACGACGAGATCCTTCAAACCGCCTGTTGGCACTACTGACATTTACTTCGGCGGAACCGGCAACCTGCTCATCATCACCCCAACCGCTGTGCACCTCTACGATATACAGCAGAAAAAGACTGTCGCTGAACTCGCCGTGAACGGTGTCAAGTACGTGGTGTGGTCTAATGACGGCCTCTACGCTGCGCTCCTCAGCAAGCACAATGTTACGATCGTCACCAAGACTCTGGAGCAGGTGAGCACGCTGCACGAGACGATCCGGATCAAGAGCGCCACCTGGGACGATGCGGGAGTTCTTCTCTATTCGAGTAAGTGATCATTCTATCGAACTGGAATGCCACTGACAGTATACAGCTCTGAATCATGTCAAATACACGCTCCTGAACGGTGACAATGGCATTGTCCGGACGCTGGACCAGACAGTCTACCTTGTCCGGGTTAAGGGCCGGGACGTGTACTGCCTCGACCGTGCGGCCAAGCCCAAGACCCTGAAGATCGATCCGACTGAGTACCGGTTTAAGCTTGCCCTCGTCAAGCGCAACTACGAGGAGATGCTTAACATTATACAGACTTCCAGTCTGGTGGGACAGTCAATCATCTCGTACCTGCAAAAGAAGGGCTATCCCGAAATCGCACTGCAGTTCGTGCAAGATCCCACGACGCGTTTCGAGCTGGCCATCGAGTGCGGCAACCTCGAAGTCGCCGTGGAGATGGCCAAGCAACTCGACCGGC
>Ga0209127_100587_pt1 | contig 12593 bp, 19 predicted proteins | sample LakSupMetagenome_FD_187469 | JGI IMG/M metagenome (GOLD analysis project Ga0209127, IMG submission 187469) | Freshwater microbial communities from Lake Superior, Canada - Sta WM archaea (SPAdes) (version 2) | ecosystem: Environmental > Aquatic > Freshwater > Lake | place: Lake Superior, Canada...
AGGCTGACAAAAAATGTACATGCCCAGGGCCCGACAACACAAGGTCTCGGTCATCTCTGGGTCAGGTTCATCGACTGTCCCGTCGGCGTGGATGAACAAGAAGTCCTTGTGAAGTATTTCGACAGCATCTCCTGCCTGAGCCGAGTACACCAGAACCTCGCAATCGGGCTCGGAAATGATTCGAATTGTGATCTCGTAGAAGTCCAGCAGACTTGGAGTAGTGTCGTTGTATTTATAAGTCAAGACAATCTCTGACTTGTCCATTTTTACTATGCCCTCTGGCAAGGCGATTGCCCGTGCTTGGGAGAATACAGACAATCATTATACTTCTTATAGCTCTAGGAATCAGAGGATTCAGATGAAAGAAGTACGTCTAATTGGTCCTCTCGCTAGTTATAACTTATACACTCAATTATTTCTAATTGTATAAGAGGATTGGACAAAGGTTACTTGCATTGCCATTTCTAGCAATTTAAGTGTTATGTATATTTATTTTACCTTCTTTGACAGCATCTCGAGCAGAGTCATTCTCTATAATCCATTGATCTCGATGCTCCAAGTCGAGGATCCCAGATATGAAGCGGTCCATTGTAGACAGTACTATACATAGAATTAAGCCTTGTAGGTCTCTTTGACCCTTTGAGTACGGCATTGAGCCACCACCAAGATTTCCGCTCCATCAGTGTCTACCCCATCAGTTCTCCCTTGTGTAGGCTCATATGCATCGATTTGACCTTTGTCTGATCGTATTCCGAATCGGCACGATTTCCTCCATGTTGCATCGTCTTCGCTTAGACTGGATGGCTGACGAAGCCGATCAAGCCCAGGGGACATCTTCGCCTTTCTGTTAGGACTCGATTGTATGGCGTCCGTTGCGAATATATACTTACTAAGCGTTTGGCACGTGTCTAGTTGAGAACGTCCCTAGGGTGCCAGAAGCTTCTCGAGCTGATGCCCATCTTCTCGAACATCCATAGATATCGGACTTGATCATGCAGTCCACACCGCTCCACATTCCAGTCACCAAGGCTCAGCTGACGTCGCACTGATGAACTTTTCCGCCAGGGCTCAACCTGCTAGATTCGTAGTCAGGACGCACATGTGCGTCTTCTTCATCGCAAGCCTTTTGCATGTGCGGCTTTTCGAGCTCTTCTTTCTGCCTTTAGGCTCAAGCGATGCCGAACAACATAGCAATACCAGTGTTGCTCATCTTGGGAATAGAAGGCGTGATATATCGTCACGACGGAGAAACCCCGCCCATCAAGGGATGTTGAAGCAAATATCCTCTTGCGTGGCGCATTCTTGTTTAGCCTTCGAAAACTGTATATAACAGCAGATGTCGTGCGCAATTAATATCACATTGCCTCTATCAACCTTCGCTTCGTTGCAGTGACCCGCGCCGTAAGAGTAATCCTGTCCCAACCACGAGCGTCGGCGCCAGGTCTTGATATAATACAAAAGGGAAGAAGACAGACTCCTATCCTCCGTCGGGTCATACTGGCATTGCAGTAGTACTCGACTTCAGCAGCTGTCACACCGTCCCTGCCTGCGATCTTACTAGCTTCTCATTCTGTCAGATATCATAACGAATAACACAGGCAATACTACTATTGTTAGTAGATGCACTTGCCACTAATGAACTTTGCAATATAACCACTGATTCAGATCGATTTTCCGTCAACACCCTCGAAACCCCAGAAATGTCTCATGCAGCCACGGAGCTCACGGATGGCATCATCATATGAACGATGGTCACCGATAGAGACATACCTCATGACTATCTACCCATCTATCTCTAATATCGGATTGGGCACTTGAGATCCAAAGTGGCGCACTCGCATTCCCACACATTCGAAGTGCGGCCACTGTGTGTCGGAGGAAGACGGACCAGTACCCGCAGGCACATATGCGCCAGAAATAAGTGCATATGCGTCCCGAATGTCAAATGAGGACAATGCAGGTACTAGTCCACGTGATGGGAAGACTCTCGGCTCCTTCCGAAGCCAAGGTTTCCGCAGTAGCGACATAATATGGCGGTCAGAGATAATGAAGGCTTGAATGCTGGTTAGAGAGGCGATCATCTCGCAGCCTGAAGGCAATGCACTGGTAGCGAAAACCCACAGCTCTTATGGACTAAAAGAGAGTCGACACTGCGTGAAGAACGCCTTGCGAGCAGCCGAGTCAAGACACATGCCTGTGACGAGGTTGAGTAAATGGTGCCACGACAGGGCATGCATGCCGCCGGTCCACTCTGGCCGCACCTGGCTGTTGAAGAGCGAGCGGTGCGTAGCGCATACCACTCGAGCTTAAGTTGAGGTTCCTCAGAAACTTAATGCACGATTATTGGCGCCTGCTGGTCCCGTCAAAGGCCGTGGCGGAGCCAACCGAGGGGCTCATGTCACTTGAGTTGCTAGTTGAGTCTTCTATGCCGCGTCTGGAGCCTAATAAAGAGGTTGCATCCTCCATAGATTCAGCTAGCGTACGTTCTCCTTGCGAAAAGGCGGATGGCCAGCTAAGCAGAGTATTATTGCATCTGTAGTGGTCCTTCTGCCCAAGTGTGATCAGTGAATTATCCAACCTGCCTCATCATGTCGTGTCCCAAACTCTCCATCCCTGGGATACCAGATTCCCCAGCAGTCGAAGACAACAGAAATTTGCGAGGCCAATATGTCTACGTGCACCCGATGGATATCCCGAGGAACCATCCGATGCACCATGATTACCTCTTAGAAGAGCAGAGACAACCTGCTGCACATGTCCACCCCCTTCACAGAGCATATATCCAGCATGAGAGGGAAGTGTCAATGGATGAACTGACCAGGATTCATGCTCTTCAGAGGTTTCGCCTTCAACAGGAGATGGCCCTTCTGCAAGCAGAGAAGGAGCGAGAGTACGCATGGAGAGAACTTCCGGTAGATGGCCACGAAAGAGCCACGGATTTCCCTTCGATATACGGCCATACGACCCGTCCCCAACCAGAGAATCCCGGAAACCGTCTTTCTCCCCAGCCGACAATCAGTCCGGAAGATCCATTGAACTGGTCGTGGTGGAAGAAGCACGCTGTCTTGGCTGCTCTTATGCCAGGATGCCTACTGAGCGACTGGACTTTAACATGGGGAACTACTGTGTTCGAACTTCAAGCTCTAGAGTGGTACGCCATGCAATCGAGAAAAGATGACATCAAGCAAACAGCACTAACTCGTCGTAGGAGCATGACAGTTCCGGCTGTGGCTCAGTCAGTCAGCCCAGGCATTTTCATGCAAGGACCCGGGGGTCTCCTGGCAGTACCACTGTGCCAACGATACGGAAGGTGAGAGCTTGTCTGACACAGCACAGCGAGGGCAATCTAACAGTGCATAATAGGTTGCCGGTTCTCTTTTGGTCTCAGCTGCTCTCCCTTATCGCCACTATTGGGACAACGTTCGCGCCAGATTATGCCACCTTCACGGCAATGCGGACCCTTCAAGGCTTCTTCGGCGCCGCACCGCAGGTAATAGGCTTGTCAATGATCCACGACATGTTCTTCTTCCACGAGAGAACGCGCAAGATCAACATCTGGGCAGCCTCATTTCTGATCGGGCCTTATCTCGGTCCCTTTATCTCAAGCTTGCTGCTACTCAGACTAGACTGGCGGCCCAACTTCGGCGTCCTTGCCGGTTTCTATGTATTCAGCGTCTTGATGGTCGTGGTCTTGGGTGACGAGACACTGTTCGACCGGAGGGGCATTGACAAGCTCCCGGCTGGCCATAGACAACCGTTCCAACGACGCCAACCTGTCAGCATAAGTCGCCACCTTACCCACCTTCTAGTTGGCATTCCGGCACGGCGACGGAGTCCCAATACTCCGAAACTCTGGGACGTGTTTACGCAGCAGTGCTCTCTTCTCGCACGGCCGTACCTGCTCATTCCGACAGCATTATTCGTAACCCCCGTGACAATGTGGACGATAGGCATGGTGTCTACCATATCCATGTTTGTCTTGCCACCACCTCCGATGGGATATGGTTTCAGCTACGTGGCCCTCTCGATGCTGTACTTTGCTCCGATGGCTGGCACCATGCTGGCTGAGTTCTGGGGCCACTGGTTCAATGACGTTCTGGCGCGAAGGTTCCGGCAACCAGAAGGTCGTCTGGTGGCTGTGTACCCGGCAGCTGTGCTCGGTGCGGCAGGGTTGGTGCTCTTCGGCCAGACGCTGGAGAACCGTCTCTCCTGGGTCGCCCTCGCATTCGGATGGGCGATGCTCTGCTTTTGCACCTTGGCATGCATGACCGCCATCTCGGCCTATCTGCTGGACTGCTTCCCGGATCATGCCGCCCTAGCTGCGGCCTGGATCAACTGTTGGAGGGTTGTTGGTGGCTTCGCGGTGGTCTACTTCCAGATGGAGTGGGTGCACGGGAGCGGCCCAGCCACCGCGTTCGGATACCAGGCAGTCGTCATCGCAGCGACTACCATGGCGGTCTCTGCCACGCAGATTTGGGGCAGTTGTTGGAGAGAGACGTACCCTCCTCCTGTGGTCGAGCATTAGCCGCGTTCCATTGGTGGCGGGGCAGACGGACTTGTTGAGGTCGAATATATGATGCAGATCAGGGAAGATGAAGAGCGAAGATTGTGCGTTGGACATTGCAATGGGATGCCGATTGAGCTTTGTTAGTGTTGAAATTCGAGTCCACGATTCCATGGAGTGGAGATCTTTGGTAGCTGTAGAAAGAATACATACTTCGTGTGTCGCAAACGCTTACCTGCCTCGACCGGCATGTACAGCTGCACCCCATCTTTACCCTTCTTCGTGAGGGGTATGGACTCCCACATCAGTCCGCTCCCGCTGTGCTCCTTCTGGTGTTCGGTTCACGTGGCTGTCTCGTTAGAGCCCTCCTCTTTCTTTCTCTGGAAGGTGCCTCCGGCCATCAGTTTTCCTCCCATGTTGACGATGTCAGACTTAAACTGGGACTCCCCATAGGCAGCCACCAAGCCCAACTCGATCGCCTGGCCGTGCAGCTCATCGGGAAGGTTGTCTTCGTAGGACAGAATCTGAGCTCCCGTGCGTATCACTCCAAGGAAGTTCTCCGCCCTAGTCGTGTCGTCCCAGAAGTTCTCCAACATGTTCTTCTGGGATTCAGACTTCAAAATCTCTGTCGCCATGGCCAAGAATTGCTCCTCCTTGATCTGCGACTTGGGCAGCCTCCTCGAAACCCACGGGCGCTTTCCGGGACACACCAGGCGACCAGTCAAACGGGCGCGGAGCAGGCTCGGTCGACTGCGGATCCCGCCGATCCGGATCGATCAAACCGACGGGTTGGTCGGCTGCGTACGTGTACGCGCTGTCGGCGCCGACAATCGGGTCCGCGCCCGTTCAGCGGCGGAGCCAGGGCGCGAGGTACCACGTGCTGAAGAAGTACAACCCACTCTCGACGTCGAGTTCCTTGCCCGAAAAGCGGAAGCGCTTCGCCACCGTCCCCACAGTCGCGCTGTAGCGCCGTCGAACTCCGGTTGTACACCCTTATCGGTTCAGGTTCCTGAAGTACTCGCGAGAGAGAAGTTCACTCATGGGTTTTCAATGAAGTACGCACCGGTGTGGAACCACGTTAAGGTACGCGTAGAGGGAACGCTCCAGGCGGAATTTATGTTTGCCAGGCCCGCCCCGTTGCACCAAGAGTGCGGGCCAAGACTAGATTACTAATCCTGCGATGCGACAACGAATAAAGTAAGCAATGCATGGCTCGGAGGGAAACACGGTTGCTTTCCTCTGAGCAATTCCCTCCCCCCACCCTCAAGCGATACAGCCTGGAAGGCACACGAGCTAGATATCCCAGACATGGCCGCTCAGAGCCAGCAAAGTACAATCCGGGTCCGCCAAGCGGCACGAGCGGATATCGACGATGTTGTGCGTATACACGTCGATGCATTCAGTCCCGGGGTCATGAACAGGCTCATGTACCCCACGGGCATGTCAGACGACGCCAGATCCAAGCTCGCCTCCACGATGGTCAAGATCGTCGAAGATGCCGAAACTGGCGCAAGCGACAACAACTCCAAGCCCAAGGCTAATGAGAGTTTCCTCCTGGTTGCAGAAACTGGCTCCGTAGGGGAGGGAGATCCTCGTCCAGAGGTTGTCGCGTTTGCTTGGTGGGACATCTGGAGGGAGCCGCGGTTGGAGGAGCAGTGGAATGTCGCGCAACCTGTCTCTGCTTACACGGCTGAAGGAGCAAACGACGAGATCATGGAGGCCTTCATTGGCGGAATACGCGACATGAGACGACGGAACATGAGAGGAGATCCAGGCATCTGTGAGTACCTTATCTAATGTTCGCTTCATTTCCCTTGGGGATGTGCGTCGCTTAGCTGACACGGAGCACCAAAGGCCTCCGGATGCTCTGCTGTACACCAGCTCGAAGCCGTCTGGGAGCGGGCTCTGCTTTACTCCGCTGGGGCGCCGAGCTTGCTGATAGGGAAGGTCTCCCCATTTGGCTCGAGGCTTCACCTCAGGGCTACCCGCTGTACAGGAGATTTGGGTTCGAAGATGTGGACGTGCTGGATTTGGATGTAACCCGGAACTGGGGAGCCATCAGACGAGCCGATGAGTATTGGGGTGCGAACACTGCTGTGCAGCTGTTTGGTACGGCTCCCGAGGGCGTCTATCGGAGCGTTGGCATGCGGAGACTTCCTGTCAAAGGTTGACACGAAGGCACGGCCTGAACTGCAGATGTACTTGTCGATGATCGGCTATCTACGCTCTTGACTATCTGCCATCCTGCACAGCCTCCCGTTCTGCGATCCCGGGTATCCGTCTGCCGTTTCAACCTCCCATACCTCGCTTCCCACCGTCGTGGTCGCCCAGAAAAGCCCCCATGGATCCCACGCCCGCTTGATAGCAAGCAACTTGGGATAGTTCTCTCCGTAGAAGCTTTCCTGCCAGTTGGGTTCCTCCGGATCTCCCTCGTTCATGTACGATCCGGATCCAGGGGTCAGTTGCCGCCACACATCCAGGTACTGCTGAATACGGCGTTGCTCGGCCTGGGCCTCGGACGCACTCATCCCCAACGGCTGCTCCCCCATGAGCATGGCATGCATGATTGACTTCCGCCACGCCGGATTGACGGCACTATGGCGACCTGGCCAGCCTGCGACATCTGTAGTGGCTGCGTGACAGTTGCCATGGAAAGTGTAGCCGCCTTCCTCGACAGCGAGGCGAATGGCGGCGACGGTGCGGTTCCAGAGCCCAGGATCGTCCCAGTTTGCCCTCGGGAAAAAGCGCGAGCGGTACCGCGTGTTGCTTGGCGATGCACCCGACAGACCGCGTCGCGACCCATAACGCGTAGGTAAAAGGAACTTCGGCTGGGTGATGTTTATGCCAACGCTGTTCAGCTCCGCGTACAGCGGTTGCATCAACTCGGAGACCTGGCCTGCCGTCATGCCGGGGAAGGTGTTCGAGCCCGTAAAGGTAAAGGTCTGGTTACCCAGCGGGTAAATGTAGCTGAAGGCTATGCCGCCAGCTTCTGCGATCATCTTGGTGGACTTGTAGTAGACGCTTATCCCCTTCCAGAACACCTCGGGGTCGGTGAGGGTACTCGGTGCCGGAGGGAAGAAGGAAGTGTTTCCAAACCCCGTGAAGTTGAACGTGCCGTTGCCAGAGCCGGTGAAGTTTCCCCATCCGCTGAAGTTGAAGGCTGGGGAGCCACTGCTTCCAAGAGAAAAGGTGACAGATTGCGCTACTGTATACACGGGCGGATATGCCTTCATGACGACGGACGTCACAATGCCCCACGTGCCTGGTTGCTCTTAGTAAGTGGATCCCTTAGGCTGTCGGAACCTCCTTCTGCTTACCTGCACCGCCGCCCCTGAGAGCATAGAAGAGGTCCGGGTTGGTGAACGGGTCGGTGGTCACGAGCCGACCGTCTGCCGTCACCACCTCGAGAGATAATGCCTGGTCAGATCCCAGACCGTAGTATGACGCGAGGTTACCGTGCCCGCCATACCCAAACCAGCCACCGTTGGCACCTACTGTGCCCGGACCAGCAGCAACGACGGTTATGTTGTGGAGCGCCATGTAGTTGAACAGTTCCTGAGTTTCTAAGCCAGAGCCGAAACGGACCGCCATACCAGTATAGTTCCCCATGGTATAGTTCGTCAGATATTCGAAGCTCTTGAGGTGATGGGTCCAGATGCTAAGCGAGCCGGCTCCCACGTTTCTGCCCCCGAAGTCGTGACCGGTATTTCTTCATACCTGTTTGTTAGCCCGTACAACAATGGGAGCGCTGATGCTGAGAAAGAGTACCAGGGGGACAAACTTGATCACTAGTCTGACGTTTTTGTTTCTCGCAAAGTTCACCGCCGCCTGTATATGCTTGACCGTCGTGACGTTCGCCACGTAGACAGGAAACCCTCCTTGAGTGCACCTGCCCCCGGGGTCTAGAGAAGGCAAGCAAGTGGTCCCTTGAGGCCACTGCGTCAGTACGCTCAGGGGATCGTCGAGATATGCTCGCCTGACCCCCGACATGGGGCTCAGCAGATACCTGCATCTACTGGCATCATAAGATTGTCCCGTATAGCACGCCGAGGCAAGGGGGGCAGGTTTCAGAAGGACGCCGTCGATGGTGTCGTTGACGGCGCTCCATTCCTCCTCAGTCGGCCAGTCCGGACCGCCGGGAAAGGCTTTGCATGGGGGACCACGGTATTCTGTCTCAAGCGAAGCATTTCCAAACCCAACATCCTGATTGATGGCCACGTCTTCAGCTGTGAGCTGTACCTGCTCAAACGGGAAATTGACGGCTTCTATGAGCTGAATCAGCAGGCCGAAGGTCAGCCACAGGATTGAGCTGGGCATGGTATTCCCCAATTGAGTAGCTCCAGCAGGCTGCTGGAAGACAATGTTGATCCTTGCCGCTGATAGGGTTTCGGAAGGCAAGGAACGGTTGGACTGGGTTCGCTCCCTCCATCTTCAGATTTCAATCTGGGTGCCTTGGACATCTTGAAGCCATATTATCTTGCGACGTTGCGACGTGCATCGTACACAGCCGCGGGTGAGTTGGCCAGTTGTGTATGCTCCGGAGATAGATTCTTGACCGATACCCGCCAAGCATATGTGTAACGGCTAAACTCATCTCTCAGACGGGAGCTGAAAACTTGGGAAACGTCTTCGGCACGGCACGGCACGACACGGGTGACGGGAAGGTTCAGGCTAAGTACCTCAGATGATCGGCAAATGCGGATGGGGGAACCTGGGAGCGTCATGGATTGCCCGGTGCCCGGTCCGGAGGTGACCCCATCCCGGAATGAATGTGGGATCCAATGGGGAGGAATCCTCGCACACCACTTCTACAGCCGCTGCGAGCGACAACAAATTTTCGTGTTCTGGAAACAGAGACATCTCCTGATTTACGGCTCGCCAGTCGAGAGAAGCTGCGCAGACGACGTGGAGCGCTGTGTTTGCAAGTTGTGGATGAACAGATGGCGAAGTTCACATGCAGAGACGAGGTGTTCAAATGTAGGGTAGGCTAGCAAAATGGTCATGTCGGAGCCCACCCAAAGGGGGGCCCAATATCCCCGCTTTAAGATCCAACGCCGGGGAAGACAGGCATGCTGTGGTAATCACCACGGGTCCTAGACCTAGATGTGCTAGCTGACAGTGGCAGACTGCCCTAGCATGAGATATCCCTAGCCTACGCAGGGTAGCTTGGCGATGGACACGAGGAGGACATTCGCATACCGGCCCTTGACTGAGCTAGATGCAATTCGCCTTCTCGTCCTCGAGCCAGCCCCTGACGACAGGGATGCGCTGCGCGGCACCCTCCTGCACACCATCCTCGCCCTCTGCGACTACGAGCTTATAGAGCCTTACACCACGCTCTCGTACGTCTGGGGACCGTCGGCCGAGACCGGAACCATCTACCTCTCCGGCCATGCCGTGACCATAACAGCAACGCTCGCCTCGGCCCTTTGCCGCCTGCGCGACGAAACCCGGCCGCGCCGCATCAGGGCGGATGCCCTCTGTATAGACCAGTCCACCATTCCGGAGCGCAACCAACAAGTCACACTCATGGGCATCATTTACGGCGTCGCCACTCACACCGTCATATACCTTGGTCCCTCGACGCCAGAATTTGACCTCGTGCTTCGGTCAGCGCCTCGTGCATCCTCGGGACATATCCTTCTCTGGATCAAGCCCACGAGACGCTGTCTTGCAGGCCGCCAAGCCGGGCATCCTCACCAGACCATGGTTCCGTCGTGTATGGATCTTCCAAGAGCTGATCCTGTCGCGTGATCCGTGGGTGCAATGTGACCGCCTCCGAGCACGCTGGACCGACCTCTGTGGCGTGCTGTTGTCCGGTATTCCCGCAGAGCAGGATGACAAACTACGAATGTTGGAAAGCATGAACCGATCGCGCCAAGGCATCAATGCCGGCAAGATGCTTTCCCTCCTGTAAGCAAGGCGCGGCCTAGGCGCTACGGACGCTAGGGACTTCGTGTTCGCCCACGTGGGCGTCGCCTCTGACCGGCATATGGTTGCTGACGCTGTACCTGTCGACTACAGTATGCCCCTCGGCCGGGTCTTCGCCCGCATGTCGATGTACGTGGACAACTTACTGAATCGAGCAAAGCGAGATGTGGCACCGGCGTCTTTCTTGGAACAGAACGGCATCCTTGGTGTTGTTGGCCATGCTGCTGGGGTTGTCGCACACATCAGCGTTGTACTGCCCATTTCAGCAACTCTCGATCTCAAAGGCAAGGTCAGATACCAGGACACAGTCTCCAAGATATAAGCGCTCTATATAACAGCACAGGGGGCGTCTACTACACAAGCGACTCGGCTGGCCGACATGCACGCCTCAGTTTGCGAAACCGTGAGCAAGAACACAAGGAGCTGTGCGAGACCCTTTTCGACGAGTGGATACGGTTTCTGCGGGCGCTAGAACCGGGGCCAGCAGACGCACATGCGGAGCAAGCGGGCCTCTTACGTTGCTTTCAGGAATGGGCTCAAGAGCAAACTTCCAAGCCGCGTGTGTGCGTGACGCGGGAAAGCTCCGGCCTCCTGCGTGTCATGTGGGACTACCTGCACCCTGGCGTTGCCGTAAGTACCCTAGACGGCAGGAAGTTGGCAACGACACAAGATGGGAATGTTGGAGTCGTGCCGGCCCAGACGCAGAAAGGGGATCATGTGGTCAATATCGTAGGCAGTGAAGTGGCTCTGGTGCTGCGGCCGGTCCGTATGGATGGCGAGGGCGGAACGAGCATCGAGCACGAACTAAGAAGTAGGCTCCGGTCTACCATATCCCGGTCCGAAGTGGAGGATGCGACAACGGGCCAACCTGGGACTGTGCCTGATGTGCCGCTTCCGACGGATGCATCGCCAGTCCAACACTACGAGCTCATCGGCAGCTGCTGCTTCGATGGTCAGGTTCCTTGGACGTTCAGTGAGCTCCCTGCAGATGAGAGCGAGATGATGTACGGTGCTCTGCATTAAGAGGCCTCGTTACTCTCCTTCCTATGAATGACTAGGAAGTGAGCTCAGGAGGCTACACCCACCTTCTACCCCTCTCACCGCTCTCACCAGAAGATTTGGAGCCAGGCATAATCAAGCGATCCTGTACTGTACATGGGGATCGAAGATTGATCTTCGAAACCTTGAAGCCCTTCTTCCACATCACATGGGACCCTTTGCGCTGGACTCCCAGCCGAACAGGCCCGCGTCCTGCCCATCCAACCACTGCTCCATGCACTGGTACATCTTCCACCAAAAGCCGTTGCGCGGGGTCGGAAGCAAGACATCAATCTCGTACCCGAGCCTGGCCTGCGCTGCGCCGAGGTACTTGTACCCCTCCGGGTAGCTCTTCGTCTCGTCGGCGGAGAAGACGGGAGCCGACTTGCCGTCGGCGGGCACAACCTTGTCCTTGTCGTAGTCGAGCTTGACGTAGTGCGTCTTCCAAGCACCCGCGTCGTCCTTCGCGCAGAAGAAGATGAAGCGGCAGTCGCAGTCGATGTCGAACTCGACCTCGCCCTTACCGTCGTCGTTGCTAGCGGGAGAGAGCGGGTGGTGCATTCCCTGCTGTGCCGGCATGCTGAAGCGCTGGGTGATGGTGGCCTTCATCTTGCCGACGGCGCGGGTGGCATCCGAGTTCAGCTCGACGAGAGTGCCGCACTCGCGGTGCATGATGAAGGCGCCCTTGGCTTTGCCTTCCTTGGAGACCTTGATGAAGTCGTCGATGGCCAGAGGGCCGCTCCAGGCTGGGAAAAGAGAGTATCGGGTTAGTCAAGGAACAATGAAGGTATCACCGGGGTTGTCCCGGGCTTGGGCTTACTGGTCCACACGGTAGCCTTCTCGGCGAAGATGGAGCGGAAGTTCATCCACTCAGAGGCGTCGCGGTAGACGGGCCAGCCCTTGCATAGCTCGGCGACGGTGAGGCGGTCAAGAAGCTCTGACTGGCTGCCGTTGATGTGCGAGAAGGTCTTGCTGTGAGGCTCGGTGGGTGAAGTCATCTTGTCTCTGGTTGGCTGGAATGGACTGTGCGAGTGCTGCTGCTGCTGTTGTTGTCGTTGTTGTTGTCGTTGTTGTTGTTGTTGTTGTTGTTGTTGTTGTTGTTGTGGTCTTGTTTTTGTTG
>Ga0209127_100588_pt1 | contig 12592 bp, 6 predicted proteins | sample LakSupMetagenome_FD_187469 | JGI IMG/M metagenome (GOLD analysis project Ga0209127, IMG submission 187469) | Freshwater microbial communities from Lake Superior, Canada - Sta WM archaea (SPAdes) (version 2) | ecosystem: Environmental > Aquatic > Freshwater > Lake | place: Lake Superior, Canada...
TCAAACGGCATTCAACTCAGCCAACAGTCCACTATCCCCTTGTACCTTTCCTTTGCTTTCATTTCGCTACTTCCCAGCTATGATACATCCTACTCATCAGGCTACTTCTGGACTACGTCCTCGTGGCTCGTTTCCAGTACCGCACATGGTAGAGTTGTTCTACTGCGATCTCTAGGCAGCCTGATCTGCCCTTCTGGTTTCCTACCCTCCTTCTACAACTATGAAGCTCCTTGTTCAAAGATCTAAGCCATGCTCCTACCAGAGCGCACCACAATGAATACGCGTTGTGCAATTGCTCTGCTACATATTAAGCAGAGAAGGCCTTGGCCCTGTGAATACGAATCGCAGTCTTCCTTCTAAATGTCTAAGCCTCTCTGTTCATCTTTGGGTATCTACCATGTTCTAGGACTCGTTCTGCTTCATGACTCGACACTCTCTCTGTAGGGGGCTCATTCTAGGAACAAAACACCGAAGCCCGCTGTTGTTCTTTATTCCTAAGGAGCGAGCTCATTAACCCTTCTATCTCCAGCTGGAAGTGCCAGCCAAAAAGCGCCTTGTCTGCAGTTTGAATGCCCCTGACCAGACCAGGCACGCTTGAGCTATCTAGAACAAGTGAATTTGTGCCTCGCATCACAGGGATGACGGTGACCTGAGTCTTACCCCTCACAAACGTCTATGTTACAGTGCTTTGGGTTCCTGCAAAGCCGTGTCAACTTTGCACATGGACGTGAGGGCTTCTCGGTCAGGATTTAGAAAGTTCTTGAAACGCCGTCCCAGGGAGGCTGGCAGTGGTTTGTTTGCACAAGGCCAACAATCAACCAAGACAGGAGAAAGGGTAACCCGGAGCTTGCATAGTGCTCCCTTCCGGGGTTGGCTCCGTAGTAATGATGGTGACCGGTCCGGTGACCCACTTTTCCCGACCTCATGTCCGAACACTACCGGTCTCATTGCTCCGGAAGGCTAGACTGCACCCGGAGTTGATTGAAGGGAAACAAAACAGGCATGCTTTTGGTGCCCCACGAATCCCAATTCGTGATAATCAAGGCACAGGTGTTCGAAACCCCCTTCTTACACTGGCCTTTTCTTTATTTTCCACCCGCCTTTTTCTCACTGCCATAATTACTTCGTCACCCACCTCCGCAACTCTCTGCATTTCTATCTTCCCTGGGTCCAGAGGCAGCCTGTTTCCTTGTCATTAGACATCATTCTGCCATTGACTTCTCGCCTTTTGCATCCTCTCCACTGGAGCATCTTCAACCTTCAGACCGGTGATCAGGTTGATCAACTTCAGCTCGGGGCTCCTCCCCTCGCTTCATATCCCTCTCGTCCATACCTTCATTCCACATCCTGGGTATATGCCTCAGTTCAGCGCGTATCAACAGCACCATGGAACCACCGAAGCCCGAATCTCCCTCCGGGAGTTCTGACGCGCCAATCCCAGCTGTGGCTTTGCTCGACCTCTTGCTGTCCCGCATCCGCAAGTCAGAGAAGGGCCTTGGTCAGGATACCCTCCCCAAGATTTCCATCTCAGAGATGTTTGAAGCCATGATTCTCAAAGCCGAAAAGGCTAGCGGCAATTTCTGGTCACAAGCGGCAGAAGTACCTCTGCGTCTTGTGGTGGCCACAGTTTGCTCCGGCACTGAAGCACCGCTTACAGCGCTGGATTTCATCCAGGAGGCTGGGATGAAACTGTTCGGGACACAACTGGTGATCTATCAACACTCCTTCAGCTGCGAGATCGAGCCGTATAAGCAGGCGTTCATCCGCCGCAACCATGACCCCCCTATCATCTTCCGCAACGTTGTCGAGCTCGGCAGCAGTGGTGCCAGCAGAGCGTAAGATGTTGCAGCCCCAGTGGTATAGCTCAAGCGCTAACTCTTATTAGACTCGATGCGTCGGGCTGTTACCAGGATATCCCCGCCGAAAAGCTCGACATGTTGATCGCTGGCACGTCATGTGTGGACTTCTCGAGTCTCAACAACAGGAAAGACGAGAAGACGAAGGTCAATGCGTTCCTTGATTACGGGTTTTCCAAAGAAGATCTGGTGGGCAAGGGCGAACCAAGGTCTCGCTTAGCAGCACCAACACAACAGTTTCGCGATGCAGTGCACAAGCAACTCAGCCCGGAGGGACTGGAAAGCATTGGGGAATCGATGACTACCTTTCTATCGACCCTCAACTTCATCATGGATAGGCGGCCCAGGATCATAATCTTCGAGAACGTGCAGACCGCTCCGTGGAACGCAATGGAGAAATTCTGGCTTCCTCAGGCGGGCTATACTGCCAAACACGTCAGAGTGGACTCGAAGGATTTCCATGTGCCCCAAGACAGGATTCGAGGCTACTTGGTAGCTTTGGATGCGGAAGCGTTCAACCAGGAAGGCATGGGCTCAGGCGTGGCGCAGCTGGTACATCAGGCTTGTCAGTATGTGTTCAGCCTCAAGCAACGCGCTTCCACCTCGGTGCTGGACTTCCTTATGGACGACGACGACCCGAACTACCTGCAGGCCCGTGATGAGATCACTCGCTATGGTGCGCACGGCCGGCCAAAGGACGGAAGGCCCCCAAACTCTGCCAGACCAATCAACTGGGACTTCTGCCAGATCCGCCACAACATCCACTCCCAGCAGTGGTATTTGGACACTGTGCGCCTCTTCTCCAAGGCCACTCTCAGCCATGGCATGATCGTGACCATCGCACCCCCGTCACATTCGTGGATTGAATATTGGGCTCGCGAGACTCCGCGCGTCATCGACTTGTTCGATAACCTCTATCAGCAGCTCCTGACCAGGCGCGGCTGCGATATCAACTTCAAGGCTGCGATGTTCAATATAAGCCAAAATCTCGACCGCATGCCCATCGACATTGCGAAGTTTGGCATTGCTCCCATCATCACTCCGGCCGGCATGCCGACTCTGAGTAATCTAGGGCGGCCACTCCTTGGCGTCGAGTGCCTTGTCCTCCAGGGTATCCCCAAGAACCGGCTTCAGCTGGCGGGCGAGTCCCACAGGGAGTTGCGAGATCTGGCCGGCAATGCCATGACGGTCACGGTCATTGGCGCCGTAATTCTCGCCACGCTCATGGCCGCCGGCAAACAGCTTGTCAACATCCAACTCCGGTCCGGACAGGAAGCCCAATTCGGAACTGGAACTGAAGCAAGCCACGTGGACTTGGTCGATCGTGAACTCGTAGAGCTGCCTGACTGGCACCTCGGCGACTTCAGGCTTGACACTTTGGGACTTATGAAGCATGTAGGCTTCAAGGTGTGTCACTGTCCGCCTGTCGGATCTCACGACCGCCTCACCTATCGTTGTCGACGCTGCGGAAAGCTCGCGTGCCAACTTTGCAAGCACAATCCGCTGCATGACTTCCAACGGGACGATAATCCCGGCCGCCTAATGAAGCTTGCCGACCTAAAGGTCCATCTTCAGCATAGCCTCCCCGGAGTCTTCACGATGACGATGCAGGAGAACGGCCAGGGTTTCTTCAGTTCGATGGAGGAACGCGTCGTACACCAGGATGGCCGGAAATACTGCGCCTTGGTCAGGCAGTTGCTGAACCACAATGTCTTCTATTTCAGCGGTGTCAAGGTGTCCATTGCATCGGCCGTCGTTGAATACCGTTCTCAGGATCTCCTTGCACGGCTCACGCTGAACCGCTCCGGAGACGTGGAGTGGTATATCTTCCCGAGCAGGTCTGAGACTCTGGGCACATCCCCTATAGGTGCACGGCGCCGGGGCGACCAAGCTATCGCGAAGGGCGTCTTTCACGGCTTGCAGTCGACGGTGGATCCCGAGATGGCAGTCTGGGGTACATGGGAGCCTGTCAAGCACAGCTGGTTAGTGGTCGTAGCTGTGAAGAGAGATGACTGCTTCGCTCTCGACCCCCAGACCATGGCCTCGTCGTCAAGCCCACCAAGCCATCTCAGGACCCATGTGCAGGACAGCATTGGCGGCCACTGGCACGCCAGGCCTCAGTGTGGAACCGCGGCCGATGGGCTGTACATCCGCAACGCCGGCGAGACCAAAAAGACCCTCTTCTGCTTTAAGGACGTCGATCCAGTCGGCCATCCAATGGACGACCACTATATCATCTCGAGGGATATCGAGCTGGCCGAGACATACGAATACCGAGGTGATGAGGTCAAGCTCGAGGTGACCCAGATGGCCAATCTGGGCGAGAACATCAAGGTCTCAGTTTCCGGTTACTGGCAGCCCATTGGCCCCTTGGCATGCTTCAAGACACGGGTTCATTCCTCGCAGAAGGGGACTGACTCGTTCCACGTGGCCAGCTGCGCCACGATCACCGGTAGCTCCGAGCCGGAGTCTTGCGGCGACACCCCTGGCCTGACAGTGTTGAAGTTCCAAGTCTTTGTCGCCAACCTCCCGCTCTCCCCGCTTGAGAGACGGCTGTGGACCGACAGGTGGCACACCATTTCTGCACCAGAAATGGACGAATTTTGCAGGACCATAACGTTCACCACCAATGCCCTGGACAAGGGCCACCTCTTCAAACCAGACACGAACTTCTCCTTCGATCCTCTCCGCGGTGTCCCTGTCGAGTTGTCTGACGACAGTTGCATTGAGCCACCCCAGGTTCGATGGGTCAAGGGCAGTAACCATGTGGTGCCATGGGAAGATCCCCACAGTGTGCGGGAGTACCAAATGAAGGTCAAAGCAATGCCCGAGCCGTTGGTGGCAAGGGTTAGTCTAGACTGGGATCGAGACTCGATGAAGAATCCGTATGAAACCCCGAACGATGTGGGCACGCCGAGCATCTACGATCTGCCCCCACGCCCCGAGTATGGCCATTACCTGCGGGTTCAGTTGGCGGTCAACCCTAGGACACTGGCCTCTCGAGCAGCGGCCGGTCTTGCGTATGGCTTTAGGCCTCGCGGGTTCGCTCCGGCCATACTGGATGGCATTCAATGCTTCTTCCAGATCGAGATCGGGCAGCTGGTTGGGCCCAATGTCCGGTTCGACAGCTTCTATGATTCGATTCGAACCACCGAAGACAACACGGGACTGAAAACCATTGAAGTTGCCGAGGACGTCCTTCCGGCCTCGTTTGTGCAAAAGCAGATGGAATTGCGGGACGAACAACTTCGCTCGGTGAAGTGGATGCTGGCTAGGGAGATGGCGCCGGCTCCATATCTCGAGACGGAAACCGAGGAACAGGTACTGGAGGCTCTCAACCTTCGCATCGTCGGCCGTGCGGCATATCCCAACGACGGATCGGCCTTGTGTAGCCGGGGCGGCATCATAGCCCATGAAATCGGTTATGGCAAGACGGTAGTGACGATCGCTCTGCTCGAGCTCCGTCGCACTTTCGACATTGCGCAGTCCATTGTTGAGAGACGTGAAGCTGCAGCCAACATCTGGGATTCGCACCTGTCGTTCATCCACCTGAGGGCGACGCTGATCATCGTGCCCGAGCACATCACGGTCCAGTGGGAAGAGGAGTTCAAGAAATTCAGCAGCCTAGAAGACGGTGACATCATCATCATCAGGCGGTATCCTGACCTTCTGAAGAAGCGGCTTAGCGACCTAGTGAGGGCGAAGGTGATCATTGTGGCGACGTCGATCTTCAGCTCGGCGTACACTGATGCCCTCAATCTGCTCACTGAAGATCGTCCGCCTGGTGGAAAGTCGGACCGCGAGGTCGAGGCCCGTTATCGGTCGTCCCTGGCGACTATTCGGAAGGTCGTGATGCGGTATCGTGAGCTGCCGGAGGACATAAGCGGTGATCAGAAGGAGGGTGTTGCCGTCGAGCGGGCGAAGGAGGTGGTCGACGAGTTGAACAGCGAATATCAAGCCTTGTGCCGGCAGTGGTCGTCCGCCGGGGGTCGCAAACAAGCCAACAAGCAGCAGCGACAGGGCAGCAAGAAGCCTGTCGTGGACGGGGATGAAACGACAGCGAAGAAGCCGGCCAAAGTCAAACCAATGTGGACCGCGACAAGCTTCCTGGAGAACTTCAGTTTCGCCCGCATTGTCCTCGACGAGTTCTCCTACAACAACAGCGGCATCACCTTGTTCCTCTCCAACGCATTGGCAAACGCCAAGTGGCTGCTTTCCGGCACACCTCGCTGCGGTAAGCTCGCGGACATCGTTCACCATGGACGGCTCCTATCCGTCCACATCGTGAGGCCAGACCCTACCATCCCAACCTATCTCGATCCGATCACTGTCGGCCCTCGGAAAACCCCCACTGCGCCCACTGAAGAGTATCGCGAGCGTGCAAGCCACCTGAGATCCCACAATTTCGCGCTCGACCGACATCATGCCGCTGAGAACTTCATCCAGCACTTCATGCGGCAAGATAAAGTCGACCTTGGCAACTTCGCTCGGGATAATGAAAAGGTGAACGTGTACATGCCCACGCTGTCGCAGGTCGCGTACGGGGGCATCCGTCATGATCTTGCGCTTGCCAAGGGCAACATCTTCAACCTGCCCTTCAGCCTGCGTCGCTCTTTAGACGTCGCCACTCGCCATTCGTACTCGGGCGACAATGCTGCGACGGGGACGAAGGCTGCCGACTCAATGATGGCACGCTTCGCCGCCCTGCCAATGACGGTGGACACGCTGAAGAGACTCCTGGGTGCCTCAGACATTGAAATACTCACGCTCAAGAATGAGGTCAAAACGGCAATCGACAAGCTCGTCTGGCTGTGCCACCGCCTTTCTATGGTCAAATCCAAAGTTGCTCGCCATCACAACATGAGGACCTTGATCGAAGACGTATTCACCGCTATGGCCGATGCGCGTGACAGCTGGGATAAATGGCCAACGGCATCCTTCGGCGGAAGGGATGCCTTCCACCAGCTGGCCGCGGCCATCTGCCCCAGCTCGGCTTTTCGGCACCAACAAGGCGGCTTGGAAGACTGGCTCAAGTGGCGGTTCGTTGAAGCGACGAGCTTCTGGCCCGACTGGTTCGACATGACGGATTCATACATCGACGGTCTCGCTCGCCCCGAGAGACGCAACGAGCTGGTCGAACTGGCAACGGATGCGATTCTTCTGGGCATCAGCCACCCATTGGGCCGCGTTACCGAACGCACCGGCGGTGTCAGCTGGCTAGATGATCACGCCAGAGTCTTAGGCAGGGTCATAGACGATCGAACGCGCGTCAACTTCCTCGCCAAGCGACAAGCACCAGCGACCGAACAAGCACGGGCAGCAGCCGTTCGAGACACCGTGCCGAACTTCACCACCGCGCAGCTCATCGACTTCCTGAAAAAGTGCATGAAGGCGAAGAGAGATTCGTTCGAACTCCAGGGCAACGCCAAGAAGGCCACGATGGGCGAGACCAAGCAAGATCTTCAGGAGCACTGTCTTAGTCTCAATCTCAAGTTTTCCGACAGCAACAGCGCTGGCCAGCTCACCGAAAAGATCCTCAACTACGTGCAAGGCCATTCTGTCAAGAAGGACTTCATCGACAAGCGCGGCATCATCGCCCCCCGGGAAGCCTTCCCCATCCCGAACCATGAGTTTGACCGGCGCGGCGGCAAGACGGAGGCCATACTTGAGGAGATGACGCTGACATACAGCTACCTCATGAACTGCCGCGAGGCCTGGATCCAAGCTTTCCGCCGCCATCGTCTGTATGAGCTGCTGCGGTTCGTCTCCTTCTCGCGGGACCAGGGCAGTGTGGAGAAGTACTGCGACGCTTGCCTTCGCCGCCCCGTCTGCACGGGACATGTCCCCGGGTTCGTCGTTCTGGCCTGCGGACACTGGCTGTGCGAGGAACACAAGGCCAAGATGGACCTCGCCGGCGCCCAGGGCTTCTGCCCGGCCATTGGCTGCGGTGCGCCGTGCGGTTTGTCGCCGCCCAACACCATCAAGTTCAGCGAACAGGACCTCCTCTCCTGCCCCGACGTTCGCGACCCCAGCGCTGGACGGGTGTGCCTCGAAGGGGGAAAGATGCCGCGCATCGTGGAGCTTATTAGCGAGACGCCCCAGGACGACAAGGTGGTACTCTTCACTTACATCGAAGAGCTGGCTGTTTCGGTCCGCGCCACGCTCGTCGAGCAAGGGGTCTCTGTACTGTGCATGGTCACTGCTGGCCCAGATGCGGATCTGGCAGACATGCTGAACCGGTTCAAGAAGGGAGAAGCAAAGGTCCTCATCATTGATCCCACTGCAGAGCATGCGGCGGGCAGCAATCTGACTATCGCCAACCATGTGATCTTCGCCGGCCCAATTATGGAACGCGACCCGTTCATCCGCCGGATGCAATACCGCCAGGCGGTTGGCCGGTGTCTCCGCCGGGGACAGGAGAAAAAGGTCACTATCTACACGGTGGTCACCCAGGGTACGATTGACGAGGAGCTCTACGATCCTGAGCTCTACGACCCTCGAGAGGTCGACAATGTGGTGGATCAGGTGACTGTGTGATGGGTGAGCCATGGGCTGGTCCGGCTTTCTTTGCGGCTAATGGACATGGATTGTAGTATACACTAGCGATGGTTTCTTTTGTTTTCCGTGATGAGGCGTTGTGTCGCAGGAGCGTCTCGTGGATTTGAGGCGATGTGTGGAGTGTGTGGCCTACGGTTTCCTTTCGTGTTAGTCAAGAGTCTTCCTTTCCGGGCATCTCGTAATGACCTCGGCTCGGGGGCGTGGCAGATCGTGGCATGATTTCGATCGGGCTTGATGTGGCAGTCATAAATGATTTGCTTTCGTTGTATGATCGGCTTATTGAAGATATGTAACACAATAAAAACCAAGATCCCCCTAATTCGTACATTGGATTCACTTAAAAGGCCGTGCGATTGGCTCCTCCCTCCGTTTAACATGATCTCCGTCATATAGGTTCATTCGCTTGGACAAGACGATACACGCCGGGTCATAACTTGGCGGTTCTGATGGTGTCCAGGACCTTGACCACCACACCATCAGAAGGCTTGTTCCCAGCAGGGGATAAGGAAGAGAGGACAACCTCTTGACAGTCCTCGATAGGTACACCGTTCGCAAACTGCACCACGACGAAGTCAACGGTAGTACCCTCGGGCCCGAGCGCTACCATTGGCGCGTGCCAGGTTCCGGGCCCGTAGGTCACAGCCTGCCCGGCCGTGGCCACGAAAGCCTTTAGATTGCGCAGGTCCGGGAGACCTCGGCCGGGGAGAGGTACGTGAGGCGGCTGACCGTTCGTTGCAGCCGCTGACGCTGCGTCCGGGGCCCCGACCGGAACTGGCAAACTCTCATCTTTGGGTGTCGGTGGCAGGCTCGGCGCCACAATGACGAGGTATTTTATCTCCGGATGAGAGGATAAAGGTATGAAGGTCTGAGTCGTGAATGGGTGTCTTTCCAGTATGGTGACATTGAAGGTACCGGGCGGGTTGAGCCTCCGAGCCGCGCACACGAACATGTTCATGACAGCCTCGCCTCTGGCGGAACTCTGACGGTACAGGTTCACCATGCGGCTTACATGCTGGTACTTGATTGCCGAACCCTGGTTGGCCGAGACCGGGTGGAAGGGCAGGTTGCCGGAGTTGGTGAGCGAGGCGGGGTGAAGATCCGGTTCCGGATTCTCGATGACGGATCCGAACCGGGCAAAGGCGGACTGCGACAGCCCGGATGCGGCGACTTGGACGTCCAGGCCACCCAGATCCAGCACCACGGGGGCCGGCATCGCCGTTGCAATGATAATATAAATAGATTGTCTGTCACACGCAGTCGGTTAGGTATCGTGTCGTTTCAACCTAATTCTCGGTTCTTGGGGCGGGTTCGTAGATAATTTTGCGGCCCCTTGCATCTAGATTAATTGAGAACGATAGGTTCGACGCGATTTCACTTCCCCATCTAGTGCGGAGAACAAAAAATTATGGATGCTGGTAGTTGTTAGATGGCGATGCTCAGGAATATTTTGTACGCCCTGTCCGCTCTCGGCGACAATCTCGTAGCTAGGTATCGTTCCTCATCCTAGACCAATTATAAGGTAAGGTAATCAGATATCAGATAACCCATGTGGCCGTCGAGTTACAGTAGCGGTCAGTGGAGGCGCTGTCCTGTGTGCTACGAAGTATTAAGTCTGCAGGAGAAGCTATTGCAAGCCCAAGACTAACCCGTCCCTTGCGCATGGCGCGGTTGATGATTCTTCTCCCCATGCGCCCCATGCGCCGTGTCAAAAGACGCTTTACTTCGGGTCTCTCCTTCCCCACGCGTCGTCGACAGCCAGACGCCGACAAGGCAAGTAGATGCTGAAGGTTGCGCCTGATAACCTGAAGTGCCGCCAGATGCCCCTCTGCCTGTGCATTGTCCGCATGCAAGCGCCACGACTGAGATGAGCCTGTCAGCCGTTCCCCGCATGGAGCATCCAATGAAGCTGGACACATCCTGACGCCTCCGGAATGGCGGACATGCACGACTGCCTGCGGACCCGTGTGGAGGTCAAACTTACCGCCGAACGTCAAGGATGGCCCGATCTTGCGTGTTGCACCGTGTGCCGCAAGGTTGGGTAACATTCTGTGCCGAAAGGACGGAACTATCGAAACGCGAAACCTCTCGGTTCCAAGCTTCGCATCCCACTCGCTGCTTCGGACGTCTTCCTGGGTTCCTACACTTCGGCTCGTGTGCCGTATTCTCCGTCACCACGCTCCTCGCTCCAATGGTGTCATAATAGGTTTCTGGAGCCAGCTTGACGGAATAGAGAATGACCTACATATCTTCGGAAGGGACTGAAGTGCTGGACAAGGTCCCGTGCAATGTCAAAGGATCGTCATATCAAGAGGATGAATGCTTGTCACACGATGTTGTAGGAATGATAGCTTTGCTATGTATTGCCGCACAAGCTCGCCTCTTCTCGCGACTGTGTGTTACATAGTGACCCAAGCGTACAGCGTTGTGTTGCCCAACCATTGCATACCAGCTTCCCCATCCATACACGCACACGGCACGAAAGACTGACAGCCCGCCTATCCATGTCAGACTCATCGTTGTGTCTCGCGTCTGATGCAACGGCGGCTTGAGTGAAACACAAATGAAAGTGTCCTGGATTCCCCGATGCCCCTGCTCATCGGAACAGAGTCCCTTACAGTCCAGAGTCTATTTTCGGATATTTGGCGTTCGGCACGTAAGCCTTCCAGGCATCACACGTAGGCTTGACCTGGTCAAGGTGCATAGCGGTCGGTATTTGGCTCTTGAGCTCGAGAAACTGTACGCTGAGGCCCTGAGAGACATGCCAGGCGATGTGGCAGTGCATGATCCACGCGCCGGGGTTGTTGATCTGTTGCGGTGAATGTCAGCTGCATGCCGGACCAAGCCGCCCTCGCTCGCGTCGGGGTATGGACCATACCTGGAAGGCAATAACCAGCCAGCCCGCTGGTAGCATAGCAACATCGCGTCTCACAGGATTAACGAAGTTTAGCTTCGCCTGGTCTGTCGCAAGGTTGAATTTGCCACTGTCGGAGGAGCCCAACACTAAGAAGTCGTGACCATGCAGATGGATCGGGTGAGGCTTTTCAGGGTTAGCGTTAGCCATGTTCATGCTGCCTGCGTACAACGGTCGAACCGTTGAGACCACCAGACTTACCAAACCAGCCGTGTTGTCAATCACGACATAGGTCCAGCCGCTCGTGGCTGTTATCTCCACGACATTGGCAGCCCGAGGAAAGGAGTAATTCCCTTCGGCGATGTACTGCAGTATGGGCTTCTCCCACTGTACGTCAATGGCGCTGCCGTTCACTTGCCAGCTGAAGATGGTACCCCGGTTGGAAACTGCGGTAGTCAAGCTGACAGAGAGCTCTTTTTCGTTGGCGGCAAATGTCGACGGATCCGCACTGCGGCTGATAATGGGAGTGAATCCAGTCGAATCATGACAGTCGGCGGTGATCGGAGTCCCCCGATTCGTAGGGAGCGCGTTGGGGGCTCCTTGGTAGGTGAAAATTGACGCAGGGTAGAGGTTGTTGCTGGCGCCACACAGTCCGCCGCCGCCCAATGTTGCATTAAACCAGTAGTTGCCGACGGGCTGCGATGCATCGATGATGACATCGTAACGCTGCCCGATACCGAGGAAGAGCTGAGTCTTCACCACCGGCGTGACAGGCACAAGATCGACAGCAATGACTGTGAAGCTGTGACCGACAAGAGAAACAGTGAAGTGGTTCTCGACCGATGGGTTGATCAGTCGCAGCAGATGCTTCTTATTCGGGGTCAACGTGACCTTGTTGTAAGCGCCTCCGGTGCCGCCCGGGTTGATGTTGGTGCCGTTGAAGAGAAGATTGTCGCTCGGTGGTGGTGGTCCGGTGGCTTGTTCTGCCTTCAACTGGAGGACGTCAGCAGTCTGGTGATACCAGTCCGTGATCATGTACGGTCCGAGGTCGATGTCATAATTGGCCGCTGCAGGGCCGTTGATCACGATAGCACCCGCAACGCCGTTGCCGTACTGGACCGAGAAGTGACTATGGTACCTGCGAGCAATAATTGGTCCGGGTTCTTTTCGATGAGGAACTTAGCGGAGCACATACCACGAAGTACCATACTGCTGTGCTCTGAAAGTGTACGCCCTGCTGCTACCCGGCGGAATGGGACATTCTGTCACTCCATTTGCTCCATCTTGGTCGTTACTGTTGAGCTGTCTGACTCCATGCCAGTGGAAC
>Ga0209127_100589_pt1 | contig 12556 bp, 8 predicted proteins | sample LakSupMetagenome_FD_187469 | JGI IMG/M metagenome (GOLD analysis project Ga0209127, IMG submission 187469) | Freshwater microbial communities from Lake Superior, Canada - Sta WM archaea (SPAdes) (version 2) | ecosystem: Environmental > Aquatic > Freshwater > Lake | place: Lake Superior, Canada...
CCGGCACGCCCGGGTTCGGGATGAGGGTGTAGATGTGCCTCCACCGCGCAGCGCTACCGGGGACTCCGTACTCCATCGCCTGGCGCTCGTCCAGGCTGCTGATGAAAGCGATGTCGTCCTTCATCAGCGGGCTGAAACCCGGGCAGCCCATGGCGGCGCGGACGAGGCGTTTGAGGAGCTTCTCGTTGAGGACCTCGCTGAAGGAGGACATGGGGCCGCCGCCACCGCCTCCGACGGCCGGACGGCGGTGGTCGCTGTTGTAGATGGCGCCCTGCAGCGCCTGAATCATGTCCACGACCGTCTTGTAGACGCGGTGGCGCTGGCGGATGGTGATGTACGCCGTCATGTGCCAGGGGAGCTTCTTGAGGATCGAGATGAGGGTCTCGACGCTGCGCTGGGGGCAGCTCTTGGTGTAGGGGCCCTGCCAGGAAAGGTCAGTAGGGGTTGAGGTTGTGAGAAGGGGGCAAGAACTCACGCGGAAGGGGAACTCGATGTTCTTGACCAGCTGGATCAGCTCCTCGTCGGTCACGAAACCCTTGAACTTCTCGGGCGGGACCTGGATGTGAGGCTGGCCGACCATCCAGTTGACGTCGCGAGCATAAGGGAACAGGTCCTTGAGCAGCTGGTCCTGGCTCGCGATGCTGACGGTGACGATGCGAGTGTTGATGCGGACGGGTTTGCCATGAGCCTTGCTCTGGCGATGCTTGTCGACCACCTTCATGGCAGAGTCGAAGTCGTAGAACTCGATGTAGGCGGCCCCCGTCTTGGCCGTGAGGCGCTCCATCATGATGTGGACGGGCTCGTCGGCGTCGTTGAGGATCTTGGCGTTGCCGCCGACGAAGGCGATGATGTCGGACACCTTGGCTTCGTAGGGGAGCTCGTCGATCTTGACCACCGGGTTGACAGTCTGGTTGACCATCGAGGCGCCGGGGATGAAAGGCTCGAAGTTGGGCGACGTGGCGAGGTCGAAGGCCGGGCGCGTGGTGAAGCCGGAGGTCAACATGTTCAGCATGTCCGAGGCAGGGATGCTGGGGGTGAAGGTCACCGGCTGCTCGCTGACTTGAGGCAGGGCGAGCTGTGAGAAGGCCTCACGGGTCTGCGCCAGGAGATCTTCCCAGGAGATGTCGTAGCCGGAGCGGCGCTGGAGCTTGCTGGGAGAGATGCCGTTGCCCGAGCCCAAGGAGTCGCGGTGGATGAGGCTTGACGTGATCGATCCGGGGGATGACAGGTTGTTGCTCCGGAAGATGTCAGCATTGACGTTGTTGCCGCGCTGACGAAGAGCCGATGTGGCCGAGAAAGGCGAAGCCGCGGTCGAATTCGCCTGAAAGACGTCCTGGGCAACGACAGGCTGGCCATCGGCCATGCCCGGTGAGCGGCCGTCCGACCTGAGAGATCCAGGCGTTGACTGGGTGGCCCGGGCAATGACTTGACCGACGAGGTTGGACAGGTTGCTCGCCAAATCAAACGCCGGGGGAGGGGCGCCGGTGACAAGGCGAGAGTCCGGACGTGGAGCAAAGTGAGCCGGAACGGTCTGCATGAACTGCATGGGGTCACCGCCTGTGAATGCCTTGGCCTTCGGGGTGGTGGTGCTGTAACCCGGGGACATCATAGTATTGGGCGAAGAACCCTGAGTGCCACCAGACCTTCCAGTGGTGACAGTCTTGTGAGAGGTGGCCACCGTCTCGGCTCCATCACAGGAGGAGAGGTCATCACCGTTGTCGCTCTGACTCTCATGCTCATCGTTGGTCTCACTCTCGGCCTGCTTCGAAACAGCATTGGCGAAAGCAACCGACTTGCCCCAGCGTATGGTCTGAGGACTGAAGAAAGCCGAAGCCTGGGCCTTGGGACGAGGAGCCGACAGGCTGGCGCCGCCTCCAGCGACGCGATAATCATCATAGTAGTCCTGGAACCGCATTGTCTTCTCCGACGTGACACCACGCGGCTGAGGGGTCAGCTTCGCGCCGCCACCATTGTGGCCGTCGTCGTCAGTGTCACTATCCTCAACGTAGGCGCTGAACTTGTGGGAAGTCGTGAAAGGCTTCAGATTGGTGACATTCGAGTTGACTCCCTTGATGTTGGCAAAGTCAGAGGCCGCGGTGGTGCGATTGGCGCGGTCCATGCTGGCGTTGATGAAGCCTTTCTTGGCTGGAGTGGCCGTGATGGGTCGGTAAGCCATGTCGTAGAGGTGTAGAAATCTGGATCGTAGTCTTTTCAGACATTAGTAGGAGTGGATAGACGAAACGAGAGTCAGTGCCCAAGCGAGCAGCAATGGCAAGTCGCCCGGTTTGGGACTCGCTCCGGATTCAAGTATCGAGCGCATGTGAGAAGATCCCGTATTGCGAAGTGAGCGTCGAGGACGACATTGGGATACGCTGGAAAAGTAGAGCGCAGGAAAAGCAGATGCATCGAGAAGCATATGGGCATTAATGCCCGGCGTTACGCCGTGGGGAAGAAGGCCGGGATTGGGTAGGTTTTCAAAGACCCAACTTACAGATCGATAAGAATCAAGAGGTAGCTTGGGCTTGAGTCGAAAGCCTAGAGCCGACTGAGTCTGATCAGGATACGAGTGGTCAGCGTTTGCTTAAGGCCATCGACGGCCTTGAAGACGTTCCAGCTGAAGGGCTTGTTTTTGTCTTGAAAGTAGGTGGGATGGGAAGAAAGAGATGACAGGTTAGATATTAGAGGAAGAGGCGAAGAGGTACAAGCAGGAAGAAGATAACGGAAGGTAGGAGCTGGGGATTTTCGTATGAAGGCCCGGTGAGAAAAGGATAACGTGCTTGTGGACGAACAAGAGGAAGAGGGATTGGGTGGTTTGTCAGTATCTCAAGACTTACCTCTCACCTGGGAGGTTTAACCAGACTTGACGCTCCTGGAGATGCGAGTTAGAAGAAACGTGGGTGCCAAAGACGTGAGAAGAGAGCGTGTGTTTGATGGGAGCAAGGTAACCAGGCGAAACAAGCACGCTCGAGGAACCCTGGAAATGAGGTAAAAGGGGTGGATGAGGAGGAGGAAGGTGCCTTGGGAGGTAAGAGAAGAAGGGAGATATACCTTAGGGAGATATGAACGAAGAGGTGTCGCTGGATGGTGGAACAGGAATATGGCCTTGATGAGGTCCGAGGGAGAAATCACAACAATAATACTTGGACAGAAGGGCCCTATTGAACTATGTTATTGAGAGTGATGACAATCCAGCCGCGGCCGATGATACAAAAGTCAGAAGAAGGGTTGAAGGGGTATTGTTGGCTATATCAATAGCAGGAAGAGGATGCTGAGGGTCGAGGTTTGATGTTGCGTCCAGGTCGAGAGAGGAATCGAGTTGACGCGGCGTAGGATATTCGGCAAAGAGGCCAACGCCGCTAACTTTCCGAATGTTGACGCGTCTCCAGTGATTCACCAAGTCGTCGACCAGTCCAAACACCCTTATCGATAATCGAGCATGTGCCCCGGTGACAATCGTGACCTCAATGCGTATCAGTCACTCTGTCATTCACCTCTTTCAAGTCAGTATTGGTTCCCATACCATGCTAAGGATGGCCAGTGACACAAAGCAGTGGTGGGAAGACCGCGACCATCTTCACCATGTACCATGTGAGTAAGTGGGCAGCTCAAGTGTGTTCCGACTCTCACACAGTGGCAATAACACGCGAAGGAAAATCAGTGTTGAGAGAGTCAGATGGTCCTATAGGAGCTGTCGTGGCTCAGCAAGACCAAGGGTGGAAGAAAATGACGATGCACGAGGAGACGCGGAGGGCAGAGAAAGTAGAGCGGGAGCCATTGAACATGGACAAGACTGCCATCGCCGCCAGCATAGCTGATATCGTGATTCATGCCTAAACGCCAAACTATAATGCATCTGTCATGTCCAATCCCAGACATCAGAGCCCGATCAAACTGCCTTAATCGAACTGTAATCAGGGGTCAGCCGAGTCACAAGGCGTGCATAGCAGGAGGGATTGGGGTTCAGTCGGAGCTTACCGGTGTTAGGAACGACTCTGCCACGAATCTCGCCCGCGCATTCAGCTGCAGCCCGTCTGTTAGTTGAGACGAAACAGAAGGGGAGAGTTCCTGTCACAGGCAGGATGAAACGTACGAAAAGCTTCATCTCTGATATCTCCTTGTCCACCTCCTCCATGAACTGGATGATGAAGTCCACCAGCTTGTGTTTCAGCATCTCTTCCGTGTGGAAGTTGGTGATGAGGAAGCTGATGTCGTATCCCTAGGGTTCAAGGGGTCAGATCAGGGGTCCCAGTTGGCTACAAGGGCAGAACAGAACGCAGCGCACCTTGATGGGCTTTCTCCGTAGAATGAAGAACGACTCGGCCCTTTGCGTCAAGAAGCGAGTAAACTTGTGGACCAGGATGTTCTCGATTTCGTCTGCCTGCTTGATCTTGATGCTTATGCGGACACTGTTGATCGAGGGCTCGATGAGCACGCGCTCATTCTCGTTTCGTGCAATCGTCAATGGCGCGAGCAGGACCTCTGGAGACGTCTGGGCTTCTATCTCGGGCACATTGTGTCGCTCGGCGGTCTGGGAGGCGAAGTTGGAGAGACACAGGGCGGCCGTTAGGCTACTCCTGACAGCCTGGAGGTACGGCCGGAGCGATTGGGACTGGCGGGGGGAATATGTTAGCATTTGTGACATTCAACCCCTCGGAATCTCGGATTGGATCTGGAGCTTACCATGGTGCCTAGCTTGCAGGAAGGGCTGCTGTAAGAACTGAAGCTGGCTGTCGGTGACGCTCAAGTAGCAAGCCAGCGGTATGATGTTGGTTCGTGGTGGGGATTGGGCGGTTGTCGACGCTGCAAGGCACCAGGAAGCTTGTCCCCGCGGGATGACGAGGCTGAAGGTGGAGCAAGTGCAACCGCCTCAATGTGTTCGAGATGGCGGAGAAGGTACGTACCTTCCACGCCGCTCCACGGTTTCCCATTGGGTCTGGCGGCTTGGCTCTGCCCCGCTCATTACCAAACAGCATCAAGCTCCAGCTCTGGATTCGTTGCCCCTCGGTGCCTTCTTTCGCCTTCGATGGTTAAAAACAAACATTCCGCCTTGTGTTAAATACTAAAAGTCCAGCTCTTCCGACTCTCACCCTTGGGACGAGACAAACAGCTCCAGTCGGACACCTCATCTCCTGCAAGATCACCGTATACAGAGCTTGTCGAAATGGGGGCAATAACAGGTAAACACACTCTCGAAGCGAGCCGTGCAGCGAAGATCATGCTAACATATTGTGCACAAGTGGGCGTCAAACACAAGGGCAAGAAGTACGATGTCGAACTCGAGCCTACCTCCACAGGCGAGGACTTCAAGCTGCAGCTCTACAGCCTTACGGGCGTCGAACCGGACAGGCAAAAGGTGCTCATCAAGGGAGGACAGCTCAAGGACGATGCAGTCATTGGCGACCTCGGGCTCAAGAACGGGCAGCAGCTCATGATGCTCGGCACCGCAAGCGACGACGGCAGCTTTGCACGGCCGACGGAGAAGATCAAGTTCGTCGAGGACATGACAGAAGCCGAAGCCGCCCAGCAGGTCGGCGCCACCCCTGCCGGACTCGTCAACCTGGGCAACACCTGCTACCTCAACTCGACGCTACAAGTCCTCCGGTCCGTTCCCGAGCTACAAGACAACCTCGTTAAGTACAACGCTCCGTCGACCTCTACCGGCTCCTTGGGTCTCTTCCCCGGTCCTAACGTGGACCTGACCAATCAGCTCCGGCACCTCTACAAGAACATGAGCGAGACACAAGAAGGGTACGCACCCACCTCGTTTATCAACGCCTTGCGCGTCGCCTTCCCCCAGTTCGCCGAGCGGTCCAAGTCCGGAGCCGGCTACGCACAACAGGACGCCGAGGAGGCGTGGTCGCAGATCATCGCCCAGCTGAGGCAGAAGATCACCATCAAGGAGGGCGGCGACGACAGCAAAGCCGTGTCCTTTATCGACAAGTACATGGCCGGCGAGTTCTCCTCGACGCTCGAGTGCGACGAGCCCCAGGCGCGCGAGCTCGGGGAGGAGCCCACCTCGTCCAAGGAACCGTTCCTCAAGCTCAACTGCCACATCGACTCCAGCACCAACCACCTCCGCGACGGCATCATGAACGGTCTCACGGAGAAGATCGAGAAGCGGTCGGCCGTCCTGGACCGCGACGCCGTCTACACCAAGAAGTCGCTCATCTCGCACCTGCCCAAGTACCTGACCGTGCACTTCGTGCGCTTCTTCTGGCGCCGCGACGTGCAGAAGAAGGCCAAGATCATGCGCAAGGTCACCTTCCCGCAGGAGCTGGACGCGGTCGAGTTCTGCACCGACGAGCTCAAGAAGGCGCTCATCCCCGTGCGCGACAAGGTGCGCGAGATCCGCAAGGACGAGGAGGACATCGAGCGCGCGCGCAAGAGGCGCAAGAGGAGCCACACGGTCCAGGACGCCGACATCGCCGGGTCGTTCGGCGCGTCCGAGGCGGACAAGAGGAAGAAGCAGCAGCAGGAGAAGAAGGACGCCGCCAAGAAGCCGGGCGGCGGCGCCTCCTCAGCGGACGGGGATGTCCAGATGGGCGAGGCAGGCGGCGAGACGTACAAGACGGACGCCGAGTTCGAGGCCGAGAAGGAGGCGTCGCTGCTGGCCGCCAAGAAGGAGCTGCACGCCCTCATCGACCCGGAGCTGCTCAAGGACGACGGCGCGAACCAGTCGGGCCTGTACGAGCTGCGGGGCGTGGTCACGCACCAGGGCGCCAGCGCCGACAGCGGGCACTACACGGCCTACGTCAAGAAGACGGCGCCCGTGGATCCCAAGACGGGCAAGAAGGGCGAGGAGGACGGCAACTGGTGGTGGTTCAACGACGACAAGGTGTCCGAGGTGACGCCGGACAAGATCGATACCCTCGCTGGAGGAGGCGAGTCGCATTCGGCATTGATTCTGCTTTATCGCGCTATTCCCCTGCCTAGCGCGGAGGGTATCACGGAGTGATGATGCTGCAGGATTATGTACAGGGCTTTGTATGCCGGAGGACGGAACAGGTGCATCAGTCGGGGGCATTGGAGGTCAGGGCAAAATGGGCATTAGCTCAATAACTGGTTAGATTCGCCCATGCTAGATGACTACCCCGCAACATTCTTTTGTGACTTTCTGGCGTGGCCATCGTGATCTTGAACATTGACTGAAACATCGCTTCCGACCGTGCCATTACGGATCGTAAACGGCAAAAGCTTCCCTGTCTGCCCCAGGGACTCGTATCGACAGCACTGGGCGACCGGCCCTCTCGCGCGTGAACCAGTCGCAGCACTTCCCACTCCTCTCGGCTTGCCCATGGCGATCGTCCTGTACAGCGCCTAGCACACATGCCGTATTGTTTCGAGGGGGTCGAAATACAATCCGTATACGGGTATCATTCCTCAGACTCCCGAGTGTAGGTATCTTCCATCTCCAACCCGTCTCTCTCACTTTCCCCCATCACCACTCCCCGCCCCAGCATCCCTCCCCTCGGGCTCGTCAGCCATCTTCCTCCTCAGCTCGGCCAGCTTCCGCTCGAGCTGCGCCCTCTGGGTGAGTAGCTGGCCCCTCCTGGTCTCGAGGGCGTCGACGCGGTCGTCGAGGGGTGCTTCGGTGAGTTTCTTCTTCTCCTTTTTTGGCCGGTAGTTAGCATGGGACGGTCTTGCACATCGGTGAGAGAGGGAAGGGATGGGCATGGGAGGAAAGTTACCTCTTTGTATTCCATCCGCGTCTTCAGCCCCGCGCCGTAGATGGTGCCCACGAACGTGACGGCGGCGAAGGCTCCCGTCCAGACCATGCGCTTGTAGCGCGGCCAGGCCGAGGCCGAGGCGGAGGAGGCGGCTTTGGCGGCTGCGACTCTTGGGGGAGCCATGGTTTTGTGTTTCAATTTGGAGTACCCTGGTTTGGGGGGCAGGTGGTCAGGTCCAGTATCCCCTCCACGCCGAGGTCGAGTCTGCTCGTCGGCGGCGGGCGGTTGTTATGGGAGTTGGACGGTGCGGGTCGGGACTGGGTGTCGGACAACTACTGCTGCGGCTGCTGTCGGTGCTGGCAGTGGACGTCGTGCTGTGCGCTGACGAGCTTCTCCGGTGGTGGTGCCGTCCCCGGTGTCGCAACTCGTCCGTCTCCAATCGCAGTTGTTGCTGCTGCTCGTTGTTTGAAGCTGTTGCTGTCACTGTCGTTATCGCCTCGGAAATTCTCCGCCTCGGCCCAAGCTCGTCGAGCTCGACGCCGCCAAGACCGATCGTCTCAGTCAGATCTCCGGGTCTCGCAAGCGCTAGCGCCCTTAGTAATCGACCAAGAGGGGCGCTCGGAGGGGCGGCCATGGTGATGTCCCTGAACTATGACGACAGATACGTATTCGAGATGCGATTCCAGTTATAGGAAGAAATCTGAGAGTCTACCAGAGGAGCAATTTAGCTCTTATTATATATACACTCTTTCTTCCCGATTGTCCCTCGAGAGTCGCAGCGTTCTGGGTCTGGAGTTTGGAGCTGTCTGAGCTAGGTGTGTTATCTCACAGTTCTTACAGCGACTTGCAGCTAGGAGGCCGTTTCATACCCCTCTGTCTCGTCTCAGCGCGTCTAAAAAGGTCAAGACCCAGGGGCTTCGACGTCAAAGGCCTGTGTTGTCGCGAAGGAGCTTGATAGCAACTGGCAAGTGTGTCGTATACTATATACTTCGGGTTTCATTGTATGCAACAAGTACTGATCCCTGAGTAGACGCTGCCGGCCCTGTCCTGCTCTATCCGTAGCGCAGCATGGGCACTCCCCGAGTCTTCATCATCCGCCACGGCGAGACCGAGTGGTCGCTCAACGGCAGGCACACGGGCATCACGGAGCTTCCCCTGACGGCCAATGGCGAGAAGCGCATCCGGGCCACGGGCCGCGCCATGGTCGGGAACGACAGGCTGATCGTGCCCAAGAAGCTGGCGCATATGTAGGTCTAATCTGTCTTGATCTGTTATTCGTTCAGTGGCATCTACTCTGCAATTTTCGGAACGAGAGCCTGTGAAGTCTGCCCATGCAAGGAAGCAGCGTCCTGCGATCGGTGTACTTCTGCAGAACCACCCTATACCCAGTTCCCCTTCCACCTCCGTCAACGCAGTTAGACACTAACAAACTCCTCTAAAGCTACGTCTCCCCCCGCAGGCGCGCCCAGCGCACCTTCGAGCTCCTCGGAATCCGCAAGAAGGACGAAGCCCTCCCCTGGGACCGGCACGGCTCCGCCGACGACGACGCGCCGAACCACTCCCCGTGCGCGGCCGGCGTCGAGGTCACCGAGGACATCCGCGAGTGGGACTACGGCGACTACGAGGGCATCACGTCGGCCGAGATCCGGGAGATCAGGAAGCGGGAGGGCCTGCCGGGGACGTGGGATATCTGGCGGGACGGGTGTCCTGGCGGGGAGTAAGTTTTGCCGCCGCCGCCTTGCCATTCTGATGCGATAAGTTGGCTTCCTGCGTTGCTCAAGCGAGGCCTAACGCCAATTGTGTGCAGATCGCCGGAACAAGTCACGGAGCGCATCGACAGGCTGATCAAGGACATTCGCGAGAGATGGCAAGCCGCGTGCTTCTCTAGGGCGAAGGACGAGGCCGCCAAGGAGCCCGGCGACGTGCTGATCGTCGCCCACGGCCACATCCTGCGCGCTTTTGCCCAGCGGTGGGTGGGCCATACGCTGCAGGAGGGGCCGACGTTTCTCCTCGAGGCCGGCGGTGTCGGGACGCTGAGGTACGTCATTCCTTGGGCTCTTGGGACGGATTTGGAGGGGGTGTTTTGCTAACCGCAACACAGCTACGAGCATCACAACATCAATGAACCGGCTATTCTACTCGGTGGTGCTTTCATAGTGGACATTGTCGAGGAGAAGGAGGAGGAACTCAAGAAGAAGGCCAAGAAGATCGAGGAGCTGAAGAGCTAACGTGCTAGCGACCGCAATGACGGCTTGGTCAGGTCTATAGATTGGGTTGCATTTGCAAGCGTGTACTGTGATAGACGGCACCGTGTAGCGCAAGACAGCTGAGCATTTAGCCTAGCATTTGGCACATTCGAGTCTAGAATCTCTCTGGTTCCGGCAGACAGAGCGTAGTCTAGCCCCTTTTCACACAAAGCTGGCGCCAGAGACTAGCGATGAGAACAGGCGCCATCTCTGCCACAAACCTACAACTTGGTCCCCCTTGCAATGAACAGCCTCCTCTTCAACTCGCTCACCTCGTGCGTCCCCTCCTTCGGCCTCACAAGCGTGATGTCCCCAATGTCGGCCACGGCAAAGTCCGTGCCCGCGCCGGCCTGCGCGAAGACGTCCCTCATGCCCTCCTCCGAGAAGCCGTGGTGCTTGACCGTGTGCTGGGCGGGGTGGTGCGCGTCCAGCTTCCCGTGCGCGTAAAACTCAATGATCATCAGCACCCCGCCCGGCCTAAGCCGGGCCACGAGGCGCCGGGCGGCCAGGTGTGGATCGTCGAAATGCTAAGAGTGGTGTTAGTTATTGGAATGTGAGCTATCGATAGTTGTGGGACTTGGGGGTCTTTCTTTGTTGTCTGCCAGGGCACGGCTGAGTTTTTGTGGTTCTGGAAGGAAGTGGTACGACGATCACAACCCTGACAACCTGGCAGTTGGGAAGGGTGGTGTGGGGTGGTAGAGTCTTGACAGACTTGGTAGTGATGCTGCTCGGGGATTTTCCCGGAGGGGGTAGCTGTCTCCTGGCTGGCACCGGCCGCCTGGGACGTGCTGGGGCATTGCGGAAGGGCTGGAAGGGACTGCGATATACGTATTGCACTTACGTGGAAACCAAGCCCGACGGCTGCAATGTCGAAGTTGTAGAACTCGGCGCCGGAAAAGGCAGCTGGGTTCTCATCCTCTGGATCGCAGAGGTTGCCCTGGTAGGCGAACATCTCATCGCGAGAAATGCCCTAGTGGGTAGAAACCATTAGCGAGAAAGCCCCGACGACCGGATTCTGAGGGGAAGAGTCATACTTGGTTCTCGGCGCGGGTGTTGTAAGCTGAGACCATGCCCTCTGACAGATCTATGCCCACGCACTGTGTGGTGTAGGGCGCGAGAGCCTGTCGTCCCGGCACTCTGAGGTCAGCACACCATGATCATTCTGGACTTCGCACCGAGAAGGGGGTGGCATGGGCATCCGGCCTGCAAAATGGCGATGCACATGCAGTCCAGGGGGTGTCGTCAATTACCCGCGAGATGGTTCCTGTCCCACAGGCATAATCCAGGAGTCTGACGGGCCTCTTGTCGGTCGACTTGGCCTTCCCTCCCTTCTGAGCCTCTCCCTCGTCACCGCTGCTGTCGTCGTCCGCCGCCCAGTCCACGCCGAGGAAGTCGAGCCTCTCCCGGATGTTTTCAATAATCTGATTGAGGGCTTTCTCATGCCGGGTGTCGTATGTGGCTGCCTCCTTGCTATTGCGTGCGACATGTCAGTTAGCATACGTGCGTCTCAGCGCAGCAGCAGAGGCCAAGCTAGCAGTCGTGCCACGCCATGCAGCGGCTAGGTGCAGGCAAACTGCCTCGCGTCATGTACGTTCTCAAACATGCGCGATCAAACAATGCAATTGTCGGTGTGACAGCGGTATCGGGGAGATGACTGAGGGGACGGGAAGCGCGCACGTACTCGAAGTACTGCTTGTTAACAGCGGTGGTGTCTGACATATTGGGGACCGTGGGCTGACGCCGAAGGATTGAACGATGTTGATTGTAGCGGATTGTTCAGCAACGGAAGGCAGAATGCGAATGTGTGGATTCATCATTCGAGAAATCTGCTGAAATCAACAGCGAGCATGCCTATAAAATCATGGGAGCCGGCAACTTCTCGGAAACTTTCAGCAAAGTGACGAGCTGCTACTCAGTAAAATCTTGTTCAAGCGCCATAGGACCTCGGTCACTTTCCAAATCTTGCATAGAGTCACTTGGCTCTCAGTCGCATGGTTTCTAAAAAAGAAATTCCTTCACCTGACTTCCAAGTTCCCGAGAGTAGCCAGCACGATGCAGCTGGTTGCTGAAGAGCTTCCAGTTGTAGCGGGGCTGTTTGGTGAGGCCATAAGCCGCTGCATTGCCCTCGGGGGCTCAAGAGTCGAACACAAGCGTAGGTGCACGGCATCTCGGCCTGGCCCTTGAAGAAGGAGGATCAAATGTCCACTCTCAAAAAGATATCAACCGATGCAGGAAGACGGACGTTGCGCTGTTCACACGTCAACCGGTCGGCCAGGTTGGCACGGGTCGGATGCATGCAACAAACATTGTCGGCTGTTAATGCTGCTAAGTCGAGCATGTCTGTTTTCTTTTTTTATTATACGCCCAGGCAGCGCTGCACGAATTGAGATACGCTGCATAGGCGTGTACGACGAAAGTGTAGGTGTAGTGAGCAGTTACATCCATCCTCTTCGCTTGGGTGACACAAAAACATTGCATGGGCAGCAATGCCAAGGCCTTCGCGAAAAAGGACGGGATTGACTCGACCGAAAATGGATGATCGCTCACCAGAGAGCGCCTCGGTCCGCAGCAGGATGCAAGGGAAGTCACAGGGATGGCCCGTCATGCGGCCAACAGTGGGCGAGAGAAAAGACAGACTGTACA
>Ga0209127_100590_pt1 | contig 12548 bp, 7 predicted proteins | sample LakSupMetagenome_FD_187469 | JGI IMG/M metagenome (GOLD analysis project Ga0209127, IMG submission 187469) | Freshwater microbial communities from Lake Superior, Canada - Sta WM archaea (SPAdes) (version 2) | ecosystem: Environmental > Aquatic > Freshwater > Lake | place: Lake Superior, Canada...
GAGTGGCATTCGCACATGGTGGTCGATGTAGGCTGGCTGTCTTGCTGGTGAGTGCTGCAGGAGATATAGTGAAGAAACGAGCAGCAATATTCATGCGGCTCGGTCCTGTCCAAGGATCAGCGATGAGCTTGGCTTTGAGTGCCGAACATGATGGCAAATTGAAGATCGAGCTGGGACTATGTGGACGTATAACTGGGGATATGCTGAAGAGAATGCGAATGCATGTGTGCAGCCGGAAGACCAGTTCAGAACCTTGAGAGGACTATGTCCGGCTGAGCCAGTGCCACCGTTGTAGATGGGAATGGAGTCAATAACCCACGCAACTAAGACCGCCAATTTCGCCAAAAGCTGGACGTTCCAACTACCTCAACCACTGGGCTGGAGGGTGGTGGGTTAGGACATACAATCAGCGCAAGGTAAAGGGGACGCGAGTATATTGCTTGCGTGGCAAGGTCTCAGGGTCGCTGTCGCGAACGGAAGACGATTCTCCAAGTGCCAAGGATCACCACAAGGGCCATGATCCATCAGCCGCACGGAAGGTGGGTGGGTGCTCTCCCTTCCGAGCGGCAGATCCTGCGGCTTGGAGTCCAGTGGTCGTAGAGAAGCCGTGCGCCGTTTACAGGCCCGGCCTCCATGGTTAACGCTTAGACTAGATGGCAAGCTTGAATTTTTTCACGACATGCTTCCGTTGGTAACGCGAGCAGAACGGACACCTGTTCTTGGGCACACATCTAGGAGCAACGGGATTGACCATTGAACAATTGACGTAACGTCTGGTTGGGCTCGAGAAATCAGTCGACCTTTTCCGGCTGATATGCAAAAGGGGAACGGAGCGGACGCAGACCAAGGAGTAAAAGGAAATAAAACACGGTAGAATGCGGAGTGCATGCAACATATGAGTGCAAAATATATTGAGGCCAATATCGACCCTGGCCTCGCGCATACGTAAGGCTTGATGAGGTGATGGGTTCGCTTGAAGCCGCCAAAGAAGGGTGCTTTTCGGACGGAAGATCTTGCATATGGGTTTGTGTAAGTTGGCTTCTAGATACCCCAAGCTCTTGACGCCAAATCCGTTGTGTTCGTGAGGGTCGGAACAAGGCGCCAACACCCATATATCTCGTCAGCTGCGCCTGAAACAAGAGGAACTCGACGCACCACAACTGACGCAATGACTAGCAGCCCGTCTTGAATCGTGCAGAAAGGAGAGTCCGTATGCTCATCCCGGATCCTTTCGGCGCCTATTTCAAGCGCCCGATCCTCGTCATCACGTTGCATCGCCTCGTCTCGTCGGCAAGCTCTGGCCGGGCGCAGCGAGACCATCTTCGAGCAATCCAACGGTGGTGCCAATGAATCCGCAGGACTGTTGCTGCTTGCGTCCTCGACCCAAGATCTGCTCGTCGCATCGCGCCTGCTCTCTTGTCACGTCCGTACCCTTGTGGAGGAAGACCGAATTAAGACTCAGTATCGTCATCGTCGTCATCAAGCCTCTCTAGATTGTGCATGTTGCCACGCACTGCAGCTAATATAAAGATGCTCCTTGCCGATGTACCGAAACTCCACGTGCTCGCCGGACACGCCCAAACCCAAACCAGAACCAACCACACAAAAGGGAACATAAGGTGGTGTACAGAGCCTGTCGGTGGTAACGTGTCATAGCAGGACATCTTCCTCTCCAATATCCCTTGGTCGCTTTTTCTTGACTGATCCACTCGATAGGTTCGATCAGGCCTCGCTCTCCTCCTCTGTTACCTCCTCCTCTTCTGCTTCTTGTTCCTCTTCGGTTTCTGGATGTGGTGCCGTCGCCACAAACAATGTCTCCTCTGCATCCGCAGCGCTGCCCGCGGCCGGATGTGCTAACGGAGTCGTATGCGTTGCACCCGGGACGGTGCCGTTGACGATAGCCGTCTTGGCCTCCTCCTCTGCCTTCTTCCTGGCCTCCTCTTCTGCCTTCTTCTTCCGCTCCTCGGCAGCCTTTGCCGCCTCGGCAGCCTTCTTCGCGGCCTCGGCCGCCTTCTCTTCCTCCGTAGGGTGGATCTCGCCCTCCTTGTTGTCACCCGGACAACGCTCCCTCTCCAGCTTCATGTCCATGACCAAGCTGAGCTCGGGGCAGTATTGGAATATGTCCTGTCGCTGCTTCTGGTTCTTCCATACAGCGTCGGCGAGCTGCTGCCCACCGTTGCGCACGTGGAACCCCATGGGGTTCTCCATGTAGACGTCCTCGACCGCCAGCATACCGTCGCTGCCCGAGGCCACCTTGGCTCCGGGGAGGATGTACATGCGCTTACCGAACCACTCGTCCTCGGGCTCGGTGTTGTTGTACCGGGCCTGGAAACCCAGCACTCTCTTGATGGCGGACACGCGGCGCAGCGAGAGCCCGCCGTTGCCGGAGAACCTGTCGTCCGGCGTCCTCGGGGCGCCGGCCCAATGCCAGTCCAGCCAGTCGTTCAGGCTCTCCTCCGAGTTGGCGCACAAGATGCTGTCCGACTCGTAATTGAGGATCCACTCGACTCCCGGCAAGAACTCGTCGTAAAACCGCATGTCGGTCAGCAGTCGGAAGACGCTCTCCTTCGTTTCGATTTCCCACGGTTCCGGCAGCACCATGAGGTCGAGCTTCCCTATGACCTGCTGGTGTTTGGTCGCATAGGCCCTTCCAACGCTCACGACGCTCAGGTTCGACCCGATAAAGAGGAAGCGCCAGTCGGGGGGCACCACGGAGATCATGTGGAGGATCTGTGGTACTAGGTGTGGTAGTGGTCGTGGCTCGATTAGGAGGGCCACCTTGGAGGCGTTGTAGGCATCGCGCGGGTCCGTACTGGGTTCTTGTGCCCAGTCGACCTTTATCTTTGGGATCTTTTGACGTGCTTCCTCTATCCTCGACTTGATCTCGGCCTTGATCATCGGCTTGTAGTGTGGTAGGTTTGATGCTAGCCACCATCTGCGTCTCTAAGTCAGGAGGGTCATAGGGGGTGAAACGAGGTATCTTGAGCGGGCTTACGTGAATGCCAGAGACACGACGAGAAAGAGCCTCAACTTCGTTATGGCGAAGATGCCCGGCGAATGGGCAGAATGTGGGCTTGTCATGGTGGGCTTTTCTCGACAGCGTCGTCACCGGTCGGGGAGGTTAGACAGATGAAATCTAGGGTCGCGGGGCTTTGCCGCTGTCCCCGGGGTAGGATTGGGAAGAGGTCCAAGAACGAGTGTAGAATCCGAGAGTCTCTTTACAGAGACATGGTGGTGATACGGGCAATATGGCACAGTGAAACAGGATCATGTCACTCCACCAGGTCGAACGAGAGTGATGCTGGACGTCGCTGCCCAGGTCGACAGTTTGACGAGGAGGCTACCTTCTGCCCAGAAAGATGTGCTAACGTGTCGCAAGACACAAACTAGACTAGGAGGTATTGCCGTCCGAAGGGGTCCAGGGATGCATAGTTCAAAAGGGAAAGGGAGGCTTCAGCGAAGGAGCATTTGGCGTCGGGATGACGAACAAGATTGCGGCTGGCAATGGATTTCTGGTGGCTGCTCCGATTCTGGACAAGCAGGGGAGTGTGGGGTTATCAGAGGTACAATGCAGGTACTTGCTCGATTGCCCATTGGAACCACGAAACTCACCCTTTGTCGCATTCCACTCATCCTTCGATTGATCTTTTTCGCTGCGCGACTCGTTCGAGAACGTGGAAACTCACGTCTCGTTAAGCTTTGGTGACAGGCGTTCGCGTCCTGTCCATTCCACTCTGGGCAAATGCTTGAGCGCCTTTGCCCATCTGTGGTGGTCTGTCTTTCGAAGAGACCACATTTGCTCTCCTGTACGGCGCATCTGATTATAATAGTCTTGGCTACCATCGGAACTCCCTGGCTTCGTATTCCACAAGCAGCATTACCTTTTTGCCGTCATTTGCCCTCCACGTGTATCGTCCGTGCAGGAGTCAGGACCGCAGGGGTCCTAAATTTGGAGTCACCACCCAGGAACCGGGGATCGCCCTTTGAGAGTTCATGATTGCGCCTCGGGCCCTCGAGCAGCATCCGACGTTTCAATTGGCGGCATGCTGTGCCGCAGTGTAGACATCTGGAATCTGCACGTACTGTGGTATGATATGTTTCGTTTCCTGTGCGATGCGATCGACAAGGTGGCAGGTGATCCTAAAATCACGGCACGGCTTGCTTTCGCACCAGCCCCCTAAAGTACCTCCAAGGTACCCTTCAGCTGGCACTATGTCGAAGACTGCATTGGCGTGCCCCAGCCCACCGGAAGCCAAGGGACTCCCTTTCAAGCGCATCCCTGTCTCCCTTCTCCTGGACCGATAGGTCCTCATTCCCAACCACATTTTATTCCGGCGCAATCACGTCTGCGTTCTACATATTTGTATTTGTGTCAAGTGTGGCTATTCCTGAGAGACGTGGCGCGGAACCATGAGGATGAGCAGTTGACTCTGCGATACCCCGAGGGCAAATACCACCGTCAGCAAAACATCCCACCTTCGGGTCGCCTCTCGAGTCCGTGGTACATCAGACGTTTCCAGAGGGGCGCGCTTGCGTCACCCAACGGCAAGGCCGTCAGAGGACAGGACCCCTGGATAATCTGTGCTGCAATCTGTGGATCGTTCGAGTCCATGAACCAAAAGGCCGGTGCTTGGAAAGAAACGCTACCCACAAGGCACGAATCCTTCCAAGGAGACATCCGCACCACATCCCTGTCCGACACGAAGTTCGTACCCATTCCGGCTGACAAGCCGAGGATTCATGATTCTTTCTCGCCAACGCCATGAGCGTTCTGAAGCATCTTACTAGCCACAGCAATGTGCTAGATGAAATCACCATGAACGATCTGTGGGATGGCTTCAAGGGCCTCGTCCTGGCCGCATGGGGGAGGACAACCAGGCGCATGCGCGCCGCCGGCGCCTTCCTCATCTTCCTGTAGGCTTCCCTCTCCCCGATTCACGACCACACAGACAACTTGACGACTGACTTGCGCCTACAGATCCCTCGCAATCTACCTATCACTACCAACCCTCCAAAACCTAGACTACACCCTGCCGAAAGTCTCCCTAGAGTACCACTACGAAAAGCAGGCCTCCAAGTTCAACGAGTCGAAGGTGGCTCTCCTCATCGAGAACCGCATCAACCCGATCCTGGCCCCACTGATGCTGCACTTCATCTCCGTCGTCCCCCCGGACTGGCGCTTCCGCTTCATGGGATCGGTCGACAGCGTGGAGTACCTCAACAAGAGCATGGCCATCCGCGAGCACGTGGCCGCCGGCAAGCTGGACCTCACCTACATCCCCGCCAACATGAGCACCGGCTCCCAGGAGGAGATCAGCCGGTTCCTGACGAACCTGTGGCTGTACGAGGTCGTGCTGCAGCCCGCCGAGTGGCTGCTGGTGTTCCAGACGGACAGCATCCTCTGCGCCAACAGCCGGCAGACGCTCAACGACTACCTCGAGTTCGACTGGGTCGGCGCGCCGTGGAACCCGCAGGGCCGGTTCGGCGGCAACGGCGGGCTCTCGCTGAGGAGGGTGAGCGCCATCATCGACGTGCTCCGCAACCAGCAGCGGGTACCCGATTCGGAACCAGAGGACGTCTGGCTCACCGAGCGGCTGGGCCACAGGCCCGGCTCCAAGCTGGCCAACGGCACCGTCTCCTCCACCTTCTCGGGCGAGATGCACTCCGGAGAAGGCACGCACGTGGACGGCAAGGGCGCCGCGAAACCGGGCGCCCCCGCGCCGCAGGCGCAGGCGCAGGGAGCGCAGTACAACGGCGGCAAGAAGGTGTATAACTCGTCGCTCGAGGCGGCCGAGCACGGCGAGTACATCAAGGAGATCGACGCGTGGCGGGACGGCTTCTACGAGCCCATGGGGTACCACACGGGCGGCAGCGGCGTGACGCTGCACGGCGCCATCTGGGGCACGCCCGCGCTGAGGAAGCACATCTGGGAGTACTGCCCGGAAGTCAAGATGACGCTCTCCATGGACGCCGCCAAGTACGTCCCCGGCTCCTGCGGGAGTCACTGGAAGAGGTGGGACATGGGCGAAGGTGCTGCTGCTGGAGGGATCGAGGAGAGGGGCGAGATGATGATGCCTGGTGCTGGGGCCGAGGTGAGCATCGGATCTGCGGATCTAGGGTACGGGACTGAAACGATTGATGGGAAGGAGTATCCCCTCCTGCCGCCGGGGTTTAGGCCGTGGTGAAGGGGATCAGCTAGACGAGGCATGTCTTAGATGTGTACAGCATTGGCGTACGGCGTTGGAGAGGTCGTTGGCCTGCCTCCTCTCTGTTCGTTGTCTGGGTGACAGCGATCTTGTTTTGTCGGATGTAGGAGGGATCAAGAGCACTGTTGGAAAACGGAAGGGAGGGTGTGCTTTTGGACGAATTTTGTCCAACCTGGTGTCAGGATTTCCAAAGGAACTGGATCAACATAGAAAGAAAATTCACAAGCTTTAGTGCTCATGCTGCATGATTAGGGGCTTGAGAACGTCTCGTACCTCGGCGCCGGTGACCTTGTCCGATGATATAGATCGGCGTTCTTCGTTACATATGTGTCTATAACTCTACCTTGCGGTAGGCAATACAGTCTCGATCATTTCAACAGGGACGTAGACACACACTATGCCAATCATCGCCACGTCATGGTGTCAACTGCAATTGATTCAGCCTCCACTACAAGGCCGCGCCACACGAATTCGAACAGCGTCCATATCCAACGCCGACAGGGCCTGTGTGACTTGGACGAGTGAGAAATGCGGACAGAGAAATGCATGCATACGCCTAAATACTATACACGCGGCTCGCTTGGCCGCTCTATCTCGTTCCAGATAAGGATGCAAACCACGCCGTAACACCACTCACTGTCAGCTAATGATCGCCCGGCTCGTCCTGGCTGCGCGTCGGTAGCGTCGTGCTGCTACCCCCGGTGACAGCACCCCGGCCGCCAGTCTTCTTCTTCGCGGCCTCCTCCTGCTTCTCCTGCTCGATGTTCTTGACATAGTTCTCGATGTCCTCCACCGGCAGCATCTCGATGGCCTTTCCGGGAGCCATGATGGCGATCTCGATGTTCTTGGCGCCCGTCTGCACCACTTCGAGGAGAGACTTGATCGCCAGCCGGATGGTAGCCTCCCGGTCCATGTCCTCCTTGTAGTTGCGCTCGAGGAACTCGCGGACCGTCTTGCTCGACCGGCCGATGGCGTTCGCCTTCCTATCCCGTTTGTCAGTAACTGTTGCTATCCTCGTCGGACGTGTGGAGTACCGTACCACGCCGAGTAGATACCGGAGGGCTCCGTCTGATACAGCCGGGGCACCTTGCTCCCCTTGTCGAAGCCGACGATGAGCGTGCTGATACCGAAGGGCCGGACACCGCCGCTCTGGGTGTACCGCTGCTGCACGCCGGCGACGTACTTGGTCACGTATTCGATCGTGGCCGGGTCTTCGACGGTGAGGCGGTGCGACTGGGCCTCCGTCCGGGCCTTGTCGAGCAGGATGCGGGCGTCGGCGTTCAGGCCGGCGAAGGCGAGGCAGACGTGGGTGTCGATGAGGCCGATCTTGGACGGCGTTATTCTCGTGTCTTGCAGCTTCATGGCTGACCGCTTCTCGCACCCTAGCACGACGATGTCCTGGCCCTTGACTCCGACGGCACACGTTCCTGGTAGAAGTCGTCAGCTTGGGCTTCCTTCCTGTGAACTGCTGCGACGAAAGCGCACCTCGTTTGACAGCTTCTCCGGCGTATTCGACTTGGAAGACGTGTCCATCAGGACTATGTGTTTGTTAGATCTGACGTCTGGCGTTGCGAATCGGCGAGAAGCATACCTGAAGACTAGAATGCATGTTTAGTTGGTGATAGCTTCATAACAATCTGGGAGCGTAGGCTTACCTGAAAGAGCTCTGTCGTAGCCTGACATTGTGTAGGCTGTATGGGAGGTAAATGGGGGATGTACGCGCCAGTCGTAGGAAGATATGCGTCGGTATACCAGGTCGCAAAGTCAATGGCGCGGCTGCAAGATGTTGCTGAAGGAGATATGGAAGTTCGGTGTTGAAGTGCGGTTGTGAAGCCAAGGCAGGCTACAGCTGTTACGAAGCTTGGGCGGAAGGCTGAAGCCAACAGGAGCTCTTCCAACAAAGTCGCCCTCTTATTGGCTGGAAGCCCTGAGCTCCAAACTGCTTCAGCGCGTCAAATATGCCGGCCTGTTCCCAAGCAATTGTGGAGCTTGCCACCTGCCGGAATCGGAGGTATCTGCAGCCAAGACATCGTGGAGGTCGTGACAAGGCCTCTTCCAGGGCCTCCCTTAGTCATGAACTTGGTCTAGACCCTGGCTTTAAGTTCTCTTCAGTACAGGTCAGAGCCCGAGAGACACTCTCTAAGAGCTCTACTTTTCAAAAAGTCCGGGACGATGGCTTCAAGAACAGCGGCGGTTCCTGCGCTCCGGTGCCTGACCAGGCGGACGCCTGCGCTGCGAAACCGGTTGAACATCCGAACCGCTCAAGCAGCGCGGCGATGTTTCAGCACAGCTGAGAGCCGTCGGTTCTCCCTTGTGGCCACGCGGAACTTCAAACATACCTCAGAATCTTATCCTGACATACAGCGGGACTCCCGGTTTTCGAAAGTCACCGAGGAGCATGTCAGGTACTTCAAGGAGGTGCTGGGGTCCGGTTCGGCCGTCATCGAGAGCATCACCGACGATGCGGCTCAAGACGACATTGAGCCCTTCAACGGCGACTGGATGAAGAAGTACAGGGGTCACTGCAGGGTAGTTCTGAGGCCGGGCTCGACGGAGGAGGTCAGCAAGGTGCTGAAGTACTGCAACGACAACCTGCTGGCCGTGGTTCCGCAAGGAGGTAACACTGGACTCGTTGGAGGCTCGGTGCCGGTTTTCGACGAGATAGTCATCAGCATGGCCCGCATGAACCAGGTCCGCGACTTCGACGAGGTCAGCGGAACACTTGTTGTCGACGCCGGTGTCATCTTGGAGGCTGCGGACAAGTATCTGGCCGAGAGGGGATACATCTTCCCCCTCGACCTGGGCGCAAAGGGCTCCTGCCACATTGGAGGAAACGTCGCCTGCAATGCTGGCGGCCTACGGCTCCTCCGTTACGGCAGCTTGCATGGCAACGTGCTGGGCATTGAGGCAGTACTGCCAGACGGGACCATTGTGGACGACCTCTTCAAGCTGCGCAAGAACAACACCGGCTACGACTTGAAGCAGCTTTTTATTGGCGGCGAGGGCACGATCGGAATTATTACAGGCATCTCTATCCAGTGCCCTCAGCGACCAAAGGCCGTCAATGTGGCTTTCTTCGGGTTGGAGTCGTTCGAGAAGACACAGCAGGCCTTCCGGGAGGCTAAGTCGCATCTTTCAGAGATTCTGTCCGCCTTTGAGATGATGGACAACCAAGCCCACACGCTTGTGCAACGGGTCACTCAGAACAAGCGACCGCTCGAGGGTGAATACCCGTTTTACTGCGTAGTCGAGACGAGCGGATCCAACACTGAACACGACAGCGAGAAGCTGCAGGCGTTCCTCGAGGATGTGATGGAGAAGGGAATTGTCGCGGACGGAACTCTGGCCGAGAATGAGACCCAACTCCAATCTCTCTGGGCGTGGCGCGAGGGTATTGCCGAGGCCCTGGGTCACCTCGGCGGAGTGTACAAGTACGACGTCTCGATACCGCTAAAGGACATGTATAAGCTTGTCGAGGATACAAGAGCTCGGATTGCCGAAGCTGGCCTGTTGGGCGACACGGAGGAACACCCGGTCATTGACGTTGTCGGATATGGCCACATGGGCGACTCGAACCTCCATCTCAACGTGGCTACCCGTCACTTCGACAAGCGCGTCGAAGAGGTACTGGAACCGTTCGTATATGAATGGATCAAGGAACGGCAGGGCAGCATCAGCGCAGAGCACGGGCTCGGCATTGCCAAGAAGAAGTATATCGGATACAGCCGCAGCGACACCATGATTCAACTGATGAAGCAGATCAAGAAGCTATATGACCCTGTAAGTCAGAGCCCCAAACTCGAGGCGGTGTAGCGGTTCCTGAGGGTGTGCATCGTCGTATTGTCCGCCACTAACCACGGGTTGTGCAGAACGGGATCATGAACCCTTACAAATACATATGATCAAAATAAGCATGGAGCGGGAATCGGTGGCCTCGCTGCACCACAGCTGCGGAGTGCCATCGGTCGCCCTTTCCTCTTCTGTACATATTTGTCGAGGGGGCACACCTCGTCCTTCTTGGCGAGTTTGGGCTTTCACGTCCTGAGTTGGACGTTTGGCCATTTTGGATTTGGCATCTTGATACCTCCGGACAAATGTTCAGAATGATTTCTAATCACCGTGCAACTCTAATTCCCATGTTCCAGGCTTTACCTAGGTTAGGTACTTTGTCGTCAGTTGTCGATTTCATGCAGCAGCCACTCAGCGTCTCCTTCATCTCGACCGCATTTTCCCCGCGTTCAGTGTCCTCTTATTTTTTGCAAGACGCAGAACAGCCAGTACGGCTCATTCGCCACGATACGCTTTTGGGCCATTTCCGCACACCTCCACTCCTCGGCTCTGACATGCAGCGACATTTCCAAGTCTTTGGGGAGTCGTCACTATACGAATACCTGCGGTTGCACGAAGTCCGACTGCAAGAGTCAAAACCAGCAAGTACTAAGTATGACATTCAGCTCGTCCAATACGCTACCCATGATGCATATCATCCCCCTTTCGTGTGCGTTCCAAAGAACGAGATCATCTACCAACTGTCGTCCAACCAGGTCTCGGATCTGGCCGGTCGACCGTTAGTAGGCGGCCAATCCTCCGATGGGGTGGGCCGCCATCCCTACCGAGCTGCAGCCCTGTAGGGCTCACACCAGCCAAGTCATGCAAGGTTCTTATGCCGCAGCCCACGCGGAAGGTTGTCCTTTGTGCTGGTACGTATGGAGGTATGACTCTTGAAGTCGCTGTGCTAGCGCTGTCAGTCCGAGAGGTACGCCGTCGCCAGACCGCCCCGACTCTCCGTCAACGGCCCGCCCGGATCAGATCGCGCCAGATCAGTCTCTCCTTCGTCCACACAACTCAGCAACGCCACTGAGTTCTGACGTACCACAGCACGCGCACTGGCTGCGGGACGCTTGTTCGTCCTCCGCACAATCCGTACGCCTCCTCCGCCTCTGCGGACATACGTATTCACGCCTCGTAGCGGCTGGTCCCATACACCCCCTCCCACCGTAGCCCCAAGTCCGACAACCACTGCCGTCCGCCGGCTTTCTTCCTGCTGGCCGCGCTCGACTCCACTTCCTCCACAGGCCAAACCTAATCTGAAAGGTGTGACGGGAACGCTGCTTCTCTCGGGTTCTGTGATCCTGGTCCGCATGGTTCCAGCTTCTCGATGGCCTGCTGTCGTGTCTCGGTAGACGCAGATGAGGCGCATGCTTAGATTTGGGGGACTTCATATCTAGAACGCCTTCCCGTGCGGCTACTGAGCCTACGCGGTATAAGCTTTATCAAACAAGTACGGTGAGCCAAGGATCAGCCAGCATGGTGGACTGCGAGTCCGCGCGGGCCAGAGAGGAGCAGGGTTAAAGCCACACTTACCCAACTTTGACTATATCTTTCTTGCAGAAGGATCTGCCACGTTACGCCATCACACATGATATAAGGCATGCCCTCTGGTGCCCTAGACCAGGGGTCCGGCTATCCTGTTTCTGGGCCCTTCGGCACACAACCTCCCTCCCGAACTACCGGTAATTCCTTCAGAGTCTTGGGTGTAAGACATTCGACTTGTCCCTTTTCGGTGTGCGGCGCCTAGACCTATTCCCATGCATGATACTCCTGCGCTGTGTACGCCAGTGTGACATCCAGGGATGCTACATGCTCGTAACTCTTACTGAGAGAAACCCGAAAGCAGGTACAAAAGGACAACCCTAACTGTTTCGATAATGGTCGGCGTTCCGGGCAAGTATAAGGGGTGCGAGACCTGCCGTGCACGGCGAGTCAAGGTAAACACCCCAAGTTCCCGTCTCGGCCTCCTCCGTCACCCCCTTACGGTCGCCTGCTCGCCTGCTCGCCTGCTCGCCTCGAGAGCGAGGTTAATACTGACAACTACGACAATCACAGTGCGATAACCAGCGACCGTATTGCAAGAAGTGTCTCGACAATGGGCGACAGTGTGCTGGGTACGAGCGCGAAACAGTCTTCATCATCGGGACCATTCAAGACGAAGGTCGATGTTCCTCACATCCACCCCGCGTGGTCAAGTCTACTGCGAAACGAGGAGCAAAGTCGTCGAAAAAGAAGGAGGAGGAAGAAGAAGCGTTGCCGCCCGTTGCTAATGAACCCTTCCAACCGGCCTGGGATGACCTGATCAGCTTATCGCACGCCGGTAAGAGCTATAGAGTGCAGATAGCTGCCCTCCGGACTGCGCTGCAAAGAGTCGCCCGCGCTCAGGATGAGGGAGAATTCTCTCAGTTCTCGTTTATATCCTTCCCTCCATACGAACCGTTGAATCCTCAGCCGTCCCTCATGGATGACGATTTCGAGCTGCGGTCGCAGTGTCTGATGCACCTCGACGAG
>Ga0209127_100591_pt1 | contig 12523 bp, 13 predicted proteins | sample LakSupMetagenome_FD_187469 | JGI IMG/M metagenome (GOLD analysis project Ga0209127, IMG submission 187469) | Freshwater microbial communities from Lake Superior, Canada - Sta WM archaea (SPAdes) (version 2) | ecosystem: Environmental > Aquatic > Freshwater > Lake | place: Lake Superior, Canada...
GAGAGATAGACGTCGAGAACCAAAATCACCACTTATAGAATCACTAATGACTTCATGATAAATGCACAGCAAACGCCAAACTTGCAAATAGAGAACATATATCACGAAACACAGCTCATATCCGTGACTTCCCAGGTCCCAGTTCTCCAGTAACACCGACCCCGCGATCACATCATAACGAGCTCACCATTACCACTTCAGGTCATTGACCATTCTCTCTAAGACACCTCACTCATACCCTCACAGACCGCGAAAGCTCTAGCCTCACCGTCAATCACCATGGCGCCCAAGACCTTCCTGTACGTCACTCCCTCCCCTTTCCAACGCCCACCAATGTCTAACTCCTTCCCCTCAGAACCGGCGTAACGGGCTACATCGGCGGCGACGTCCTGCACACCCTTTACAACGCCCACCCAGACTGGACCTACACCCTTCTCGTCCGCAACCCGGACCGCGGCCTCGCCGTTGCCGCAAAGTACCCCACCGCCAAGCTCGTCTACGGCGACCTCTCCGCCACAGACGTCCTCTCATCCGCCGCCGCCGACGCAGACGTGGTCGTCCACGCCGCGCACTCGGACCATCAGGAGGCCGCGCGCGCCATCATCGCGGGCCTCGCCGCCGGCCACCGCTCCCCCGACAAGCCGGGCTTCCTGATCTTCGTCTCCGGCACCGGCATGCTACAGTATCACGACATCAAAGCCAAGCGGTACGGCCAGCCCCCCGCCGAGGGGGACACGTACGACGACCTGGACGGGGTGGACAAAATCCTCGCGCTGCCCGAGGACGCGATCCACCGCGACGTCGAGATGATCGTGCAGGCGGCCAACTCGGACAGGGTCAAGACCGCCGTCGTGGCGCCGCCGCTGATCTACGGGCCCGGCCGGGGTCCCGTCAACGACCGCAGCATGCAGGTCTACGACTTGGCCAAGTACACACTTACCCATGGCTACGCGCCGGTAGTCGGGACTGGCAAGACGGAGTGGCACGAGGTCCACGTGCACGACTTGTCGAACCTGTTCCTGTCCCTTGTCGAGATCGCGGCGCTGGACCCGGACAGGGCGGCGAGAGACCCGGAGCTGTTCGGGGAGAGGGCCTACTTCTTTGCTGAGAACGGGCCGCTGGTCTGGGGGGACATCGCGCGGCTGGTCGCCAAGGAGGCGAAGAAGCAGGGCCTCATCGAGGAGGACAAGGTGGTCACGACGGATTTCGAGGCGGTTGTGAAGGAGGGTCCGGTCAATGCTTCGTGGGCTCTGAACTCGAAGAGTAAGGCGCGCAGGGCGAGGAAGCTGCTCAGCTGGAAACCGACGAGACGGGGCCTGGTTGACGAGATTCCGGATATCGTGGCTGGGGAGGCCAAGAGGTTGGGGATTACGGCTAGGTATCCGATTGAGAAGTAAGATGGGGAAGTAAGCTGCAAAAGGGGTGAGGTGAGCTGAAGAAACTGTCCCTAAGAGTTAAGAATCATGCACTTTCAGGCAATGAAATTGTTCCAGCCACTTGTCCGGCATCTGTTAGCTGCGCCTCTTAATCATGCTACACCGTTGCATGCCATATTTGTATGCTTAATGCCATCCTGTAGCCATGTGCGCCAGCGATTTAGTGTTCAAGGGTGAAGTAGAGCTTCACCTCAACTTCGTTTGCCCAACCAGCCTCCAGCTTCATCTCATTCCAGGCTGCCTCGACGTCGATCTCGACGACATGAGGATCGTGCTTGCTGACGGAAACGGTCTTCGGCGGGATGGGCTTGCCCTGAATGGTCACCATGAAGTCGCCTTCGATGGTGAGATCCGGCAGCACTGAGATATATACGCCTAAAAACATTGTTCGATTAGTTGACAGTATGTCATACACGGGGGCTTGCTGTAACCTACCGAGGACTCCCAGAGCTTTCACCGTGGTGTCCAAGAACACGCGCCCGTTATGCTCAAGATCAAAACTGCTCCTCAGGATAGCGGCCGAGCCCGTCATCTTGCCAACCAGGCCGAGGTTGGCCACATATACCGTGCCCCTTGTCTCCGTGTGCAATATATCCAGCGGATACGCAGTGAAGATATCCCAGCCTCGGACACCCAAGGACACTGTAAGCATCGAGGCTGGCAGGCCTGTCTGTACCGGCTTGGAGACTTTGCCAGTGCTGTGGGCTCGGACAATGTACCGCATAGACGAGAGGACGCCAGGGAAGCGCTGCAGTGGGATTATATCCGTCAACGGACGAGAAGAGATGTTGAACACGCCCATGATCGATGTGCCCGTCACGGCCTGACCGTGATAAGCGCCGACTTTGAGTAGGGAATTGTCGTCGTAGCCGACATACTGATCAATCGACTTGCCGAGAACACTCGGTCGGAAGATAATGGTCTTTCCTCGCGGTGTGAGTCCGGTCATCTGGTTGATCAGGTCAATGTCGTGCTCGCCTGGGATGTCAGTGATGTATATAGGCCCGCCGCTGACGCAGCGAGCTGCAGCGTGGAAGCCGGAGTAGTCGTGCACCGTCTGGAACATATCCCAGTCTGGAAGTATGTTGAGGTGCTGGGTGAACAGTGTGTTGTGAGCGTTGGTCCAGACATGCCATGGATGTGAAGCTACAACGCGTTAACAAGAGCTGATCACGACTTCCCATGACGCATGTCACCCCTTACCAGGAATTTCCGGGAAGAAGTCGTCCGAATTGCGCACTAGCAACGCAGGTCTGTTGCGGGGAAGCTGGGCGTAGAACAAGTTCTGGGGAGTCTGGGACATGCAGGAGATAGCCTTAATGCTGAAGTGCCGCAGAGCAGATATTGTCCAGGCGTCGAGGTATTCATGGATCAGCTCTCGCCGAACTTTGGCCGACACCCAAGTGTCCGTCATGAATTGTGCGTCGGTCTTGACACCGTCAATCCCGCAGTCGCTGAGGAACCGATAGAAGTCATCGTAGAACTTGCCCACGTCTTCCCGCGCCACCACAGTCATCTTCCCGCCGAGGGGCAGATTTCGTCGCACTGAGTCCTCGCGCACGACTTCGACCGTCTTGTAGGTCTTGGCGATCTGGCCGTCAGGCGAGATACCAGCCCAATATCCCAGGAGAGCGTGCCACACAGCAATGTGTTGGATGTTCTTGTGCTTGGATCGGATTTTGGTGATCATGGACTTGAGTCCGTTCGGAAAGGCTTTTGGCTCGGCTTCGAACCGGTTCCAACCATACTGGAACTGGCCCTCGCCCCGGTAGTCGATGTCCTGCCAGTTATCATCGATGATGAGATTGGTGAAATTGATCTTGTGCTCGGCCAATGTATCGACTGCTCGCAGAATCTTCTCCTCCGTCAGTCTCTGCCCGAGCGCGTTCCACGTGCCTTGGCTTGATTAGCATCCGTTATTCGTGCGAAGATCTGATCGTGGGCTCATGAGAACGAAACACTTACAGAAGCCCAGGCCGTCATACCAGTTCTCATACCACTCCGGCCTGACACCTTCTCGCAGTGCTGTCATCTCCTTGTCGTATTCGCCGGTGTTCTTCTTGCTTGTCAGTACCAAGTTCCTCGCCTGGTACATAACAGCTGCATTTGCGCTCTCGAAGTTGTCACCAGTAGCCACCAGTACTGATGCCGAGGTCGCAACCTCGTCGTCGTTGCGTATCTGACAGGTGTTAGTCCCAGCTACTTAGACAAAACGCACCGCCAGGGTTCGACTCATCCAACGCACATGAAGCACGACATCACCACTACCACCGCTGCGGAAGACGGTCAAGACGTCGCTGACACCGCTGATGGCAAGAAGGACCATATGTCTGCCCTGAGGCGACAGGAACGAGCACATTATCGCGTCCTTGTCAAGCTCAAATTTGTCTTGTCCGTGCCGCGGTGCCAGCCAAGGAGCCCAAATGCGGACAACTGCGAACCACCTGCCATGTATCAGCGGTGTGAGACCAGTCCACCAACGGAGTTCCTTACCTCAGAAACCCGCCCCATGGTACACCGAGCGGAAGATCGACAACCCTGGACTCCTCACCCTGTGCTGCATCGACCGGCGCCTCGATGGACCAGAGGCGCGTGCTGGGAGACTGGCTGGTCAGTGACTTCCACTTGAAGTCTGGATTAAGGCCTCGAATCAGGTCGGGCAGTTTGCTATGGGTATCCTTCTTGTCCAGGCTGTCGTTTATAACAACCACGCCGTCTCCCATACCCGCCTCATCTCGGATCCATCTCCACTCATGATCAGGTCCAGCGCGAAACCTAACAGTGAACCTCATGGCTGACTTGAAAGAGAGCTTTCCGCTGTAGTAGAGCCTCGGCGCACCCTGCAACGCTTGAAGATACGAAGGGCTACGGCGCGTATCGCTCTGGTGAAGTCTGTGCTCGAGCCATTCCTTGCCCTCGTCTGGGCTGTCAGAGTACCAGAGGGCGACTTCCCATGAGCTGTTGGCATGGTTTTCGTCAACTTCCAAGACGGCAACGAAGTGTACGTCGCCGGTCTTGAGTTGGGTAACCTGCCCCAAGGGCGGATAAGTTGACACGGATGCCATGATGGTACCCGTCGGCAGAGGTTCAGGAGGCGGTCTCTGGTTTGGGATATACACAGCTTGAAAGATCTCGGCGAACTCCTCAATGGTAGCAGCGACCATGATTGCAATGCACAAGCGGGAGGAGAGGGGAGGATTAAGGTGAGGGCAGGAACGTCGATCGGAGTGTCACTGCCTTGTAACCCCGTAGGTGGTCTAGGTAGCTACCGTACCCTACCTTATTCCATCCTAACGTGCCTTACAATACACTGTCTTCGAATATGCACGTCTGGTCACTGGGTGCGGAGTTCTGCCATGCGTGCTGTCAGCTTGAGTCGATCGCTTTAAATTACAGGCCTATCATGGGGCTCCAATGCCGCCCAGCACCTTCTGTTGTAAGTGGGATGCAGTGGACCTGCCTGCCTGTCTGTCGGCTTGAACCTGCTCCTCCACCAGCCGGTGCTCTGGGAGCTTGGCCCACTCATTAGCAATTGCAAGCACGTGATACGTCATCACTCTCCGCCCGGCCATTTCCGAGATTTTGGCGAGGCAAAAGAACAGAGACCCGCAATTTTCGCGCGAAGCTTCAAAACGAGAGACGTCGAAAGATCCTAAACAAACCGCTCATCCACCACACCTCCCGTCAACCCTCATCCACCTCCCCATGGCGTCCAGGAGACTAGCTCTGAACCTTGCCCAGGGCCTGCGAGGCCGGGCTGGCCTCTCGCTTCCCATGAAGCGAGGCCTCGCGACTCCCGTGTCTCCGGCCGTCAAGACCCAGACGACAACGCTCAAGAACGGACTCACTGTGAGCCTCACGCTCCCGATCCCACGCCATTGACCGCCCGCGAGATGTCAAGACCTCCCTGCTAACGGCAATTGATGCTTCCAGGTCGCTACCCAGTACTCCCCGTATGCGCAGACCTCGACGGTCGGCATGTGGATCGATGCCGGCTCCCGGGCAGAGACAGAAGAGACCAACGGCACCGCACACTTCCTCGAGCATCTCGCTTTCAAGGTACTACTTGCAGCCACTACCTCGCGACTTTGGGAACTGCCTGGCTAACAAGGCGTAAAAGGGCACGAACAGGCGGACACAGCAGCAGTTGGAGCTCGAGATCGAGAACATGGGTGCCCACCTCAACGCCTACACTTCGGTTCGTCTCGGCAACGCTACGCTCGCATTGCGTCCGATACTAACACCATGACAGCGTGAGAACACTGTCTACTTTGCCAAGTCACTGAATGAGGATGCGCCACAGTGCGTCGACATCCTCGCCGATATCCTCCAGAACTCGAAGCTCGAGGAGTCTGCCATCGAGCGCGAGCGCGACGTTATCCTGAGAGAGTCGGAGGAGGTCGAGAAGCAGCTCGAGGAGGTCGTCTTCGACCACCTGCACGCCACCGCTTTCCAGCACCAGCCTCTGGGCCGCACCATCCTTGGACCCCGCGAGAACATCCGCGACATCACCCGGACCGAGCTCACCAACTACATCAAGACCAACTACACAGCCGACCGCATGGTTCTCGTCGGTGCCGGCGGCATCCCCCACGACAAGCTCGTTGAGATGGCCGACAAGCACTTCGCCGGCCTCCCCTCGCAAACCCCCCAGACCGGTGCCTACCTCCTCTCCAAGAAGAAGCCCGACTTCATCGGCTCCGATATCAGGATCCGCGATGACACCATCCCTACCGCCAACATCGCCATTGCTGTCGAGGGTGTTAGCTGGGGTGATGAGGACTACTTCACCGCTCTGGTCACCCAGGCCATCGTTGGCAACTACGACAAGGCCATGGGCAATGCTCAGCACACTGGCAGCAAGCTCAGCGGCTTCGTCCACCAGCACGATCTTGCTACTAGCTTCATGAGCTTCTCCACCAGCTACAGCGACACTGGGTGAGTCACCACTGCCGAGCGTGTGTTTGGGGCAGACAGGATTGCTAACGCTGACTAGTCTCTGGGGCATCTACCTCGTCACCGACAAGCTCAACAGGGTCGACGACCTCGTTCACTTCGCCCTCCGGGAATGGTCTCGTCTCTCCGCCAACGTCACCGAGGCCGAGGTTGAGCGGGCAAAGGCCCAGCTCAAGGCCTCGATCCTCCTGTCTCTCGACGGCACTACCGCCGTCGCCGAGGACATTGGCCGCCAGATCGTCACCACGGGCCGGCGGATGGATCCGGCCGAGATCGAGCGCATCATCGACCGCGTGACGGAGAAGGACGTGATGGACTTTGCCCAGCGGAGGCTGTGGGATCAGGATATCGCCATCAGCGCGGTGGGAAGCATCGAGGACCTCTTCGACTACGCCAGGATCCGGAACGACATGAGCAGGAACTTCTAAAGCAGGCGAATGACCTTGTTGCGGTGTGTGGTGTCGGGGGTGCATGCTTCTCGTGTATTATACGTAATATGGCTGTGGGTGTCGTGCTCAAGGTGTACTGTACGGTGTGCCAGTAGAGATAGAACAGTCGACAGCTTACTGCACATGCCACTTGACCCTGAGACGAGGTCCTTGAAGTGACTCGTTGTGTGTATTTTCAGAATTGGGTTGATTTACGATCTTTAGCATATGACACGCTTCTCGACTGCCATCTCCCTTGGTCGGATTGCATCTACCCTCGTCATCGAAACGGCAGACCGGATTCTAGCTACTGTTGTCACATTGAAGGCGAGGATCCCCCTCCCTCGGGGTGGTTGTTGGAGGGCATGCGACGGTATACGAGTATTGTCCTTCTACAGAGGGTCTTGATACAAAATTACAGGGGAGTTTCAGTGCTACCCAGGGTATCAGAGCAGGCGGCTATGCGTGCACTGATGCACCCAAGAGTGTCGGGACAATGCAACTTTCGGCATTATTGCTTTGATTGATCTAGACATAAACCGACTGCTATTAGGTTCAGGATATCTCTGCAACCTTTACTGTTCGTTTTGCGGGAGGCCAAACAAAGGCACACTATTGAGGAGGAATGCTTTGGAGTTTCCTGGGGTTTGCGAAGTCGCAGGTAATTGTCTTGGGGGCAGTGCCAGAAGGGAGGGGTTGCCGAAAAGATGTTTTAGACCACCTGAATTTAGCAGGTCCAAACAATACAACAAAGAAATCGCAATCACGCTCAAACGCTCACAGCCGTCAATTGAGTCAATGATGAATGATTGCAGAAATGGCTGCCACTACAGCGACACGCTCGACGAGACGAGCTGATGGCCTCCATCATCCCCATCTGTACCTGCCACTCCATCATCAACCCATATCGCAGCAGTCGCACTCGCATCTGATCGCGCCCAGCGCGCGGAAGCCAAACATGGCCATGAAGCGACATCTGCCGCCGCTCGAACGCGACCTGGATGCCGTCAAGAGGAAGAAACACTTCGTCGTCGAAATACCGTCGAAACCAGCAAGCCATCATGTTCACAACAGCCATAAAAACAATAACAACAACAGCGACAAGCAGACGATCGAGCCAACTGTCGCGTCGAGTCAGTCAATTGCCCGCTCGTCAGCGCTGCAGTCCGCTCCACAACGACCACCTGTCGCGAAGCCTAACCCCGTGAACCGCCCCGACGCTGCTGCAGCCACCGCGTCGGCTCCTACTCCTCCTCTAGCACTACCTCTCCCTCTACCTCAACCCCAACCCCCTGTTAGCACAACGAAGAGCGGTGCAAATAAGGCTACGAACCCGACGAAACACAAGGAAAAGGTCGCCAATGGCCTAAAACACGAGCTGGATCGATTGCAGGCCAACGAGGCTGTCACCAAGGAACAGGGCCGCAAGCTACGGTCGCAAGAAGCTACGAGGTTCAAGAGCGATCTTTCTGCCTACTTCCCCGACTATGACGAAGTCATAGGGAACGATCCAAAAGAGCACCGTGAGCATGCCGTTTCCCACAGCAATCTGTCGACAGATGCTCGTCTACATGCCACGAGGACTCACTTGCTGACTTTTTACTTCCGCATCGTAGATCTCTTGAATGTCGATACCCCGATCGTCATCACCGACTCCCGGGCACCGCCGCCGCCAAGCATTCCGCTTACTGTCACTGCACAGAGTCCCACAAGCGCCCCGAATATCCCACTTCAACAAGCCCAAAATAGCTATCCCGTCCGTAGCTATGGCGACAATCTATTTACCGATCTCTGCGACTCGCAGCGCATCGATCTCAACTTCCTCAAAGCACAACACAAAGGCAATCCAGCTGGCGACCCGTTGCCGGACTCGGTCTTTGCGGGTCCGCACAAGAAGGCAGAGCGGTTAGAGCGGTCAATACGGAACCTGGAGAAGGGTCGTGCACAACATGAGAAGGACCAGATCATACGGCTGCTCGACGGCCTGCAAGGGCCGGACTGGCTGAAGATCATGGGCGTCAGCGGGATAACAGAGGGGAAGAAAAAGTCATTCGAACCCGCCCGCGCACATTTCATCAAGGGCTGCCAGGCCATCCTCGATAAGTTCAGGAGATGGACAGCCGAAGAGAAACGCCGAAAGCAGGAGAAGGAGCGCAGAGATCGCGAAGCGAAAGCGCTCCGCGATTCTCTGGAACAAGATGTCAATAGCGAGGCTGCGGATGAAGATGATGAAGAAGCGGAAGAGAAGATCGAGGAGGACCTTGCAGACTCGGTGGAGGACCAAGAAGAGCAAATGGGCTATGACGATAACCTTGGCGACGAGAGCGATGGCGATCCTCCGGACTCCCTCGATATAGACGCTTCCATCGCCAAGCAACTCCGAGACGAAGCACTAGCCGCGGCCAAGACCAACGCGAGATCCAGACCAAGAGCGCGCGACAAAGCACGCAGCGTGTCGGCGCAACCGCAACCCAAACCCGCAGCCGAACCAAAACCGCTCAAGGAGTTCAAGTCCTTCTTCTCCAAGCCGTACCAGCGAGCTGCGGCCTTGGGGAAGAACCGGCGGAGGGGTCGGACTGTGTTGGCTTGGGGTCACCCAATACCGGACGTAGCAGAACAGGACTTTGAGCTACCGGCCGACCTTTTGGACGAAGAGACCCTGAAGACGCAGGCGAGGCGGAAGCGGAAGGAGAGGAGGGGCAAGCATTAGAGCATGTTTAGCGGTCTTCACGTGTCACGCATGTCGTTACTCAGGAAGGATGCTTAGGTTAGACTTAAGGGACCAGGCCCTGGTGTTCCGGTTGGCTATTAGCGTGCATTTATCCCATTTCTACACCAGATATTAGGGGTAAAACGGCCGTGTGCCATAATGAAACAAATGAGTCTCCAGTCCCAGTACCAAGAAAAACTGTCCTTTCCATCTTTCAAAGCGGAAGGCGCCAGAAGTAGGAAAATGAATTCGGTGACATCGCAGGCTTGGGAATGGCGGCTGCCGGCGGCAAATTGGCGGCTAACTGCCGCGTCACCTAAACCTTAAATGGGTACCATAGTGGACATAGTGCTCGCAGAATGGAACAGTCTATGCGTGGAGGATATAGAATTAACCTGGGTATGCTATCAAAGTCAACAGACTGCTAGCTAGCAATGGTGCTGGTTTCCCAACATTGTGGCCATTTTGAACATTGTGCCCCAAGCTCAACATGGTGCCTCTCCTACAACAGAGCCCTGGGAGCCTACTGCAATACTGCATTACTGCAATACTGGGAGTACACTGCATTACTGGGAGCCTACTGCAATACCGTTAACACGCTAACACGCTGTTTCCTTGGACCTACCTTAGTGATGCGCGATGACACCGCTCCAGACACCCTGTCCACTAAGGCGGGTCCCTGGGGTCAGTTGGCTCCACTTTGAATGCCGTTGCGGAGGGTTTGCTTGTTGGAGCTAGCTCTGCAAATCAACTCTGATTCTCGCGACCAGTTGCGCACTGCGCCCTCACCTTGTCATCAGTCGCAGGTTACCTTACGCCCTTCCGCTACCTGACTGTAGCCTCTTTGTTATTGTATCACCTACGCCGCGCCGGTGATACGGCCTTGCTACATACAGTTTCCTTACCGAGGGCAGGTTTCGCCGAGGCACCACCCGAGTTGTCTACCCTCGCCTTCACTCCCTCGTCACTCCGCACTTTCCAGGTTGCATTTCCCAACAACCTCGCTGTGTCTCAACCTTTGTTTGCAAATCTTCGGCGGAACGGAAATCTTCCACTACCAAGCCCTTAACATCAACATCAATACTTCATCGCTATCTCTCTTTCAGCCACCACCGATACCACATCACGGACAACGGCGCGTAGCCTTGATGGCAGGAACCTCTTTGTAGTCGTTGCAATGAGCCCGGACTGATCCCAGCATCAATCGACGCGTGTACCGGCTGCGTCCTACGTGGCTCGCGTTGTTCATCATCGCACTGCGAGCAACTAACGGACTATCGATCCTCAGTACCTCGGCCGGCTGGACAACCGAAATCCGACCGAGATGGCAGGGCCTGATGGAGAGGCCGCGGGGCCTGCCGCTGAAGCGACCATCGTGACACCCGAATACCAAACGGCATGCGAATCTTTCGTCGTCGTCGAGCAGGACGTCGAGCTCGAGGTCAATTTCCGAGACCGGAGCATTGCCGGCACCAGCAACCTCTTGATATTTCCCCTCGTCGACGGTTTACAGGAAGTCTCGATAGATGCGCGACAGTTCAATATCGACACGAAGAATGTCCTCGTGGATGGCCGCCGGACAGTCGCCACTTACAAGGATCCCTACGACCTGTTGGACATACCGCCCGAGTGGACGCTCGGAGCTGCACAACACCACATAGCGAAAAATAGGATGCGTTCGCTATTACCTGAGCGTAGACCCGACGTGCCCATTGGTCAGCGTGAAGAATTGACGTTGCAAGCTCTCGGCTGCGTCCCGGCCGACGGCTCGCTCAAGATCTCGCTGCGTCCCGACGACCTGTCCAAAGACGACGTCCTCAACCGAACCAAGTGGCCTAGGAGGGAGTCATTGAATTCGGAGGACGGCAAAGCTGGGATCAAGATCTCCATTTCTTTCCGATCCAAGAAGATCCGTGACGGCCTGCAGTTTGTAGGCATCGAGGAGGGCGACACCCGGTATCCGCATGTCTACACACGACACAGCAACGAGCCCGGCACAGCCTCATGCATCTTCCCATGCATCGACGACCCGGGACAACGTCACCTCATCAAGGTCTCGGTCAAGTTTCCGCGGACACTGGGTGACGCTCTGGAGCAGCGGCTGGCCACACAGCAGGTGACTAATGGCTCTTCTGTGAACGGAAACCGGAAGAGAAAGCACGGCGAGGCAGACGCTCGTCAGCAGCATTCTGTTCTCATCGAGGAGGACAAGCTACTCGAGATGACCATGATCTGCTCCGGCACTCTCATGGGCGAGCAGAATGACCCCGACGACGACCGGAAGAAGATCATGTCGTTTGAGTGTACAAACGCTGCTGCATGCCACGTCGGCTTCGCTATCGGCCCGTTCGAGCACGTCGATCTTTGGTCCGAGTTCCGTACTGAGGAGTCGGACGAGAAGCTCGGGGCTCTTGCTGCGAAGATCCACGGATACTGTCTGCCCGGCAGGGCTGCCGAGCTTCGCACCACATGCGAGGCTATAGTAGCGGCGGCGGACTACTTCGCCCTCGAGTTCGGCAAATACCCCTTCGACGGCTACAAACTCTGCTTCGTCGATGACATGATTCACGACACCGCCGAGGTCATCTCGCTGTCGCTCTGCAGCAATCGGCTGTTGTACCCGGACAAGATCATCGACAAGGAGGTCACAGTCACGCGGCAGCTCGTGCGCTCTCTTGCTACGCAATACTTCGGCATCCACATCGTTCCGAACAAGCGGACCGATACCTGGCTTATTGTGGCCATCCAGTGGTACATGACTGATTTGTTCATGAAGACGCTCTGCGGCAACAACTGGTACCGCTTCCATCTCAAGACACTGTCCGACAAGCTCGTCAAGACGGATGTGAACCGACCCTCGATCCACGACTTGGGCGAGTACTTGCATGTGGGGGACTTTGAGATGGAGTTCCTGGCTCTCAAAGCGCCGTTGGTCCTCTTCATACTCGACCAGCGCATGTCCAAGTATCCCGGTTCAACCGGAGTGGTCCGCG
>Ga0209127_100592_pt1 | contig 12516 bp, 10 predicted proteins | sample LakSupMetagenome_FD_187469 | JGI IMG/M metagenome (GOLD analysis project Ga0209127, IMG submission 187469) | Freshwater microbial communities from Lake Superior, Canada - Sta WM archaea (SPAdes) (version 2) | ecosystem: Environmental > Aquatic > Freshwater > Lake | place: Lake Superior, Canada...
AATATGCGCATGCAGAACGTGCGGAGGTTCATCGAAGGCAGGGCCGGGTCCAGCGGACGGATGAAATCTTCGTAGAACCATTGCGCCTCCTCAACTTGGAAACAGATACGTTCTACCGAGGCAAGGTCTTCGTTGGGGATATTGATAATGAAGCGGACGCAAAGGTCGTCCAACCCTGGAAGACGTTTGTTAGAGACATGGATCCTGCGAACAGCGAGCATTGCGCTACGGGCACCGCAACGTCCGGCAGCTTACAGTCTTCTAGTTGCAGTTTGTTTTCGGTCATTGTGACGGGCTGTGAGTCGCATATCCACACTTTGGGTTCGAGGTGAGGGCGGGGTGTCGATGCCTCAAGGCAACATCAACAGTTGCGAAGGACTCGGGGCGACGCCGCAGTTCGTAATTAAGTAGCGCCACAACGCGGTGAGCAGAATGTTAAACAACGAGGGAGCCTCGATAGATGTAAGGTTGATCGAGAGTCAGGGAAAGCGACAAGTTTAGAGGAGAAGCGCGGCCGAGTCTCCAGACTTGACGCGGCCAGATGGGAAAGTCGATTGATGTGCAACGCTTGGAGCGAGAGCGTTTCGCTTGAGGCTGGAGTAGAGTTCGTCTTATCTGCTCTCTCAGGTCTTTAGATGGGATCGAAATGCCTCGAACGTTGGTGAGTGGAGGGGATCTCTCGGGTTATTGCTTCGAGGGACGACGCGGGGAGACGTGGTGCGAGGTCATTGCTGCCCAGGTGAATCATGACATGCGTTGCCAGCTGGCTTCCGCTTTCGGTTGCCGTATCCAAGCGCATCTTCGTCCCGTGGCCCAAGCTTTGCTCGACTGCGTACTTGGTATGGTTACGGCCTAGCGTCTCGGATGGTGCCGCTGATTCATCAGATTGCATGCCCCCATCTGATGCGTACCTTACGGTACGAAGGCAGGGGCCAAAGGTGATTACCTATGTTCACTGTACCGGTACCCTCTCCGAATTCAAACGCCGCATACGTACAGTGCGCATTATAGGTCCTAGGGTTAGGGTTAGAGCATGCCCGCTAGGCTCAATCCCAGAGAAGGTTACGCGACAAGTAGACGATTAGACGATTTTACGACTAGTAGACGAGGAGACGATTGCTATATCTCATTCCCGCTCTAAGATACGTAATGCTAGGTCATACTGCAACCACCTGTAATGCATGCAAGTCGCAACACTTGTCTGCAGACTCTTGTTATCTTGAGGGGTGTCCGTACTCGCCACAGTCAGAAGTTTTGTGGCGGTGCAGGTGTGGCTCAGCATGTCGTTCGCTGGACAGAGACGTGCTGTCGTCATTGTTGGGGCTCTGCCAGAGCTGATGCGCCACGGAAACCAAGATTGTTGCGAGAACAAGGGGGTCAAACACCACAGGACGAGCCGACTATTGAAGCATAAAGTGCCACCGGCCCACATCTGGACAGTTCCGTCTCACTTCATTTTTGATTCTCTTTGGATCGTCTGGTTATTTTCACAGGTCTTGGGTCTTCAGAATCTTTGATTCACTGACAGACGGGCCTAAAATAGGCTGCGGAAGCGCGTCTTGAAACAAACGAAACGGGCGGCCTCAGCCAACCACTCGACCACAGCAGACGCCGCTAAGCGCAACCACATCTTGCACAAAAGAAAGGTGAAGTAGAAAACCAGGCGATAAAGTTACCGTCAGGCCCAATTCGAATTTTGATCTCTTGGGCGAACTAAAGCAAAAGCAGAACCATCTCACCCGTCTCATTCTAGGTCGCTGGTTCGTACCTTACTCATCCCAAGTCGGCATGGCATCGCTCATTGGCAAGGCTCTGGCCAAAAGAACTCTCAAGGACGCAGCCCAGAAGAATATCAACTCCTCTGTACGTCATGCGAATACACTAAGGGCGGTCGAACTGTACCTAACACTCACTCACATAGAACCCCTTCGAGGAGCAAATCCCCGTCTACGACAAGAATGGAAGGGAGACGGGCAAGACAAAGACTCGCAAACGTGGTTTTCCTACCGGACTCTCCCAAAACGACCTCAAAATCCTCAAGAAGGTCCGCAAACGGGCCTATCGGCTCGACATGTCGCTGTTCAACTGCTGCGGTATACGCTTCGGTTGGAGTAGTGTCATTGGCATCATCCCTGTGTAAGCTCGATGTTCAGCGATAGACTCTTGGGAGCATCCTACTGATTGTCTTCCAGCATCGGCGACTTCATCGACTGCTTTATGGCCTTGATGGTCGTGAAGACTTGCCAGAAAATCGATGGTGGCTTGCCGGCGACTCTCAGAGCACGGATGATGTTCAATATCGTGCTCGACTTTGGTCTAGGCCTGATCCCGCTACTCGGCGATATTGCAGACGCCGTCTTCCGAGCAAACACTCGGAATGCTTGGCTGCTCGAGATGTACCTGACCAAGAAGATGGAAGCCGAGCGAGTCGGTCACGTCAGCGACCCCGAACTGGGAACACTCAATGTTCCTCCTGGACCAGGAACGGCACTCGGACAGGGAACTCAGCACACGACAAATCCTCACGACGGAGGACAGCAACAACAGGGAGTAATTGTGAACCAACCAGAGCCTGCCAGGGTGCATGCGAGACAGCAACCAGTTCGTGTCCAACCCGGTTACCGCTATGGTGTCCCGATAAGTACTAACGGTAAGATAAGGCGACCTGACGGTGAGATGGCGATGGCTGCGCTGGATTACGGTGTCCGGACGATGAGCTCGAGGAGCAACCTGTTGGGGGCTGATGGCGAGGGGCGCGGTGGCGGCCGCGGTCAGACGCCTAATGGGAGGTCGATGCCGAGGACGAAGGAAGGCATTGCGGTGGCCGCGTTGCAGTACGGCGCGAGGGCAGCTCTGGATGCGCATAGCGATGCTCGATCAGAGTCGGCAGGACGTTGAGCATAATGGGGGTCCCTTCTGTAATATTCTCTCGTTAGCAATGGGCGTTGCGGATTCTCGGGTTAGACTGGCTACAGACTCGCCGATGATACCAAGTTACATGGAGTATTGGAGACTTGAGAATTAAAGTGACGGAGGCCACAGGATCAAGCAGGTTACAAAGTATAAGCGGCCTCGAAAATGATCAGTATACTGCGACACCACTTTAGGTCGCACAGCCAGAGTACACTGTGCTAGGGTAGAAAGGACGAGGCCATGGCCTGAGACAGCTTCAGTTCCCAACTTGGCAGACCTGAAACGGTGTCCCATTGCACAGCCCATTTCCTACACTACTACACCCATCTCGCCCGGCCGATGCCGGGGGACGTGCCAGGCTGAAGCTCGGTAAAGACAGACCCGGATGAGCAAATGTTTATCAGATCATCAGATAATCCAAGGCCCATCGCCAAAGTCATTGGATCTCGTGCCGACAGTGCAGGCTAAGAGGTCCGGACGGATCCCCATCAAAATGCAGGAACGCGTATCTCGTTCCACTGTCTGGCTGCCCAGCCCGCCAATTGAGTCATCGTGTGGATGATTCTTCAATATCTTACATAGCTGTGCTCCCTGGTCGATGATGTGTTTTCACGGACTGACAAACGCGTTGACCGGAGAATGGATGGTCCTGGTCCAGGTTATACCTTGTTTGGCCGTAACTCCGAACAGGTAACTCGGAGGCTGGGCTGATGGAGCGCCAGGAGCGCGTGCCGTTGGCGGGTTGATCCAAGATTTCTTGATCGAAAAGTTGTGGTCCCCGCATTGCACTCCTTTCCAGCACGGCCCAAAGACGCGCTTTTCGCTGTGAAGACGCGTCTCACAGGAGACCCACATCGACGTGCTAGTTTCCATTTAAGCTGCCCTTCCCTTTCACGTCGTCCTCTGAGCTTTCATCCCACTCAACACCGCGCTCAAGACACTTGAACACGCACAATTGTCTCTGCAGCCTATCAAGAAACCACTTAGACTTCATCTCATCACCTGAAAGCACGCGCAACACCCTTCATCCTCCTTCCTGCAATGTCTACCATCACGCCTTCCAAGCAGGTCAGTCCTCGACGTCACCACTTCTGCGCGTCCCTGAACGCGTCGCGTGTACTTGCGCGTCACTAACATGACTTGCAACACAGGCTGCTGCTGCCATCGAGTCGTTCAAGATGGAGTCTCCTGTCAAGAAGCTCAACCTGTCCCAAGCCGACAAGGAGAACAAGCCGTTCGATGCCGACCTTGCCACCCTCGAGGCAGAGATTGATGCGAAGCACAGCGAAGAGACCAGTTCCAAGGCTCTGACACAGACACCGCAGAAGGTTGAGGAGACTCCTGCACCCAAGCCTGAGGACGACGAGCCGCTGCTCGCAGAGAACCCTGGACGCTTCGTTCTGTTCCCCATCAAGTATCACGAGGTACGCGTCGCGTCTCCACTATCCACCACGCGTAAAAAGGGCCTTCCCTCTCTAACACTGGTCCTCCTAGATCTGGCAAATGTACAAGAAGGCTGAGGCTTCTTTCTGGACTGCCGAGGAGATTGATCTGTCCAAGGACCTGCACGACTGGCACAACCGTCTGAATGACGACGAGAAGTTCTTCATCTCCCACATTCTTGCCTTCTTCGCCGCATCAGATGGCATCGTCAACGAGAACCTGGTTGAGCGCTTCAGCGGTGAGGTGCAGGTGCCTGAGGCCCGCTGCTTCTACGGCTTCCAGATCATGATGGAGAACATCCACTCCGAGACGTACTCGCTCCTCATCGACACGTACATCAAGGAGCCCGCCCGGCGCACCCATCTCTTCAATGCCATTGACACCATCCCCTGCATCCGCAAGAAGGCCGACTGGGCCATCCGCTGGATCCAGGACAAGAAGTCCACCTTCGCCCAGCGCCTGGTCGCCTTCGCTGCCGTCGAGGGTATCTTCTTCAGCGGTGCCTTCGCCTCCATCTTCTGGCTCAAGAAACGCGGCCTCATGCCCGGCCTGACCTTCTCCAACGAGCTGATCTCTCGTGACGAGGGACTCCACACCGACTTCGCCTGCCTGCTCTTCTCTCACATGAAGCACCGTCCCAGCAAGCAGGTCGTCGAGGACATCATCGTCGACGCCGTCAAGATCGAGCAGGAGTTCCTGACCGAGGCTCTCCCTTGCGCTCTGCTCGGCATGAACTCGAACCTGATGAAGCAGTACATCGAGTTTGTCGCCGACCGCCTGCTCGTCGCCCTCGGCAACGAGAAGGTCTACCGCGCCACCAACCCATTCGACTTCATGGAGAACATCTCTCTCGGAGGCAAGACCAACTTCTTCGAGAAGCGCGTTGGCGAGTACCAGAAGGCCGGTGTCATGAACAGCACGAAGAAGCCAGCTGCCGACGCCGCCGACAAGGCCGAGGACTCCAACGGTGGTGACTTCACCTTCGATGACGACTTCTAGACGTGTCGTCCTTCTTCACTCCACCCACTTAACCTTGATACCACTACACCTCTCAACCGCCTGTACATTCGACACGTGCCGCGCAGCAAGCGGAGGCATAGACCTTGCATACTTGCATAGACAAGACAGCAATTGCTGTCAACATTTTTCCTTTTTTGTCAGACTTTCCTATGTTTGGGTAATATCAGCGGGACGGACTACTTGTCATTGATTGGAGTCGGGGGCGTTTAAGGGATACTCCATAGGTCGCTGACTTTCGAGTGGTGCTGGGTGGAAAATGATGGCATGTATGAGTAGATTCTCGCTATTGGAGAACTGGAATGAACGAACATGAACTTTGATCTGTCCTTTGGATTTCCATACTCGTGATGCAAGGCGATTGTCCGAGACTTCGGGCTCACTCCTCGACTGAAATGGAACCATCCGAGGTGTCCAGATTCTATGAGCTGAAGCCAAGTTCGTTCGGCTTCTCCCTCAGCCATACTCGCACAAAAAATAATGAAACCTCACATGAGACTCGGATTTTCCTCGATCCTGCCATGGCCTGCTCGCAGGGCATCATCGCCTAACATCCCATCGCCCACCCAGTCCACGGAGTAGAGGAGCCTTACAAGTCTACCATCCTCCTCTAACCAGTTGCTCCCTCCTCTCACGTCTGTTCACCTCTTCCCCTTCTTCTTCCTCCCCTTCCCACCCCCACCACCACCACCCCCTCCCGCCGCCTTATCCGCCACCCCCTTCTCACCACCACCCCCAACGGGCGTAGCGACCCCGCTCCCCGCCTCCCCCGCAGCATCGGCCATGACGACGTCCTCCCCGGCCTCCCCATCCTCCCTGACGGGCACCCCGGCCTGCGTCCGGGCCAGCCTGTTGCCCAGCAGCTGCATCAGCCGGCCCACCTCGGCGAGCTTGACGGTGCGGTACTTGAGGCAGGCGCCCGAGACGGGGTCGTAGGTCTTGAGCTCGAGGTGGCCGCGCGGTGGGTTGGTTGAGGGGGCGTCGGAAGAGGAAGAGGGAGGAGGAGAGGACTTCTTGGTGCGTCGGATGTGGGGGCGGATTGTGTAGCGGGTTGTTATGCGTGTCTGAGAGGGGGTGGTCAGTACTAGGGGGTAGATGGGAGGGGGAGGGAGAGAGAGTGGTGACGGACCGTCTCCGGTCGCGCTTCGAGGAGGAGGCTGGACTGGAGGAGCCAATCCTCGCTTTTGGCGTAGGTTGGCATTGGGACGGATCGCCCTCGGGAGATTTGATTCTAGAAGAGATTGACGGTCTGGATATCGGGTTCTGGGATGTGCAGATGCTATTGGCAAGTTGGGGCGGCGCTGAGCGTAGCGTAAGGTGGTACGGAAGTACAGTCGTTGCTGGCGGTACAGTTGTGGTGGGGAGAGTTGAGGGCCCGAAGTTGAGGTGGGGTCAAGGTTATGCCACGGATTTCGGTGACGGGTCGCACACCTTGTCGGTGAGGAAAGGGCGGCCCACCTCATCAGCGTAATGAGGTATTCCAAGAGCAATCCAACTGTGTCCGTGTTGGTATCTTTCATAATATATTTAACCTGCATTATTCAGGCCGCTAGCTAAAAAGGAAAATATGAGCACCCAGCCCCATGGTGCTCCAGCAAAGCCGTCCGACGAACGCCGCAAAGACATGTATAACTGGTATTACAAAGGGACTAGCATAACACCTCCATCCTTTCTCACTTGCATGGGAGTGCGTCAGACCTCAGTCAGTTCCCCAGACACGTTCCTACTTCCGCTGGTCCTTGACAAGACCCGCCTCCTCGTCACTCCCATCATCGGAGAACTTATCTCCATCCTCGCCCACCGCAAATATTGTCTCCCCGTCCAGTGACTCTCTGGACAACGCCTGGTGAGTCTGCGGCGCCTGTCGTGGCTGCACTCCAGACGATTGCGGCGCGGCCTCGTATCTCGGCGCAGGGGTCTGTCCCGCAGTAGCACCGTTGGCCGGCTTAGCGCCAGGCCTCGACTCCTCGTCCTCGTCCGAATCGTCGGGCGCGCCAATGTCAAGGTTGCCAATCTCAAAGTTTCCGTCGTCGTCCTGCGCGATCTCGTCGCTCATCGCGAACCGGCGGTTGTTCGCCGTGGGCCGCCACACGTACGCGATCCAGGCCACGTCGGCAAAGTAGACGAGGTTGAGCCAGCCATCCAGGATGAACCACCGGCTCTTCCAGTGGAAGGGCACGTAGTCCGGGTCGCTGGCCGACGCAAAGGAGAACGAGTTGAAGAAGAAGAAGCCGAAGATGACCAGGATGGAGACCAGGATGCACCACCAAAGCTTCTTGTACATGGCCTCCTTGACGTGCTGCTTGCGTTCGCGGAGGTCTTTGAGGGTGAGGTTGAGGGAGTTGAGGGTCCAGACGTAGAACGCTGTTAGCGTGCCCGCTAGGGGGAGCACGATAAGCAGTACGAAGGGTCCGGCGCTGTCTGGAGTGATGACCAGACTGGTAATTGCATAGACCAGACCGAACACGAAGTGGGCAATGGCCAGCCATCGGACCCAGATCATGGTCCTGCCCAGGGTAGGCTTCACGACCCCGTAGCCCATGCAGACAATGAGCAACAGGAAGAACGAGAACGAGTTTCTGATGGCGTTGAGGACAGCAACCACCACTAGTAAAACCTTGGCGCCCACGCTTGACCCGTGCCTGTTCAGGTAGTCTGGGGCATGTCAGCGTTGCACTGTTCAATTGCCGTTGAAAGAAGGAGGCACAAACCGTAGAATCCCCACGTCATCAGCATTTCCACGACAAGGAAGACGAGGATAGCCGTGATGTAGTTCTGGACAGCCACTGATGGACGGTTAGCGCACATGCTATATCTGGACTGGACGCTCCTTCACCTACAGATATCGGACCGATGTTGGAAGTACAGGAACCCCCAGAACACCGTTACCAGCGCGTAGAGGAGCGATATTCCTCCATAGAACGGCAGCTTCGGAATCTGGGCAGCCGGCAACTCGCCATAGGCGTTGCGGAACTCGACCAGGGCCTCGAACTCGTCGGTCGAGTACCCAAACGTCAGGACGCAGTAGTACCCAGTCTTGGTTATGGGGTAGTTGATGGGCACCGACTCCTTGAGGTGCATCGCCTTGGTGAGGATGACATTGCTGGATCGTGCGGTTGCGTTGGGCGCGAGGATGAACTTGCCGACGTCGGTCGAGTTGCAGATGCCGTCATCGACGAACTTGGGCTCGCATTGGTAGTATTTTTCGTAGGAGTCGGGGCTGGTGGGCACGCCGATGTAGTCCTCGTCCTTCCACTCGAATATCACCAAGCTCACTATCGGGTCGTCGCCTTGGTCCTTGCCGACGTCGGTGAACTTGACCAGGATGAAAGGATCGACCGGACCGCCCCATGCTTGTTGGCTGTACATGCCTGGAATGCGTTAGACAGGATGTTGGTAAAGGATCGTGAGGCAGACGGTAGTAACGCACCATTGCATTCTTGTCGATGGTCTTTTCCGTCCTGTTGACCACAAAATGTCAGTCAGATCACCTCCCATATCCTCACTTCAGGTAGTCCAAGGTGCGGTTCTCACCAGTTTCACTTCTAGTGCTGTGGCTGTCCAGAAGGACGTTGCCAGCAGCAGTAAGCCGCACGCCCAGTGCCTCATGATGGATGCCGGATGCTTCGCGTTTCGCTTTGGCTTGGCTTCGCGGCAATTCCGATAGGGGGAGGAATATCAGCCTTTGCTGGTCATGAGCTAAAATGAGGGCGATAAGGGGAAAAGAGAGCTCAGGTTGTGTAGCTTATCGGGTTCGACGGAAGTTGTCAGAGGAGGATCTCTCATTCACTTGGCGCAGCCTCCATCAACGTGGCCAAGCATGCGTATCGTAGCCAGAAAGTTACGGCAGTGCAAGGGTCGCTCAGCGTAGGGAGCTGTCGTGCAGCGGCACCACCCCCTGGCAACAACTGGAGCCGCTTGCGCAAGGCGGGCCCACCCCTGTCAGATGTCCGATAAGCGATAAGCCTTCTCCTTCCCACTGCATCTGCGCGCCTCGACTTCCTAGCGTTTGCGAATCGAACTATCACTTTCCACAGCGAACGCTTCACATCTACACTGCGCAAGATGGGGAAAGGCACCGACAAACTCTACATAACCCACTCAGAGTGGTCCTCCTCAGATGCATACTCGGCCTCGGTCGGCGCAGGCGCCGGCTCGCGTGGCAACGCTGCGTCGAACTCGTCCTTCAAGCGCCTCCCCTTCAACTTCTGCGCCGCCTCCCTCCAACCCTTCAAGAACCCGGTCTGCACCCCCGATGGCACTATATTCGACGTAGAAGTCATATCGGCCTGGTTCGAGAAGCACGGCCACACCAACCCAGTAACCGGCAAGCCCCTCGCGCCCAAAGACCTGATCGCGCTCAAGTTCGCGCGGAACAGCGACAGCTCCACAGCCGGCGACGATGAGCGCGGGGAGATGATTGATCCCGTCAGCTTCAAGGTGTTTACGGACAACACGCACATCGTCGCCATTCGGCACGGGACATATGCCAACGTCTTTGCCTGGGACACGGTGGAGCGGATGAACATCAAGCCCAAGATGTGGCGCGACCTAGTGGACGACGAGGAGTTCGGACGGGCGGATATCATTACCCTACAGGACCCGCAGAACGCGGCGAGCCGAGACCTGAGCCAGTTCAAGTTCCTGAAGGATGGCGGGGATGCGGTCCTCACCAAGGAACAGGAGGAGGAGCGCAAGGCGGGAACTGTGAACGTCGATGCGCTGGGGAGGATAGGGGATAAGGTGCTCAGGGCAAAAGAGGCGGTCGAGCGCGCAAGGAGGGAGAGGGAGAAGGGCGGCGATGTCAACCGATTGTCCAAGGCGCTCACAGCGGGGAAGATGGGGCCGCCGGGCTCGCGGCCGCAGTCCATACAGGAGAAGAAGCTGGATCAGAAGGCCGCCGCGTACACGACCGGAAGGGCTGCTGCGAGTTTTACGAGTACGGGTCTGACGCCGGAGACAAGCGGCGAGAGGGCGGTGCTCACGGACGAGGAGTGGATGCTCAAGCCGAAGAGGGTCAAGATAAAAGGGTATGCGCGGATGGAGACGAATCTAGGCGATCTAACGGTCGAGCTGCAAACAGAGACTGCGCCAAAGGCGGTGTGGAATTTTGTGCAGCTGGCGAAGAAGGGCTACTACAAGGGCGTGGCGTTTCACAGGAACATCAAGAATTTTATGATCCAAGGCGGGGATCCGACTGGTACGGGCAGAGGAGGGACGAGTGTCTGGGGCAAGAACTTTGCGGACGAGTTCGATGGCCCGCTGAAGCACGACGCGCGTGGTATCATGAGCATGGCGAATAAAGGCAAGAACACAAACTCGAGCCAGTTCTTCATCCTCTACCGGCCCGCGAAGCACCTGGACAACAAACACACCATCTTTGCCAAGGTTGTCGAAGGACTGGACGTGTTATCTAAGATGGAGGCTGTGCCGACGGATGGCTCAGACCGGCCGCTGAACAAGATCGTCATCAAGGATGTCGTCGTGTTTGTCGATCCTTTCGAGGAGTTTTTGAACCAAAAGGGCCAGAAAGAGAAGGAAGAGGCGGAGAAGGAGGCGATCAAGCGCATGGGCGGCACCGAAGACGATAAGACTACCTGGACCGGCAAGAGGATACGCGCTGACGGGACCGTCTCTGGGGACGGGGCCGCCGCTGGGGTTGGGAAGTATCTCAAAGCTGCCTTGCAGAATCAGCAGGGAGAGGAGGAGGACACCGCTGTTGATACCTGGGAAGAGCCAGCTAAGAAAAAGATCAAAACGGGTGGTTTTGGGAATTTCGATAACTGGTGAGCGAACACCTGCACCGGGGCTGTAAAACATGGGAGCATTTGCTGGGCGTTAGGTGTGGACTGGGTATATCTGGCTCGCCCCAAAGGACAAGTTCTCCGTATAGAATGATACCACGGCATAGGTCGCCTTTTAACACACGGCATGTCAGCTTGGGGAACATGCAGCGGTTGAAGCTTCATATTCAATCAAAAATGTTAACCACAAACGCCCTCAAAGCTTGCTACAGAACCAAGAGCACACGACCGCACAGTTTCTGACTCATACGCCGTTCGCAAACAACTTCCCTCCATTCCCTTGTCGAAATCAGCACACTCCCTCAACCCACACAAGTTAAAGATCTCCCGTATCCCACCCACCACCGTCTTTCATCATGCGCCGTTCTCTCAGCAACAGCACCCGTCTCCACCAACTCCTTCGCCACCTTCCGATACGCCAGATAAGCAGCCGTCATAGCAAAGCACGGCCAGATGGCGATCTTGAAGCCCATCTCCTGCGCCTCCCTGGCCGGGACAAGCGGCGTCACACCCCCAGATACCATGTCAGCAGACACGGCGTCGGGGCCAACGCCCGCGTCACCAGCCTCATCTCGTCGAGGTTTTTCATCCCCTCCAGGAACGCCACGTCCGCCCCCGCCGCAACAGCAGCCTTCAACCGGGCCACAGCCTCGTCAAACCCGTAACTCTGCAGCGCGTCCGTGCGCGCAGGTAGCACGATATCGTCGTCCAGCCTCCTCCTCGCCGCATCAGCGGCCCTGATTCGCGCTACGAAGGTGTCCGTATCGACGAGCTCTTTTCCCAGAAGGTGCCCGCATCGCATGGTCGTCACCTGGTTCCCAATATGCAGCCCCGCCACGCCGGCGAGGATGTACCGCTCCACGGTGCGCGTGACCATGACGGGCCCGCCGAAGCCGGTGTCGGCGTCCGCTATCAGGGGGACGGAGCGGTAAGACTTGATTGTGGTGGCGTGTGGACCATGTCGTCTGCTGTTGTTAGACCTAGGTCGGGCATTCCCAGTAGAGAAATTGCTGTCCCGGCGCCGGTCTAGAAGGGGGTGTCGTTAGTTGGTGGTGGTTGGCTGTATGGGAGGGCTGGACTTACCATGTAGAGGTTCTTGAAGCCTTGTTGGAGACAGACTCGGCCAGAGAGACCGTCTTGGACTCCGGGGCAGACGATGAGGCTGTCGCCGGCAAGCTGGGCTCGGAGCTTGGCTGCTGCTTGTTGCCCATGTTGATGGTGAGGGTTTAATGCGGGTTCAAGGTGGTGATATTGTGTAGAAAATAGGTGCGTACGAACTGTACTGCTAGTCTAGTCGATATGTTCCCTTCAAGTCTACGAGAAAGTGGGCAGTATAAGT
>Ga0209127_100593_pt1 | contig 12480 bp, 10 predicted proteins | sample LakSupMetagenome_FD_187469 | JGI IMG/M metagenome (GOLD analysis project Ga0209127, IMG submission 187469) | Freshwater microbial communities from Lake Superior, Canada - Sta WM archaea (SPAdes) (version 2) | ecosystem: Environmental > Aquatic > Freshwater > Lake | place: Lake Superior, Canada...
AAGACTGCATCTGCCTCGCCATTTGTCGGCGGCGTCGGCAAGGAAGTGCAGTATAGCAACGGCACAGCTACGTATTCGCCGTCGGCCTATGGTAACGCAAAGCCCAGTGCGTCGTGGTCTCCGACGGGTTCGCCAGCGCCAGCTAAGACTGCTGTTACTGCTGGAGCGGCGGGCAAAGTAGCTGCTCAGGGGCTGGCTGTCGTTGCTTGTGGATTGGCAGCCTTCTTGCCTTTGTAAAATCCCGAGTGAGCGAAGAGCGCAGGCCGTCTGAAGATCCTACGCACGATATATTCTTCTGTAATCATAAGGTAGCTTGAAGCGCGTATAGTGCGCATTCAATAAATCTATCTTCAACCTTTCCCTCTCAAGCCGTATAAGTGACGCCAAGAGATCGGCGTTGGCCAAGCCACAAGCAGGATTAGGGGTCCTTCACACCACATTGCACCTGTGTCTCAGCCCTTCCACAGGGTGGGGTGCCTTGCATCAACCCCGCTGTGACGCAATCCATAGCCGGGGGTGAGCTCGACGTCATCGCTACAAAGCTCCCCACCACAACGCCATCCAGCTCCTTCAACGACATCGGGACCCCATCGTATTTGGCCCGGTGAACAGGAGCAAGCTGATGAATGCCGGGGAGCCACAAGCAATTCGGAATATCAGCTGAGCTGTTTCAAGGGATTCCTCGTGTGTGTGTGTCTCCGCCCTCGTTGTGGCTTGTGATATGACAACAATTTGTGTTCGTAGAGCAAGTGTGGATCGAGCTGGCCGGACGTCGATGATTGTCGACCACATCATCGATGGAAGTACGTACGCAGTAACACCTGCACGCAGGTATCTATGCCCGCTTACAGTGTAGCCCCAACGCTGTTACCTATTGGACCGGAAATACATGCGTACTTTCGATTCCTACCCGTGACGCATGCTCGACCTAGCGACCGCTTGATGCCATCCTTGTGGCTCGGCCAACTCTCCAACTTTATCTGGACAAAGAACGACGTCAGACTTGATTCCCCTCATCACATCATCACACACAAGCCTCCCCTCCATATAACGCATGCTTCTTGCATCACCTTGGCTGAGACCCTTCTTCATCACTGAACCAGACTTCCAAGAACTCCAATAACCTACCGTAACCTGTCTAAAGACAGCACCACGCAATTTCAGATCTCTCTACCACACATATCAACCTCACAGTAGCAAAGATAACAATGGAGACCCTCAACAATGTTGCACAGGCTGCCGCCAAGGCGGTATGGGGTGAGTCCAAGGAGGAGCCTGTCTCTGGCAAGACGGGCGACACCTCCAAGGGCGAGCCGTACGACGCTGGCAATATGGGTAGTAAGTACCCTGACAAGTCTCGGCCTTCAAACAAGCTTTGCCGAGCATTGCTAACCTCTTGGTAGAGCCGCACGCCCTTCAACCAACCTCGAGCTAATGATTCAATGTGTGAGACATCGATACTGACGACGACTATCACAGAGCCCAGGACCTCGACGGGTGTCACAGGATCAGACGCCGCGAAGCCCACAGATTTCAGCGGCGGTGATAACTACACCACTAGCACCGGCTTGAATGCCAGCGACAGTGACCTCAAGGGCACCTCGCGGTACACGGGCACCACGGACGACACCAAGATCGCCCCCCTCGAGGAGAACTACAATCCCGCCGGAGGCGTCAACCCTTCCAAGCCCGCCAATGATCAGACGACCACCACAACGGGCGGCGCCAGCGGCCTGAACGCGAGCGACAGCGACCTGAAGGGAACGTCCCGCTACACCGGCGCGACCGACAGCACCAACCTCGCCCCGCTCGAGGACAACTACAACCCGGCCGGCGGCGAGAACAAGTCGGGCAGCCACCCCGACACCACCATCAACGAGCGCGACGTCAGCACCTCCGGCCGCGACACGGCCTCGTCGGGCCCGCACAAGGAGTTCGGCTCTTCGGTGAAGCCCGGCACGGACATGTCCAAGGCCCAGCAGGACATCCGCGACCCGTCCGAGTCGCAGACCCACCCCAAGGAGGCGGCCGCCAAGTCCAACGTCGACGACAAGAACCAGACCTTCGACACGGGTGACAACCCGGACAAGATCGACGGGCCAGGCCCGCGGCCCATCGAGCAGGTCGCCAAGCAGTACGGCGGCGATGCTGGCAATGCCAAGCCCGAGGGCAGCTCTGGCAAGGGCAAGAGCGAGGAGGAGGAGGAGGGTGACGGTCCCCAGAAGAGCAGCCATGGAGAGGGCACCGGCGAGAAGTACGTCAAGAGCTCTGGGCTGAAGGCCGATGGAGGCGACTTTGACGCTACGAAGCCTGGCGCTGGTAGGGAGGCTGACCGTATGTTCCCCTTGGACTTTTCATTTCTATCCAATGCTTTGGCGCTAAAGCTAACCCCGATTACCCAGGTCTTCTCGAGTCGAAGGGCGTTCATCGTGAGGTAGGCAAGCCAGCCGCCACCGCGGACGACGACGCCACCGACCACGCTGCCGGCGGCCACGAGAAGAAAGGCCTCGGCCAGAAGATCAAGGAGAAGCTGCACAGGCACAAGGACTGAAGGGATCCTATGAGGGCCCAATGAGGTTAACTCTTGCGTTGATGACACCTGTATAAGTACACCAGATCGTGGTTTGTCTCCCACGAGTGGACGATTTTTATGACTTTTTACCTGCGTCGGACTTGGGGAACTGGACTGGACTGCTTAGCAAGGAATTGTTTACCTAGGACTGGAATGAAACTCAATCTCTAAATGCTGCCTGCCTTCGGACGATCATGACTCGTGCTCGAAGCCCTCCGTGTGGGGTGCAATACTCTGCTGTGGATATCGTAGGCAGTGTGCCAGAGTGGTTAATGGGTATGACTAGAAATCATATGGCTTCGGCCGCATAGGTTCAAATCCTGTCACTGTCGTAAACATATTCTTTTGCTGGGCCGATGGTCGATCTTGTTTCGTTTCCGTCGTTCACATTGGTCTAGATAATGCTGTGTCTCTTGGAACGCCTGCTCTATGACGCCCACCTCTTAAAGCATTGCAGCGACGCTCCCAGCCAGAAGAATATCAACGCCACAGATGCCACGCAAATTTGAGCCCACCATCGCTCACCAAAGTCCAAGCCCCGAACTAGGCTACTGATATCCTGCCTTAAGCGTCCAGATAGCCCGCCCACTACTCCCCCTCTTCTCCATCTTAGCCACCCTATCCAGCGCCGCCTTGAACTCGTTCGCCAGCTTCGGACCCGTGCAGTAGTGATTGAAGTGATCCACCAGCAGCTTACTCGGCACCTGCCCGCCATGCCGCTTGATGTACTCGGGAATCATCTTCTCAAAGTCCTTGGCCTTCAGATTCCTATTCTCTGCCGCGGTGCTCGGCGTCCCCGACCTCGAGGACCGGGGACTCCCACCACCACTACCGCCGCCGGGCGTGTCCAGCCCCTGCCGACCCGCGATACCGGCTAATATCGAGCTCGAGCTCGGCCCGCCCCTGCCCCTCCGGACGTTGGTCGGCCTGCCCGCCTCGCCCACCTCGCCCGTCCACGTGACGGTGCCGATCGGCACGCTGCGCGCCTGCTCGCCCGCCCGGCGGAGGTGCGCCGCCGCCGTGGCCGCGACGCGGTTTGCTTCGGCCTGGAGCATCTTCCGGTCCGCCTTGACGGGCCCTCCCTTCTTCTTGCCCGTCATGATCTCGTCGTGCTCGAGCGCCGAGTGGATGCTCGTGTTGGCGAAGATGCCCTCCATCAGTCGCGCTTCCTCGGTCGGTGGCGGCGCCGGGGTGGAGTCCGTGTAGGACTCCAGGCCGGCTACGCCTTCTATTGTGCGGAGGTCCGGGTCTCCCTCACCGTCTGCTGCGTCAGACTTGGGCCTGCGCTCGAGCTTCCGTAATGGTGCTGATGCTCGGATGGGACCGATGTCCGTCCCCGGGACGATCATCTCTTTCGGCCCGGAGGACTCGTCGTTGAACTTCACCTCGCTTCCCTTGAAGAGCTCGCTAGTCTCGGTCTTACCCTCCTCGTAGGAGCTGAGGGTGAAGAGGTCGTGTAGATCGGTCAGATGGAAGGAAGTCCTCTGCTTGGGGTCTTTCAAGACCTTGTTGGAGAGGAACTGCTTGAAGATCTGCCGGTGGTAGATCTTTTCTTCGATTGTGCCGGCCGTCATGAGACGGTAGATGGTTACCTCCCTCTTCTGGCCAAGGCGCCAGGCTCGCTCACGAGCTTGGACGTCGGTAGAAGGGTTCCAGTCAGGATCGAAGATGATAACACGGTTGGCACCAGTGAGGTTGGTTCCGAGCCCGCCGACCTTCGTTGTCAGAAGGAAGAGATCAATCTCTGGGCTGTTGTTGAACTGATCCACCAGAGTCTGTCTCTCCTTGATCGGTGTCTTGCCATCCATGCGGAGATAGCGGATGCCATCTTGCCGCCTGACGAACTCCTCAATGATGTCCAGCATCTGTACTCCCTGGCTGAACAGCAGCGTCTTGTGCCCGAGCCGCTTCCACATCTGGAGAAGAGCCTTGACAACCTGCATCTTGCCCGACTTGCTCGAACTTCCCCATTTGTAGCCCGGTTTCGTTTTCAGATGCGGATCGAGCAGGTCAGGGTGATTGCAGATCTTGCGGAGGATGTCGATGCCGTATAGAGACTGCCGTGTCCTCGCAAGGATCGCGCCCATTTCGTCTGACTTGAGAAAGTGCTCGTACGCTTCCCGCTGAGGCTGGGTCAGCTTACAGAAGAGCACCTGCTCGCTCTTCTTAGGCAAGTCCGCAGCCACATCCACCTTCAAGCGTTGCAGAAGGTAAGGGCTGATAGTGTCCTTCAGAGTCTCCGCACATTTCTGCGCGGTCATGATCTGGAGGTTAGTTGCGTTGGCATAGCCGCCAAACTTGATAGGAATCTCGAACTGGTTGCGGAAGCTGACTAGCGTGCCCAAACGCATCGGATAGACAAAATCGAAGAGCGACCATAGTTCAGTAAGGTTATTCTGCATGGGAGTCCCGGAAAGGATGATGCGGTTAGCTGTCTTCAGCTCCTTGCAGTTGATCGTGATTGTGGTGTTCGGATTCCGTATTTTGTGGCCCTCGTCAAGGACCGCGTAGCCCCAGTCCACCGGAATGAGCACATCTGCGTACGTTTGCAGGCCAGCGTAAGTGGTGACCAAGACGTGGCCTTGCTTGACCACCCGGTCAACGATCCTGCGCGCCGCCTTGCTCGACTGCCGTGGCCGGTCGATATCATCGAAATCGTCCTCCTCGTCAAACCGACGCTCGTTCTGGACATTGAGCATGCCACTGCCCGAGGAATGTAGAATAGAGACGCGTAGAGGAGGCCACCACCGATGGAACTCATTTACCCACTGGCGCAGCACCGTCGCCGGAGCAACTACTATGACCGGTCGATCGAGCATCTTGCTGTAGTGCAGAGCGGCAACAAAGGATATAAGTTGGACTGGTGACTGGTCAGTTTGCGCTAAAAGAACAGACACGCCGCACCAGTGGGTTCATACCAGTCTTGCCTAGACCCATCTCGTCACCAATAATGCCACCGACCTTTTGAGCATAGAGTTCTGCAAGCCATTGGACACCAGTCTTTTGGTAGTCAAAGAGCGAAGGATAAATATCTCCCGGCAGCTTGAGTCCGTTCTCGAAATGGTGATCGGGATGGTCGGGAGACGGCTTGAACCACTCTGGCTCGTCATCGTCCTCTTCCACAGGTTGACCAAGCCGCTCTTGATGCCGCTTCCGTGCCCTGCTCCTGCGGCTACACCAGTCCTCGAGTCGTTGCTGGTAGACTTCCTCGTTTCCGTCATCAATATTACTCAGATCGATTTTCCCGTCTATAGCCTTAACTTCCCTCTTTCTCTTGGTCTTCGGAGTCATGTCCGTCATGTCGAAGTCCTCCAAATCATCCTCGTCGTCTATGAACCCGGCCGCAGCCGGACTCGCAGCCTCGGAAGCAGCCGGAGTGTACTCGTCATCGGAGGCCACGTCCTTGATCACCCTCCGCTTCTTCCTTGGACGTAGTGAGAACTCGCTCTCGACAACCGAACTGGCCGCAGAGTCGGGCTCCTCAGCAAAGCCAGGCAGCCGCAGGTTCTGGTGAGAGCGCGGCTCGTAGCCTCCCTGCTCCTCCTCCAACTGCTCCGCGACCGCCTCCTCTTCCGCGTTCAGGATCGCATCCGCCAGATCGCCCTCGAGCCCCTCGGGCCGCGGACCGCCAACCCTTGCGAAAGGTGTGATCTTGCCCGTCCGGATGAGGTATTCCCGCTGCGTCTCGTTGGGTAGCTTCTTCCCTCCCGCACCAGCCGCCAGGTCGTCATCTGCGCCAATCTCATGTCGCTGGTTGATGCGCGCATTGAAGTCGGCGATGTCCTTGTCGCAGATCTCTATCTCGGAGTCGATACGAGCGATATCCTGCTGGATGCGCTGTCGCTGGCCCGGCACAAAGGTGGCTACGAGCCTCTGCTCGTGGAGACGCTTTTGCTGTGCGAGTCGAGACTTCGTCAGCTCGGCTTTCTCGATGCGCTTCTGGTCTTTCTTGTCTTCGGCCTCGATCAGGGCTTGGTTCGCTTGGAGGCTGATGTCGCGCTCGAGGTCGTCTTGGTCTCGAACATTCTCGGTTAGGTTCCTTAGCGCGGACTCTTCATCTGCGTTCATATGCTCTTCGTCGATTGCAGCCTCTGGTGGTGGTGATACCGTGACTGTAGGTGCATCGACGTGTACATCTGCGACTCGATCGTTGCTCCCGGCAGCAGCCGGCTCGGGCTCCGTATTGTTGCCTGGGGAGCTCATGGCGATTTCATGAAGCGAATGATACGAGCGAGAGACAGAATGAAGTAGAGGGACCGGACTGCCAAGGGATGTCGTTGGTTTGAAACCTATTTTATCAGAAAGGCTTTCCCTCCAGGCAGCGAGAAACCTTCGAGTTCTGGTAACGAAGGGACGATGTCTGGCGCAAAGCGATGACGCATTCCCTCCGTCGCGAGAATCCGCGCTGTCAGGTGACTTTAATGGACTGAAGTTACTTTGCCAGCTGCCAGATGCTGCTGCTATGAACTCAAAGTCTTGGCACGACCCCTACCTGGCAATGAGATCTCACTTCGTAAGGACCACCTCCTGCGGTATCTTAAATTCAAGTCCAACGGTCTGGAGAGGTTCGATGAGAATTGGTACCTCTGGCTCTGAGTATTCTGGGCTCCTTCTGTGACGGATTTTGGATGTTTTAACGTCTTTTTCTTTTGTCTTCCGAGAAAGTTACATGGTACCCTCATCTCACGCCCCTGACAACTCTACCTCGCCCAGGAGAAGGACAATGACTCTTGTCGGTGGCCAGTAATATCGCGATATATCTCGTTCCTGTCTCTCCTGTGATTATTGATCTTGGACACATATCAAGACCTTCTCGGATCCGAACCTGGAATGGCATTCCGTTGGCTGCCTCGTCCATCTGGCCTCTCAATCACCAATCGTCTCATCGTCCGAATGATTGCCAGCGTGACCGAATCCGCTAGTCCGGCAATGCCACAATGGCTGGAGACTATCGTCCAAGATGTCTCGTCAGCGCCGAGGCTGTACTCATGGTCCATGAAGAACCTTCCGGCTCAACCTGGGCGAGAGCTCCGTGAAAAGAAAGCGCCTCGAGACTCGGACGACGAGAAACGACGAATTCATATCCTTGGCATTGGCAATCTCGGTAGACTTTACGCACACTCTTTAGCACAGCTTCCTGACCATCCACCTATAACACTTGTGGTGCACAAGAAATCCCTCCTCGAGCACTGGGCGACCGAGCCTGGCGTTGAGATAACCCGGTCCGGGGTCACGGAGCGGCTTGATGACCTTGACATCGAATGGTGGACGGAGGAGAAGCCCGTTAAAGGGCCGGTAGCTGAAGTATGTGAAGGCAGGGCTATTTCGAACCTGATCGTGGCGACCAAGGCTCCAGATGCCCTCCCGCAGGTCGACCGGCTGCGTCGGTATCTTAGCGAGGAGTCGACCGTCGCCTTCGTGCAGAACGGGATGAACAAGCTATGGCCGCCATACAGCTTCGAGTACAACAGCACGCGGTATCCGTCGGGCAAGCACCCCAACTGGATCGTATGTGTCACTACACACGGTGTCACGTCTCTGGGCACCTTTAAGAGTCTCCATGCATCTCCGGCCGATGTTGCTATGGGCCCAGTTTGCTTGAACCCTAACACTGCCGCTGGTGCAGAGTATCTGATGGGCCAGATCATGTCAGCCCCTCACCTTGAGGCTCGCAGAGTGTCCAGGTCGGATCTATGGGTACTGCAGCTCGAGAAACTCATCGTCAACTGTGTCATCAACCCCCTTACAGCTATACTGCGGTGTAAGAACGGCGTTCTCTTCTCCAAGCCAGAAAGTCCTACCATCCATGTGATGGATGTACTCGTCATGGAAGCAAGCGGTGTGCTGCAAGCTCTTGTTAGAGACGAGAGCAGCCGCGGGATGCTTGTCCGCGACGAGGCCACAGACAACCAAATGACTTTCAAGGCGAGGCAAGCAGCGCTACTTGACCGCTTTTCGCCCCCACGGCTGAAAGCGATGGTACATGCGGTCGGGGAGAAAGTGAAAGACAACAGAAGCTCGATGCTGCAAGACGTCAGCGCCGGAAAGCAGACCGAGGTTAGGGAGTTCAACGGCTGGCTGGCTGATACCGCCGCCTACTTGGGCGGGGGGCTTGACATGACCAGTCACAGGACAGTGATCCGTCTTGTGGAAGAGGGCGTCATTTTGGATGAAGACCACCTCGGCGCATATTTCCCGCTGCCCTAACAGCAACATCAGGCACAGCTAATATAGTGATCCGTGAGTAAGCTATAGACGCAGGAGTGGTCGGTGGGCAGGAGAGCACTGACTCCTGCAAGGAACGGCGGCCCACCTTGCTACCATCGAGGGCCGCAGGGGAGCTTAAGGTTATAATTTGCTGCGACGTTGGGATGTCAGTGTCAAGTGCTTGCCGGTGCCGTTGTGAAGACAGGACACTGCCCTCTCTCTCAATAAACACAAGAAGAAGGTCAATGAGAAGGTTAGGCTTCTGCCCAGCTTACGGCCCATTCGCGACAGGCGAATGTCCTTCCTGCTTGAGGGGTTGGCTCGCCCGTCGGTGAATACAGCTATTCTGCATCAGACGGCGCACTTCTTGCAGACTGCTCCCCGGTACGGCACCGTTTCACCCCGTGGCCGTAGCCCGGAACGACTGGTTGGGAGACTTTGTTTGCGTCCGAGCACTCACGTTTCCTTCTTCTGCTTGTGCGGGAGAACATCCTGCCTTCTCGGTTGAGGAGACGGTGATCGCTATATCGGCCCTGGATATGCAGTTAGAATGGGCGCTATATATCCCCCTTGACGCCATTGTCCTGTTTAATCGGCCAGATATTGCAGGGCTTGGTATACTCTTCCTTTCCCGGCCTCCCAAAGGCGCCGCGCTTTAGCTCGGGGCACATCTCTCGGCGAGTACGCGCCCTGGGGCAGAAGGCAGCCTTCCTCGGTGGCTCGCTTCTGGATGACATTTACCACTCAGGAAGGGTCGTCAACAGAATGGTACTGGATGTGTGCGTGTTCATTCTGACATTACAGCTCGACACAAAAACAGGAATACTGCACTTATTCCCGTGGCGATCTCCGTATGTGAACTGCTGCTTTCATTCCCACACAATCGAAGTCAATACCAGTGGCATGTACCCCGAGGTACCCAAGCCCACCTGTACCTGCAGCATTCCAAACTAGTGATATATTGCGGGTGGGCAGGCCTCTTGACGGCCCTTTGTGCGAAGCAGCTGGCGAGTATTCGGCCGAAGCATTATTCTCTAAAGGCGGGCAATATACTCGGGACATTCACTTCTCGAATCCCTGCTTAAGCAGTGGTACTATCAGCGGATGGAAAGAAGCTTGCCACAGAGGCCATATTGGGGCCCAAAATCCCCGATTGGGTCCAGAATTTCCCCTTTCCGAACCAGAAGCCCCAAGTTCAGAAGACTCTTTCGATCTCTTAGCCAAGACTTCCGCTTATCTCGCAGTCATGAAGCAATTAACAGCCACTCGCAGTGATGGGTGATGATGTCTCGCTACTCGCACCGACATGCCATGTCCTGTGTGAGACCCCAAAACCTAGACAATTGCATCGCAAACAGCAAACTTACATATCTCCGCCGCTGAGGGGGCCCCTCGCTTACACCAGATCTACCAAACCCGGTCCAAGGTGTCCATACGCGGTGGGGAATCACGCCAGCAGAACGCTCGATATCATGATGTCGGCATAGAGGGAGCTCCTTGGCGCTGTGGGCATGCTACAGCTCTGTGAGGAAGATGAAAAGGCAACAGCAGCAGGGGTAGCTCGACGTCGCAAAATGGCAGCCCAGCCACCCCGCTTCACGGCAGTTAAGTTACCTTGCAGCTCTGCCGTCTTGCGAAGTGTGAGGGGAAAAGCTGTTTGTTTCATATTTGTGTTCGTGCTGCAGGAACACGTCACCCATATCGAATATTGTGACTCTATTGTAGGTATGTCTTTTTGTTTTTGTCGTCAGCTGGGCCATGATATCATTGTCTGTGAGGTGAGCTTTCACCGCAGCCGAGCAATCCGCGATCCCGAAGTGGTTTAGGGACGTTTTTGCGGGACTGGCCGGGAGCTTCCTGGCCCTAGAATCTCGTGGCTGGCGGCGCCGAAGAACCGTTTGTGGCTTTTGTAGCCTTGATGTTCGAGGACAAATGTCGCGTATTTCCGAATTTTGACGTGAGCACGACAAAGCTACGGACATCTGCTTCGACATGTGTAACAACTTAGTGCATGCAGAAGATAGCGATCTCGACGATACGTAAGGTGCCGGATAGCAACACCCAACCCTTGCGTTTGCGTTCGGCAAAGTGATCGATCTAGACTAGAAGCTATGGCCAACTCAGCCCCTGCTCTTGCACATCGCCGTTTGAATCTTGCTTTCTTGTGGTCCTAAAAACCTCCGCTGCATGTACGCTTGTCCGTGCTCCCTGCAGGAGCGTTAAAGTCGACCTCCAGCAAAGATGAGCTCTGCAACAAGAAGAAGAAGCAGCAGCGGTGACTTTCCTTAGCGACCTTCCTTTCTCGGCCGAGTGGCTGAAAATGTGCTCTGTGTTGTGGTGTCGAGACTTGGGAAACGGCTGGTCTGGACTCATCGAAGTGAGGAGGTGGCTGGTCCAGCAGCTTTCGGCAGTCAACGTCTCAGCAACGGTTGTCTGTACCACTTTTTGCGGCTTCGTGGTAACAATTGCTCAGAATAGGCAAACTGGAATCAGTATAGCAGAGACAACACAAGTGCACACATATTGCGTTTCTGCCAGGCACAGACACGAGATTCAGGTACATCCTGAAGGTAAAATTAAGGGTATAGTCCCGTGTGTGCACATGAAGTGCCGAGAGGAGAGGGTGTGCTGATATGCCTGGAAGAGTACGCCCATCGTGCATCCCGTAATTCCAAGCCGTCTCTGACGATGCTTGAGAGATTACCGACTCCAAGGCAAAACTGACCAGCGTCGTGTCGCATTCCTTGTTTGGTTTCCTCTCGAATACCTTGTCATGCACGTGTGGGCCCCTTTCCATCGCGCACTCGATAAGTGTAGTGACAGAGACATGAAGTGAAGTGTATTAGATAGCTTGGGATGGGTGCTCTTGTCCTCAAGTCGAGGCAACCATCACCTAGGATGTAGACATTGGTTTCCCCCCGCCCCGGATCCAACTGATGCATTGTAGAGACATAGAAACAAGGAGAGGACAAGACGTGAAGGTTATCGAGTAGCAATGGCCAAGCTGGGGTATCTCTAGTATTAAACTCAACAAAGCCAGTGAACCGCTCCAACCCCGAGTTGCAAGAGTAAGGAAAATTATAGAGTGTCGACAGCTTCATCGCTGCTTGTGATCAAATGCTCCAGAGCACAGATGCCTTTAGGACCGAATCAGCCAGTTGGTTTGCGCCTCCCTTGCCTTCTAAATGGTATCTGCTCCCACCCTTTCGTCTCGGTCGTGTAGATAGGAGAACAAGTAGTAAAGTGTATAGTGTGAAGTGTGAAGTAATAAGTAATAGTAACCGTGGGAGGAGAAGAGGGGCCTTGAACAGGAGCGAAGAGAAAGAAGAGACGCTCTTGTGTGCCCAAGTAACAGTTGGTGTCGACATCGGAAGAGGTCGAGCTGTTGTAGCAAGTTCGAGAGCGTGGAGTCTGTTGCAAAGATCCCATTCGATCCTAATCGTGGTCGCCTTCCGTGTCGCTCTCGGATGTTGCCCTTCCCGTAAGCTCACTACTGAAGCTGCGAGGTGTAGACGGTGGTGTCCCCAGGCGCAGGTGCCGAAGCTCCTGGAGGGGACATTGATTGCTATAAGTTCTCGCCCGACAACTGCGCTGCTCGCTCCCGGCAAGCTGCGGGCGTAAACCCGGTACCGACTTTGTTCGCGACGATCCGCCACTTCTCGTTCTCATAGTCCTGGAGTGCTGTGCGAAGCTTCTGGTCC
>Ga0209127_100594_pt1 | contig 12467 bp, 8 predicted proteins | sample LakSupMetagenome_FD_187469 | JGI IMG/M metagenome (GOLD analysis project Ga0209127, IMG submission 187469) | Freshwater microbial communities from Lake Superior, Canada - Sta WM archaea (SPAdes) (version 2) | ecosystem: Environmental > Aquatic > Freshwater > Lake | place: Lake Superior, Canada...
ACGTGCTAAGTGTAAAGTACAATAAAACGACCTCTGGCACCAGGTCTCAGGAGATCATCCGGTCGGATGGTAGATACCCAATGCAGGAAAGCTCGCATAACACTGATGCTCAAGGCCGCCGACCACAACAACATGCTATGTCTAGTGTGCCCCTCATTGTTTCTTGGTCAGGAGTGGTTCGACGGTGCAGTCATGCGGGACTTCCTAGAAGATGACGTCCTCGTCTTCCTCCGCCGCTAACAGATCGGTTGGACCCTGGGTTTCCTCTGGTGCTTGATTCTCTTGGTCGCGGGCTAGGTCCTCCCTCCGCTGCTTCATCTCTGCATCTGACGCAGCGTTGTCCTTCTGCTTCTTGTTTGCGACCTGGACGTATGTTAGACGGATTTAGATTCTGTGGTTCAAGGATGACGTGCCTTCTTCAGCCTATAGAACTCTTCTCTGTCCAGCTCGTCAAGCTCCGAGTTGATGTCTGTTGCAGCGTTAGTGACAACCCAATACAGGGAACAGCCCGATCACTTACACTTTATTGTGTTCTCGGTCCGTGGAATGATGACATGCTCACTGCCCAAGAGTTAGCACATCGTCGACGTGTGATCAGGGAGCACTTACATCGCATTGACTCTGCGGTTTACAACCTTGATAACCTCATCCAGAATCACAAACGCCGTCTGCAGACTTGCCAGCTCCACCAGCGCCTCGACGGCCCTCGCGTACGTCTCCCGGCACTTCTGCACCTGCTGGCCACCCTTGCCGAGGCCCGTCATGGCAAAGTCATTGTTGCCCTCGGTGATATAGCTCTCGAACGCCGGCAGCAGCACGCCAGAGACGTTCTCCTGCTTGGCGCGGATGCGGAACCGTGCCGACCTCGCCGATTCCTGCACCTGGTAGTTGATGTCGCCGCCGATGGCGTAGGTTACTTCAGCTAAGGAGAAGGCCGCGATGGACATGACGCGGCCCATCTTTCGCTTGGCTTCGTCGATTCGTTTTGTGATGTCGCGGAAGCGCCTGTGCGGAGAAAAGTGGTTGGTCAGATGGGACAACCTGACAAGCACGGGGGAGAACAGACGTACTTGGTCAGGGCTTCACTCTTTCGCTTCAGCAAGCTGTGTCCGGTCTCTGCACCCTTCAGCTTAGCCTTCATGATGGCTAGCGACTGCCGTGTGGCAAACACTGCCTCGCGATCCTGGGAGGAAGAGCATTGTTAGCTTCATGTGATGGCATCTTCGTTAAAACGGAGATCTTACCCCGGCGCCAGACATCTTGGATGAGGATTGGGAAAGTAGGATAAAGGAGTAGTGACAAGAATCGTCCGACGAATCTAGGAGCAGTAAACACAGGCAAGACGTAAATGGTGTCTGGGAGCCGGCCGAGGGGTATCGTGAGGGTGCTACGCGTAAACTATGCTGCAAACTCCAAGCTTGCCCAGCTCAGGCGGCTGATGCGGTGCAAATGATAACGGTCATTGGGTGGATGCACTCGGCTACGGCTTCCCGCCAGAGCTTACTTGCAAAAGAGACTTGCGGGTACAAAGGCTTATTACATCATGGCGCTTAGACGCCACCGTAGTTTGAGGGGGTGGAGTACCTCGAAGTATTGACTCCACTTGCGGTCTTCGCATGGACAAGCAGAAAAATAAGTCGTTTGAACAACAACGACTACGGTATCAGCTCTCGACGTCGGAACGCGAGTGACCCGTCGACTCCAGCCAAACAGCCATGGTGTGACCAGCGGTTCCTCTTCTGAACACCTTCCATTTTCCTTTCCTCCTGGGACTTCTCCTCTTCTTCCGCCTCGCGGCACGCGACAGCTCCGATGGCTCCAACCAACGGGTCTGGCCGCCAGCCAGACCTGCACCTGGTCGTGCGTTAAACTCCTCCCCGTCGATACCGAGAGACGACCTTACTGACCGATCGATAGACCGAGGATGACTTCCTCTATGAGCAGGACATAGTGCGCGATCCGGGAAGCACAAAGCCCTGGCTGGCCTACATCGGCGCGAAACTACAACATGGGACCGTCCGAGAACAAGCGTTTGTCATGGAGCGGGCGTGTCTCCTGCTACCACGATCATACAAGCTCTGGAAGATGGTGCGTACAACACCATCGCGCTATAGCCGACACCTCACAACGTGGCAATGTCTCGCTAACCAGTGACAGTACCTCCGCTTTCGCACGAAACACGTCGCAAAGCTCAACGCCGCCATCTTCGCAGCCGAGTACCGCAAGGTCAACGGCCTCTTCGAGCGAGCCCTCATCCTCCTCAACAAAATGCCGCGGATATGGGAGATGTACCTGAAGTTCCTGATGCAGCAGCCGCTCGTCACGGCCACGCGGCGAACCTTCGACCGCGCCCTCCGCGCGCTGCCCATCACGCAGCACAACAGGATATGGGCGCTGTACATCCCGTTCGCCAACTCCGCCGGCGGCGATACGGCCGTAAAGGTGTGGCGGCGCTATATGCAGGTGCATCCCGAGGATGCCGAGGACTTCATTGAGCTGCTGGTGCAGGTCGGGTATTATACCGAGGCGGTGCGCAAGTATATCGACATCTTGAACAATCCGAGGTTTAGGAGCAAGAACGGGAAGGGACACTACGAGTTGTGGAGCGAGATGGTTGATTTGATGGTCGAGCATGCGACCGAGGTGCAGACGGGCCACGAGACGGGAATTGACGTTGAGCGCATCATCCGGAGCGGCATCGAGCGGTTTGCGGATCAGAGGGGAAAACTCTGGTGCGGCCTGGCGACGTACTGGATTCGGAAGGGAAGCTTTGAGAGAGCGAGGGACGTGTACGAGGAGGGCATCACCACGGTCATGACGGTGCGCGACTTTACGTTGGTCTTCGACTCGTATGCGGAATTCGAGGAGTCTATCATCGGGGCTCTCATGGAGCTGGCGTCGACGCGTGCCGAGAAGGGCGTGGTGGATGAGGCGGCGGACTTTGACCTGGATATCCGGATGATGCGTTTCGAGCAGCTCATGGACCGGCGACCGTTCCTCCTCAACGACGTACTACTACGGCAGAACCCGAACAACGTCAACGAGTGGGAGAAGCGGGTGGCCTTATGGGGAGACAACAAGCAGGAGGTGGTCAAGACCTACACCGACGCCATTGCTGCGGTACAACCGAAGAAGGCCGTCGGCGCATTCCACCAGTTATGGGCGAACTACGCTAAGTTTTACGAAGCGGGGGGCGACATCCGGACTGCAAGGATCATCATGGAGAAGGCCGTCAAGGTGCCCTTCAAATCCGTCAACGAGCTTGCAGACATGTGGATAGAATGGGCCGAGATGGAACTGCGCAACGACAACTTTGAAGATGCCGTCAAGATAATGGCGAAGGCCGTGCAAGCGCCCAAGCGCTCAACGGTCGATTACTTCGACGAGACATTATCCCCGCAACAACGCGTCCACAAGAGCTGGAAGCTATGGAGCTTCTACGTCGACCTGGTAGAGAGCGTCGGCTCCCTCGAAGAAACCAAGAAGGTCTACGAGCGCATCTTCGAGCTGCGCATTGCCACCCCGCAAACGGTAGTCAACTACGCCAACCTCCTCGAAGAACACAAGTACTACGAAGAAAGTTTCAAGATCTACGAGTGCGGCCTCGACCTCTTCAGCTACCCCGTCGCCTTCGAACTCTGGAACCTCTACCTCACCAAAGCCGTCGACCGGAAACTCGGCATCGAGCGGCTGCGCGACCTCTTCGAGCAAGCCGTGGAGGACTGCCCGCCGAAATTCGCAAAGATCCTGTACCTCATGTACGGCAACCTGGAAGAGGAGCGGGGCCTCGCACGGCACGCGATGCGCATCTACGAGCGCGCCACCCGGGCCGTCTCGGACGAGGACCGGGCCGAGATGTTCAACTTCTACATCACCAAGTCGGCGAGCAACTTCGGCCTGCCGTCGACGCGCAACATCTACGAGCGCGCCATCGAGACGCTGCCCGACGCCGAGGCGCGCGACATGTGCCTCAAGTTCGCCGACATGGAGAAGCGGCTGGGCGAGATCGACCGGGCGCGGGCCATCTACGGGCACGCGAGCCAGTTCTGCGACCCGCGCACGAACCCGGGCTTCTGGCAGAAGTGGGAGCAGTTCGAGGTGCAGCACGGCAACGAGGACACGTACAAGGAGATGCTGCGGGTCAAGAGGAGCGTGCAGGCGCAGTACAACACCGACGTCAACTTCATCGCGAGCCAGGCGCTGGCGAGGGCGCAGGCTAGGCGGGAGACTCAAGGGGGAGAGGGAGGGGAGGAGGCGGACGAGGAGGTCACGGACGCGATGGCCGCTCTTGAGCGGCAGGCTAGGGCGCCCGTCGGGTTTGTCGCTGCCACAGACGGCGGGGTCGTGGGCGGGAAGCCGGGAGTGCCGAGTGGTCCTGCTCCTGTGGCGAATGCGGATGAGATTGAGATTGATGATATGGATGACGACTGAGATTGCTCGTGAGGAGGAAGAGCGGTGGGGAGGGGGGATGCTTCGTTGTACATATTGCTATCAAGGCGGTTCAAGCGTTGGTGGCTAGGGATCTGTCACTTTATTCTCATTTGTCATGTTACAGGGAACTGGAAGTTATTGGGGAAAGGAACAGTCTGGGGAGAAGGGTATCTCTTGCATTTGAATAGGTTGCTTCGGCTTCGGACAAGGGAAACTTTTGAGCTCACCCCAGCACTGGATCACAAGCAAACGAACACACCTGAACCTGGACTGTCTACCTAGGGAAAAGTCTCTCTTCCTATTCTGAGAGCAAGGCTATCAATCTTAGGTACAAGCTACAAGTATAACGCGCGTTGACAAGGGGAAAACAGCCTCAAGAAACAATCATGTGGGAAACGCCGTGAACAGGAAACACACGCCCCGGTCAGTTCTGTTAAACCTCATCCCCTCCCTCTCTCCAACTCCGTTCGTCCTAGAGAAGGGAGGGCATCATTTCTTCACCCATCCCTTCTCGGCCAGCTTCTCGTGGAACTTGTGCGCGTAGTTGTTGTCGACGTGGCCGTCGCGCGAGGCGGGGACGGCGTAGACGGAGCCCTTGCGCTTTTGGAAGCGAGAGGGAGGGACTTTGGACGCGTCTTTTTTTAGGATTCCAGTTAGCATCGGACGTTTCTGACAGAAGAGGAGGCGGGAATGGGTATGAAGGCGAAGACAGCGCTTAATTCAGCCCTAAGGGTGGATTTGCAGGGAGAGGTTGCGGGGGTGGGTCTGCTAAGCTGGACGCCGGTAGATGGGCTGCTCGGAGAAAAGTTGGAGGCTGAGTTGCTGAAAGATGGGGACTGATGCTGAAGATATGTGAGTGAAGGGTCTAACGTACCCCATTCGGCGCTCATTCTCCGGTTACCCGGTGACGAGGACAGAGGCGGGCTGGACTCGCTCTGGAAGGGCTCCGTGTTGAAGACGGGCGCCTCCTCGGCGGCGGCCGTGGTGTGCTGCTCCGTTGTCGTCTCGGTGCCTAGTGGAGCTACGTCAGCATGCATGTAGCACCGACATATTGCGGTAGGCGATTTGTTACAGTGCTCACCTGACATTGTACCTGGAATTGCTAAGGTAAGGTAGATAGATAGATATCGATGGTCCCGAAACGGCCTGTGTATAGTAGAGATTTGAGAGATATGATGAATTACAATCACAACGGTTGCAAGAGAGAGCGAGGAGGAACCAGAACTTAAAAGCGAGACAGGCAGGCAGTGCTGGTGGAGGGTCTTCTTATCTCATTGCACTCACCATCAGAACCGCCCAACTGGACGCCGAGTCAAACCGGGCATGTCACACAGCCACCAATGGCATGAGCGAAGGCGATCCCCGCGTTGGCTCATACCTGGTCCTTCCCAGAGGTGTGGGCGAACAAAGACCAGACTTTTAACACACACATTACCTAGGTTTAAGGAACGCCCCCTCCGACGTCACTTGGCGGTCTCGTGCATCCCGCGGCTGCCCCTCCTTCTTGCGAGAGGCTCAGACGTCCACGCAGTTGCAGCACGAAAGGTGATGGCGTATGCAGTAGAGTAAGGTAGCGAGACCGGCTGTAGCGACGTGACGTCATCTCATGATTGGCCATGCGTCTTATCTCGCTACCGAGATGCAGATGTCTGGGACTAAAGTGTGATGCCGACGTAATAACAATCATAGGAGTACGATGTAAGGTAGATCCTCTCTGGAGAGCCATTATTTGACAAAAGCCCAGACGTCTAGACGTAGATGGAGGGACCTTGATGGACACAGGGTCGAGCTGCTTCTGGGCCCAGAGTTATGGACCTGCTATGGAGACGTGCTGGTGGGTCAGTCATTGAGATGCAAGTGAGATCAATCAGGTGCTTACTGTGGTAAGGTAGATACCCAGACATATCGTGCGGGGAGAGTTGCTCTCCCGTGAGCTTGGCCAGATTATAGAGTCTAGACTCGGGGTTTATATCTGTGATACTGCTTCTGTTGCACCACCTCTCGCTCGCAGTGATCCCAGGGATCTTTCACACGTTCCAGTTCACCTTGTGTGATACAGCTCCAATATGACCAATTTTGATTCTCCGAGCTCGGTATACCGGATTCGGCAAAGATAACATCTTTCACCGCAAGATATTCACAACACGATGCCCCGTCCGGAATGTCTGGGCATCGGGGCTGTGAAAAATGCAATCACTTGGCCGAAGACTCGACGTTGGCCTATCAGACTGTGGGGGGACTTCTTCCGGTTGCTCTATGACCTTCGAGACAGTATGAGATGCAATGTTGTATACGTACTTTCCTTCGAGCCGATATTTGCGGGCTAAGCACTTGCTGGAACACACATTCTCCATTGCAGTGAGGCAGTGAATGCGCGATTTCCTGCTCGAAGCTAGACGACCCCATCAAGGGAGACCGCGCCTTGAGAGACAAGTAAATTGCTTGTCAAGGAAAAGGAGAACCAGTGATAATCAGAGATAAGCATTAAAAGAGTGTAATTGTGCTCGTACAGAAGCCAGACCCAGTCGGAGGCCTCTCCAGACGCACGAGGAAGTGTATGTACAGTGAGCAGCCAAAGAACCCCAGGAATATCGGGTCCCAGCAACATCAACATCAACCGCACTACAGCACTACAGCACCAGTCTGACAAAGCAAGAGTCACAGACTCAGTACTCCTCCTCTTCCTCCTCTTCCTCCTCGTCCTCAACCTGTCGTCGGCTGAACTTCTTGAGATTCAACTCCGCGCGCTTGACGGAGAGCGCAAGGGCCCGGCGAGCAGCGGCAGGAGTAGTCGTGTTGGCCATCTGCACGGGCACGACACCGCCAAAGGGACCAGCACGAGCCGCGTTCTGGCAGCGGACGAGACAGACGTTGTCCTGGCCAGCGACTGTACCAGTGCAGTTCTGGTCGGCGGGAATGGCCGCGTTCAGGGGGAAGTCAGTGGCCGCACCTTGCTGTGTCGGGTTGTCAGCATGTCTGTCTATCTCCCCCGCTTATGGTCGGGATAAAAGGGATAAACATACGCGATTTCTTGAGTTCTCTCCCGGAGCCTGCTGCGTGACGGTGATGTCCTCCCACGTCGTCCCGGTGCCGTCGGCGTTGATCATGCATGTGTAGGGACCGCCACCGTCGGCGTTGACCTGGTGCAGGGTCATCTGGATCTCGCCGCCCTGGGAGACCTGCGGGAGCTGCTCGCCGGTCTCGGCCATGATGGCCTTGGTGCCGGCCTCGAGGTCGTTGGTGCCGGCGCCCACAGTCTCGCCGAAGGTGTCGGCGGCCTCGCCCTTGAAGCGGGTGCTGTCCTGCTGGAAGGGGTTGCGGCGCGTGCCGTCGCGCGGGGTGGAGGTGTCGACGCCGAGGGCCATGCCGGAGCCGCCCGCGTCGCCGACGGCCTTGATTATGGCGCCGTGGGAGGCAACCAGCTTGGCGGCGGCGAGGAGGGCGAGGGTCAGGAAGGACTTGGTGGAAGACATTTTGGAGTATTGGACCTGTCCGGCAGGAGATGTTCTAGAAGTCTAGAGATGTGGATAAAAGAGAGGAAAGAGAGGAGACTGTTGCTGTGTCGAGTAATGCTGATGCTGATGCTGATGGTGGAAGATGCTGTCATGGTGACGGGTAAGCTGTTTATATAGACCTCTCATGGAAGATGCTGCCGCGATTTCATATCATGAGAACGAGCTGCTCTAGTTTCGACTACCGTGGTATCCCAACTGAGCACGTCTCGTGCTGAACTCTCTAACTGCCAAGCTCGACAGGTCTGACAATCTCACAGGCGCCGGCGACGCTACACCTCGAGAGGCATCGTCGATGCGGCTCATAGCCCAGCATCGAGCTGGTAGTGACCGTCTGCGGTGTCGACGCAGCACGGATAACGCTCTCCCGGAGCGACTGCAGACGAGCCAATCGCAACCTTCCAAACAGAGGCAATTGGTCGAAGTTGGGGGCGGCGGCAGTTTGATCCATGTCCGCGGCCCATGGTTTCCCAAGCAGAAACGGCTGCGCCTCAAGATGTGCGGTAAGGAACAAGGATTCCTAGGGAGCGATCACAAGCACCCGGACATCCTGAGCACATCATGCAGATCGAAGAAGCAGTGGCTTGCTGGCTGCTGCTCAAGCTTTCCTGATCGGAACTATAGGCCCCCTCACCTGGAGTGATCTCCTGCGATCTTCGGCAGGGTATCACATCCTTATCCCGGTCTTGGTGCTGAAGCTCCGGGAGGCGGGGCGGCTCAACAAGGGTAGGTGAGCTTGGGAGCTTAATGCTAGTGTATGGAACGTGCTCCAAGAGTTTGTCTGAGATCACCACTCGGTGCCCAATAGGGGAAGAAGATAGACTCGGCACTGGCAATGATGGAAGATCCGTGCGGTTCCAAATTGCGAAACAAGGAACATTCGGATGGATCCTGGCAAACGATCCAGTCTCTGATCACCTCGGGGTCGAAGCGTTCTTCGCTTGCTCAACCACCCACTGCAACGACACTTGTCTCTGCGCAACTGGCACAACGACGCTTTCCTTTCCTCGGCTCAGTGAATTATGGAGATGCTTGTCTGTGACAGCACTGCCACAAAGTAACGATGTTGGAGCAGTCCATCTCCACTGCCCCGGGAGCTTGACTAGATAGCCATAGACACTTGTCGACAGCAGTCAAACCCACTCGGAGAGCTCACTAGCTACTCCTGTCAGGTCGTAGACCGGCATCAAGCAGGAGAGGTATTGATGGCCATACAGGACAGAACGTGGATATGGCTGGAGGGCAGAAGCGTACACAACGCAGCGGAGGACACTACCTTCGTCGAGAAGCGATGTCGTTGAAGGATTTGCGAGACTCGCCAAGACCGCCAAGCCGCATATGAGGGTGATTTTATAAGCTTCAACTCCTAAGCTTTCGGCAATCTGATAATCTTCCTATGAAGACAACCAGGGCCTCCGAGTCGCATCATGAGTGTTTTGTCGATGAAACCGGGGGCTTTGACGATGTGAAGTTCGACGGACCAATCGCAACTTGGTCGCATTTGAGTGGTACACAGCACAGTAGCCGTACAGTGTACAAATTGATGCCACACACTGTACGCTTTTGGACTTTCATCTCAACTTTGTTCTTGTTTGAGCTGTTTCACGAGTTTTTGAATCACGGATACTTTCGAAAGGAAAAGACACACGGGTACACGAGAAATAAACTTGCTGATAGGATCAACGTTGCTTGTCGCTGCCCGCTCATGTTTTTGGCATTCCTTGCGACCAATCAAAGCAAACTGAGTTTGGACTCACAGCCTCAACACCTCTACCCCGGCATGACGCACCGGCCGTGATTCAGCCTTACCTTTCTGGACAAAGCGAATGCTCAGAAGTATTTGCCGACTCTCCAAACCCCTTGGTGCTACCACCTCCCTCATGAAACGCAAGTTCGGGGCCATCTCAATGGACGCAGACGACGCCCTGCTCATGGCCCAGGCCGCCGGGGCCACGGCTCGCACCATCGAGCTGACCCCGAGAGAGACGCAGCTGAAGAACCTCTTGGTAGACGTAGCCCGTCGCATAGACGCGGTCCCGCTCCAGCCCGATGAGAAGAAGCGGGACGAGCCCCTCGTCCTCCGCTGGGCGGGCGGCTGGGTGCGCGACAAGCTGCTCGGCATCGAGAGCCACGACATCGACACAGCCATCAACAACATGACGGGCGAGACCTTCGCCCTGCGCATGGCGGACATGTCTCGCCTGCCCGAGGTCCGGGAGTCTCACCGCCTCAGCCCGGACGACGTGGGCCGACTGTACACGGTGGCCAAGAACCCGGAGAAGTCTAAGCATCTCGAGACGGCGAGCGTGAAGCTGTGCGGTTTGGATGTGGATTTCGTTAACCTGAGGAAGGAGACGTACACCGATGATAGCAGGAACCCGCAGGTGGAGTTTGGGACGGCGGAGGAAGATGCGTTGAGGAGAGATGCTACGGTCAACGCTCTGTTTTACAACCTTATGACGGAGAAAATCGAGGACTTCACGGGAGGGCTCAGGGATATGCACGCTAAACTGATCAGGACGCCTATGGAGCCGTTGCAGACGTTCATGGACGATCCGCTGAGGGTGCTACGGTTGATACGGTTTGCCAGCCGGTTGGAGTTTTCTATCGATCCGGACGTGGAGGCAATGATGGGTGATGCACGGGTGCTGGATGCGCTGAAGCTGAAGATTAGCCGGGAACGGGTTGGTATCGAGTTGGAGAAGATGCTGAAAGGTAAAGTCGGCTGCTGATATCTATAGGAGACATCAATACTGACAGACCGTAGGCAACCATCCCTGCGAGTCTCTCCGGCTGATCAACAGACTTGGCCTCTTCCACACCGTCTTCACCGACCCAGCGAGGACAGACATGCCGCAGCCTGACATCTCCAACTGGGCAGCAGCATACGAGGCGCTCGACGTACTAGCAGCGAGGAAGACTCCAGGCTCCATCTACCACGTCCTTGTACGGTCCGACGAAGCGGCCTACTTCGCCTGGCAACTGGCGGCTGTGGCGCCCTACGAGCAAATACCGGACGAGCAGAGCAAGAAACCGGGCAAACCGCCGATACCGTGGGCTACTCAAGCCAACCGAGGAGGGCTGATGTCGCCGACGAGGCTGACAGACGTGATCACTGCTGCCCACCGGCACCGGCAAGCTATCCTTGAGCTCAAGAACGGGGTACGCGACAAGGCATTATACGTGAGGGAGAGGGAGCGTTTCGGCATGGCTATCAGGGAGTGGGACTCCAAGGGCGGCCATTGGAAGCTACAGGTGCTGTATGCACTGCTGGTCGAGGTAATGGAGAGGGCCGGCACCACTAGTGAGACACAGAAGGCCGAGACTACTCGCGAGGAGGTCTTCCTGGAGTGGCAAGGCTTCCTTGACCATCTTGAGGAACTCGACATCATGGATGCGCCGGCTGTCAAGAGGTTGATCGACGGGACACAGCTGGCTAAGGCACTGGGAGTCAAGCCAGGGAAGTGGATGGCTGCTGCTCTGGATGTGGTCATCAGGTGGCAGCTGCAGCATCCCGGCGAGACGGATCCGGCTGGGGCGATAGAGGAGGTTAAGGCGAGAAAGGAGGAGCTTGGTATCCCTTAGGCAGGAGATAACAGCGCCTGGCGTGCTCCCGTCGTCGGAGCCGTCGAAGGTCTTTATGGGGCTGAAGATGCAGTAGAGCATTGGATGGCGTAGAACGTATCTTGATTAAGGCCTGTAGTCAACTGGTGGAGGGAAATCGGTTTCCTTTTGATACCCAAAGAATTGGAATCCTCCCTCACTTCTTTAGACAACACCTCGATTCACATACTCGGCTTATTGTATATAAGCGAGAGTACTATTCCAGTTTGGACGTCGACCGGCGAGCACACTGCTTGGAAAGGTTGGCTGTCTACCCCTAGTGTTAAAAGTATAGGCCTTCAAGCGGCAAACCCCCACTAAATCTGCGTCCACGGATCTCTGATCTCTAGCAACCTCCTCCAGTTTCACTCAATGATGCTCGCCTTCTGACTGCCTTGCCCTATGTCATCAAATTATTGATGATGACCTGCGTATGTCCAATCTCGTAGTATCGACCCTGTTTTCACAATCGGCATGGCGGGCCTAGAAGACTTGACACGACAAGCCTCTCGGCTGCCCGGCTCCCTCTCGGCGCAAGAGGCCTGCACAAAGCTCACTGAATGTGCGTCCTACCCGTGTCTCCGTCATTCTGGTGCTCTCTAACATTGAATGCAGATGTGCCAACGTCGTTCTCTGTCTCAGAGTTACTCGACCTTACTAGGAAACTCAGGCCTGATGAGGTAAGCCAGCCTCTGTCAACTGCTTGCTCATAGCTTTTACTGACGCGGAGACAGAATCCACGCCCAACTCTACTGGCTATAGCGGCCTGCTTGGAGCACCGGGAGCACTTGGATCGGCTTCTGTATGAGCCCGAGGGCACCACCGCAGCCTCCGACCTGGCGGAATGGATCGCCTCATCAATAGCACCCATCAACAAGCATCAACCCGACCCCAATGACATCGAAGGCAGCACAGAACCCG
>Ga0209127_100595_pt1 | contig 12457 bp, 9 predicted proteins | sample LakSupMetagenome_FD_187469 | JGI IMG/M metagenome (GOLD analysis project Ga0209127, IMG submission 187469) | Freshwater microbial communities from Lake Superior, Canada - Sta WM archaea (SPAdes) (version 2) | ecosystem: Environmental > Aquatic > Freshwater > Lake | place: Lake Superior, Canada...
ATCGAATCAATTAAACTTAATGGGGGGAAAAAATGCAATGACATCTTGCACTTGCCAGGCAGGAGTAGACTTGTCCCCAAGTGGTCTGTGCGCCTTCCCCTTTCAATGACACGCGATCTCGCGTTTCCACTCCGAAATCGAGACGCGTCAAGCCGCGTTGAAGCGACGAACATCTCATCGTCCATCAAGGTGAGCTCACAACGCATGACAATTCGGCCAAACACCAAGTCGACCGGCCATTATGGCTCCTAGAAGGGAGATTCTTGATTCCGACGACGAGGACGGCGATTTCAGCCCGGTAAAGGCTCCAGTGGCTCCATCTCGCCTCCATGAGGGCAATGACCACAGCAATAACAGCCTTGAAACTCCAAGAAATCGCAGAGCCGAATCCACAGACCCATCGTTCTTTCGAGACGTTTATGATGATCAGCAGCATGTCGCTGCTAATGGTCAGCAACTTACATCCAGCGTTGCTGCCTTGAGCAGCGTGCCAGTCCCCACCTTATCACCAAATCCGCCACTTGACCGCAGTCATCCCAATGGACGCCATGACCCATCGCATCTGAGTTCAATCACCGATCCCATACCTGCCAGTCGGCGCAAGCAAAAGAAGTCGGACATGAAGGAAGTCGTCGACCTCACCCAGGTCACTACGCCAGGACGCCCTACACCAACGGTTCCGGCGGACATATGGGACTTTCCAGCCAGTCCTGAGGATGCAACGAAAGCTGGAAGCTCCGGCGTGGCCCAAACAGCAAGTACCAAGAAGAAGGTTACAATCAAGCTCAAGAAGGCAGAGAAGCGGAAGAGCACATTGAGTTCAAGTATCCACTGTCCTGAAGCAGAGCTGTCGCCCGGTCAGTCACCCGCGCTCTCTGTTACGCACTCCGATGTGAGGTCGCCTCCTGAGCCGCGTCAGAAGAGGCGGAGGGTATCATCGAGCAGACAAGCAGCGCCAAACAGTCAAGAGGTCGACCTCCTGGTCATACCTAGGAGCGAAGACAAGATGGTGTCGTTAGACAACACCTTTGTCACGCCCGTCGACAACTCAAGCAGCAACGTGGAGGATTCGCTGAGGGCTCGCACGACCACCTCCCTCCTTGTTGTACCTTCGACTACCATGACTCCAAGCCAGAAAGAGGAATACAAGTTCGTCAGCCTGTCATCATCGGAGACAGACCGCAGTCGCGAGCAGCCTGGCCTTCCACAGATTGGACAGGCAGAATATTTGCACAAGTCGAGTGGAAGCGCTACCATCAAGTACCCTACGCCCATCGAGTATGCTTCTTCCGGGCGGAGAGAGGCGCATCCTGGCGAGTACGGCACGGCCGCCTCCAACCGCCCGAGGAGGAAGCGGAACGCTGTCCATAGCGACCCTGTATGTCTTCCCATCCCGCCCGATAGGTCTTTCATTAAATTAACTCTGTCCCAGCACTCGTCACCGGATATCATCTCAGCACCGGCTGTCATTCCGAGGGAGAAGCATGTCGCCAATAACTGGAATGCAGATGAGGAAGACGACTCGTGGATGGCGACGGCAAGCATGCTACCACCGAAGGTCAGAAGTCGCGGCAAAGTCGTGTCGATACCGGAGGAGCTCCAGATGCTAAGCCCTGGCGCTGGGAAAGCCGAGAGGGACCCCAGGGATCGATTTGTGGAGGTCTATCTCCTGCCTGAGCACCCGGATCTTGAAGGAGAGACGACGCACATCCCGAAAGAGCCGGGGCAGATGAAGACGAGGGGTACGAAGAGGAAGGAGGTGTCAACCGAAGCCGTGGCAGAGGAGGCTCTACCGGACACCGCTCCGCCACGTACAGAGGAGGAGCGTGTGAGGCTCGACGAGGATGTAACGGAGTCGCCCGTCGAACCGCCGCCGAAGAAGAGGCGAGGACGACCGAGGAAAGAACCCCAGAGTCAAGCCATCGTCATTGACGACGACCCGGATGTGTTTTCACCAGATCCCCGGGAGACACCGGTCCCTCCCGATGGCGGAGACGAGACGCCCAAGCCGAAGAAGAAGAGGGGTCGACCGAAGAAAAGCGACGCGGCAAAGTCGGCCGAGAAGGTTGCGCCGGATGAAAGCCACCAAGACAAGGGAGTAGGACACGATATCACCACGGACGTCACGGGCGGGAGGACAAGCAGGATGACCACCAGCTGCAAGGACACGCCAGGCATCGACGAGCAGCATACCGGGGCGCTCTCAGAGCGCGACGGTAACTCGAATCTGGGGGCGTCGCCTGCGAAGGCGGCAACTACAGAGATGGACGCGATCGATAACGCAGCGAAGGAGAACCAGGTGGCTGAGGCGAAGGACAAGAAGGACGCTGCGAAGGAGAGGAAGAATGGGACGCCGGGTTCCTCTCAGCTCGGCAAGGTCCAGTATCGCGTTGGGTTGAGCAGGAAGACGCGGATCGCGCCGCTGCTCAAGTCGTTTCGGAAGTAAGAGACCATGTGCTGGGATGGGACTACGACGGGATGCTGAAGATGGAGTTGCTGTATCGATCGAGCAGTTGCTGTACTGATTGACGAATTGTAGGAAGGGTCGTATACGGAACTTAGACCTGTACCCAGACACCATGATTCGTAACAGGTTTCTCTCGGCTCTGAACGGCATCCACTTCACCCATGATCGTCCAATATCTCGAGTGAACTTAACATCAGTGGATATGGAGACTAGACTGTCTTGCACGAGAGCAGTGTGGCCTGTTGAGTGGCTGCCCGTCTTATTTGCTGTCCATTAGATGTTCTCCGTGTCAGGATACGGTCTATGCTCTATGCTTCTTGCGCTGTGTCGGTGCAATCTCCTGTTGCTCAGCCGCGCGAGTACGCGAGTTCTTACATCAAGCCTCAGCCTCCAACCAGACGGCTTCAAGCCAGCTACAGAGGACCGGCTTGGGAGGACGCCCGGTGTGTATGCTGACCGGTAACGAATCCTTGATCATAACGGGAAAATGCACCATGTATGCCCACGATCTTTTTGTTCGCAACCCTGCTGCCCGCCACAGCAAATGTCCTCTTTTGATCCAGCCTCTCTACGCGCCACCCGACAACTCCCTTTTTTGTAGACGCAGATGCAATCTCCCCAGAGGAAACAAACGAGAAATGGACCGAGCGCGAACCAAGGGAATCGGGGATACCCAGTTGATGGCGGATGTTTCCGGGCAATGTAGCTTGTGCATCCGGCCGAGCGGAAGGGCTCAACCAGGCAGATATCAAAAGTCAAGGGTCTGTTTGTAGTGGGATCCGCCGCGAATAGCGCACAGATGACATGGCTGGAACCCATGGGACAAGGTCGCGACAGTGCCGACCTGTTAGGGTTGTTCGGGTAGTCGTCCTGCCGGAAGGGAACAAGACAGAGTGGACAGGGCTAGGTGCCATATAACGCTGTCGTGTGCGCGGCTTATCCGGCGCCTCGTTGCAGGCAAGCACCTCCTTGGTCTGTCTTGCCGTTCCGGACAGGTAACACCGCAACTACCTCTTGATAGTTGAACGATCCAAGGCCGTCTGCAACTCTGGACGGTCCTTGAGCGCCTCCTTCGCCTCCAGGTAGGTCATCCACGACCTCACACGCTTGTCTTTCTCCGGCCACTCCGCCTCCTCGCTGGTAACGGTCGCCTCGTAGAACCGGTAGAGCGACTTGTGCGATTCCTTCTCCTTGTCCTTCGACGACGATGCCTTCTTCGGGGGTCTGCTCTCCAAGATGTCGCCGAGGTCGTAATCGATCTGTATCAGAATGCCGGCCTCTTCCCACGCCTCTCTCGCAGCTGCCTCGGTGCACTCTTCATCCGTCTCCCATCCACCCTTGGGTAGTACCCATCCTTTCCGGCGCGTCGACTGGATCAGCATGACATATTGCTTGTCCGCCGTCAGGGGCACCACACCGGCAACTAGCCGTTCGCCTTTTGCGTTATAGCCTGCGTAAGGACAAGGGTCAGTTCCCCAACCCACAATTTGGAGCATAAGCGCTCGTTCACGGGCGGTCGTTGCGCCTGGGAGATCCTACTCACGTTGCTTGCTCCTGCCAGTCCGAGACTCCATAGTTCGACTGCTACTACTTGCCGCCATGACTGAGGGTTTGAGGATTGTAAGGCTGAAAGAACGTGTAGAATAATCTGTCGTGGAGAATATGGGATACGTCGTGGGATCTAGAAAGGGAACTTATACAGTCTGCTATGGCGGGCCAGACGGGCAGTGACAATGGTTGCCCTCGATCAGTGATTTTTGAGCGGCATGGTCGGAATCGGAAGTGAGGATACGTCTGAGGCCGAAATATTGCGCGGAATGAGGACCGGTGACAGACGCACAGTCGGATGTGCGACGGTTGAAGCGCAACTGCGGCGCAATATCTGCTGCTGGATGACAGGACGCTGAATAAGATGTTGACTTCTCTCTCCCTGCGAAAGCACCGAGAACCAGCGGTGACTCGGGGCGCTGCTCTGGCCACTGGACAGTCGACCAGAGGCGCCTGGTGACGAGGTAACGAGGTTGAGGGCTGGATGACGACAAGGACGTAAGGCGGACGAGCAGGACTTCGCGGCGTTAAGACACACGAGAGGTTTAAAAGTCAAGGGGGGTTTTTGCCGTGGGGCACGAGGACGTGACGTGCAGCAGCCTGGGCGACTGGGGCACACTTCGGTTTTGACTTGACAAGGGAGCGAGGCAGCGGTGTGCGTCCAGCAAAAGAAGATGCTGACGGAACAGTGAAATGGACTTTTATGAGATGGGCCGAGGGCCAGTGACTGGTAGCAGAACCAGAAGCTTGGAGCTCTGCGGTCCAGAAGGTTGTTGCATCTCTGGAGCCATCTCGACAGAATGGAGGGGGCAGAGGAACCCCAGCCAAATTAGAGTTGGCTCTTATACTAAACGAAAAAAAAAATTCTGTGACGCCTGGAACTCAAGATGGGGGAAGCTAAGGCAGTGTGCTGATGTGCCTCTCCACTACCTATGCTAGGTCTTGAGAGAAGTGCGGTACCGAAACAAGTACGTACATACATACTGTGTAGACTACCTGTTCAGTCCAGGGATCATCGGGACGAGGCGATCTTAGGACGGCTCTGTTTGGGCCATGTGTCCGATCGGCTGTCCGCCTGCAGAGTTATGACTGTAAACTGTGACGAAAGACAATAAAAAAGGACGTAACTGTCGCATACCAAGCGACCGGTAGTGTACTTCTCCAAACAGAAGTAGCCGAAATCTGGAGTGTCGCGTGGTTGCTACCGTAGGTGGTTAGCGCAACGTTAGCTCAGCTTCTTCATCAAGTGTCAAGCCCGGCTGTCAGCTGTATGTTCATGAATGGTGGTGGTCCGACACATGAAAATGCGCTCAAACAAGGTACGAATCCCGACGGAGAGAGGACCAAGAACAGATGTTTGAACAGGTGAAATCTCCCGAGAGCCTGGGATGACAGAGATGCAATATAGGCGGACCTATGAGGTGGCAGCAAGGGAGCAAGGGGGACAGGTGAAAGTCGCAGTGTCTTGTCCTCAGTTCCAATTCACATCCCGTGTTCAAATCCAGATCCGACACCGAACCCGACGTTGCACAGCTTTTGACTTATATGCCTCTCATGCAGGTCAAACAGACAGGTACCCAAATGGAAACTAGGTCATAGGAACCCGTAGCGATGACTCGGTGCAACCCCGAATCCTGGTGCAAAGTCTAGACTTAGGAACTGAGGTTTGGATCTCCCGTGTCGGGCGGCAGATCCAGAGAGCAGGCCTTACTCCGCAGGGTCGTCCGTAGCACAGCCTGCCGCAGGCTCCTCGGAGTCAGACTGTACAGCATCGACAAACGACCCGTAAAAAATTCTTACTTTGGAGTCACCACGCATCCATCATGCGCGTCCCAGATGCAAGCTGCGAATTCATCTTGCTTCGGATTATGATTTGTGAGAGAGATATGGCGGGGCAGCCACTACTTCGTTGAGAATGTGGGGGTTCGGTGACAGCCTGTCGAGCTCCTACGCGCCTGCCGAGTGCACTCGCTTTTGGGTTCCTCCTCAGGCTTCATTCCACGTTCTGAGCTGAGCTCCCAGAGTCTCGAACTTCCAGTGACCTGCCTTCACGGTGATTAAACTCGTACCTCGCCCATTTCCTCGACTTTAACGCAAGCACTCGTGTATCACGCGACTTGACATAACCAAGTCCAAACCCCACGCCACCCGGAACCAACGTCAGGCGTTCTTGGAATCTCGCCCGACCAACAACCGATTATCCACTCACATTGCTTGCCTTGCTCTCCAGCTGGACAGGCCCTGCCGGATCTGCCTTGAGTTGATCGTCTTATTATCTTCAGTACGTTGCATCTTTTGTCACCGACAGACCCCTACCGGGTCACTTCACGCGGACAACCTGGGATATCACAACCGAGCTCTATAGGACTCTGACAGTACTGCCCGTCCAGCTTCTCCTCCTAACTTAGGCGGCTCTTGGGGTCAGCTGCTGCACCTGTAGCCTAGCAGGCTACCACCGCGTTAGGGCCAGCATGGCGGGTATCGCCATGCATACCCCTGACGATGCAGAAGCAGCATATTCCTTTATATCTCCAATTGGTGAGTCTCTTCCGGCTTGTTCCATCATCCTGACCCAACCATTTCATCCCGTGCGAGATCTGGGAGTTATTGTTGGTTGCTGGCTTGTCCGCCGCCTCTTGGAGTATTCATCTGTCTTCTTGTTTCCCTTTCCCGTGAGATATCACTGTCGCTGCAACAATGACAGTTGCTATGATGAGCCCACAACAAGACCTACTAGTCTCCAGCAATCACACTTCCAACGACACTAGGATCCCACGTTCACCCTTTTCGTCCGTCATGGGATCCGCAAGCCTCATCCGATGGATGCTTGGGTGTTTTGCCATCTCCAGATGGTCGAGCAGGCCCAGGGGCAATGCAATGTGCTGCTAGGACACGTTCGGAGACTATCACAACGCTGATTCCGCTCCGCCTCCTGTTGCCAAAACATTTCTGATACTATCTGATCCATGGCAAAGAGCTGTTCATCTCTTGATGAGATGGATAATTGACTAACGATTTGTTCTCTAGGTTATAGCAACTCGGCCGACTGCGGCTACTGCCGCCGCACTCGCAGCGGTCAGTCTCGAAAACGTGTGATACTATCCGCATTCCTTACCTAGCCCCAACCCCTCCTCCTTCGTCTGCTCGGATCATCTGTGTCATCACTACATGCAGCCTTTGGTTATCTTGACCTCATGGCTTCAAAGTGACCAAGCCAGTGGCCGTCGCGCAGCAGCCACTGTCGTTCTGGGGCGCTTGCCACGTCAGTCTACGGGCATGAACTGATATGTCATCGTCTAGGCTACTCCTATTACGCAACGTCAAGCTCTCTGGCCCCCAACTTCTACCAGAAGTTGATCGATCGTTGCTGGAGGCGGTCGGGTACTCTTCTCTACCGACCAAACCAACGAGACTCATGCTGTCCTCACTATACGCTCCGCCTGGACTCTAGTCAGTTCAAGCCTACCAAAGATCAGCGCCAAGCCATCAACCGCTTCAATCGGTTTGTCACCGGAGATGCGTACGCCCAGGAGGCGGCCCGCTTGTATCCACGGTCACGCCAGGAGAGTCGTAGGCGTGACAACGAGTTTGACCTGGTGGAGAGGATTCATGAGGCTGAGAGCAAGAACCTGAAGACACCGCCACTGCCCGATCATGAGTTCGTCGTCACTCTAGAGCCGGACACTTTCACCGAAGAGAAGTACGCCATATTCGAGAACTACCAGAGGACGGTGCACCAAGAGCCTCCGCACAAGATCACCCGTAATGGCTTCAGGCGATTCCTATGCGACTCCCCAATCCGACGGGGAATCATGCCAGGGGCTGACGGAAAGGTACGAAAGCTGGGATCGTACCACCAGTGCTACCGTCTGGACGGGAAGCTGGTAGCTATTGGCGTCCTGGACCTGCTTCCACAATGCGTTAGTGCCGTCTATTTTCTCTACCACGAGAGCATCCACAGCCACAGTCCTGGAAAGCTAGGGGCCCTGAGAGAAATTGCCCTGGCCATAGAAGGAGGCTACCGCTGGTGGTACTCTGGGTACTACATCCACAGCTGCCCGAAGATGCGATACAAGATCGATTACTCGCCTCAGTACGTCTTGGACCCGGAGACGCTCACTTGGGACCACCTAGATAAGCAGGCTCTGGCCGTCTTTGACAAGAAGCACTACGTCAGTCTGTCGAGGGAGCGCCAGGGACTCGCTGCTGACGAAGAGGGTAATTCTGCCACTGCAAGCACGGGCGACTCAGGAAAGCAATCCAGCGTGGACGGCGATGCAACGGATGACGAGGAGGACGGCGATGAGTTTCTCCTTCAAAGCAGCATGCCTGGGATTCCGTCTCTTGAGCAGATGAAAGAGGTGAACCTGGACAGCATCCTCGGCCGCTCGGACTTTCACGACGGATACTTCCTGACATCGGACCTGGTCGTGTGGCCGACGCAGACCGTCGACGAGTTCGGATCTATCAAGTCCAAGGTCGCGGAACTCGTCGCTGCCCTGGGTCCGGACCTGATGGACGAGGTCTGCCTGGACTTCTGCCGGAAGCGGGACCCGGGCTAGACGGTCGTGTTACCGCGGCTGCTCGTGTTTGAGAGGCACTGTGGAAGTGCGCCTGTACGTGAGCTTTGCGGATGTTTCAACAGTGTACAAGGTATGGAACGGGCCTGCTTTCGAAAAGGCGCCGATATTGTTTACTCCCGCGCACCTCATGTACATGGATGGGGTATCCGACGAACCTTGACGTTCTTGGTTGTGGAAGGGATGCAAAAGGGGCATATTGCACGGTAGACACAGCTTATAGCGAGTCACTTGTAGAATAAAGAATAGCGTGTATTCCTGATAGAGTGCCACGTAAATAATATCCTCAGTTCCAAACCATTGGTACTTTGCCGAGAGCTACTGGCAATGGCTATCTCGAGGCCACCGGGACTGGACGCTTGGCCACCCCGAGGAGTGTCGTTAAGGCTGCAACCCCACCAAAGCTCTTCAGCCTCAACCCACATTAACAACCATGCACGCAAGCTACCTTAGCGATAGGTAGCCACTTGCGAACCGTACAAAATTTCCCAGTCTGTCACCCAACCCTCAGCCTTGTCGCACGCAAACCTGACCTTGATTTCCACCAGTATGCTTTACCTTGTGCGAACAAGATAGTTACCTACCCAAAAAAAGTTCAGGGCATCTGCTATATCTCACGGCCAAATGGGAATCACGAATAGTTAAATCAACCAGGAACCCTTCATCCCCGGACAGTATTTGAGAATCAACACAGGTCGAGCACACAACAATGTCGACAACCCATATCCTCCTCTCCCCCGCGGAACTCGCCTACCTCCACGCCTCCCTCTCCCTACTCCCTCCCCTCCGACCGGACGGCCGCGCGCCCAACCAGTTCCGCCCCGTTTCAGCCGAGACGGGCGTCCTGCCCGGCGCAAACGGCAGCGCGCGGGTCTGCTTCGCCGACGGGACGGAGGCGATCGTGGGCGTCAAGGCCGAGGTGGAGAAGACGCGGGCGCCGCTGGGCCGGGACCCGGAGGAGGAAGAGGGTGGGTTCGACCCCGTTAGGGATCCGGTGGAGGACGACGACGACAACGCGGGTGGTGGTGGTGGTGAGGATGGGAGGGCGGGACACAGCGACTGGGTGGAGATGACGGTCGAGATCCCGGGCCAGCGGGACGACGAGGCCTCCACGATATTCCTGGCGGCTATGCTGAGCGAGGCGCTGCTGGCGGATGGGGAGTTTGTGAAGAGGTTGTATATCAATCGCAGGTTTCACTGGAAGTTGTACCTTGATGTAGGTTATCCCTCCCACCTACTGCCGTACTTAATGGACATTGCTAACATAACGACTAGATCTTGCTCATCTCCCCGCCTCTATCCTATCCCCTCCCCCTTCTGTCTCTCACAACCCACCTCGCCCTCCTCGCGACCCGCCTGCCGCGGCTAAAATCAGAAGGCGACGAGGACCCCCTGTTCGACGACGACTGGGCCATGTCGGACTACCTCTACCCTCGACTGGCGGGGAAGGCCGTCTCCCGGCCCCCGCTGACGCTCCTCGTCATGGCGGTGGGGAGCAACATCATCTTCGACCCGGCCAAGGAAGAGCTGGCTGTGGCCGACGTGGCGCTCGCGGTGTCGGTGGGGGAGGCCGTGCCCGGCTCCGAGTCGTCCAGCAGGAGCAACGGCGGTAACGGTAGCAGGGAGATGGAGATCGACACGGGCATTGGCGGAGGAGGCCGGAGTCTGCGGCTGCTGAGCGTCAGGACGATAGACCCGCCTTCGCGGCTGACGCCGCCGGGCGTGCCGAACGAGAAGAATACCGCGTACGGGGCGGCGGGCGTGAGTGCCGCGGCGTCGCAGAAGCAGGCCGAGGCCAGGGCGGTGGAGACGGAGAACGTGGAAGGCGTGTGGAAGGCGCCAAGGGGAGGGGCCAAGGTGCTGGTTATGGCGTCGCTGGTGGACAAGTGCCTCGAGAAGGGGGGTGTGGCGGACGAGGTGTTTGATGCGCTCGAGGCGGTTGATCTGGGTTAGGACGACTAGGCTGCCGGGCTTGCGGTGCGTCGGAACTGGAGTCGGCGACACGGATAGGTTATAGTCGGAGTCTCGGAGTGACGGGAGCGGAAAAGCATTAGCCTTCTCTTGAGGGCGGGTGTAATGTCATATTACAGGGTATGAGCGGTAATTGTACATCTACAAGGCAAGGCAGGATACCCTAGACTATAGATCTAGAAGATACCCAAGAACTTCTTCCTCGGACTCACGCCCCCCATGGCATCAGCATGCTCCCCGGCAGGCACAACGGGGTTAGGCGTCCCCTGCACCTCCGTAGCCTCGGCAACCGCCTCATCCGCAATCCTTTCCTCTGCCTTCTTCTCCTCGTCATCGTCCTTCTTCGACCCCCAGCTTCCAAAGAGGCCGGTGTTGATGTCGAGGCCATGCGCCTTGCGGTACTCGTTCCGCTTCTCGACGTCATCGACGCGCCTCTTGCGCTTCTCCTGCACTATGGCCGTGTTGTGCGCCTCGCTTAGGCGGATGATCTCGACGACGATCCTCCCGGAGCTGATGGGGTGGTACAAGAAGTCAGAGAGGGAGGGGACCATGTCGGCGAAGGGGGAAGTGTGCTTGAAGTTTTGTACAAATGTGAAGAGTGCTAGGCCAGTGAGGGTGCCCTGCGTCGACTTTTGTCAGCATATTGCAGGAGCAATGGGGTTGGTAGGGGACTAGGAGCTGACCATCGTAATGGTAAGATGGAATGCGCGGCTATTCCAGAACCAATGCGCCCACGTGTCTGGCGGAGGGGGAAGGCCGGGGTAGTCCTTTTTCTTCTGGGCTTGCGCCTCTTCGAAGCTCAGCTCGCCGCCATAGTGGCGCGGGATCTGTTTCTTGGGCAACCTGCTGCCGTGGGAGGGAGGGTTGAACCTGGCCGGCTTCTCGAGGACTATCGGCTTGCTGCCTTTTGGTGGTGATGTTGAGGCATAGCGAATGATTATCGAGCCTGACGAGGAAGCATTGGATGCCCGGAATCGTTGCCAGAGGAGACCGCTTTGGGGGAGAAGAAAGCGCGGTATGGACGTGGTGCTGGCCATCTTGCGAGTCTGGTCCCGTAGATCTCGGGCATAGACGGCGTCGATATAGCCTCAAATCGAAGTCCCATCTATCACGCATTTTTTGGACAGGAGCTACAACTCTGACTGCGCACAGCCACAACGCTGCATCTTCTGTGGCTGGTGCCGAGGTCCCTCCGGAAGAAAGGGAGAGCAAACACATTTCAGCGAGATTCCGATTCTCTCCGGCAGCCCAGATCCAGCTGATGATTCGTCTGACCATTTCTGCTCTTCTCATTGGTGGTCTTTGGCTCGCATGTCACGATGACGCCCACAAAAGTGCCACAGTGAGGCTGGTTTAGCGGCCTTTAGTGCGGCTCGCATCCCGGCTCGTGGGCCTGGCGCTGAGCTCATTGACCTGTCAGTCCACTGAAATTTTGGGACGGGCAGTTCCTGACGTCGCCTTGTTTTTCTTGCGCTTCCCGAAATCTTTTCTCCTTTCCCATCCTCTACCTCATTCACACGAACAGTCCACTCTAGACTATCGCACTTGCTAAAGGCAATACCTAGCCATCACGCCTCAACCTTAATAACCTTAATACACCTCCTAAACCGACAAAATGGGCTTCTCTGCAGGTACGTTGCTGTCGATAGCTTCAGTCGTGCTGCATCGACGTCCTTCAGCTCCTTCCGCCGTCGAGTCATGAGCCATTGGTTGCTGGGAAGCAAGGCGGCCGTCTTGGGCTTACAAGAGGAGCATGCGAGTCGGATATCCGATCATACATGCCTGCCGGATGAAGTCAGAGCGATGGCTCCTCTCGAGTTGTGTTGCGCCCTGAGGCATTTTCGCTGTCGCATAGACAATGAGCCTCGGCGATGAACTCCAAGGGCGTGTA
>Ga0209127_100596_pt1 | contig 12456 bp, 10 predicted proteins | sample LakSupMetagenome_FD_187469 | JGI IMG/M metagenome (GOLD analysis project Ga0209127, IMG submission 187469) | Freshwater microbial communities from Lake Superior, Canada - Sta WM archaea (SPAdes) (version 2) | ecosystem: Environmental > Aquatic > Freshwater > Lake | place: Lake Superior, Canada...
ATTATACACTGCCTTTTCCGTAATCCTCCCTGAATCCTGATACTGGCGGCCCTCCACAAGGTTCATCCAGTCTCCCCTCAGCAATAAAGTCAAAGGCAACCTCTAGCTGTCCTCTCAATCGGAGACACCCTAGACAAAAGGGCCCATATGCCCCAGCCGCCGCCAGTAAAGCGGCGCATGTTCAACCGATCCCTCCCCGCCGCTCCCCGGGCCCTGCACCATCACCTCATCAAGCTGGCGCTTCGGACCCGAGCCAGGAGTCTCCTAGCCTCCCATGCCCATGGCCTCATCCCCATTCCCACCCGCACTATCCACAAAGGGCGTCAAATGCCTCCCGCGGAACCTCTGCGAATCCGACTCGGGCCCCTGATTCTCCTCGTCCTCCTCATCCACACTCGCCTCCCCGATCCCCCTCTTCCCCTTCTTCCCGCCGGCCCCTCCACCATACCTCCTCGCCGCATCATTCTCCTGTCTGGGAGGAAACCCGTTAACCATCCGCCTAGCCATCACAATATCCCCATAGCTCCTGAGCAAGAACTTGATGTCGTCGTCGAAGTTGGCGCAGAACCGGCGGTAGTGGATGAACTGCAGCACCCTCACGATGTCGGCGTCGTACATGGTCATGACGTACGCCGCCACCAGCGCCGCGCTCCTCTCGTTGCCCGTCTCGCAGCACACCAGGACCTTGCCCCGGCCTCCGCGGGTGAGCAGGTGGGAGTTGATCTCGCCCACGGCTAAGGGGATGGCGGAGATGAGTTCGGCCCTGCCCGAGACGTCGACGGTCGCCGAGGATATCCCCAGCTCCGAGGCCGACCGCGAGACGGAGAGCAAGCGGGCGGCGGCTTGCCGGGTGTCGCGGGCTGCGAGGAGCATGGTTATGCCGTGCTGGCGGAGGAAGGCGCGGTCCCGCGCCACCGAGGCGGGGCCGAGGTACAGGAAGGAGAGGATGGGTTGGGCGAGGCGGCGGGACTCGTAGGTCCAGTCCTGGGAGCGCGGGGAGACCTGGGGTTGGTTCTGGGTGATGAGCTGGATCTCTTCCCGGGTGATGGTGATGCCTTGGCCCAGGTCGAAGACGGGGCTGAGGTTGTTGGACGCGGCGGATGTGATGGGGTTGAGCACCACGGCGTTGTCGGTGTCAAGGGTTGTGGGGATGTGGATGTAGGGCGGCGACGGCGGCCGGGCGACGGGGGTCTCGGTCCGGGATATGCCCGGGAAGTGGCTTGTGTCCATGGTGGGATTGTTCGTGGCTGTGATGCGGGTTCCCGAATGTGATGTATGTACAGTACCTTTGGCTGAGTGGTGAGATTGGATACGAGATCCAGCTCCAATGGTGAGCTGCGGTCTGTATGAGGAGAGAGCCAACTTAAAGCCCAGAGTCTCGATGGGTTGGACAACTCAAATCAAGTGCTGATTCTGTCTGGGGTTGCTAATACTTAGTGAAATGGCTGCAAAGTAATGAGGGTCGAATAGTTCAAGATGCGTTACACCTTCGATACGAATTACCAAGACTATATCGCGAATTCTGGTGGGGCTCTCCTCGGTCGCACCTTTCGCACCTTTATAGCCTGATATGGTTGAGGCAACCGCAACTACACGTTTCAGGTAGCCGCGGAATCATGAAGAGGTACTTGATTGAAAGTAGTTCACGCCGACATGGCTCTAGAATAGTGTAGAGCAGTTGCAGCCCAGATGAGCACCTCAGAGTTGTGGGAAGTCATGACTAGTATGTACATACAAGCCTCTCGACGCTATGACACACGCGCGCACGCCTGTATCGCGAGTCTACGAGTCTATCATACAACAGGTGGCTTGCTACAAGGCGCTTCTGAGCCCTCTTCGCGTCAAATACGACAATATAGGCTCGGTCCGTAGATGCCAGTATGACAACTCTAACTCTCTGAACCAGTCGATATGACACTGCTTTCCCTGGCCAAAGGCGACGGAATCTCCGGCGTCAATGAGCGTCCTTCCACAGCCGGCCGCCTCTGCGTCTTCGAGAAGGAACCAGAGCTGGGCTTCTTCCGCCGCTTTTCCGAAGCACTAGAAGCCGTGCTGGCCTTCCTCGACACTCCAGACTCATCCACCTCGATCGACGGCGTCGGACTGCGGGACGACGCAGCAGATACACTACCCCTCCGGACGCTGCTGCTACTACGCGTCCGGCGATGCTCTGCGGCGACAGCCATATGCCGCGGATGCTGTGCGTGGTGGTGGTGTTTCTCCGGGTCGCCGGTGATGTGTGTGCTGCGGTTGTGCTTCGCGAGAATGGCTGCCTTCCGCCACGGCAGCCACCAGAACCAGCCGCCGTGCGTCTTGAGGATCTTCCTGTCGCGGTCCCTCAGCTTGGCGCGGATGAGCGCACGCCGTTCGTTCTCGCGCTCCCAGTATTCCGTCCTGTACAGCTCCCAGTTCTCCCTGAACGTCGGCGAGAACGGCTTGGCGAGCAGCAGCACCTTGACGTAATCCCCTCCGGGCGAGACATCCTCCTCATGACCGCCCTTCTCCTCGTCCTCGCTCAGAATCGGCAGCGTAGTATGTCCCTGGACCGTCAACTTGAGCTCCTTATCCACCTCCCTGAGGATGCTCGGCTCAACATAGCGATAACTCGACCCATTGCTGGAAAACAACCCATACGTCAGGAACCACCCCAACGTTGACAGCGCCTCGGTCCACCAATGCCTCTTGATCACGACCAACTTGCAGTTGAACCCGCGCAATCCCCGATTCGACACACCGAACCACTTCCTGGGCCACCTGACGCCCCGGTCCCAGATCCCCGTAGCCCAGACGAGCACGGCCGTCACGACGCCGCCCATGAAGCACACCTTCTCCGCCATCTCGACCATCCAGTACACGCTACCGCCGACGCCGCTGCCGTCCTCGCGGGGCGCGAGGAAGAGCGCGTAGCCGAAGCCCAGGGTCCAGGCGGAGAGGAGCAGTAGGAAGAAGGAGTGGTGCCGCCGGCGGGCGCGCAGCTCGAGGTACTGCGCGCGGAAGGAGGCCTCGAGGATGAGCAGGTTGAGGTAGATCATGGAGGGGGACGACGGGGTGCTGCTGAGGGGGTCGCCGGGCTTGCTGGGCACGGCGACCCCCGAGGTTTGAGGTTCCACATTCTTGAGGTCCTGGGCCGCTGGCAGGGGCGCCCCTTTGACAATTGAGTCCAGGGGGTCGGCCATTATGTGTTTGTGTAGTTGGTGGCGATGAGTGTGTTGCGGCTCGAAGTCAGGTGAGATGAGGTCGGAACCGGACCCCGCGGACGGGGTTTGTTGGAGACCGCTTCACACTTGGGAGTCAGCCGTGTCACTGAGCGTGTACCGTGTTGCGTAAGCCAGCTGCATGAAAGAGGACTTGTATCCTAAACCGGGCTAATCGCACTCAGTAAGCACGTCTAGAATGCGCTTGCTGGCGTGTGCTTGTCCGGAGTTACGTCGAGATCCGCTAGAGATTATGCAGGAATGCGAGTGCGATAATCGATTCTCAGGCACAGCTTGCGTCTGGCCAGATCTGATCTTGCTGGGTGTCTGTCAATTGGCGCAATTCGATCAACTCAGGCGCGGCCAGGAAACGAGACCGAGAGTGTCAACGTCATCGGAATCTGTCAGGCTGAAAGTGGAAACCAGAGACGAAGTTCCAGTGGGAGACGGGATGGAGCGGAACCGGTCCCGGACAGACTTTAACTCCGTGGCGACAAACCCCTGCAGCGTAAGTGTCCCCAACAGAGTTGCCGAAACAACGCATCATTGGACCCGGATGGGCACACTGGGATGACAAGAGCAAACGCGCTTCAAAAGGGACGGTGTCCCACGCTTTCCTTGCTCCTCCGTGATGATCAAGACTTCGTCGCTCGCTTTCTCTGCCTTGCCGCCGAGACTGACGCTGGCAACAACATCATCTGCCACGTCCTCTGCCGTGCCCCTTCCCTCGTCCCTTCCGACCCCGACTTCGTCTAAAATGTCGACCGACGCCACCGCCTCGGTTGCCTCTCCAACTCACTCCGTCCGCGGTCAACAGCCCATACTGGCATCACAACGAGCAAAACATCAAGCAGTCAAGGACGAAAAGATGGCAGAACCACAGACAAGGTCCCGCCCGAGGAGCATGATGGGATTCTTTCCCTTGGGCTACAAGGAAGCAGTGCAGCAATGGGTAAGGCAGCCTCGCCGACTCTCCCTCCTTTGTGACAGCAATATGCGTACTAACACGCGAGCAGTGGACGAGCGTAACCCCAAAACAAGCCGAGCGAAACGTCCTAAACCTCGTCCCCTACCTCCGCGAAGCCACGGCCGAGCACCCCCTCCAAGACGGCGCGGTCACGAAACACGACCCCTTCGGCCCACGGCTCTGGCGCTCGACGATGGTGCACCTGTCGGGCAAGAACCGCGCCCTCAACGAGTTCTCGATCGAGCGCGTCGGCGAGCAGGCGGACGAGACGCTGGTCATGCTCCACGGCTACGGGGCCGGGCTGGGCTTCTTCTACCGCAACTACGAGCCGCTGAGCCGCGCTCCCGGGTGGAAGATCTACTCCCTCGACATGCTCGGCATGGGCAACAGCGCGAGGCCGCCGTTCAAGATCCACGCCAAGGATCCCCAAGGAAAGATCACCGAGGCGGAGAACTGGTTTATCGACGCGCTGGAGGAGTGGCGCCAGGCGAGGAAGATCGAGAAGTTCACACTGCTGGGCCACTCGCTCGGAGGGTATCTGGCCGTGTCGTACGCGCTGAAGTATCCTGGCCACCTCAACAAGCTTATCCTCGCGAGTCCGGCGGGGATACCCGAGGACCCGTACGCCGTCAACGCCGATATGCCGGAGCCGGAGGAGTCGGCGTTCCAGAACGAGTTCACGCAGGGCCAGGAAGGCATCGTCAACCCCGACGCGGACGAGAATAACGACACGCTTACCAAGGTCGGGTCCAACAACAAGTCTGCGGCCGCGAGGTCCGGACAGAACCCGCCGAAGCGGCCCATACCGGGATGGCTGGTGTGGCTGTGGGACGCGAACGTGTCGCCCTTCAGCTTCGTCCGGCTAGCGGGACCGCTGGGCCCGAGGTTCGTCTCGGGGTGGACGTCGAGGAGATTCAACCACCTGCCCGGCAACGAGAGTCAGATCCTGCACGAGTACAGCTACAGCCTCTTCCGGCAGAAGGGCAGCGGGGAGTACGTCCTCCCCTACCTCCTCGCCCCGGGCGCGTTCGCGCGGAGTCCGGTCATCAACCGGATCCACGAGGTGGGGCGGCAGACGGTGAGGCCGGCTACGGAGAGCGAGCCCGCGTTGAGAGAGACGGGCATCCCCATCGTGCTGATGTACGGCGATAGCGACTGGATGGATGTCGGTGCCGGCTACGCGGCGGAGGAGAAGATCAAGGCGAGGGCCCTGAAGGCGCTGCTCCACGGCACGGAGGAGGAGAAGAGGAGGGAAAACGGGAGTGCCAAGGTGGTGATTGTGAAGAAGGCGGGACACCATCTCTATCTCGATAATCCTGAGGAGTTCAATGAGGCCGTATTGAGGGAGCTGAAAGATACCAGGGAATGGGGGAGGAGGCAGAGGGAGCATGAGAGGTGAGACCACACGATGTAAGATGATATGAACTGCGTGCATTAGGTTGGCGTTGAGGGGCTTATATATAGGAGTGTGTGAGGATAGACAGATGCTCTGGCAGACAGCAGCCATTGAGCTTGAAGGTCGGCTGAGCGAGGTCTTGGATGGGTTATAACTATTGTACGATGAGGCATTAGAAAGAGTACCTTATGCATATCTATCAGGAACTGCTGTGCTACAAATTTCTGAATCTCGAGCCGTTGCACCTGGAACAGATTGCTCTCACAAGGCGCTCACGGCGAGGGTGGCGATGGAACGAAGTACCTCGTCATCTACAATATACTCATGGTGGGAATTCCTCTGCCCCCACTCTACAGTATAGTCTTCCACATAAACTATGTCGGAATCCCATTCGATCGTTTCCCACCAGTTCTGCTTGTCGCTCTTCAGCTTGCGGTCGAACGTCTCGTAACGGTTTGTCTGAATTGGCAATCGGCGCTTCAGCATGAGTATCGGTTGGGCACAGTGGGCGAAGATCTCTGGCCTTGCAGGGCCCGTGAGAGACGAAATGATGGATATGTGCCACTTCTCGCTAGTTATACGTAGGATTCTCCGCATAGTCCCACAGCAGAAAGATTGCTCGTCGACAGGGTCATCATGTTCCACAAACTCGCTGAAGTCAGGCGGGAAAGTCCCATTGTGGCGTTCGCTCGCCATGTCACTCTCGTTGTACGCTCTATAAGGTAGTCAAGGCAGCAACAGAGAGGCTGAAACAGTAAAAGACCATCATTTCTAGCTGTCTTCCCACTCTTATGAACAGGCTGGGCTAATGCTCTCCTGCCCGCTTGCCTAGGGAGCCTGGCTCCTCGACAATCATATTCCCGAAATGCCAATCCTTCCAAGACATAAAGGAAGTGACCAGACCCCAAGGCAGGTGTGCACCCAACAGCCATCTGCCCAAGAAAGAACTTCGCAAGTCTTGCGCCTCCGCAACTTACCTATTCCATATCAACCTAAAAACACTGCAGCTATATATGTAACCCAAAGCTCGAAGTTGAAAATCGATTGTGCACTTCACAAGCAATGGTTGCCAGCTCCAGCCATGTGCTTCTTGGCCCCTTGTCCTCATGTCTGTCTCTCTACCAAGATTCCATGGGAGCCGCAACACCACTTGGCCCGTGCATCAGACTTGAACATTCGTTCTTGTTGTAGCCAACAGACCTTCCGATGCTCCAATGGTCCGAAACACTGCCCCTGATGGCACTAAAGTCCATGCCGTAAGGATTATATGGCTTGCAACATGATGTAGAGACACCTTGCTGTGCACATCCCATGCTCCAAGCAGCAGAGAGTCGACATTCATTCACAGCTGCCCGTCCAGCAGGTCATCCTCCAAGGGAGTTCAGGTGCCCACGAGTTTACCCGAGGATCAGCCCCTGACCTTCGTCATCACCACTCTAGCGAGTTTGACCCTGAGCCCTCTGGGAATGGTTCTCCCAGCCAGGAGGCGCTTTGGCCATGTCCTTGTGCCTCAGGAGTCTCTTAAACCTGCCCAAACTCGCGTAGATAGACCAATACCCTGAGGCAGACACCCCCGAATCGCTCTAGCGTGTAGAAAGGTGAGCTTCTGGTCAACGCCTCGACCTTTTTGAACTGCTCTTTCTCAAGCTCGAGCCTTCTTCGACCTTTCCCACCCTCTCTTTCTTTTGCTCGAGCCTTCTTCGAATCGCAGCATCACCAGTTCGTCCATCGTCACATCGCCCACCGTTGCAACCATTCAAAGGTATTGTTGAGCCCTCAGACCTTACAGATATCATTGTTTTCTCCTTCCTTCCATCCCTCCAGTCACTGCTTGAATCCCACAACTTCCTAACCTTCTCTCCAGCAGAATCCGCCCATCGTTCGGTCTGTCACTCGACAAGATGGACCAGCGTGAACGTGAAGAGGCCCAGGCGGCTGAGCAGGCCGGTGAGCCTGCGCAGGAGGCTGCCGGCGCTGCTCAGCCTGCCGAGGCTGCGGCAGAGGACAACGACGACGAGGATTGGGCCGTGCGGCTGCCGGTGTTTGGGATTGGCCCTCCCAGGGCTGCTGACCAGTCCTTGCCCCCCCAGTGGGTTAGGGACGCCCACCTCCCAACTTTCCCCTTCGGTAACGAAGGACTGAAGCCCCTAGGTGACTGGGGGAAGGAGGAGGCAGGGCCGGAGACCCGCGTTGACCCGCGCGGAGAACCTGAGAGGCGGTCTGTGCTGGCTGCAAACCAGCCCATTCAGGTGAGTTTCCAAACTTTTTACTTTCAACTCGCTTTTTCCCAGAAGCAACAACAATAATCTTTGCCAGATCGCAAGCTAACCACAGAACCCAACTTTCAGCCTCGCGGGCTGACAAAGAAGATTGTTTCTGCCCCTGGACCTCCTCCTCCCTCCTCACCATCTCCATCCCCCTCTCCTGTCCCTCCCTCCCCTCTCTCCCCTCCCCACCAGCCTTCTCCGGGCCCAGAGGAGCCCACAATGGTGCGGCAAGACTGGGTGACGCGCCAGATGAAGGATGGCAGGGTGCGTCGCGATCGTCGCTACCACTGCGACTTTTGCGCGTACACCTGCGACCGGATGGCCAAGCTGGAGAGGCACGTGGCGGACGTGCACTCGGACCAGGAAGAGGAGCAGGAGGAGGCAGCGGCCGCGGCTCCGGCCAGCAACAACCAGCCAGCCGCCCCGAAGCGCAACGCCTCGCCCCCATCGCCCGTGGCCCAGCCGCAGCCGAAGCGGCAGGCCAGCGGAGCAGCCCGCGCTGCGCCGACGACGACGACTCCGACGACGACTCCGACGACGACGACGACGACGACGACCCTGGCGGCCCGGCCTAGCCCGCGGCAGGCCTTCTACGACGACCTGGTTCCCAAACCCGGCGCGGCGGGTTCCCGGGACCCGCCCGTCGTCCAGGATCGGTCGACGGGGTTCCTCTCCCTCTTCGCCCCGCTGCCGGAGGTGATGCCGCAGCTCGCGCCCCCGCGACGAGTGCAGGAGGAGGACGGCGACGGGCACCGCTGGTTCCGCCGGCGGTCGCCTTCGCCGGGCCACCCTCGGTATCGCGCCGCCGCCGCCGCCGCCGCCGCCCTCGATCCGGCCCCGGCTCCGACTCCCGCTCCAGCTCGGGCACCGGCTTCGGCCACCGAGACGGAGGCCGCGGAGGAGGAGTTGGTGGACCCGGACGAGGGGGTCCCGGTGGTGGAAGACCGGTCGCGGCCGCCTTCTCCATTTTCTTAGGGGAAGGAAGGGATGGAGTTGTTTGGTTTTTTTTCTCGGGCCCGGCGTGGCGCATGTATCGTGGAGGAGCGGAGGAGTTCAGAACGCCGCCAGCTAACCTGCCCTTCTCTCGACTGGTCGAACTAGGACCGGGGAGGAGGTGGTATCGTCCGCCACAAACCCAGTCGATTGGGGGGCAGGGAGGCTGGTGAGCTGAGGGTGTTTTGCTTTTTTTTTTTTTCCCCGGGCCCGGCGTGGCGCATGTATAGAGGAGGAGCGGAGGAGTTAAGGGGAGTTTGAGACGCCGCCATGCCAACCTGTCCTCCTCTCGACTGGTCGAACTAGGACCGGGGAGGAGGTGGTATCGTCCGCCACAAACCCAGTCGATTGGGGGGCAGGGAAGCTGGCGAGCGGGGGGGAGGGTAGTTGCTTTTTGTGTGTGGTTAGGGAGGGCAAGGGAGGCCGCCACTCGGTGTTGCCTGCTCCGTTTAGAGCGGTAGCGGGCCCGAGTGGTTGTCGACCCGAACCCGGCCCGGGGCGTCGTTGATGTGGTGAGGGAGGGGAAGGGAGGCACCACTCGGTGTTGCCCACTCCGTTTACAGCGGTCAGTGGGCCCGGGTGGTCGTCGAACCCGACCCCGGCCCGGGGAGGGGAGCGGACAGGGTGGCCGGCGCGCCAGGACAGGGGGGGGTTTTCTTTTTTTAATTCCTTTTTTTTACACGGGCGCTCGCATTCGCGCACCGGATGATGCAGTAAAGTCCCACTGGGCATTATTCATTAATGAACTTACTGTATGATTCCTGTACACCGAGAGCCAAACTCTGCGTGGGAAGGGGTGAAGTTGAAGTCGTGATAAGCTTCGATGGTGTCTTGACTGTTGCATCCACTTCTAATACGACTGTACCCCTGCACTACTGCACAGACCACTTGCTGTACGTAACGTCAACGCCTCGGGAGCTCCTTCCAGCCTTGCCGTCCAAGTACTCGGGCCACCCCTGGGACTTTGACGGATCGAAATCAACCATAAGCTTGCAACACTCGTTATCCTCGGCACACAGCTTCCGGGTCGTGCTCTGCTGCTGAGGCTTTACTCTAATTGGCGCCTTGTCGTATCCCGCGCAACCGAGCAACGCCCTGATCGACAAGATGGCGCCGCGCATAGAAGCCCAAGAAATCGAGACATACTGGAACATCTTCTCGACCAGGACCAATGGCGGAAAGTACCTCACGGGAGAGCAGGCAGCGCCGGTGCTGAAGAACAGCGGCCTGCGGGACGACCAGCTCGAGCGCGTGTGGGACTTGGCAGACGTCGACAATGACGGGAACCTCGACTTCGAGGAGTTCTGCGTCGCCATGCGCGTCATCTTTGATATCCTGAATGGCGTATGTGCACGTTCTTACTTGTCCAACGGATGCCGGAGACCGGTCATGCTAACGCCCAGTTGTGCAGGAATACGCCGACGTCCCGACAACACTGCCCGACTGGCTCGTCCCCGAATCCAAAGCACACCTTGTCCAAGCCAACCGAGCCCTAACCGGCAAGGCGGTACAGTTCGAGCAAGTAGAAGACGACGACGACTCGCCAGGACTAAAGGACGGCTTTGACTGGTACATGAGCCCAGAAGACAAGGCCAAATACGAAGCGATCTACCAGGAGAACCGCGACATGCGCGGCGAGATAGCCTGTAAGCTCCCCGTCGCCTCTGTCCTTTTTACCCCCCTATCCCCCGTACTAACCTTGTGTCCCAGTCTCCGCCCTAGAAGACCTCTACGCCTCTCTCGACGTGCCAGACACCGACATCCGCTCGGCCTGGAATCTGATTAACCCCTCTGCGCGACCATCCATCAACAAGGACGCCGCCCTCGCCTTCCTGCACATCCTCAACTACCGACACGAGGGGTTCCGCATCCCGCGCACCGTCCCGGCATCCCTCCGGGCATCCTTCGAGAGGAACAACATCGACTACGCGCTCGACAAGCCCGCCTCCCGCTGGGCGGTGAAAGCCGACGACGAGACCGCCACGGGCCGCAAGGCCAAGTTCGGCGACCAGTACCTCACCCGGCTGGGCCGGACGGGGGTCAAGTCCACCGGCACGGACTTCAGCTCGGCGAAGAGCACCGACGCCGAGTGGGAGGAGGTGAGGCTAAAGAAGCAGCTTGCCGAGCTGGAGGATAAGATCTCCAGGGTGGAGGAGCACGCTCAGCTGAGGAGGGGAGGGAAGAGGGATACTAAACCCGCGCTGGTGAAGAGGGAGCTGGAGCAGCTGCTGGATTACAAGAGGAAGGAGCTGAGGGATCTGGAGGAGGGGAAGGGGAAGGCCAAGGAGGGGCAGAGTCTGAAGGGGATACAGGAGGACTTGGCGACTGTCAGGGAGCAGGTGGAGGGGCTGGAGGGACATCTGAGGGCGAGGAGGGAGGTTCTCGAGGGGTTGAGGAGGGAGATTGAGGAGGAGAAGGCGGGGAGGTGAACACCCGAGCGGATGCCCCTGACCGATTGGGTGGGCATTAGAGGTTGGGCCACCGGGAGCTGAGCTCTAATAGGATAGCGTAATGATTACTGCTCTTGTTATTGCGTTGTTTCAAGAGGCATATGCACCTTAAGAGATGAGTTAACAAGGGGTATCAACAGCACTTCACCTTGCCGCGATCTCTCCTCACTGACAAAACTGGAACGAACCTTTGAGGCCATTCAGGCGACTGATCCATCGACATACCCTCCCATATAGTTCAACCCCAGATACCTTCCCTTCCCCATCCAAGCCATAATGGACAGCATCTTCACCGCGCCCAACCTTCCAGCCGCCCTGCTCCGTCCCGTCGCACAAGTGAAGATATCGAACGGCATCCCCTTGACGACAGACGGCTGCTTGCCCTTCAGTACCGCCTCAATATTCTTAGCGACACCGGCAGCCTGTCACTTCTTAGCACATCTTCCTCTCCCCTCCCACAGCGCAATCGAAACAGAGGAGTACTCACCTGCTCCTGCGTGATCAAAAACCCACACCTCGGCTTACCCACCACATCGCCAGCCGCCCAAACCCCTTCCGCCCCCTTCACGTTGAAACACTCATCCACAACCACCCACCCCTTACCATCCTTATACTCCGCCCCCACAAACTCACTATTAGGCACAAGCCCCATAGCAGGCAGATACAGATCCGTCTCAATCCTCTCCCCGCCCTCGAGCACAATCTCCGTCTTCCCCTCCCCCACTTCCATGACGCTCTCGACCCTCGCCCCGGTGCGGATCTGCACCCCGAGCTTCGTCAGCTCCGCTCTCACGGAGGAGGCGATTGGGTCTGCCCCCAGTATCTCCGCGTCCGCGCCGAGGAGGACGACCTCCTTCTTCTTCCCCGCCTGCCGCGAGGGATTGTCGAAGGCTATCTCGCCCGCGAGCTCGCAGCCCGTCGGGCCGGAGCCGGCGACGACGATGTGGCTCGCCTTGGTGATTTTCTCGGCGGTGGAGCGGAGGTGGGCCAGGACGTCCTCGTAGCTGCCGTCGGCCTTCCAGGGGGTGGGGTGGTTCCCGGCGGCCTGGCTGGTGCCGGTGGCGAGGACCAGGTGGTCGTAGGGGATGGTGCGGCGGTCCCTGTCGATGGTTACCGTCCTCGAGGCCAAGTCCGAGGCGGTGGCGGTGCCGATTATGAGCTCGTAGGAGTCCGGCGGGTAGCGGGAGAG
>Ga0209127_100597_pt1 | contig 12437 bp, 13 predicted proteins | sample LakSupMetagenome_FD_187469 | JGI IMG/M metagenome (GOLD analysis project Ga0209127, IMG submission 187469) | Freshwater microbial communities from Lake Superior, Canada - Sta WM archaea (SPAdes) (version 2) | ecosystem: Environmental > Aquatic > Freshwater > Lake | place: Lake Superior, Canada...
AAAATCCATGCCTATAGCGGCGCCATATCCTTCCTGATCATGATTTCCTGTCGGTCATAGCAGTATCTGCTGCGGTGTCGGAGTCGAATCCAAAAAGAGTGGTAGATCAGCTCCGTCAGAGAGCTCTCATTTACTCTTCCATCCGTCCAAAGACGCCCTCGTCGTCCTCGTCGCTGCGAGCCCGGGACATGACGTCGTCGTCGTCGTCCGCTGCACTCTCGCCGCTTCCTTCCATCCTGACATCATCCCGGTGCATCTCGCTGCGCGTGCCACGGGTGAAGCTCTCAGGAGCCCTGCTAGGGAAACTGCTGATGAAGCTTGTGCCCGTCAAGACAGCGTGGTCGAGATACTGGGCCGGGAGTGGAGGCACTGGTGGAGCGTCCGCAGGCAGATGAACTGCCCGGACAGAGCCTGCGGTGCTACCCAGACTGCAACTGAGCAGCTCAACCGCTGCTGCCAGCTCGCGGTCGTCCTTGCCCGTCGTGTTCTTTCCCGACGAGGTAGGGCGCTGGTCCTGGCTTTGTTGGCGAAAGTGGCCGAATCCGGAGCTGACAGGGGTGCTCCCCGTGTAGGATCCGGCGGTAAACGGTGCCGACTGGTATGAGCGTGCAAACCCGCTGCCGCTGCTCAGTCTCTTGGACACGGACCGATATGGCCTACCCTGCCCGCTGGCATGGGCTTCGGGAGCAGGGGGAGGGGTCGTGTCCGCAGAGCTGCGGTCTTGCACGTCCGAGAATCCAGACGCGGCAGGAGATGCCGAGTCCTGGTCGCTTGCGAAGTCCTTGGCCGAGTCCGGGGGAGTGGTGGCGTCCTTGGCCTCGTTGTTCATGGCCAGGAGAACGGAGGCAGCCTCGAGCAGCTGCACCTGCTGGTGCTTCGAGATGAGCAGTTTTGACGTGACCGACCATTCGGGAGTGTGCTCCCACCTGGAACGCCAAAAAGTCAATACACGCTGTCTTCAAGGACTCAGGATCGCTCTCTGCACTCGAATATGTGCCACTCGGCAGGGGGTGTACCAGTGGCGCGGGCCTGGGAGGGAGGGACGGATTGGAAAGGAAACTGGGCACAAACAAATGCTTGGTCAAGCAGCTGCTATGCTTGTAGCCCTTTCCGCACTTCTCGCAGCGGAGCTCCGGGCGGTTGCTCTTCCGGCCTTCCTTGGCCAGGGGCTGACCGTCGCTCGCTCTCCTAATGCGTGCTTTCTGGAAAGCTGCCCTGTCGGCCTCGTCCGCGGAACGGTCGTTTTGGTCGTCGTCAATAGCGCTGTCCAGCATGTTGTGGTTGACCGTCCCGTTGACACCCATGGCAAACTTGTGGTTGTGGGTGGGAAGGCTCGCCGGCGGGGAAGGCAGGCTTCCCAGAAGGCCGGACCGGGCATTGCCGTACTTGGACATGGTGTTGCGGCGGGATCCGACCGTGATCGGGAGCGGCATCGCCATGTCGCCGGCCTCGGTGAGAGCTGCAGCGACGGCGGCGACATTGGCCGAGGGGTTGGTCATGCTCTTCCGGCGGGTAACACGATGGTTCGCATTGAGGGAGCTCGACAGCACCGAGTGCGAATTGTTGCGCGAATGCGATTGTCGCGAGGAGCTCAAGCTGCCCGAAGACGGATTGACGGACAAGGAAGGACGGTGAGCGAGCGGCCGCGAGGTCTGCTGCATTTCCTGTGGTTGCAAAGCGGTGGTGATCAGCACTCTGTGGGTTCCACGAAAGCTGGAAGCGATACCGCTAGCCGGCATGGATATGGCGCGATCTACCTTTGACGAGGCCATTGCCAGAGTCGTGCAGAGATCAAAGCTCTCTCTGCAAGGCCTGGCTCAATTTAATAGATTCTCCAGGGCTACGATAGTCCGGGAACGCGACGAAGGTTGCCAAAGATCGGCCGTGGTTCGAGCTAGTTGTTCGTGGAGTCGTGGTGTTCGTTGGTGTCGTGGAACGTCTGGGTTTTGTTGAATGGAAGAATGGCCGGGTTGGGCAGGGAAATAATAAAAATAATAGGCAGGTCCCCCAAGCAGGTCACACACCTGGCAGGCTACGAGACGCAAAGCAAGAAGTACCTGCGCTGTACGAAGTACTGCACAAATAAACTGGAGGCCCTGGGACCTTGCAGTGTCCGAGTTCCGGTGTGTAAGTCGCAGGTCAAGCAAGATATTGTATGTAATTGGACCAGCAATGGGAATTCCTGCTTCTTCTTGATCTCGTCACTTTCAAGAATTGTCATCCGATCTGAGATCACGATCCTGAATGACTGGCCGAATTGCTACCTGGTAGGAATCCAAACAAGCAAAGAAAAAAGAAAAAAAAAGTTCTGTGGGCTCGAGACAAAAGGTTGTTTGAAGAGCGGTCATTTGGGGCGAAACGAGGACCAGCTGAGGTCCCCCAAGGTCACTCGTCTCAGGAATGACAAAGAGCCCTCCAATTCAACGCAAGCGCCGCAGTTGGTAATATCGTCGGCTGTTTCGCTGGCCGCTGCCTTGATCCGGTATAAGTAAGGTATCTAAAATGAAATGAGCCCTCTTCTTGTACAAAACCATCGGACCTAAGCGCCCTTCACCAAGGAGAGTTACTGTATTGTATGTAAATCTATCTTGTTCTCAGCTTCAACTTGTCATCCATCTCTCATATCGACAGTCATCAAACGTGTTCTGACCTCGAGTTTCCACTTGGTTCTGTCCTCATCTGTGTTTGTGCAGTGCCTGGAATAATTGTAGCGCCTGCCAAGAAACCTCCACCTCCGACTTGAGGCGGGGTTGCCGGCAGGGGGTTCCTGGAAGGCTTGCGCTACACTGGGGGGAAGGCGTGAGGGTAGAAAGAAAGGTAACGCAGGTAGCCGACCCGCGCATAACCGCGGAAGCATAACATGTTAGATACTTCGTTAACATACAGGTAGTTCATAAAATGATCTCTACTACCTATCCGCTGTTCCTGAATGCTGCGGTGTACCGTACCACACTTTAAGGTAGGCGATAATTGAGAAATGGGAGGCCGAGAGCCGAAATGCCATACTGTGAGTGCCCTTCCCTTTTTCTGCAATCTGAGGTGAGAGAGAGTAAGAGGATAACGTGATAGCTTCAGCCATTCCTCATGGCAAGGCCGGGCATCCGAGCCACTACCTTACCTAACCTGGCCGGCAGTTCGTACCTCGAGCTGCAAGTTGCGGCTTTACGAACCGGAGTTGAAGCATTGATTCACATTGAGCAATTCGGCAGGTACATTGGATAGTATTGATGCGCCCAAGCTCAAGCGCCGGCGAAGTAAATGGCGGGGTACCTGCTTGGAGCTCCGCTCTCGCCTCGGTGACATTCCCAGAAGGTGGAATTGAAGAAGGGAGCGCCGTGATGGTGGCATAAATGTAGGAAACGAAGACGTGGATTGTCTCGATTACGTTCATTGTTTCCTTCGAGAGCCTGTGAGTCTTAAACTGATCGTTCTGTTCCGAGGGACCATGGCTTTTGAACAATCGATCTGCATCCGTTCAGTCCGAGTACAGGACATATCAAGCTCCAGCCCCTGTCGCTGCCGCTGGGAGTTCATGCCGGCACCCCCTCTCTTCAACTTGCCCCCTTGCCGATTACCAAACTCCAAAATAACTGCGCATGGGTCCCCTCTAGCGCAAAAGAGCAGGCTCATGTTCATGCAGGTCATCGCATCGCCGATACACGTGTATGGAGACGTATGAAAATCCGCAGTTGTACACTATTGTTGTATGGAGGATGGATATTCCCCCAGATTTCGAATAAAGGCCATACACGTGTTCAAGTTCCCGAGGTACGTATGGCCGCCTCGCTTGCCTCCCAATTCCGAACATCAGCGAAGCTTCTGGGAAGACAGCACTCAACGCAAGGGTGCAATTGGGATGCTGAGAGTATGCCTGCTTTATTTTCCGACTATGTTATCGACAATGTATGTCAGCTATCTCACGCGCGAAGGGTCCCAGACCCTTGAGCCTTCGCACACCAAAGATGTGCCAAAAGCGCTCCCGTGCCTGACCGTCGGTTCATGTGGCCAACCAGCGTGATAGTTGGATGACAGGAGGGGAATAGCCCTATCGCGTCCACTTTCAGGGGCCATGAGGGTTCACCCAATGACTGTGAGGCACGCAGCAACCCCTCGAACATCTTGGGACTAACCCGGCGGTCGTTCAGTCGACGCCCCTCTCTTTGAAGCGCCACCCCCTGTTCTTCAACCACCTCTCGGACTTTCTTAGCACCTGCTTGCCCTGCCCAATGATGTGGTGATCAGCAGGACACCATTTGTGGGGATGCACATCCGCGGAGGGCTCCAGAGCAGTCCAGACTCGGTGGTGGCCCTCAGCGACCTACACGTGTAATCTCTCAGGGACGCCGATACCAGACTACCGTTCAATAACGCACAAAAGCATCGCTGTCGAATTGATACCCAAGGGAGTCCATTGATAAGGCCTATCGAATCCGGACAACGTTAACCCGAGTAGGCAATACCAGGTAACCTTGGAGAGAGGGCGTCCGAACTGAGGAGCGCGACCAGGTCAAGAAAGCTCCTCCAGCAGAGCGTTTGCTAGGGCGTCTACTCGGTCGTCAGCTTACCTCTCTGTAGCATCCAGCAGCGGGATCCTGATTACAAACGGACGTCCAGGCCTCGCATCAATGCCAGCGGTCCCGGAGAACCTCGATCTACCAAAAAAAGACACACCAATATCCGGTTCGAGACTTGACGATCGCGCAGGTTCCCGGCTGATTGAAAGACGCATGGATAGGGTGTGGCTGAGGTTGCTTCGTATTATCAGTTGGTCCGTCCCGCGCCATTGCAGAACACGCCATTGCACAGAACGCGAAGGAACTCGATGACGTTGCAGAACTGGGCAGCTGACCCGGATTATATACCTGAAAACCTGCCAACAACTAGCAGACGACAATTGCTGCCTCGACGGCTGTGGCTTGATTTATGCTGTGCTGACCTTGCCACATATTCATACAGCATTTGATGAACATCTTTAAGTTTGAGCTGACGAGTGCTGATCACCGCTGACACCTAGGTCCAAGGGTCCCAATTGCCGGTCCCAGGCCAGCCGAATTGTCGCTCTTTGCCTCGTTTTAGTGATCGCCACAACGCATGCCGTTTTCCGTTGTCCTTACACGTATGGCCTTGGGTTTGCTTTGTCATTCATTCGAGGATCCGCTGGAGAAATCTACAAGTGTAGCGGTACCCCTGCATTACAGTATCAAGAACCAGGTGTACTAGGTGTGCGCCGCGATAAGGTTGCTGCAACACGGGACCATCCCGGCGTACCTGCGCCGCGAGAGCATTGTCGCTTGGACAAATAGCCAGGGTGCTGGGACAACAACTGAGATTATTGAGTGTCAACATGGGAAAACGTCACAAAATAAAATCACAATGCACTAATATATGACATGGCGATCCGACGATAGCGCTGAACGTGTCTCTTGCTGTCAGTCGCGTGCAAGCCATTCGGCTGCATCCGATTCAACCCTATTTCAGCTGATGCGTGAGCTTGACTCACTTATTTGCCTCATCGCGAGATTGACCACATGATCTCGACCTTTCCTACAAATCCCTTTGGTCTTTCTGCCATATCTCTGAATTAGCTGCACCCCCTGGTCTACGGACAGAGCGAAGACGAAATGTCATCATCATCTGATGTCTTTCGGAGGGTCGGCCGTGGTGGGGCGGGGAACTGGTACAGCAAGAAGGACATTGAGGACGCGAACAAGGTCGAAGCAGAGGTCAGAATCGCAAGCCTCTCACTAGACTAGAACGGAGATTGCAGATTGAATATCTAACCTCGACCAGGACCTCGAGGCGCAGAAGACCAGCGCCGCAACAGCACCAACTACAGCCCCGATATCGTCAGGTACTGCAGCCAGCGGCGGGTACTCCCGCGCCGGCCGGGGAGGCGCGGGCAACTTCTACGACCCCAAGGACACGGACGAGGCCCGGCGCCAGGAGGTGGAGGACTCGAGGCGCACCAACACCGCTCTGGCCGCCGGCGGTGCCAAGCCCAGCCGGACCGGACTCTCGGGTCGAGGCGGAGCGGGCAACTGGAGCGAGTCTCCGGCTCAGGCCCAGCAGCGCGAGGAGGAAGAGGCGAAGAGGAGGGAAGACCTCGAGGCTCAGATATTGCAGCATGTTGACGCCGGGCTGCCACCTCCGCCTGCCGCGTATCATCACCAGGGACGCGAGCAGGAGGAGCGATGATCCTCTTATCTTCTATACATACTTGAAGATTGGATAGCAGTGCTGTGAGGTCTTCATTATCCATAGCCCTTGAGATTCAGTTCTTACAGAAGAAGAAGAAGAAGAAGGGGGAGGGCGTGTAGTAGCCTCTCATGCCTTTTATCATGATGCGGTGAGATGTAGATTAAGACGAGTTCCATTCTCAATTTTGCCCAGCCGACAGACGCCCTGAACGCCGGGTCGATGCCGATCCACAACTCAAAAACGCCGTCCAACTCCAAACGAAGCAACAGATTCTAGTCCACTCCCCCTCTCTCAGTCCATGTCCATGTCATCCTCATCGTCGTCATCCTCGTCCCCGTCACCACCATTCACCACGCCAACCCGCTGAACGACGACCTCCTCCTCCCCGCCATCAGCCAACAACCTCTTCCTCCTGACCTCCCCGCCAAACGCCTTCGCATTCCTCTTCCCCCCAGCCTTGAGCACGCCCTCGACCGTCTCCCTGTCGAGCTCCGCGGCCTCGACGCCCCTCTCGGCCGCGATCTCCTCGAGGCGCCGCTTCTCGCTGCCCCGCAGCCGGGGGAGGAGGTGCTCGTTCTCGGCCACCAGCTTCCTCGCGATGGCGAGCTCCCTCTCGCGCTTGCCGGCCATGCGCTTCCGGTAGAAGACGCGCTCGCGCCGCGTCCGGATCTCGCTGATGCGCTCCATGGCCCGCAGCGTCTTCTGCACGAGGTCGCGGTCGTAGCGGACGGGGACGTTGCGCCGCGCCGCGAGCTGCAGCGTGCTGTCGACCGTCATCTCCTTGCCGGCGGCCTTGCGGAAGGCCTTGGTCCACTTCAGCTTGCGGGGGTTGCGCTTCATCTTGAACTAGAGGGGGGGGAAGAAGTTGGTTGTTAGCTGGGGTTTGTCCTTTTCTAGTCATGTCTGAGGGATGGCAGCAGAGCGGGGTTTCTCCTGTATCATAGACGTACGTTCTTGTGGCATTTGCTCCTGCAGAAGCGGAACACTTTGGCATCGTTCCGCACAAAGGTGATTCCCTTGCTTGGGTAGGCGGGCCTGCTACAGAAGTAGCATGTTTCGATCCTGCATTCCACGATAACTTGTCAGTAATCTGTCACCCCTGTACGGCCACGCCGTGCTCGAGACGTCTTAATGGTAAAACCTACCTCATCTTGGCGGTGTCAAACAGCCAACTTCGGTATCGATCTGGCGGGTGATGGTAATGTGGTTGTGGTAGTAGCAGCTTCAACGCTTCAACAGCGGCGCCGACAACTTTTCCTGGCAGACCCTTTTGGAAATTTTTGGCCCCGCCTCACAGTGGCTAGAAAGCAAGCGGAGCAAGGCGGTGTGCAGCGGTCATGTCTCATTGGTTGTCGGCAGCCTCGCTAGAGATTCACTGGTCCGTGCGCCATGTTAAGCCCGGCTGATTCCGTAGAAGAGTGACGGAACGACAAAGATTCTTTTGACGCCGGCAACCTTGACCGAGATCTCGCCCGCAATTTTCTCTGTCGACCACGACATACAACTAACCCGCAAACATGGCATCAGCAGTCGCTATCGGAGCTGGCGTGGCCGTCGCTGCGTTTCTGGTAAGCATTACTCTCCATCGTGTATTTGTCGCAGCAACTTACCACCGTTTACAGGGCCGGGCCGGTCTCGTCGCATTTCGCAGGTCCCGGGGCGGCGTCGGAGCCTTGGGCAAGGCGTTCTACAAGGGCGGGTTCGAGCCCAAGATGACGAAGAGGGAGGCCCAGTTGATCTTGTCGTTGAAGTCAGTATCTCGGAGCCAGGACACAACCAACCAGTGGCTAACATGCGACAGGGACGGAAACCTCACGAAAGACAAGGTCCGAAAGGCGCACCGCACACTGATGCTGCTCAACCATCCCGATCGAGGAGGCAGTCCATATCTGGCAACGAAAGTAAACGAAGCGAAAGAGTTTCTCGAGAAGGGCGCTTCATGACGTTGATGCAAGGGCCGTCGATTGCGGTTCGGATATTCGCCATCGGAACGACGACATTCCTAGACATTCGTCTACAGTCATGCCACTGGTGATGAGCGACCGCTGGACCAACAACCAGCCGGAGGAAGATGAGCAATCGGGGAATAAACCACTCATGTACAACATTTTACTGTTTTGCACATAGCATCGGCGTTTTGGGATTTGTGGTAGCTTGGGTTGAAGGGCTATCTACTCTTGTACGAGCAAGTTAGAGATGGCGTCGATGGTAGTGAGATCTGTATCTCGTGGGTATACCATACATGGCTATCACGGCTGTTTTCCTCTCCTCACAACCTTTCAGTCGACCGTTTGCCTCGTCTCTCCGACAACGTGACGCGCATGCGGCCCAGAACATCTAATGTTGATTGCCCTAGCCTTGCTTGCTGCCCAAGCTAGCAATGTCTGGAATCATCATATCCTTCCTCCCACACTCCGCTGGTCTGCTGGTTGTTGAGCTCTGCGCCGTACAGACGCAGCCATGTCCATTTAGCGGCAGTCTCGACGGGAAACTCCTGGGTGAAACTGACCAAGAGCTAGTTGCCTTGAGAAGCAGTCTCTGAAGAAATGGCCCAGCAAGGTCATTAATCATCGCAAATCTGTGGGTGGTACATCAATCGTCATCATCAAGTTGAAAGATTTTACCCTGTCAATGCCACTCCAAGCATGTACCAGTTGAGAATACTCGTCAGATGTCAGGAGACACAGGGAGTAGGACACTAGACCCCGAGTTTACCAGCGCAGGTGCTCTGCGTCCGCCAGCTCGTCCTCGTTGTCAGACCATGAGAACACATTGTTGCGTGGTGGGGAGGGTGCCCGTCGTCGAACGACATCTGCTGCTCCTGGCTGGAAGGCTTTGCCCTGCAGATAGTTCATACCCGTGTAGGCCATAGGCGGAGCTTTCTCCCCCGGCTTGCCTCCGTCGGACTCATCACCTCCGGTAGCCCAGCCTTCGTGGTCCTTCTCCTTGCCTGCAGCGAATCCACTGCCGTTACCGTTAGCAGATGTGCCATCAAACCGGCCAGCGATGATGGCTTTCGCTTACCGGTTAGCTACCCTGTCGCGGGCACGCTCCAGGCTCTGCTGCCGCAGCTTGAAGGCCAAGCCAATCATGGCTTGCATCGTATATACTGCGTCGTTTCCAGCGTTGTGCAGGTAGCGGGAAGGGATGTTGAGTTCCGCGAGGACTCGCTCAAGGCCCGCAGGCTGACTGGCCTTGAGTCCATGCTGATACATGTCCCTAGTATCCACAATCTCCAACACGTTCTTTGCTACGCCCACGTCGTATTCGAGCACCTCGAGGAATTTGATGTCGGACGCTGAGTCGTGAAATACCAGTACGACCGGACGCGAGATAGACGTAGGCTCATTCTTCCCAGAAATCAGACCGCCCGGGTTTTCGACGATGTCCATGACGACCTTCTTGATGCTCTTCTGCTCTACGAAGACGGTAGTGCTGTCATAACGGTTAATAAGTCATCCTCAGTTAACGAGCAGGACGTAGAGATCCGCCTACCCAAAATCGAACTTGTCGGCATGGCCATCGACATGGACGCCGTTCTGGGCCCAGGAATTCTCCTTGATGCGGTAATGGTAACCACGGATCAGGTCAAACCAGTCTTTTCCTTTCTCGCCAGGAGGGCATTTGTCAATATCAAGAGTGTCGAAGACGGCAACTCCAATCTCGGTGACGAGCCTTTGGCTGAATTCAAATGCTTCGATGTCGATGGCGACGAAGATCACACCGCGTTCAGGCTTGGTGACAACAGAGACGTCGATGGCAGAGGCTGAGACTGAGGCTTTGGCATCGGAAATGCTCAGTTTCTCCAAGGCCGGAACGTCTGACGCCTTCTCCCTGATACCAAGGTACCGCTGCACGCGCTTGACAGACTTACCCCAGGACTTGCGATCCCGGATGCGCTGAATGCGCTTCTTCTCCGACTTCTTGCTCTTAGTCCCTCTGCTGCTGCTGAAGCTCCGGATGCGCTCGACAAACTCTAGGAAGTCCTGTTGAGCCATAGACGACAACCGAGAGATATCGTCCTCGGGGCTGTAGGGAGGGAGACACCTCTTGAGCGCCTCGAACTCCTCAAAGCTCGTCGAACGACCCAGGAAGCGAGGAACCGGCGAACCGCCCATCCCAAAGGTCAAGGCAAACTTCTCGGCATTTTTGTTGCCGGGAATCGTCAGGAGAGTGCCCAGCTTATCGTTGATGGCATCGAGCAAGGTCTCGAACTGGTATGTGGGTACGAACAGGATGTGGCTGTTCTTCATATCGTTGGGATTGTGGAGATAGAAGACATCCCAGGGATGGTGCATGTGAACGGTGGGATTGTCGAAGAAGTGCTTGGCCCTCTGGGCGTTGGTCTTGCCGATGTAGCTGTGAGGGTAGTTCTTGACCATTTTCCAAGGGCAGAACACGGCTCCTTCGCGGCACCGATCGCCTTGTGCGAGACCTATCTCAGGCCACGACTGTGCGGAATCCATGCTGTCCTTCTTCTGCGGTGAGCTGGCCTGACTGAGCTGGGAGTAACTATCCTCATCCGAAGAGATGTCGACAGGCTTTGTAGGCTCGGGGATAGGCTCTGGCTTGTGCTCCTGCCAGACGTTAGGACCCATCAGCTCCTCCATGCGCCGTACAAAATCGTCTCGCTCCATTGCGTGCTGGTTGACTTTAATAAAAAGCTGCGAACAGGGAAGGGAAGTGATATGGGGAGAGGCGAGGGTAGAAGCTTGAGAAGGTGTCGTCGGTGTCGACCAGGATTAATGGCATTCAGAACAGACGGCCGAATGACTCGAATAACAAACAAAATGAAGTGATGCCTCGACACAGAGGTCAAGCAATGATTTGGATGTGCTGGGGCTGATTCCTTGTAACTTGAAGGTTGAGGTCCGAGACAGGGCAAGGGTAAGAATATAAGGCAGAAAAGAGTGACCGACCAGCTATTGGACAAATCAAGGAACTGAAAAGGGAAGGCATAGAGCCAAGTGCCCAAGCACCTACCTACCTTACTCGCCTAGAGATACCTCACCTTAAAAAAGGCAGATTGCAGTGCCCTCGTTTTCAGGCGCCCATTCGTTGAAAATCAACTGCAAGGAAGGAGCACCGCGTAGTGGTGACGGTTGCCCTAGCACGTAAGGCGGAGGTGAGAACTACGCGACCGAAAGACAGCTGAAACCAAGGCTTAAAGGTATGATTTGTTTGTTTAAAAGACTGTCACAAACATCTGAAAACCTCTTCATATCTCTAGGCAGGCTTTTTATTGGCAAATAGCCTTGGACTCTTTCGAAAATTGTTGAGTTGAAAGGACCTCTGTAGCTAGCTTTCATCGCAGGTTGACATATAAACCAGCTTGCGCCACGCCGCAATTGTGGCGTTCCTATTTGACATGGCCTGCACGAAACAGACACCTTTTGACCGCCCTCTCAACATGTAGGGCTGGATTCCTCGCAAATACACCTTAGTCGACATGCCCGACAAGAAACTGCAGACAGAGAGTGCAAGCAACCAATAGCAAACCCCCAAGGTCAAACTCCCGCGGGCTACCCAACAAAACCATGGCAACTACTTCTCGAACTGGTGCTGTGCATTAGTACCGCTCGCTGTGCAAGCATCATTACGGGGTATCTTACCTTCTTAGCTTCAGCCTCAGTGACACTGGACACCTCTGATTCCTGATCGATGATGAGCCCCAGCCCGCCGGCAATGATCTTTCCCCGCCACATATCCATCCGATCCCCGTCCAGCTCCTTGTGATGTATCTTCTTCTTCAGATCCCTGAGAAAACTGTTGTACAGATCCGGCTCCTCGAGAGAAATCAACTCTTCCCGCATAACACCCAGATGCGCCGCCGCCCGGTCGTAGTTGATGTCGGCGAAGCTCTCCCGGATGAGGGCGCACACTATGTCTCCCATCTGCTTGGTGGCGTCCTCGATGGCCTTGACGTCCGTTGCCGCGCCGAGGGCCTGCTTGAACTCCGGGATGGCGTTGTCCGGGTCGATCTTGGTGCGCTTGGCCCGGCCCAGCAGGGCGTCGACGTCGAGGCCTGATATGGGCTTGACGGTCTCGCGCTTCCGCTTGCCCTTGACTTTTGGCGGGACCTTCTTGACGTCTGCGACCTTGATGAGATGGCTTATCTGCTTCTTGACCTGCTCGACGAGGTCTTCTGGGGGGTTCGAGAAGCGGAGGAGGATCTCGGCGGGCGGCTGGAGCGGCTCGTCCGGGTGGACGGCGCGGTGACGGATCGCCAGGTTGATACG
>Ga0209127_100598_pt1 | contig 12427 bp, 11 predicted proteins | sample LakSupMetagenome_FD_187469 | JGI IMG/M metagenome (GOLD analysis project Ga0209127, IMG submission 187469) | Freshwater microbial communities from Lake Superior, Canada - Sta WM archaea (SPAdes) (version 2) | ecosystem: Environmental > Aquatic > Freshwater > Lake | place: Lake Superior, Canada...
AAAGATACAAACCTGGGGATCTCTAACAAACAACCGAAGACATATCCGGCCTCATTCCAAAACTCCAGGCATGAATACAATCCCTCCCATTAGCGCTATCGGAGCTGGAGAGTTACTCTCGTTGTCCTCTCGGGGGAATCCGCCATGATGCACTCCGTACTCCTGCTCCCGAACGGGCTGGTCTAATCATAGCTGGACTGTGGGTAGTGACCCGTCTTCAGCCAGCTGTCTTCAGCGAGGAGGTCGTGCATCTGTACAGACGAAGTATGAGTGTCGCGTTTCCTGCCGAGCCGTTGATAAAATCGCACGCGATGAGATGTTCAGTTAACCAGACCTAGGGGAAGGGCGGGGATTCCTCCATCTGCACCAGGTCGCTATCGACGCTGGATGGGCTGCTGCGCGGGCCCAGACGAGCCCTCCTGCTGACCCGGTAGACAGGGGACGGCTTATCAGATGTCACACCTTCGGGGACAGCCTTCTGGAAGTCGAACAACTTGGTAGTGATACCGACCTTGGCAAATAATGCCTGCTTGCATGGACATGCGTCTGGCCAGGCTCGGGCTTGGGCAGGTTAGACGACCTTGCCTGCCTTCGATTGTGCCCTACGCCGAGACATCCAAGAGGCCACGGCAGGCCCAACCCTTCCGTGGTGGGGGCCATATAGGCGCTGCAGCAAATTCCACAACAGCCGAAACCCACGTCCGAGGGGTGCGAGGAGGTCGTCCATGATGGCCTCCCAGCAACGACGGGACAAGCGCGGGACAGTCTCCCAGAGGAGACGCAGATGTCCAGGAAACCGACCAACCACCTCTTCACATGCTTGGGCCTGACTTCAAGCCACGTCGCCAGGCTCAGGGCGACACCTAACACCGCCAGGGCCACCTATCTGGCCTCCATGGTAGTGTCTGAGTCAGGATGAAGCGACATCACTGACAAACTTCTTGTTACGCGACTGCGTCGATAGGATGACCGTGCCGGGAGGTACCACGTCGGGCTTGAGTCTGTTCTCGGCCGTCGGCCCCCTGCTACTAATAGCCTTAGGTTTACTCTCCTCTCCTGCTCGCGCTTAAGCTGGTCCAGCCAGAGTTCAACTGTAGGCAATGAACGCTCCCCGGCTAGCAGTTCATCCCATCCCCTCCACTTCTTCCGCTTCTTCAACTCCTCATCCTTCTTATCCAGGGCTAATACATAACATCCAATTATCACACGTTAATCTAGATATCAGCAATCGGCCAAACTCGGTAGTCAAAGTGCGCTAGTGCTCCTGTTATCCACCTCATTGCCTGACCTCTTGTATATCAAGGTATATTTGGGTTACGGGCCTAGCAGCGCGTTTTTAGCCGTTGAGACACTTGTATACCGCTCATTAAAATGCAAGTGTCCTCCCTCGCAATCACCAAAGAATGCCCTCGGACACTTTTCTCAGATAGATCCCATCAGACAGGGCTCATGAACCACCTCCTCCGTGGACTCCGCAGCTCCAAGACCGGCTGTAACCTCCTTCACCATCCGATCGATATCGTAGTCCCATATCTCATGGAATAGTCGGCTGATTTCAGATTCCAACGTCTTGCCCTCTTCCATGGCAGAGATAGCGCGCCCAGCACCCCGAAATGTATCATCCCTAAGCCCCCCGTCGTCGAATCCGTATGCGCCTAAGCAACGTACACGATCTTCTGACGGTCCACGGTTCGACAGTATGGAGGCGTCTCTACCGTGGGGGATAAAAGGGTTCCTAGACCATCCGTTCTCATCCTGCCAACAGAAGTTATGTGCTTGGAAGTAGGAGCAGGCCTCACGGGTTGCCCCAACGAGCCACTGCGTCCTGTCGTATCGCACCCCGTTGTACGCGGACAGCGCTTTCGAGCACATATCAACCTTCTCGGCGTCCGCTACGCGTCCCGTATGGACCTTCTTGTCGACGTGGGCTATGGCTGTGGCCAGGACAAGGGCATCCTCAATGCCAAAGCCCGCTCCGGCTCCGAGATGCGGACCGGCGGCGTGGGCGGCGTCGCCAGCGATAGCCACGCATCCGTCGTTGTACTTCGGGGCCGGATGGTCCAGCATGTCGAAGATAGCCCACTTGTCAAGCTCCTCGGGAAGCAGGCGTATCAGAGCTTTGACCGCGGGGCTCCGCCATGCCTCGAAGACCTTGACGATGTCGCGCTTCTTGGCCATGGCCGTGTGCTTCCCGCCCGCCGTGTTCCAGTCGTCCGGATCGGAGAGGACCACGAGGACGTTCAAGAGGGTGCCCATGGCCACCGGGTAGGTTATTATGTGCGCCCCGGGCCCGTTGTACATGTATCGAGTCGACGTAAATTCTTTGTTAGGATTGTTAAAGGCGTCCTGGACTTCGCAGGTGCCGATCATGGCTCGGAAGCAGTATTTTTGGGTGTAGCCCGGGTATGACGCCGGGTTGTCTTCGCCGAGGAGGAGACGCCGGACCTTGGAGTGGATGCCGTCGCAGCCGATGACTATCCTTGCTGTCAGTGATGGGACTTCTTGGAGTCAAGGGTAAGAGAGCTACCAACCGATATCAGCACTGACATTCTCTCGATCTTGGAAGACAACAGTCGGCCTTCCGTCCGTGTCTTCGAATATCATCTCAGCCTGCTTCTTGAACACGACATTCTCCTTCGGCACGAGCTTCGCCAGCTCATCGATTAACTCGGACCGTCGACAGCCCTGGAACATACCCTCGCCCAAGTAGAGCTTGTATATCAGCTCGCCAGTCTGGTACCCGTCAATCCACTGGAAGTAGTCCTCCCCGTTCGGATTGGCTACTTGGCGAAAGGCGCGGTGCACGTCCGGGTTCAGCTCGATCATGGCCCGCTCGGCGTTCGGGCTGAAGCCGACGCCGGCTCCTATCTCGTGGAAGCCGGAGGCGCGCTCGTAGACCATGTACTTGACGCCGCGGGCCTGTAGGCCCAGGGCCAGAGCGAGACCAGTGATGCCACCGCCGATGATGATTACTCCGAGGCCGCGTTGGGCTGCTGCGGGAGTGATGTGTCCCATTGTGGCGTCAGTGATATGAAAGAACAACTTCGTAAGTCTACCTATCGGTTCTGATTGTAGTGTGGAAGTTGTAGGATGGTTGAAGAACGATGTATAGGAGATAAGGAGCGAGACTCAGTCAGCTGGACTGTCAAAAGGGGAGGAAACATTGGCATCAAAAATGGACCATTCCGGACATTTGCGGTTTGGACTGAACAAAAGGTCCGGAAGGTAGTCTTGATCCCGTTTTCGGGTGGGAATTTCCGTGTTCATGTATTCGAAGATGGGACGCCCCAGGGATTCAATGTGCGACGTCGCTGCCGGGCTGCGGTGGGGAAGACTCCGGAGCCCCGAAGCATGCAAGTGCCTACTCCAACGCCAGGTTAGAGCGCATCATTAGGACTTTGAAACCCAAGTCGAACATACAATCCTTGCTGGGCCTCATTTTGGTTTGCAAGTCTCGGAGTTCAGGCTCATAATGTGGTCATCAGGTAGCTCTTCCCTTAGCAAGGTGCTGCTCACAGGTAAGTAGGCTCAGTCCCAGCGGTGACCCCCAACAGCTTTGACCGGATTGTCTGACAAATCGGACGTCGCAGGTGGAAGCGGCTTTATTGCCTCTCATGTCCTCGATCAGCTCCTGTATCACGGGTTTGCCACACTATCCGGCGGAGATCTAGCGTCGCCTGCTGACCAGTCTGTAGCTTCACTGTCGTTGTGACCGTGCGGTCTCAGGAGAAGGGACAGCGTATACTTGACTCCTACCTTAGCCCATCGAAAATTAACGTCTCCTACGTCGTGGTCGATGACATTACTAAGGAGGGCGCCTTCGACGCGGTACATGACATTCCATGCTGTTCGCCCCCGTAGCTCAAATCCTAACACTGCCCCCCAGGCCGTCCAGTCCGACCCCCCATTCGACTATGTAGTCCACACCGCGTCACCCTACCACCTCAACCCGCAGGACCCAGTCAAAGACTTCCTCGACCCAGCCATCAAAGGCACAACAGGCATTCTGCACTCCATCAAAGCCCACGCGCCTACAGTCAAGCGCGTCGTCTTCACATCCTCCAGCGCCGCCATCTTGAACCCGAAGGACCACGCCGAGGTCTACGACGAGACCTTCTGGGCCCCGATAACGTGGGAGGAAGCCCTCCAGCCCAATACCGCGTACAAAGCCAGCAAGATCTACGCCGAAAGGGCGGCCTGGAAGTTCGTGGAGACGGAGCGGCCCAACTTCGACCTGGCGACCATCAACAACACCTACACCTTTGGTCCGCTACAGCGGCATCTCTCCAGCCTGGACGCGATGAACGCGTCCAACCACCGAATCAGAGATATGCTGCAGGGGAAGATGCGAAACAGGCTGCAACCAACTGCCCCGGTGTTCACGTTTGTTGATGTCAGGGATGTCGCGCTGGCGCATGTGAGGGCACTGATGGTGGACAAGGCTGGTGGGCAGAGGTTCTATGTCGTTGGGGAACACTTTTCGAATAAGAGGATTGCGGAGATTGTAAGCGTGGCGTACCCGGAGCTGGCTGATAGACTGCCCCCGAAGGATGCGGAGGATGATCTCCCCGAAAGGGTGTATCAGTTCAATAATGCCAGGTCGAGGGAGGTTCTGGGCCTGGAGTACACGAGTCTGGAAAAGAGTGTCAAGGATACTGTGAAGTCTATCTTTGATTCTGGGCTGCTGGAGCCAGAACTGGCGAACTGAGTCAAGCTCCGTTGTGGACGTACTCGTTCTAGATGATGGAGAAGAAGCAGGAAGGCTGGGCCTGTAGACACGCAACGCAAAGATTAAGTGATTAAGAAAGAGATCTTCTCATGTAAAGTAGGTCGAGCAAGGAGAATAAAAGACAGTGCAATTGATCAGCTACTGGCAAGACTGGGCAGCGGGACTACCGCAAAACCAACTTCTCCAAGTCTTGCCCACTCGTCAACACCTCACCGTTCATGATGCCCAAAACATATGCCTCCCCAACAACTCTCCAGGTATTTTCCTGTACCTTACTCAGCACAAATGGCGTGTCTGCACCAGCAAGAATCCACACGCAGTCCCCTTGGTGCAGTGATTGTGCTGTGATACCGAAATAACCATTCCTTGTCCTGAACAGCCTGCGTCCGTAGTATGCAATGCGAACGCTTTCGTCAAAGTCTTCCCTCCCCCGTGGGTCGGGTGCAGTTCTCTGTGCCATGGCAGCAATGATACGGTTGAATGGGGCTTTGGTCGATGTCTGGGAGAGGAGGGCGATCGTTTGACTTCGGAGGGACACCAGCCACTTGAGCTCCTGACTGGCTGACGTGCAGCTGTAGTCTGCATCAGCGACGGCAGATATTTCGGCATCGAGATCCAACATCTTGCCCACGGCTGCAGCGACGAATGCTTCTCTTGCGGCTTCGTTGTGTGCCGGTTCCTCACGATAGGTGTCCTGGATGATGGTCCTCCAGAAGGCTTCGGACGGGGATACGCCTTGGCTGGGGTATATGTCGAAGGGGTAGTCGACCAGGAGACGCAACATGTCCTTGAGCAGAAACTCCATGTCAATCTCTGTATGTGTTGGGCCGACGTCCTCGACGACGTCGACCAGAAGACCCTCAACGGGCAGGGTTCTGGACCATTTGCTGGTGGTAGGTCTGGTCCAGATTAGTCCATCGCTGGCATTCCAGCGGCAGGAACGTGTCCCACTCCGCACCTGGTTCGTGAGCGGCAGCATCCGGTGTCCGTTTCTGTACTCCGGCACCCACGAGGGAAGGTCAGGGTCGTCGCGGAAGGCGGCATCCTCCACGAGCCCCAGCATTCCGAGGTCTTGAGACTCGTATATAGCCATGTATGTGCCCTGAATGTAGATATCCGCTACCGAGGCGTCGTAGTCGGGCCGTATCCGGAGCGACGTTCCGCGATATACCTGCGACGCCTCCCACATGCCCAGGACGGCAAAGACGTGGTCCCGCGGATCTGTGGCGTTGAAGCAGCGGCTGAAGTACAGCAGCTGTCCGAGATTGAGGGACCGGGCCGACATCTTGCTGAGCTTGCCGAAGACCTGCTGGTTGTTCAGCCGGTTGTCGAACAGCTTCGTCTTGATGCTACCCTTGAACTTGGGCTTCTCCAGCATGGTGAGGACGTACGCCTTGAGCACCGCATCCAGGTGTGTCTCTTCGAGCAGCTGGGCGGTAGTCATCAGCTTGGACCATGGCAGGATTTTGTCTCCGCACCAGACCTCCTTGCTGCCGGAGAAGAAGCTCTCCTGCACCACCCAGATGCGTCCGAACCAGCGCCTCTGAAGGAAGGCGGCGTAGTCAACCCATTGCCGCTGGCTGATTCCAACCGTCTCGAGGAGCTCCGGGTCGTCGATGTCCTGGAAGCGTCTCCTGGCTTGCTTCGGGTTGAAGGAGGAAAGTCGGCAAATGACCTTGGCGGCACCGGCGAGGTGCTCGTCTTCTCGACCTAGCCAGATGATGACTGTCTGCGCCTTTTCGTAGATGCGGCCCATGAGCGAGACTTGCTTGTTCTTCTCGTCGGTGTTGCTTTGGTCGATGCATATTGCGTCGATCCAGAGGTAGTTTTTGATTCTACCAGACTCAGCGTCGGCAGTCTCATTAGAGTATCCGTTGCTGCACAGGTGCCGCAGGGCATCGAAAAGGTTGGGTGTGACGTCAATGCTGTAACCAGAGTCGAGTGTGACTGACCGAGCAGGTGATGGCTCGGCTAGTGGCGTACTGCTGGGTGACGAGAGCTGGTGGTCCAGTGGATCACCCCATGTGTAGGAGAGACAGGTGTACACTACGTCGTCATCAACGTCGAAGGTGTCCAGGCAACATACTGGATCGTCTTCAGGCTTGGAGATGATGCGCAGTAGCCGGATGCTGGTATTCGTAGGAAGAGGCTGGTACATATTCGCCTCCAGGTGGTGTTAGCTCGGTCTGCCGATGCTTTGTCTTGATCCTTGCCGTTGGAGACCCAAACCAAGGGCTGAAGGTCGTTGCAGGAGAGTATCTGGTTTTATTATGTGTTAGCTGGGTCACACCGGAGCCTGTCAACAGTCCAGTTGATCCAGGTATCCTGCGTGAGGCTCTTCTTCGGGTGCCACAAGGTCGTGATCTTCCGTTTCGGTGACAGAAGCATACGCAGTCATCGCCCTGTAACACTGGGTTTGCTCAATACGGTTAAGACACGTTATCGGTCGCTCTCTCTTGATCCACTAGGTGTAGGAGATTGGCCGATTGGAGCCTCCCGTCCTAGAGTCAGATGCATAAATCCCCATACCAAGGTCATGATGTGGTTCAGAGTTAGTCATGGTGGAGCAGCGCCCGGCCAGTGCGACTTCGAAGACCGTCAAAACCGCAAGAGGATCTTTCCACGACATCTAGTCACACCTGGTACGACTGAACCAGGCACCTTTTCGACCGCAGGCGTATGACTGATCCGGGGCTTTCCTTTCGCTGGAAATGGAAGATCGTTCCCAGCCTGATATCAACACGAGCTTGCCCGATAGCTGAAGACAAAACCCAGAGACCTAGTCACTCGGGAGGCGGACAGTTCGGTGAGCTCCTCAGTTTTCAGTCCTCACCACCTCGGACACTTCGGTCTGGCCGAAGTCCGAAAAATCAACGGTCTCGCTTGGGGTAGTACAAGCCCAGCCATGTTGTGGAGGCCGAGGCGACCATCATGACTTCCCGAGCCTGGTCTCCATCCCAAGCTTCAGGATCGCTTGTTGAAAGCGTCCTTGAACCAGATGAATTCGCTTAGTACCACATCTTGCCATATCGATGCAGCAGAAGAGAAGTATGTTCACCTCTAGAAGTCCACAGCGGTGGGATCTTTGACGGTATCGCGACCGTCTGTAAACCAAGTAACACGTGTGCAATCCGTCAGCAATGCGTCAGCTATAATAGGAAGGATGAAACATGCGATCCATCCAAGACATCTCCGGCTTGCTGGCATCCTCCAGCATGACCTTTCTGCCCACTTATAGGATAACGCAGGTGCCAGATTGCCACGGGAATGAGAAAGGCCATATGTTGACGAACACCAACACGATCCTCATGGACGCGCTCACCTCAGGGCTAACTGCGAAGCGGGCCGACTGAGAACTGAGGCTATCGTGGAATCCGAAAGAGTGATATTTCGCTTTGGCTTTGCGGGGAGATCCGCAGCGAAGAACTCTGGACAAAATCTTCTTCACAGCTCGCACACAACAGTCGGGGGCAGCTCTGGGCCACGCATCAACGTTTGTCTCGCAGTCCGCGGTCTCGGCCTCCTCAACAAAGAAAGATGGGCTTGAGATGAAGTCTCACCTTCCCTGTCTTAGCATCCGCTTCGACATTTACTAAACCTTGGAGAATTCCTCAATCATCTCTCCGTCCATAAACCCTCAGTGCAGAGCCTCAACCAGCACAGTCCAGTTCCCAGACTCTCATTCCGATGTCGTCCATGACAGCATGAAAAACGTTCGCCTTGGAAAGTGTCTTGTCCTTCCAAGTTGTGGTTCATTGTGAGGGTTCGTTCGAATACCTGTCATCGCCGGCAAATGCCTTCACGTACGGCAGGTTCCATGGTAATCGCCTCACTTACGCCGGATCAAAGTTTAAGTCGCCCAGCATTGAGCCACAGGGACTGGAAGATGCAAGTGAGGAGACAAACGATGGAAAACTGCCAAAGATGTTACAGGTCGGATGAAACGCTGGCGTCGACGGTAGAAGCGTCAGTTGCGCACTTGCGCCGTAGGCTCTGTATTGCCGGAGGAACCCAAGGAACTTTCAGCCGCATCACATTGGCTTGGTCAATCACGCTAGCCGTTCCTGTTGCCAATCATCGCTGAAGCAATGACGCCAGGCATTGTAGACAGTGGCGGGTGCCAGGTCTGATACAAGTGACGGTAGTACGTGGACTCACGTCGCACGGCTTGTCATGTAATTGACACTTTCCGAGTGCTTGTTCGATGGAATCGCTCTAGGGAATCTTGCTGAAGTCTGGAATTCGATGCAGTTCAAATTGAAATTTGTTGCCAAGTCCAACCCAAGATGGAGCGGTCGGCAGCTCCTGATTTAGCGTGGTTTAGCGTGGTTTAGCGTCATTTCATTGATCTAAGCGTGGTTTAGCGGCAGAAGTGGATCACCTGACGATAGTTTAGAGTTTGCAAGGTTTTGTGTCGATTTTGAAGCCTCTTCCCCGCATTTGCCCGAAGGGGCGAAACAGAATCAATCGCAAGATTCTTCGCCAAAACCCTTCGTGTTTCCCCCTCCCTGCCTGCCTTAGCCCTTGGTCCGGTTGAGTTCTGCAATTTGAGTTCTCTGCCTTGCCCCCGTACTGTGGTGCCTTCCTGCCTTGCAGCCCTCGTCCTTGCTGCGGGAATGGACAGTGATCCGAGGATGCAAGCGAGATCGACAGGTCTCGGCCGCACGCCCGCATCAGTCAGCGCCCGGGCCGAGTCAGGGGCAGGTGTCACCGGCACCTGGCCCACCGGCGGGGCTGCCACTGCCGGCGGCGCCGCTCCATCTGCCAAACGCACCGTCTGCGACCACTGCCGCCGGAGAAGTAACTGCTTGTCTTGTGTCCCCTTGGTGCCATCACAGCACAACAACTGACATTTACTGTCTTTGCTAGGAATCCGGTGCGACGGCCAGTTCCCCTGCCTGCAATGCATCAATGCCGCTCTCACCTGCAGGAGAGACCACGTTCCCCGCAAAAGGGGTCCAAAGCGTGGCCATGGCCGGGTCATCAATGAGTTGAGAGCCCAAGAAGGCCAGGGTGGCAGCCGGAGAAACAGCAGGGAGAGCAGCTGTGACCCGGCTGAGAGGTCAACCGATGGAGGGGACATCAGCGCGCCGCAGACGGCGCCTAATTCTGTCCCGTCCTCGCCGCCGGACACCGGGAGCAGGACCCCTCCCGGTTCCAGGTCGCTGCGGGAGCCCAGGGGCCTCTACTCCAGCGACCAGTACCGCCCGACGACGCGGAACTACTTCTACCTCATCCCCCAGTGCGTCGAGCTCTACTACGAGCACATCTACCCCATCATGCCGCTGCTCTACATGCCCGCAATCCGCGAGATGATCCTCCGGCCCATGACCTTCGCCGAGAAGAACCTCATCTACGCGCTGTGTGCGCTCACCTGTCTGCATATGTCTGGCAAGAGCATACAGGCGACGGGGCCAGAGTCGTGGGAGGCGGCAGGCCGGTTCTTCATCGACGAGTGCATATCTGTGAGGCAGTCGTACGACTTCTTCGAGGACCAGTCCTTGTATGCTGTGATCTCGTCGTTCTGGCTGTCGACATCTTTCTTTGAGATCGACCAGTCGCGCAAATCGTGGGTCTACCTCCGAGAGGCCCTCACGCTGGCGTTAGACCTGGGGCTGGACGACGATGCGACCTACGTCGGCCTAAGTCCGGAAGAAAAGCTGTGTCGGCTGCGGGTATACTGGATCCTGTTCGTCACCGAACGGTAAGCGCGGCGCCGTTAAGCTGTTCACCTGCGTCTCTGCTGACTCCGCCTAGGTCCTTTGCCATCCTGCGCAACAGGCCCATCACCTTCAAGAAGACGCCTTCATTACCACGAACACGACACGCATACGAGGCTCCCGACATACACTCGGGTTTCAGGCAGCTGATATCGTCCTACGTGCCGCTGGACGAGGCGTTCGTCGCGGCCTGGAACGACAGCTCCGATCCCAGCGTCAGCAACGATACCTACCTCGCCCTACAGGACATCCTCTCTCGCCCGCCAGCGTTTCTTACGCGCTCGCGAGCCACCACGCCTTCGTCTGAAGGAACCGCACGAAGCCTTCAAGATATCATCACCCCATCCTCCACCATCGTCCCAACCTCCGTTTTCGACACCGCACAGACGACAACACCCACCAAACCAGACCCCGACGCAGCACCCTCGGCCTTCCCTTTCCACTCCGCCGCATCTACAGAAGACACGGACCCCGACCCGACCCCAATCCAAAAAGCCGATCTCCTCATAACCCAACAATGGCTCCGCCTCATCGTCTGGCGGAGCTCCGAGCAGCGCCACCTCCTCAGCTGGTCCTCGCCGCACGAGAGCATGGACGTGGCCTTCCCCCTCGAGATAGCCCGCAGCACCGTCTCCATCCTCGAGTCCCTCCCCAGCACCGCCGTCGAGGTGCACGGCATGGGCATCTTCGAGAAGATCTTCAAGATCGGGGCGGCCTACATCGACGCCCTCAGCGCGTGCGACTCGGCGGGGCCGAACGTCGGAGGGAGACTGGGCATGGGCATGGACTTTGCGAGCGGCGGCGACCTCGGCGTGCTCGGGGTGGGGAGGCGGGGGTTCACCATCGACCCGCTCGAGTTCTTCGTCAAGACGCTGAGCGCCACGCCCAACAGCCGGACGCAGTTTGCCGAGCGGCTCATCGCGCACGCGGGCCGGCGGCCTGGGGGGATGAAGATGGCGCTGTCGCCTCCGCCCAGGATGTTGGCTGCTGTGCCGTTGCAGATGGCCGCGGCCGGGGTCGGGCCGCCCGACTGGAGTGCTGCGCCCGGCGGGGTGCCGCAGATGGCGGCGGGAGCGGTGCTGGGCGAGGTGACGGAGGAAGAAGGCGACGACGGCGTCGTCGATCCGGCCGCCGAGCAGCGGACGAAGAGGAGCAGGATCTCGGGCATGCCGGTCATGACGGGCGCCGCCCAACAGCAGCCGCAAATACCTCCTCCTCCCGAATACGGCGGCGAGTTCGACGTCGGGCTGCTGAGTCCCGGCGTGTCGGACCACCCGGGCTTCGTCGGAGGCGCCGGGATACCGGGCCTCACCACCGCGTCGGCGGCGGCGGGCATGTGGCACCCCGTCATGCAACACCACGCCGCCGCCGGAAGCTGGGCGACGGATCCCTCGCAGACCGGCGGCGGAGGCGGCGGCCAGCACGGTGTCCAACCGATGGACGCGTTCTCCTACGGGCCGACGATGACGGCCGAGGAGTTTGCTTATGCGGCGTTTGGGGCGGACGGGAACGGGAATCAGATGGGTGGTGGTGGTGGTGGGGGGTTGCATGGGCATCACGGGTATAGGTATCATCAACAACATCACTCGGCGCCCGGGACGGAACCGACCACGCCGGCGGGCGACGGGCAAGGGGGGTTTGGGATGGGGTTACAGGAAGGGCAAGGGACGAAACGGGGGTGGGATGGGGGGTTGGGGACTTGGTAGATAGACGGGCGTAATCGTATTTATGAGTGATGGGAAGGCATGTGAGCGAATGTTGGAGTGTAGCGTTGATATAGATACCAACTTGCTTGTATATAGCGTGATGATGTGTATAGATCTTCTTATATATATGACTGAGTGAGTCCTAGTTGAGTCGCAATGCGAGGATCCAGTCGTTTTGGACGCAGAATCAGGTCTGTTCTGCCTTTTTTTTGTTCCTATCGCCCTCGAGCACCTCATGTGCGGCCAGAACCCGACACAGGACTAGGATATCG
>Ga0209127_100599_pt1 | contig 12415 bp, 23 predicted proteins | sample LakSupMetagenome_FD_187469 | JGI IMG/M metagenome (GOLD analysis project Ga0209127, IMG submission 187469) | Freshwater microbial communities from Lake Superior, Canada - Sta WM archaea (SPAdes) (version 2) | ecosystem: Environmental > Aquatic > Freshwater > Lake | place: Lake Superior, Canada...
ATGGAAGCAGATGAACACCCGTTGCTCCAGGAGGAGCTAGGGTGTATGCTCCTAGATTCTAAGGGGAAATATCGTTCGTTTAAGCTCAAGCCCGCTACTCAGGAGACATTGGCTGACGGTTTCCAGGTTATGTCGGTGCAGATTCGAACATCAGATGGAACCACGCTGCTCGCATGGCCCGAGTCCGGGATGAACCGTCCCACACGGATCCCAAGATTATCCCCCCCCTCAAGACCGGCCTGTTACCCCCAACCAGCCCGGATGAGACGGCCGACGGTCGGAGAGAACCGATTTATATGCCTCCCCGGCAGTTGTGCATGGAGTACGTCTCGCGCTTTTTTGACCAGATCCACTGTATTTACTGGTTCTACTCGACTGAGCAGTTTTACACACGGCTAGACGAGACGTACGAGACTGGAGGGACAACGGCGAGCTCGTCGTGGCTGTGTGCTCTTTACTCTATCTTTGCGATGGGAAGCATGCGGCCGAGTGACGCGGGTGCGATTAGGGATGGCCTTGTTGAGTTGAAGACGCCGCTTGACTATTGCACTATGGCCAGGGAGTTACTGTCAGCGGCGGCCGATGAGGCGGGGGTGGATAGTATCAAGGCCTTTGCGTTGCTGGTAAGTGGCGGTGTACCTCAGCCTACAAAAGGCGCCGCCCTGTGTGGGCAGCTAACAGAACCAGAGTCTGGCAACCCATGCAACGTGCTATAGCGTAACTGCTTACTTGCATATCGGCACAGCCATGAGAATTGCCTTCTCCCTCGGTCTGCACCGCGATGTATCACTTCGCAACAAAGGGTCATTGGAGCGGGAGAGGAGCCGACGATTGTGGTGGACAGTTTTCGTGCTCGACTACGAGATGGCAAGCCGGTTTGACTACCCCTCAGCCGTCATGGAGCAAACGGTGTACATGCGCGTTCCTTCCGCAACCGAACAAGTCCGTGTTAAAACGCCATCCCTTCCACCTCCCTCTATCCTAACCCAAGATCCTGCAGATCCTCGACCCCGGCCCCAACACCCCGCTAGGCTACCAATCCCTCCTCGTTAGCCTGATCCAGCTCCGCAAGCGCATAAGCCACGAGTGCTTCCTCGAGCCCGCCCAGCTCGGTGGCCGCCTCCCCATCAGCCGCGTCACCCGCTGCCTGTCGGCCCTCCGCGAGTGGCACGCCGGCGTGCCCGTCCACCTGCGGGCCGACTCCTCGCTGCACCCGCAGCACCGCCGGGCCGTGTCCCTGCTCCACCTCCGCTTCTGGATCGCCACCATCGCACTGACGCGGCCGTTCCTGCTGTTTACGGTGGCGAAGATGGAGAGGCAGGCCGCGGGCATGATACCGGTCAAGCGGAGGATCTACGAGAGGATGAGTAATGTCTGTGTTGAGGCGGCCGAGAACGCGGTGCAGATTTTGAGGAGGATGAGGGAGGATGGGACGCTGAGCAGTTTGATGTTGCTGGATTGTCATTATATCGGGGAGGTGATGTGGATTCTGATCTTGGCGCTGCAGCGGCATGGAGGTGCGGAAAGGCAGGATATGCTGCGGTTCTGCCTAGAGACTGTGAAGGGCATGGAGAAGGTTGGATGGGCGGAGAAGGTCGCGCCTGAGCTGGAGGCTAGAGTGCACGAGAGTGGTGTTTTGGAGATGCCGGCTGGTAATGGTGTCTTGCAGGCCGCCGCGCAGCCGCCGCAGCATGAGTATTCACTTTGGCAGGCTGATGGATTAACACATCAGATGGGTGGGGCGGGACAGATGGGTGTTGCTCTGAATGCGCAGGTATCACCGACTACCTCGTCGGATTACGTTGGGTTGTAAGTTTCCGCTGCGACCTTTTGACTGATTTGCGACTCCTAACCCATCTTGGCACAGAAATCTGGACGCATCGCAGTTTGACGTCTTCGAGACGCTCGATCTGGATCACCGGCCTGGTATACTCGATATGTTCATGGACGCCTCGTTTTCCGGGTCGCAGTTCTTGTATGACGATCTGAACGGGGCGTACTAGATAGAGACTTAGGCCGAGGGCGATGGCGGTCCACGAAGTTATATCCACTTGCGAATGCCTCAAATGTCTTGAAGATTGGTTCTGCTATCTTTCCTGCGAGATACTGCTAACCTAGATGCCGTTCGCATTGTCGACCTTATCTGGTTTTACACTATTCTCGCCGTCCGTGTCCGTTGACTCCTTCTGCCACGGAAGAGGTTCAGCAGCCGGCTTCACGGGTCCCAGCTCCTTGTCTCTCTTCTCCCTCCATTCCGTGATCTCCTTCTGGTCAACAAAATTCCCATGCAGTCCCAGCCTAAGCTTGAAAGGCAGATGGATCACAGCGATAGGCCCCTTCCCGATATGTCTTGCGTCGAAGATGCAAACATCATTCCTCAACTCATCCAAATGGTTGAGCAACCCAATCAAATACCCATCAGCCTCCTCCGTACTGCCAGCTCGCGGGATGAATGCCGGCTCTTGGAAGGTAGCGCATGGCCCAGCCCAAAATCTCTCGCTCACCGATCCATCCCACGTGAAGTGTCCAAGAGTGTTGAACAGCCCCCCGGCCGGACTCCCGCACTTCTGAAAGTCGTAGGGCTTCTGCGGGTCGATGACGGCCTGCCAGTAGTGGTTGTACCTCATGGTCGAAAAACGGTCGTCAATCCGCGAAAACTCGCCCGAGTCTTTACGCTCCTCAACTGGGTCGACCCACGAACCGGTGGGCAGGTTGGTGTCGAAGATCCACCGCGTCGTCTTGTTCTGCAGCTTGTTCCGCTGCAACACAGTGCCCGCAGGGGTGTCAACCTTAGGCCACCAGAAGAAGACGTTGCCGTCGGCGATGGTCAGGTCGAAGACAACCTTGCCATCCGGTGTCTCGTAGCAGCTGACCGTGTGGCCCTGGAACGCATTTTTAGCCTTGTACCACCGAATATCCTTCGGTTTGCCACCCCGACGCGGGACAATGCCGTACCACTGTGGCTCTTCCGGATCCCAGGCCCAGTGGTTCTCGCCGTTCTTCAGGCGCTCCGGGTCACACTTGAGCGGTGTCATTGGCAGCACGACCCAATTCTCGCTCACACCGCAGTCGTGGATGATGCCACAGAAGGGGGCTTTGTACCAGCACTCCTCTGTCTTGATGCCGTCTGCGCTGATGGTATAGACTACTATGTCGTTGGATCCATCGTTACCGTTGCCTCCGGCCTATTCCAACTTCAGTCATTACTCCATCTCGCAAGTCAAATATTGTGACTTACCTCATACCCGTAACAGATCATCTCCCCCGTCTTCGGATCAAACTTCGGATGCGCCGTCATAGTAGGGCTCAGCACCTGCCCCTCCCAGTCATACCTCCCAATCGTCTCCAGCGTATCCGGATCCATCGCATACGCCGGCCCGTCCTCCTTCGTCGCCAGCAACATCCCCCTCCAAAAGAAGATGTTCGTATTCGCCGCCGTGCGGATCACGCCCTTGACAGCCTCGTTGTCTGTATACGGATTGCGGTACTTCCCGAACAGCGCCCTGCCATGCTGGGTCTCGTGCTCGTACCGGTCCGTACGGACGTAGCGCTGCCGGAAGTGGGCCCTGCCGCCGCTCAGCCGGATGGCGGCCACATTGCCATCGCCGTTGAAGTGGATGTCGGACTCGTAGAGGGGCGGAAAGCGGTGATCCGGCTGGATGCGGAAGAAGGTCCCATTTATGTCCCCGGGGATCTCGCCCGTCACCTCGAGGTTGTATACGTCGCCTTCTATGCGGGAGGGGCGGTTGAAGCCTTGGAAGACCTCGGTGGCGGGGAATTTGACCTGGTTGGAGGATTTGACGCCGTCGACGTAGTTGGATCTTGGCGACAGGGTTTCGGCTAGCTCGAATATGTGTGCCATTGTGCTTGGGAAGGAGATGGCTTCAGGGGTAGACTTGTGTTTGTTTACTTCATATCTCTGAGCATATTGCATGGCAGTGGCATTGCCATCAGAGGTTCACTACATATATCCATTGTCGCTCTTTGCCGGCATGTCCCAACACGTCGGTGCTACACTTACAGTTATCCTTGAGCAAGTTCCAAGCAGTGGACGGATGCAGCAGCCCGAAGACCCTCCGAGAATAAGCCCAAACTGTCATGGGGTCGCCCAGTCGGGATCGGCTCAAGACGGGCAACTGTGGAGGACGGGAGTGTTGAGCCGGTGCGGGGTTGGCGGGTTCACGCTGCCGACACTAGCAGGAGATGGTGGATGTTTGCCTCGCTTGGATGCTTGACAAACAGACAGATGTGTTTCAATTTTCTCGAGCAAGGTATTCAGAGAGTTCTGATGAGGCGCTGCCCATGTTGTGATTTTCTATGGCAAGGTAGGATACCTGTGGTGGCATTCCAGCGTGTCAAGAAGGTGGGTATGAGTGGACAGAAAGGTGTAGAGTAACTCAGCAACAATGGGTGTGTCGTCATGATCGCTCGGCACCACTTAAGCCAACGTGATAATTTTGCGGGCATTAGGCATTGTCCGCTTGCAGTATCTTGAGATTATTCTTGAAGCTGAACATTGACTCGTCTGTTAGCACGGGTTGCAGACTATACCAACTGACAAGTGCGGCGTTTTGTGAAATTACATCTAGGCCCTGATGTACCACGCCAAATCCTCCTTTTTGATATCCCTCAACGTCAAGCCATTGCCCAGATACGCAAACCTATTGTTTGACAAATACTCGAACTCAAAATCCTGCAACCGCGGATTCTTGACTGACTCCAAGAAGTGGTTGACGGATCCCGGCCACGGCCCGACAATCCTACCGTTTGACGTGCCTCCCTTGTACCAGCTGTTGCAGTGCCCTGAGAAAGTCAGCAGCTCCATCACCGCGTCTTTGTAGTCGTTGAACTCTTTGGTAGCCTCGCCACTGACCACGACAGACTTGACGCCCTGCCGTCGGATCTTTTCCATGAAGAACAGCGCGAATTCCAGCTGCGCCTCGATGGAAGGCATGAGGGAGCCGTTTGAAATTGGTGTGTTGGGTCCGACGACCACTTAGCAAAGTTAATACAGGAAGTGTTGAATAGCGGATATGGGCAACTTACTGAAGTAATTGGGCATATCCGGCACCGCGCACGTGAGATACGCCTCGGCGCCGGTCACCTTCCATCTCTTCGCCAGATCAACCCCGTTGCGACCGATCAATTGGAAAGCCGGCACATACGAGGTATCGTATCCGGTGGCAGCGATGATCACGTCGACGTCGTACGCTTTGCCGTCGTTGGCAGCCAACCCTTTCGCAGTAACCTCCTGTATGCCGGACCGCACAAGCTCGACGTTGTCTTCCTGGAGCGCTTCAAGATAGCCTTCGCCAGGTGTCACACTGCCAATCTGTCAGCGTCCTATCATATTGTGCCAGGGAGAGTACTCACCGTCTGCACCCAATATCGAAATCGGGAATCATCTTCTCTCTCAGTTCGGGATCCATCTTTGACATCCTCTCCCGCATCGACTTCTCCACCAGCTCCCGCGACGCCTTCTGCTGCGGAGAGCCCTTGTAGAAATTTGGAAACCGTCCGTTGAGCTCTTGGTCCACCTCGCGTCTGTACAGCTTGAGGTACTCCGGATCCTTGCGGAACCGCTCCTTCTGCTTCTCTGTGTACACCGTTGCACGGCCGTCAGGCGCGAGTTTCCCAACGAATTGAGGAGCGATCCATGTGGGTGACCGGGCAAAGTTGACGAGGGACTTGACAACTTCGAGATGTCAGTTCTCGAAGCCTCATACTAGTAAGCCGGGATGACTTACTGGGCTGTATTGTCGGCACAACCTGGATGGCGGATGAACCGGCCCCGATAACCGCCACACGCTTGCCAGTGAGATCCAGGTCTTGGGGGTAGTTGCCCGTGTGCACCAGCTTGCCCTCAAAGGAGTGCAGACCCTTGATATCGGGCCACTTCCACTTGCTGGTCGCCGTTAGTGTCCGATCCATACCCACATACCAAGAAAAGATCAACTTACTTCAGTACACCAGCGCAGTTCAGCACGACCTCTGCCCTGTCCTCTGAAATTTTCCCAGTAGCAAGGTCCTCGACCGTCACCGTCCACCTGCCGTCATCGTCACTCCACACGGCGGAAACCACCCTGTGGCCAAATCTGGTATGTTCATACACCCCATACTTCCTCGCCTCTCCGCGGTAGAAGTTCCATATCTCTTCCGCACCCGCGTACCTATCGACATGTCAGCTCTCGCCTTCGACTTCCAATACTCTCACAGAAAACTTACACCCTCGACCACTCCGGATTTCCAACCCAGGGATAACTGTAAGAGTGTGCCGGGATATCGCACGAGCAGCCCGGATACCGCGACTCGTACCAGGTGCCGCCGACGTCCGGGTTCTTCTCGTAGATGGTGTACTCCACCTCCTCGAGGGACTGGGCCTTGTAGGCGAAGGCGATGCCCGATATGCCGGCGCCGATAACAATGACTTTGATGGGCCGGGGCTTGTGAATGTGGGTGTCACTTATGACGAGGGGCTCGGGGCCTGGAACTGAACCCATGGTGAATTGTGTTGATGGTGTAGTTGGAGAAGATCAACGAGTGAGTGTTGTCCGAGGTTCAGTAACTGTGGGATGGTCCAGATGGGCCTACAGTTGAATGAATTGTATGTACTTTTATGAGATACACATCTATGTGGTCCTGATCGATGCTGGGGGTCACGGCGGATGCAGTGAGCCGAACTAACGGTGCTCCTCAGGGGCCATGTGGCAGTGTTATTTCGGGGTGTGGAGCAGCACTACCCCTTCCCAGATTACCCCAGAAACTGGCCCATCGGACATATGTTTCCGGTAGACGCCAAGGGGTCCAGCCGCCTGTAGTCTGAAAGCCGACCATGGAATTGCAGCATATCGTCTTGTGGAATCCTTGTCGGTGATATTGTCCCTCGGTTGAGTAAGCAGGCAGGCATCAGGTGCTGGCGGATGGGCATCGTCATATCACGTGCAACTGCCAATACAGAGCTTAGAATCACGGTGATTGATGTATTTCCTTGAGGTAGATGCTCGCTAAGAACATATGTCGATCTCCCCCCACGCTTTGGTGATGCTAGACAGTGAAATCAGTAGTACAATTCTGTTTCAGTGTCCCATGTTTCGCACGGCCGGGCGACAACACGCTTACCTCATGTAAAGCAAGAGGAGCCTGTGTTGCTAGAATATCCTGAATCCCGGCTGAGCGCCTCCGAAGAGGTAGTTCACAACGTTGAAGTTTTTCATGCTTGCAACCCTTGTGACATGATTTCCATTCCCCTACTACCTGCTAGATGCTTTTTGATCATTAGATTCGAGGAGTTGCACATCTCATATTCTTCTAGAACTGGACATAGTCCCTGATCTACTTCTCGAAATAAACACTATTTATCAATATCCCAATCGGCTGAACCTCAACTTCAATCTCATCTCCATCCTTCAGACTGCACTTCGGATTCTGGAACCAACCCACCCCAGCCGGGGTCCCCGTCATTATCGCCGTCCCGGCCGGAACCGTCGTCCCCTGGCTGACAAAACTGACAATCTCATCAACCCCAAAGATGAAGTCAAAGTGGCTGTCCTGTACAACCTTTCCGTTAACTCGAGTGATGATCCGTCCGTTAGCGTCGGCGCTCACGAGGGAGGGATGCACGAGCCGTGGACCCAGGGGCGCGAAATTGTCGAAGCCCTTGGAGTAGGTGTACTGTCCACCGCAGGCTCGCTGGAAGACGCGAGCTGTCAGGTCGTTGCCGATGGTGTATCCTAGGATGTGGGAGGGTGCTTCGGCTGGGGAGATATTTTTGATGGAGTTGCGGAGGATGATGGTTAGTTCGCCCTTGCATAAGATTAGTTGAGGTGACGGAAGGGGTTGGATCTGTTTAAACGGACCTCGAAGTCAGGAAAGTTGTTTTGAGCTTGTACGGGGATGGGGATTGCGGTTTCGGGGTCGGCGAGGGATGCGGCGGGTTTGTACCAGGTTGGTGGCTGGGCGGGAATTGGTAGCTGATGGAGCTGTCAGCTTCTGGCCGGGAGGAAGATGGTCAGGGGAGAGGCTTACTGATGCTTCGTTTGCGTGGTTGCGGTAGTTGAGGCCAATACACATGATGGCTATGGTAGGGTCCGGTACTGGTGCGAGGAGCTTCTCCACGGTCACCCTTGTCCCTGACAATGAGTCTGATTCGAGTTCGTCGATACTTGAGAAGCCCTGCACGGCCAAGCCAGCGGCAGGCACTGTGTCCAATGGAAGTGATGCCCAGTACTGGCCGCCCTCAGCGGCGTTGAAGCGAATCAGACTGTCCCACTTTGCCATTTCGGGAGGTTTGCATATGATGTTGCAAACGGGGGGATGTAGGGTAGCCTAGCAATTAGAAGGGACTGGGTCTAGACGATCGCTGGGCGAGACAGAATTGAGCATAAATCGAACCTACACGGGTGACATCAGCTGTTGCTCGCTGATATACTCGACACGTCTTCGACCACTGCGTGAACGGCTGTGTAGTTGCGAGTGTCCTCGGTCCATCCGCCTTTAGACCGGTCTCATGTTGCCGAGCTCCACACCCATAGCCAAGCCATCTGCGACAACACCAATCCAATGTTGTTAAACGTATAGGCGAATTACATATTATTCATAGATTGCGCATCCAGCAGCAATCACTATTGTTCTCGTTGTACGCGCTAGTCACACCACGGACAGAGGAACCATGTCTTTCACCGTGGCCCAGCCAGGGCGCATTCCCCTTCCAATCATCAACTCACCCTCTAAGGTGCAACTCGACCGTCTCATCTATGTGATAGCCTCGCATCCGGATTTGGCTAAATTCAAAGAGTTCGCCAAAGACTTTGGGTTCATTGAAGAGGCTAGAGAGCAAGACACCATCTACTACAGAGGCTACGGCAAGGACCTGTGCTGCTACGCAGCCAGCAAAAGCGCAGATGGCGAGAAACACTTCGAAGGCGCCGCATACGTGGCAAAGACGGAGCAAGACTTTCAGAAGGCAGCTGCCTTATTCGGTGCTTCTCCAGTCTCTGAGAACCTAGGGCCATGCGGCGGGAAGCGCGTTTCGCTGTCCTCCCCGTCCGGAACCAAGATTCACATCCTTTGGGGCGTGAAGGAGCGACCAGCACCAGTGAAGCCACTATCTGCGACAGAGATTCAGAAGGGCGCCACAAACACGGCGCTGGAGAAGCACAGAAAAGGTCAGTACCTCCCTCGCTCCCTGTCATCTATAGCGTAAAGTTGACTGACACATGCGCAGGCGACTTCCAACGCTTCAAACTCGGCCCAGCCATGGTTCACAAGCTCGGCCACTACGGCTACGTCACCGCCAAATTCGACGAGGACGTTGCCTTCTACACCCAGAACTTCAATTTCTGCCCCTCCGACGTCCTCTTTGAAGTTTCCCCGGACAATAACCAGGAAACTGATGCACTGACTTTCATGCACCTCGACCAAGGAAAGGAGTACAGCGACCACCACACCCTCTTTCTCTCGCGGGCACCCCCGACCTTTCAGGACCCCGCGGGGCACAAGCTGCACCACGCGAGCTTTGAGGTGGAGGATTTCGATACGCAGTTGCTGGGCCACGAGTATCTGTTGAGTAGGGGGTATTCCCCGATTTGGGGCGTCGGGAGGCATATCTACGGGAGCCAGATCTTTGACTACTGGAAGGATACGAGCGGGTTTGCGATCGAGCATTATGCGGATGGGGATATGGTTAATGAGGATAATCCTACCGGGAGGGAGACGAGCGAGGGCCCGGCGTCGATGTATATCTGGGGGCCGGTGAGGCCGGAGGAGGGTGTTGCTTAGCTGCGACGGTTTATAGATGTCAATGAAGTATCTATTCAGCTCCGAGGAACGTCGAGTTTTGATGATGATGATGAATGTGAGGTATCGATGCACAAGTGCCTGTCTCGACGAGATTTGGGGTAAGTCGTAGCACGACTGAATCCTTCGGTGTCGGCACACTGCGCCTAAGCCATTGCCAACTTCGAGCCGAAGGCATCCTGTCGAGGTACAAGCGGAGACGTGCCCGATTGCCCTGTCGCTTTTGGTATGTCTTTGACAGCCAGATCAATCGACCCGTGTCGGCACATTTGCTCGGATTGTTGTATCCGGACACCAGTGGGGTCTCGTGCCTCCTTTTGTGTTCCGCCCCCGGACGAACAGTCGAGCCTGCATTAGCGCCGGCAGTGATAAATTGCAAATTCTTACCGGGTGCTCACCCCCGCTCGGGCAGGCAAGACCGAGGAGATCGGCCGACAATCTGAGTGTTCTTGTTGGCACCCTGGCGGCTCTAAGTTGCCGACAGGCTTAAGGCAGGACCGCATTGTTGACTTGCAACCGCCTTTCCAGTCCTGTTAACCTATAAGCGCCACCGCAGAAGGAACTGAACTAACCCGCGTGGCCATGTCTGTGTCACTTGAGCATCGTTGAGTTCACTAAGTCTTCTACCCGTTCTATTCACCGTCTTGTGTTCTCCGGAGACCCGTTGCCGGCAGTAGACCGCAATGGAGGAATCAACAGTCGTAATCGTGGGCGCCGGTCCCAGCGGCCTGGCCCTGGGCGCCTTGCTTGGCCGCATGAACACCAAGGCAGACATCCTCTCCCCTTCCTTTTCCGTTTCAACTACGTACTAACGTCCCTCAGGTTACAATCTTAGAGCGGGACGCAGAAGTCTGCGAGGATCCCCGAGGGATCGTAGTCAACGGCGATGCCGTGCGGATATCGTATCAAATCGGCATCGGCGAGGGCCTGACCAAGAGGATAGGCAAGGATATCGGCGTGCTCAACTTCCACCGTGGCAGCTTCCGGACGTCGCCGTTCATGACGTTTGATATCAATGTCGACTGGGCGAAGCAGAGCGTGAGCAACAATGTTACGCAGTTTCAGCCTAATTATGGTGAGTAGAGTCTATTTGGATGTGATTGATTGTCGTGAGTTACTGATAGGAGTAGAAAGGGAGATTCGTGCGCTGCTGCCCAGCTTTCCGTCTGTTGAGCTCAGGACCGGGTGCGAGGTGTTCAGTCGGCAGGAGCACGAGGAGTCGGAATCGACTATAGTTGGATACCGCACGCTGGATGGACAGGAACACTTCATCCGAACCTCGTGGTTGGTGGGCGCTGATGGGAAGAGAGGTGTCGTGAGAAAGAAGTTTCTCGAGCCGGAAGGTGTGAGGCAGGAGGACGGCGCGTGGACGTATGTCGGGACCTGGGTCGCTATTAATCTCAAGATCACGACGCCGACTCCGGAGAGCCATCCGGAATTTCCACTGTGGAAGTTGGGCTGGACGCCGGAACGGGCGCATGATTTGTTTTGGCCTAGTGGGTTCCAGTGAGTAATACTTGTTACACACAGAGCCTCCGGAGCGAAGTCTAACAGAACAGTTTCTGCAACAATTCCCGTCGACCATCCGTCAGCGGAAGATTTGGACCGCCTGGTTCCGGGTTCTGGAGGCACGAATACTCTGTCGAACCAACCGACGACCTCTCCGACTGCGAAGGGCAGTTCTGGTCTCTCTTCAGTCCGTGGATGGTCATTCCAGGCTCCACCATCTCCAATGCCCTCCGCGGCACGCAAGTCGAGTTTCCGAGCGACTGCATCCAAGTCATTCGCTGCCGGCCATTCACTTTTGCAACCAAGATCATGAACAAGTGGTTCTCTAACCGGACCATGCTGATCGGCGACGCGGCGCACGTGTTTCCGCCGTTCGGCGGGCAGGGGATAGCTACGGGGATTAGAGATGCGCAGAGTCTGGCCTGGCGGTTAACGGTTATGTCGAGAATGGGGGTCGGAAAAGAGGTGAGGGAGAAAGTGTTAAGGGGATGGAGCCAGGAGAGAAGGCATGCTTGGAATGCAGCTATGCGAGCTACGAAGCTGAATGGGAGTATTGTCAATGAGAGGAGCCTGATTGGGGGCCTGTTATATAGGGCCTGGGTGCGGGTGTTGTGGTTATTTCCTAGCATTGCATGGAGGTTGACTCGTGCTGCTTTCAAGGACAAGTTGGTGTACAATCACCAGAGCTGTCCGGAGGGCTTCTTCATCGGGGATAAGGGGGGAGGGAAGAAGTTGGCGCAGATTTGGGTGCGGCGACTTGGGGAAGCGCCGCAGCTGAGCGACAGCAAATTCCTCAGAGATCTTAGTGGATTGTCGTTATTGGTGCTGGTGAGGGATAGAGAGAACAGGACAACGGTCGAGGATGTTGAGAGGTTGATCAAGCAGGCTGATCTGCCTGAAGGTCTGCTGAGGATGGAAAACGTGACCTTCTATCACATCCACGGCCGGACAGCCGATAACGTTGTCATGAAGGACGAGGAGGCAAGACATCAGGACGAGGGAGCGGCGGACTACTACCCGTGTTCGGCTGCGGAGCTGCTGACGGAGGGTATCAAGCCCATACAGGGATACGATTGGACGGCGGTGCAGGACCAGCTCGGCCCCAGAGCTA
>Ga0209127_100600_pt1 | contig 12406 bp, 10 predicted proteins | sample LakSupMetagenome_FD_187469 | JGI IMG/M metagenome (GOLD analysis project Ga0209127, IMG submission 187469) | Freshwater microbial communities from Lake Superior, Canada - Sta WM archaea (SPAdes) (version 2) | ecosystem: Environmental > Aquatic > Freshwater > Lake | place: Lake Superior, Canada...
CTCAGTCCCAGGCCGCCAACTATCTCGATATCAAGCCTCTACTCGATGTCGGATGCAAGACGGTCGCCAACATGATCAAGGGCAAGTCGCCCGAGGAGATCCGCAAGACGTTCAACATCACGAATGACTTCACCCCAGAGGAGGAGGAGCACATCCGTCGCGAGAACGAGTGGGCTGAGGATCGTTAAGAGCCTAGGCATGGTGTCGATGCGCATGGAGCCAGTTCCGATTGGGCTGTAACGCGGCGGCATCTGATTCCTTCTTCGATGGTCTGGAGTTAGGTTCCTTAGGGTTTTCTTTCCTGCATCCGAGGCGTTCCGGCTTGAGCTATTATTGATTTGCCCCGTGTTAGTCATGGAGACGTCTCTGCGGCTGGCGGCATTTCTGCACAGCAATTTACTCTTTATGCCTTCCGAGGCCATACTGCAGTGGGCGCAGTGTACGCTAGTAACACGGAACCCATTATCGTTTCGCTGTTGGATCTCATAAATCACAAAAGCTTTGCTCACGCGTGTTTTGCGCTCTCGCGGCAGCACACCTCAACGCCCTGGGTCCCCGTCGCCGTGCGTCTCTGAAGATCCTTTACACAGCCTCGAATAGGGCTCCTGCATGACTGCGATATCCTAACAGTACGGCCGTTCCCCCGGGCACCGCCTTGCCTGTCCGTTAAGACGCGACAAACATTCACTGCTTGCGTGGTCCGTAGCTGTCCGTCTGCTGTCCGTCTGCATCGTAGAATCAGTCCCAGGACCTCTTGCTGTTCCTTTGCCTGTGAGAGACCGGACTCAGTTCGGCCACTGGCGACGGTAGCCAGGAACGGTTGCGACGACGGCAACTCCAGTATGACAAAAGCCTAGCATGACTGTCTTTGCAAATAGTCACACGGTCCATAACCTGCGAGCACACATTTAGAGGCACAGAGCATCACCACTTGCAGCAGACGAGCCGTCACAACCCGACATGAGGTCGGTAGTTGCGTCAAATAGCCTTCATTTCTTTGACGATTCCCGTTCCGGTCGACCCTAGAATGCAATATGACAGACTCCAGTCCCGAAAAACCACAGGCGAGCCGAGACACGCCACAAGCCCTTTTCCCCCTTTCATCATGCGAACCGAACTACACGAGGCCAAGCGAGTCCCTCCAAAAGTCCCCCTTCCAGCCCGTGACAAGCCATCTCGCAGTCGGTATCGGTCGGTATTTGCGTTAAAAGGGAACACCCGGAATCCGTTGACAGTAAAGAAGCGACTCGTCTAGAGGCCGAGGCGGGTCTTGCGCCAGTTCCTCCGCTTGGCGTTGTAGCTGTCAACAGATGTTAGTTAAATAGGCTCTTCTGTTTCGGCCATTTCAACTTGGGTAGAGAAAAGTCGTACCGGATGGTGTTACCAGTGCGCAGTCGGATCCATTGGGGAATGGGGCGGTTCTGCTTCTGGGCCTTCGCAAGCTTCTGCTTGGTCTTGAAAGTCTTGTGGCTCTGTTGGGCGACAGTACGTTAGCATCTTCTCCCTAGAGGATGTGTCTCTTGCCGTTCAGCCCATATGCAGCATCACTGCATTCACCCGATGATCCCGTCGAAACGCCCAGTTGCGACGCTCGAAGAGATCGACGACTCCAACCGCGACGTGACCCAGACCAGGGCGGCCCGTTCTCGTGTCCTCATCCTCCTGTTTCCGAAAACTCTCCCCGACAAAACATCTCCATAGCAGCGAGGAGTCTGTATAACATACCGGCATTTTGACTGGTGTGGTCGGTCTGACGAGCGTGGTTGCGAAGTTCGGTCGGTGATGTCGATGGATCGAGGTTCCCGCAGGAGATTCTGAAATTCTAGTGTGGGTTGAGAAAGCCCTGGTGGGATGAGCCACAGCCCAAAAGCGGAGTGTGGCTTTGCGGTCAAAGAAATTGAGTGTCACGTGCGGTGGGAGAAGCCCAGGCTGCTGTGGCTTGGATTCTGTCATCTTGGAGGTGGGGCCAAACGAAATTCGGGACAGGGGTCCCTTCGCGAATCACTACGGCAGTGGCAGTTCAAGCTGGGGCCCCAAATAAGGTTAGCTCAGAGGCCCTGCATCGCATCGGCCAAGGCGGCTGCTTTTCTTGGGCCTCCAAATCTTGAGGTGAAAGAAAGGACTTCATTGTGATTCTTCCCCCCTGAATGTCTAGAACTTTGGCTTCCGCTGAATAGCAACAACACGTAGCATCCTTGCGGCGGACTCGATAATACAGACCGCCTGCCAGCAACGAACAGCCCACGAGACTTCTCGGCAGCTTCCTGCCAACATCGGAGTTGAACATCGGTCTGTGGCGCATTAGTCAACCTCATCCCCGATCCGTCTCTTCGCCGCCTAGCGAGGGCACAACTCCCTGGAGATAGCAAGATGGGTCAGAGTGTATCGTGGCTATCAAGCCTGATCTGGGCCAAGAAAGAAATAAGAATCCTGATCTTAGGTCTGGTACGTTTCATCCCATGCCCTGGACATCGAAAGGCGAGGTCAACAAAAGCTAACATGTCTCTCCGTCCTGTAGGACAACGCAGGAAAGACGACACTGTTATACAGGCTCAAAGTACGTCTCAAAACCAGCAACTGCCTCCCTAACGCCGACACCCTCGTACTAACCCCTCTCTCGTCCAGATCGGCGAAGTCGTAACAACAATACCCACAATCGGCTTTAACGTCGAGTCAGTAACCTACAAGAACCTAAACTTCAATGTCTGGGACCTGGGCGGCCAGACGAGCATCCGGCCGTACTGGCGCTGCTACTACGCCAACACGGCGGCGGTCATCTTCGTGGTGGACAGTACCGACATCGAGCGGCTGCAGACGGCGGCCGACGAGCTGGCGACCATGCTGAACGAAGAGGAGCTGAAGGACGCGGCCCTGCTGGTATTCGCAAATAAGCAGGACCAACCCGGCGCCAAGGGAGCGGGTGACATATCGCAGGCTCTGAGGCTGGGTGAGCTGAGGGATCGGAACTGGAGCATTATGGCTTGTTCTGCGGTGGATGGCAGTGGTGTCAACGAGGGAATGGATTGGTTGGTGGTGAGTATTCATGTCTGACTTTGGGCGATAATAGCAAGGGGAATACTAATGGCGTTGCAGCAAACGGTCAACCAAGACTAACAACCCCCGGGATACTCGCACTACATGCGACACACGGTCCTGTACAAACACAGCCACGACTGCATTCGTTATTCCTCCGCAAGAGCGGCGACGGGCCTTTGGGTAGAAGACTTCAAGGGCGGTTCTCACGCGGATCTAGCATCGGCGTTCTAGGGATTTGAAAGAAGGCGGTTCTCCTTTACTGACGCGCCAGGTTCTGGCTTTGTAACGGCCTGCTGAGCGGGTATTGTGACTGTGACACGGGATCTGCATCTACGAGCGTTGGAAGGGCCTGGTGCATATACTGATAAACAATGAATAATAACCAGCGTGTTTTCAAAGAGGCTCGAAATCTCCACGTCGTGTTCTTCCCATATATACGCAACTCGGGACGTGATAATTGACCAATACTTCGGCCTATGGGACTATCGCAAGTTGGCGCTCACATAACTAGAAAGCAGTAAGCACAAGACGACAGCATCTCCCAGACAGGAACCTCCAAGTCTACCTCTACTTAAGGTAGCTTGTGACATACTCCTTCCGGTATTGGTTCTCGTCCAGTTCCGCCGACCTGTTCAGCGGCGTCCACTTGGGCTCCTCCTTGAACAGCCTCATAGCCTGGATATACTGGCCACCAAGTCAGCAACCCCGGCATACACAAGTCCCCGGAAGTAGGCAACAACTCACATTCGTCTCGTCGGTGGTAAAGCGGTGGTATATGCCCGCCGGCAAGATCAACAGGTCGTCCTTCTCGAGATGGATGCGCACCCACTGGTCGCCCTTGTCCCGCACGTCGAAGTAGCCGTAGCCGTCGCGGATGTAGCGGATCTCCTCGTCCTCGTGCAGGTGCTCGTGGAAGAAGCTCTTGACCTTGTCCTCGTAGACGGCGCCCATCTTCTCGGGCGAGACGGTGATCTCGTCGCGGTTCTTGTAGCCGCGCTCCGAGGCTAGCCGGTTGACGCTCTCTAGGTCCGAGAAGCGGTAGTAGAGCACGCCCAGCTTGGTCAGGTCCTCCGGCGAGACGGCGGAGCCCGAGTCGTGGGGCAGGCGCTGGTCGCCCTGGGATGTGTGTGTTAGTATGTGATGCTGCCTTGAGCAGGGCCAGGAGTAGCGTGGTGCCTACCGGCAGGTTGTCATAGAGGTAGGCCTTCATTGTGTCTCTGTCGCTATGATGTTCGTGTAAGAGGATGAGTGAGTGTGAGATGTGCAGTAAGATGACGGATGTCAATACGGGCAGGTTTGTATTTATTTTTGACTCAAGCGGGGTCTAAAATCACTCGAATGCCTCACCGCAAATATTAGGTGAGAATGGCGGCCGACATAGTCTATACATGTGAGATTCCTAAACGTTCTATCAATTCTATGTGACGGATCTTCACGTGCAACAATTTTTAGGCGTCGAATTGCGCCACCATCCCCATCGAGTCGCCATCGAACAGCAGAGTGGCCAGGAAGCAGAGGGGCCAAAGAGAGTTGGGGTAAAGGTAATAGTGTACACGTGCACGTAGTGTAGGGAAATCGGGCTTTAGCCACCCAACTGCCGTAAATCCGAAGATGCCAAAATAGGCGCGAACCGCTGAACCGGGACACACACTCGTCACACAGACGCTGTCCGGCTACATGCTGTGAGACACCTTGCCTCACGGATCAACAGGTGTCGCTTTGACTGTTCAACTCATGGATCCCCAAATGATAGAGGGAACATAGCCCAACATGCTCATGTTATCAACTCGCATCGCGTACTTAAGCAGTCAGTTAATCAGCTCATCTTTACCCGAGGACACCTGAAGGTCGCCCAGCAGAGGCTTAAACATGGAGTCGACGAGTTCACCGGCTGTGGCCGCATCGGTGGCGGACTCGGACAGCTCAAGCAAGCCCAAGCTACAGCTGCCAGCGAGCTGCGATCCGCCTGTGCCCGGCGTTCCAAGGAAGCCGCAAGTCTGGATTGTGAGTCCACCACTCGTCACACGCAGTACACCAGAACCACTGCTAACGACCTCAGGTCTTCGGAGGAACAGGGCACATGGGCGGCTCACTAGTCAAATGCGCCCTCAGCCACGGCGACTATGTCACGACAGTCGGGCGCGTCTACGAGTCTACCCCGGAGCAGATGGTGCAGACCCACGAGAACTGCCTGGGGGCGCTGTGCGACGTGCGCGCCAAGGAGTCGGTCGCGCGCGTGATCGACAAGACGCTGGACCGGTTTGGGCGCATCGACTGTATCGCCAACTGCAGCGGGTACGGCGTCATCGGCGCGTGCGAGGACCAGGACGAGCACGAGATTCGCAACCAGTTCGAGACCAACTTCATGGGCACGCTGCACATCATCCAGTGCACGCTTCCCTACTTCCGACAGCAGGGCGCAGGGCGGTACATCATCTTCAGCTCCACGTCGGGTGCGCTGGGGGTCCCGGGCCTGGGGCCGTACTGCGCGACCAAGTACGCGGTCGAGGGGCTCGTCGAGGCGATGCTCTACGAGGTGGACAGCTTCAACGTCAAGGCCACGCTCGTCGAGCCTGGGCTCGTGAGGAGGGACGAGCCGGACACGAAGACGCCGACATGGGGACACTTTCTGATCAAGCCGGCTAGCGAGGCCTATTCGCACGCTACGAGCCCGGCGCTACATGCGAAGAGGATGGTGCAGTGGTTGGGGGAAAGGCAGCCTACGAGCGCGGTCAAGTGTGCGGAGCTGGTGTGGCAGTTGGGTCACTGCTCGTACCCGCCGCTGAGGCTGCTGCTGGGCAGTTATGCTATTGAGAGTATACGGGACCGGTTGAGGTCTGTTACCGAGGAGCTGGAGGACTGGAAGCATCTGAACTTCCCTGCTGCACCTGACGAAGCCGAGTTTGAGAGCAAGGATAAGGAGGGAAAAGACAAGGTCGACAGGGAGGACAACGAAAAGGACGACGACAGGGATGAGGAGATGGTTGACTCAGTCAGTCCGAGTCAGGGGGAGTTGAGGCCGGAAGAGGCTACATCATAGTCCTTGGAAGTTGAGACAGGGCAAGCAAAAGTGCTTTGATGAATTGTCCGGCATGGCGTTGTAGTTTCAGCATGAATGATACGTCTCTCACTACCTTACATGTTCTTCAATCATTTCTCCTTTACGACGAGACGGGAATCAAGATCTGACATGTACGTACCGAGATCGATTGCGGCTTTGCCCCCATTCTAATTTTAAGCCACTGAAGAGATTCAAGCGTTGCGCCAAGCCTCATTCCCCCCTTGCGGCTACGCTAGCCTGGCTAGGAAAAGGTACGTACATACGAACACAATGCTTGGTGGGCCTAGACGTTCGTATCTCTTGCAATTTAACCAACAAGGAATTCGTTTGCAACATTTCCAACTGACGCGTTTCCTCCCAACCACGAACCTTTGACTGGAACGACGGGATCCTTCTCCTCACCGCGATCACTAATTCCTTTTCGAACTGTATGCCTTCTAGTACTTAAACCTGACCATCCTTCGTTTTTCTGCCGCCAACGGCGCTGCTGATCTAGAGGCGCCTGTAGACGGACTTCTCTGTCGCCGCCCCCTTAATTCCCAGTCGCCGTCGCTCGTTTCGTTAGGTCTCCGGAAAAGGTCGCAAACATGTCGGACAAGAAGAACGAAGACTTTGTGGTGCGCATGCCCGACAATGAAGATGGCTTCAGCGTCGAGAAGGACCCCTTTCTGCGGAAGAGCAGTCCGCAACGGACGTCGCACAGGGAGAGCCTGCTGCAACAATTCTATGCCAAAATCGACAACAGCCCGCCGGCCTCGATCATAGCCTACTGCCTGTCGTCCATCAGCATGACAGTGGTGAACAAATACGTGGTCTCCGGGACATTCTGGAACCTCAACTTCCTGTACCTTGCTATCCAGGTGTGTGTTACCTTAAATCTGTCCCCGCGATTCTCGTGCGCGGCTCGGAACAAGACTGACATGTTGGGTTCCCTAGTCTATCGTGTGCATCGTTGCGATCATGATCTGCAAGCAGCTCGGCGCCATCACTACGCTCGCTCCTTTTGATGCGACAAAGGCGAAAAAATGTGTGTATCCCCCCGTGGTTGGAGCCCGGTACCATCAACTCTCGGTTAGGCTAACATGAGCTCAGGGTTCCCCATCTCGGTTCTCCTCGTCGGCATGATCTACACCAGCACCAAGGCCCTCCAGTTCCTCTCCGTGCCTGTCTACACCATCTTCAAGAACCTTACAATCATCGTCATTGCCTATGGAGAGGTCCTGTGGTTCGGAGGCAGCGTCACCCCCATGGCGCTGCTGTCGTTCGGCCTTATGGTGCTCAGCTCCGTCATCGCTGCGTGGGCTGATATCCAGGCTGCTATCCACGGTATCGGACACACGCAGGAAGCCTCGGCCGCCCTCTCGACCCTCAACGCCGGCTACGCATGGATGGGTCTGAATGTGTTCTGCTCGGCGGCGTTTGTCCTGAGCATGCGCAAGGTCATCAAGAAGATGAACTTCAAGGACTGGGACAGTAAGTTCTAAGAGACCCTGCATATGAAAGTGTGGGCCAGAGAGTGCTAATGGTATCTCTAGCCATGTTCTACAATAACCTCCTCAGCATCCCCGTCCTGATCATCTGCTCCCTGATCGCCGAGGACTGGTCGTCCGAGAACCTGGCCAAGAACTTCCCGCTCGAGACCCGGAATGCGCTGTTCATCGGCATGATCTACTCGGGCCTTGCTGCCATCTTCATCTCGTACTGCTCCGCCTGGTGTATCCGCGCGACATCCTCGACGACGTACTCCATGGTCGGCGCCTTGAACAAGTTGCCTATCGCCATCAGTGGACTGATCTTCTTCGATGCTCCTGTCACCTTCGGCAGCGTCTCCGCTATCTTCGTCGGCTTTATCAGCGGTCTTGTATTTACGTGGTCCAAGGTCCGGCAGACGGTGTCCAAGAGCGTGCTTCCGACGCATCAGCCTACCATCAGCGCCAGCTCGCAGAGCAGCAGGGATGCGGCCAACTCTTAGACAGAGTCTCTCTAAGCTCCCGGTGTCTCATGCCTTGGGGATAGCTATTCTGGCACCAGGTTCCGTCCCGTTGACTATGACTCCTGGTCACGAGAATGAGGAGGAGTGGCCCCTCTTATTTGTCTTCATGTACATCAATTTGCTCTTCCTTTCTGTTTCCGTTTCGCGTTTTGGCATAGACTCCGGCACAGAGGGTGGATTGGAATCAACGGCGTAACTGCATACAACTCCAGTACGTTCAACAAGCCGCTGCACGACGAGGAGAAATCGCGTGGTGACCACAGGCGTTTTGGGGGGGGGGACAGAATGGGACTTCTCGATAAGAGCATCCGCTTTCGGCGATGGGTACTCTGAGCGTGTCATCAGCGATGGTTGAATATTTCACACGTATAGTCCAGCGGCTTCTTCATGGGCAAGAGAAGACCTAATATTATTCCGTCTTCAAATGCTTCCAGCTTTCCTGTGTCTTGACGGTTGAACCAACCCAATCGCCATGCGCTGGCAGCTGGCAGCTGTCGGTGTCCCGAGTCTCGAGACAGCGGGCCCCACTTGAGCTCGGGCATGATCTTTTCCCGTACGATCTGCAAGGTCGCTAGGCTCACGTTCTACATCCGTCCCAAATACAAGACGAAACCTGGAAGCTACGCGCATTACCGTCCAGCATCATGGGCGGACTTAATCTAGAAGTTGCCAAGGCGAGTATGCCCTATGTCGTCGCCATTTAGCCCGCTAACTCGGTTCCTATTAACAGTTTGGCATGTATGTCATGTTCCCCATCGGCATCATGTACTACTTCGGCACCAACCTCGACAAACGCTTCGCCGTCCCGGACTTCTGGCCTAAGGCCGAGCACGCCAACAAGCTGCCGCTCGACAAGGACGAGATACACGCCGAGCTCGAGAGGTTGCGCGCCAGGCGGCTGTACCTGAGGGACAAGAGGCTGGCCAAGGAGGCTGCGCAGAACCCGGAGCCGGTCGCCCAGCAGGCGCCGCAACTGGAGCCTCAACAGGCATCTCAGCCTGCGCAGACGGAGCAGAAGAAGGGGTGGTTTTGGTAGTTCGGTTGGGTGTACGATATCTGGGCGTTTTTGAAAAGACCGCGACATGTGTCATCGGCTGTCCGGATGCATATGGGCGGCGTTACGGTTCCTATCCTGGTCGCGGAACTCCTCTCTTTGAAATTGTTCATTCCGGCGTCAGTTCCTCGCGGAGTGGCGGTATCTATTAGTTCTACATACTGTACATCAGCGGCATCGCATCAGTTGTCCAGATTCTCCGCCACTGCCGCCCAGTCCTCGTCCGTCACATCGCCTCTCGTCACATTGGAGTATATCCCCAGGACGTCCGGATACTCCCTCAGCGCCGCCAGCAGCTCAACCAAGTTCTGCAGATCCTTGTTCGACGCGTCCAGCTTCGACTTGGTCTCCTCTTCCGGCGTCCACACGATATCGGCGCTGAGCACCTTCAGCCCGACCGTCTCGCAGATCTTGTTTATCAGCTCCGGATCAGACCACACGACAAAGTTTCCCTCGGCATCCTCGTCTATCTCCTCGGCCCCGGCATCTACGGCGAGGTCCAGCGCCTTCTCGAAGCTCCGCTCGTCCTTCACCTCCGGCGGCTCGAACACGGCGCGGCCCAGCCTCTTGAAGAAGAACTTGGACGCCGCGGGCCTGGCCTTGTGCTTCTTGGCTATGAGGTTCAGGTCCTGCACCAGCCGCGCCGTGTTCTCGCCTTCCGCCTCGACGATGACGGCGATATCCGGGGGGAACATGGCTTCGAACGTGAATTTCTTGAGCTGCTGGCCCGATGTCGACCGGCCTTGGCCTCGCGCTATTGCCGACTCGATCTTGTCCTTTGCCATACCGGCTTTCTTTGCTTCGGCCACTGTTCGGACAAGTTGGGGGTTGAACTGCGGATCAGAACCGTATACTATGTGTCAAGAGTGACATGGGTGAGCTTGGGGATCTCTGGAATGCGACGGCGGGGATGGTGGACGGACATTTGGAATACAGAGTCAGTAGTTTAGCCATTGAGCCGTGTAACTGGCTTCTCTTCTTGTCAGCTGCGCCTTTCTCGTGCTTGATCTTGGACCATTTGTTGTGGCCGCTGAGCTGCGCCGAGCTCGAGCCGAAGGAACGGAGACATTCGCATTGTAGCGATCGAGGTGCCGGCTTGCGAATCCGTAATTGTAATCGAACGAGGGGAGTGATGGCTCTCACGGTGGAGGCCATTGTGGGCCTAAGTACCCTATCTGGAGGGCAATAGGGAGCAAGAGGCGAGAAACGAAGTAAAGACCGAAAAAGAGTTCAATGGGCTGTTCCGATCCGTCGTCGCAATGTCCATTGTCCAGAAATTTGGAGAGATTCGGAACGGCCCAAGTCGCAAGGTTCGAGGTCAGGGTAAGATGCGGGACCTAAGGACCCCTGCAGCGGCCGGCCTTGCTCGCTTATTGGTCTGATGACGATAGGAGCTCCAGAACTGCCGCTGGGGTGCATGTGCTGTCATGTCGACTCGAAAGTGGAATAACTCCTTATTAGCTTTCTGTAACAACGCCGGATTTTACGACTGTACTCGACATTAGACACGGCACATAGGACGAAGCGAGGGCGACATCGATCGTTCGAAGTAGAAGCTTGAAGCCACGGACATCACTCCTCGAATTGCCAGAAATCTCCATCTGCCCCCTCGATGTCTTCGGCGAGTCCTCCGGCCGAAGCCAACGGTGTCAACGGCGAGCACACTCCAGCTTCAGCAAGCGCTACAACAACTGCGAACCCAGAACTTGACCTCCCAAAGCTCCAAGCACTTCCGGCCGAGCAACAGGACCTCTTCCTCCTGACATTTGTCTCGACCCTCAGCAGACATGTCCTCTCGCTAACCCCGGACGACTGCACCGCTCAGCAGTTCTACCTCAAAAAGGAGATCTTCCAGATCATCAACCTCGCCTCTCCGGCGCCCACGCGCGTGATACGCAACAACCTGGGACGATGTCTGGCGCACATATTCGGCAAGGGAGACCGAAAGCTCCTCTTCGAAACGATCAACGAGCTGGTGGGCCTTATATCCAGCGGCAAGTCCAAGACCGAAGCTGAGCTACGTCTAAAACACGCCGCTGTGGTCTGTCTCGGAGACGTCTACGGTTCCGCGGGTGACAGCGCCATCGGGCTGCACCAGATGGCCTGCGCGACCCTCCTGAAGCTACTCAAAGCATCTTCGAATCACGCCGGTATCCGGGCGGCGGTCTTCGCTGCCTTTGCGAAAATGACGGTTATGATTGAGGCGAGTCTGGACGAGAGCGTTACCAGGGACATATGGAAGCAGGCGCGGAACCACGCCTCGAGCGACAGGGCGTCGCTGGTCATCATCTCGGCGTGTAGGTGCATCAAGGCTCTCGTCAGACACACGCACTACTTTCGGAACGCGAGCGACTTCGATAGCCTCCGGTCGACCATGTTCAAGACGTTCGACTTCCCGTCTGCGCATGTGCGACAGGCCGCGGCTGATTGTTTTGCCGAGGCGCTGGTAATGGGATACTCCGAGTCGGCGGTTGGGGAGGCGCCGTTGCAGCTGCTCAGGAGGTCCAAGTCGAAGGCTGTGAAGCACGCGCCTGGATCGCTCCAGGATGACGATGATTTGCCCTCGCGGTCCGAGAGTCCTGCGCCGTCGTCCAGGAAGTCGCAGGTCTTGGCTATGTCGCTTGTTGATATACTGAAGACGCTCTCTACGCAATATGTTCGACTGTCGACAACGAACCGAGCAAGAGCAGCCATTGGCATCTGCTACGGTAGTCTGTTGCAGAAACTGGGCGAGAAGACGGTCGAGACGAACTATTTCAAGGTCTTGGAGAATTTGACCATTGATATTCTGGGCCAGCCCAACATTATCAACAACCGCTACCGCCTCCTCATCTCGCGGCGGATTGCCGACATCATCCTTCAGGAGGTTGTTGGCCGGCGGATACTGGGAGAGTCGGGCCAGACTACTGCCGCCACAGCCATCATCAATGATGTCCTTAAGAACTACCCCCAAGCTCTGAAGGAGCGCCCGGAGCCCAGCAAACAAACGCTGATAGCGGCAATGGGTGCCCTGGCTGCTCTTGTCGATAGCTTAGGCTCGGCAGCGAACAACTTCGCCGAGTCCTGTCGCGACGGTCTTCTGCAAGTACTCCAGCACCCCAGCTACACCGTACAGGTCTATGCATCATCCTGCCTGAAGTCTTTTGTCCTCTCTTGCCCCCAGCAGCTCCTATCCTGTCTCTCTGTGTGCATGAACAGTCTCAGCAGGGAGCTGGGCTTGCTGGGGACGGGCAGAAGCTCGCCACGGAGGTGTATCGGCGCC
>Ga0209127_100601_pt1 | contig 12387 bp, 11 predicted proteins | sample LakSupMetagenome_FD_187469 | JGI IMG/M metagenome (GOLD analysis project Ga0209127, IMG submission 187469) | Freshwater microbial communities from Lake Superior, Canada - Sta WM archaea (SPAdes) (version 2) | ecosystem: Environmental > Aquatic > Freshwater > Lake | place: Lake Superior, Canada...
CCCCCCGTCAGCTTCTTACCGAGCTGCTGCTAACATCTCTCCAGCGGCGCTATTCAATTTTGCCAAGATGTACTTTTGTACGGATTCAGCACCTTCCTCCCTTCCATCATCACATCCATGGGCTACACCTCCCTCGAAGCCCAGTACATGACCATCCCGGTCTACGTCTTCGGCGGCCTCCTCTTCCTGATCTTCGCCTACTTCTCCGACCGCTGGACCCTGCGAGCCCCCTTCCTCTTCTTCGCCAACATCTTCGGCATCGTCGGCTACATCCTCATCATCTGCCCGACGCCCAACGGCGTCAAGTTCTTCGGCACCTTCTTGTGCGCCATCGCCGTGTACAACGGCCCCGGGCTCAACCTCACCTGGCTCAACGTCAACGTGGCGCCGCACTACAGGCGCGCGGCGGCCATCGGGTTCCAGCAGACGATCGGAAACACGGCGGGTATCGTGGCGGGGCAGATCTACAGGAAGAGTCCGTATCTGCTGGGGAACGCGTTCAGTGTGGGGGCTCTGGGCGTCGCGCAGTGTCTGATTGTGGGCAAGTGGTTTTATATTAGGAGGCAGAATAGTCTCAAGAGCAGGATTGCGAAGGGGGAGATCGAGGATACGAGGAAGGTGAAGACGGGTGATCGGGAGTTGGACTTCAAGTATCACCTGTGATGCGCTCGTGGGATGGGGGGAGGTAATTATGTGTATAATAGGTGGCAGAAGGGGGAAGAGATGTGACACTACGCCCATGGCAGGATTGCCGCATGTTAGCTCGGGAACAACTTATGGTGATTGTCTCCTCGCCCGGTCATCGTGCAATCGTCTAATCGTTTGGTCGTCGATGTTTGTAACACACGTAAATGCGTAATCCTGCCATAGGTGTAGCGAGGGAACAAGATGTGACGCCACCTTAATCTTCTGAACTTGCGTGGAAGGAAAGCGAGACGCTCAACTGCGACGACGACACGCGAGCCTAGCAATGTTGGGCGAGTTTTGGACCGCATAGCCACGAGATATCGCTGCACTGACAACGAAAATGCTTTGCATCAACAACCCAAGCAAGCCCTTCTGGACTACCCACTTGGTTGTGGGAAGAGGCCCTTGATATGTCGTGGCAGGGTGTTCCTGTGGCACCGTTCGTATCTGCGGCTCTATGATTCGCAATGCTCGTAAGCACACGGGTGAGATTGCCCCTGCAAGACATCCAGGGTGGACAAAAATGTTGTTTAACTCTGTCCCCAAGCTTCGACGCTTCAATCGCGCGAAGACGAAGGTTCGGGTGCGGCTTTCGAGCAACAGGCATCAAGCCAATATCTGCAATGCCGCAGCCACAGGTGCAATTCGCTCTCCGCACAATGGTCCCGATTGAGCGCGCTGGCAGACGAGCTGAGCCATCACAATGCGGGAGATTTATTTAGCAACAGGCTTCTTGGCAGTCAGCCACAATCTGGATCCAAGACTTCCCTGCAGAAGTGAGCTGGTCTGCGGCTCAGCCGTTGCATGACCGCGTTCGTTCAAGCTTCTCTTGGCCCGGAATACGCGATTGGTTCAAGGGGATGAAGCTATGGCGGGAGTTCGAGGCAGTGGCTTTTAGGGCTGACATAGCCCAGTCGGGTCTTCAGGGGACTCCCGTGTTGCTGACAAGCTCATCTTAAAGATTGGAGGAGCACAGCATGGCTGAAAATTGAAATAAAAGGCAGCGGCGTCCTCGTCCCAATTGGAATGCCTATTCTCTCTTTGCAGTGCAGTTCCCATCATAGTATTGAAGTGTCGTTAATTCTAGATCCGGAGCCCCCAAACAAACATTTCAAAATGATCGCCAAGACCCTCTTCGCCATCTCGCTCCTGGCAGCAGCCCAAGGTCCGTCTCCTCCACTCGCCCATCCCTAACCCTCGTCCCACTAACTTTGTCCCAACCAGCCATCACAATCACCGCCCCGAAAGCCAACGACGCCTGGGACTTCTCCCAAACCAACACGATTGAATGGACGTCGGTCGCCACGGACCCGTCCAACTTCTCCATCGTCCTGGTCGACAACTCGGCCGCATCGGGGCCCAAGTCGACGACCATCAAGGACCTGGTCAACACCGCCGACGGCAAGTACTCGTTCACCAACTTCGTCGCGGCGCCGGGCGAAAAATACCAGATCCGCTTTGTGGGCACGAGCGCTCAGAACACGGGCATCGTCACGCAGAGCGAGAACTTCAACGTCACCAAGAGCGGGACGGCGCCCAGCACGACGTCGAGCTCGGGCCCGTCGCCCACGGGGACGCAGCCGCCTGCTTCGACCACGGCGAGCGGGAACGGGGCGGGCGCGATCGGTGTTGGGTTGGGGCTGGCAGGAAGTGTGGTTGCTGCTGTGTTTATGATGCTTTAGGTTGCCGCGACGCTTGGGCGTAGATAAGCAAGGGGAGTCGAGTCAGATTTAATTCAGGGGGCGCGCAGATCAATGTGAGCAGGGAGTACTTAGCGATGCTGCAATTGTTGCCGGAGTTGGTTTGGCACTCAAGGAGCACTAGAATGTTAGATATAATACCCTGAAGATGCGATCTCTTTTGCTGTACGACTCTGGGCCGAAGGGTACCTTGGGAAGAAGGGAGCGAGATCAACAGTCGGGATAAGTCACACAGCGCTCCGCTAACACAAACCCGACGCCATCCATCCGTCGCTCTCAATCCACAACCTTCAACATCTCATACGCCCGATGCCCAATCGCCCTCCTCATCAACGCGACCGGATCCAGCTCCTTCTTCCTCTTCACGACCTCAACGCCATCCTCTCCGTCAACAGTAACAACCTCCTCCTCGTCGTCCCCAAACTGCCCCCCATCCATGAAGACCTTCAACATCCCCTGACTATACCCACTAACCATCGCAACCCCCTTCTGCTCCGCCGTCACCGGCTTCGGCGCCGTCGGATCGCCCGCCCCCGTATAACCCGCCCTCCCCCCAGCCAGGTTCCAAAACACCACCTCCGGCATCTCATACCCAGCCGCCATGTACTCCTTCTCGATCCTTTCAAAGCTCGTCGCCCACCTGTCCCCCCGCTCAGCAGCGTCAAACTGCATATCGCTGAAGACAAACAGCCGCTTGACCATCTGCTCCTGCGTCAGCTTGTTCTCCACCGCCATCGGCAGGATGAGCTTCTCAAACACCGCCACCAGATCTGTGTTCATCCCCCACTCGCTCCTCTCCATGGCCGCGACCTTCTCCCCCAGCGTCCCCGTCAAATCAACCTTTTCCACCGTCGGCCGCGCACTGAACGTCACGAACGCGCCCCCAAACGGCGGGGCCACAACCTCAGCCATCAACAGAGACAGGCCGATGGCGGTGTGTATCGGCGCCGTCCCGTCCGCAAAGGTCGGGTACGTCATGCTCCCCGAGACATCGCAGATAGCGATGCAGCTCTCCAGAGTCCCACTATCCTTAACCCGCCGGACCAAAGTGTCCCACTGCGCGTCGAGCGTCCGGTCCCGCAGTTCCCGCGCCTTCGTCTCCAGGACCGTGTTGTTGTTCCGCCCCAACCCAACACCCCGACGACCGCCGCGACGCACCCTCCTCCCGTGATCGAACGCCCGGGCTTTCTTGTGACTCCTGACTCCCGCACTGCGCTTCCCCGCCGCAAGCGCGTCACGGACGAGGACAGACGGCATCAGCACCGCCCCGCTGATCTGCTTGGTCCCGGCCTTCACCGCAGCCAGGTATTCACCGAACCTATCCCCGTCCCGCTCGGCGAAGAGCGGCGCGTAGGCTCGCATGGCCAGGCTGGGGACGCTGGGGTACTGGATGTCCCCGTACGCGCGCTTGGTGAGGGGCCGTTCGACGATGTCGAGGCGGGCGCGCAGGCGGGTGAGGAGGCGGCGGTAGGACTCGCGGGCGTGGCGGAGGTAGGTTTCTCGGGTTGGGATGAGGAAGGGCGGGAAGGAGGCGGGGGGGAAGAGGATCTCGGCGATGGAGGTTGCGATGGTGGTGTGTTTGTCGTGGAAGCGCTGGGGGCTGGGGGCCCATTTTGCGCAGAGGGAGATGGTGGCGGTCTTTGGTGCGTCGGAGGGGTTGTCGAGGAGGGCGAGGTCGGTCTTGAGTTGGGAGGCGAAGAGGCGGGCGGTCTTGAGGTGGAGGGCGTGGTGCGTCGGGTTGGAGGTGAACGCTTGCACGGCGTCGTCATGGCGCCGCGTCTGCTCCTCTCGCGTGTCTTCCTTCGAGCGGACGGGGCCGGCGGTTTGGTTCTCGATGTTGAGGATGTCCCGCGGGGTGGAGAGGACGGTGAGGTGACCGTTTGCCGACAAGGCGAGGATGTTGAGTAGGTCCTTCCAGTACCCGTGCGCTACACCGTGGCGGACGTCGAAGCGGGCTGGGTCGGATTCGTCTTCGATCACTTCCGTGTCCGAATCTTCCTTGTCGTCCTTGGTCGACACCTTCTTCTCAATTACCGGACGACTAAGCCACTGCAGGTTGGCGACCAGCGTGAGGGGATGGTACGTCGCCAGCCAGCCGGCGCAGCGGTAGAAGGTGTGCCGGGAGCTCTTGCCTATGTGGATGGAGCGGGCGTTGAAGATGAGCTTCAGGGTAGCGAGGGGGTCCTCGGTCCAGGCCGCGTTGAGGAGCTCGAGGAGGCGCGGGCCGGAGACGACGTCCTCGAGCTCGAAGAAGAGGTCGACTAGGGCGCTGTTGGTGGAGCGGTAGGCGAAGTCGGCATTCTCGGTAAGCATCTTGCCGTCCATTGTAAAGTGGGACATGTCGACCTCTCTAGGCTCGCCGTGGGAGACGAGACCGGCCATGAAGGCATCTTGGCTGCTGCTGGGACCATCTTGCGCAGACTCTTCGTTTTCTGTTGCCTCGCACATGTCCATGCTGCCAAGAACCAGGCGGACGTCGGCTGTTGTGGAGGGCTGCTCGCTGACTAGCGTGAAGGTGTCGTCGTCGGCATCCCCTGGGCCATGTGTGCCTTCAACGTCAGTCTTGTTGAGGTTATTCTCCAGCCCGCGCTCCTGTATCCTCTGCAGATACGCCTCGAAGTCGTCTTCCGGCAGCGTCAGTGCTTCGCATTGCGGCCAAAAGACGGGGAACTTGGAATTCAGATACCAAGCCTGCGGTTCGGTGTCGGCCATCGCCTGGTCTCCGTCCATGTTGCTGGGTGGTTGCAATTGTGAATGGGCGACTCGATAAAGATGAACCGGGACAAACCTGAGACCAATCGCAAGTGATTTACAAGCAAGAATATCAGGAAGGAGCAAACAGATACTCGCTTTGCTTTATGGCTCGAGCATCCCCCGCCGGCCCAGGCAGGCAACAACCTGCAGCCGCTGAGTCACGCCGATAAACTCAAACCAACAGACGCCGGCCAACAACATGACTGTGCCGCCAGAGAACGATAACGGACAGTGATTCATGCACTCAAGCAAAATGTATCTCGCCTTCTTTGGTATCGCTTGATACGCGACGCATCATGTTCCCTGGCGGGGATTCACGCGCCGATTGACGGTGACCGACTGCGGAAAAAAAAGCATGCATGCGTTGGTGTTGTTTCATCCCAGCACATCTCGGATTGCACTGACTTAGGTCCCGGTCCTGCAGTTGCAGGTGCAGCGTCACCGCATACACGTGTACATCGCAATTGACTCCAATCTCCATGTGCAATGACTGTCGACACTTTGTTGATGGGGAGGAAGAGCGTTTGTCGGATCCGACATTGTACGAGCTTTGCCCAGCTCCCCATGCGGCCTACCCTACAGATCTTGGCGCCTGGACCGCCAAGGGGAAGATTTACGGTTCTTGGGGAAGGTGAATCGGGCTCGCATTCCAGGTTTTAACGAAAGTGTCACCGAGCCGCAACACCCAACCCCACATAGTCGCCTGCAAGGAGTGAGCATCAGCAAACCGCGGCATCTCCTCTCGGCAGCGTCATCGCCAGCGTTAAGCCGTCGCCATCAGGGAGTCGCGGCCTTGGTCAGTCGCCCACCCTTCCCCCGCATTCCACATTTTCCCCGCACCGTGGCTCGCTGTTGGCGTGCTTATCGTGCTTTTAGCTCCGGGACTTGGCATCACGAAACTTCACGAGAGGGTTGTGCGGGCAGAAAAGCTTGGTGGAGAACGGGGGGAAAGCCGACTCCTCCTAGACCTAGTCCCGCGAGCCAGCCACTGACGACACACGGCGCTTGGCTATCGCGAATGCCCAGTGTTTCGTTTTGCCCCATTTGGGATCCTTTTACGACGATCCAGACTGGCCGTCTCGGGTCAAAGGCGAACCCACGCTGGAGAGCTAGACTCTAGACTGAGACTCCACCACTCCAACAAGACGTGGAGATGTAATCACGGCCGAACGAACCTGGGGTAGCAATGCGGGGAGACCACGGTTCCCAGGTCTGGGGTCAAGCGAAGCACATGTCGTGCGCTGTGCCCTTATAAGACGGGTTGTGTCGTCGATCCCCAAGACACTGAAGGTTTAATTCTGGCACACCGTTACATCTTGCTTCTCCTCGCATCTCGACAGACTCATCTGGACTCTTTTGGTCTGCAACACTTCCACGTGACTGTCAAACTTTGGTCTCGCTTGACTTCACGGAGACAGCAGCAGCAATGGATACTCCAGAGAAGGCTGAGTTCGCCGAGCGGGAGGTGGTGGCCCCAAGCACCCATCACCATGGCCACCATGGCCACCATGGCCACCAACGCGGCTCTATGGCGGCTGAAATCGAGAAGATCGATGCTATCGCGCTCGCGCCCGAGACCACGATCGAGTCGTTTGCTCATCTCGACCAGAAGAAGATCCTACGGAAGGTAAGGGCGGCTGCAACGGTCCCTCTTTGCACCAGCATCATTGTCTGACAAACGCTCCATAGATGGACATGCGCCTGATCCCCATGTTGGCCCTCCTCTACCTCCTCTCCTTCCTGGACAGTGAGTTCACCCTTCACTCTCGCACACCGTCTCAAAACACTAACACACCGCAGGGGGCAACATCGGCAACGCAAAGATCGAAGGCCTGCAAGAGGACCTCGGCATGACGCCAGACCAGTACAACTGGTGCCTAACCATCTTCTTCTTCACCTACGCCGCTTTCGAAGTCCCCAGCAACCTCCTCCTCAAGAAGCTCCGCCCTTCCCGGTGGCTGCCCCTGATCATGGTCGCCTGGGGCACCGTCATGACCCTCATGGGTATCGTCCAGAACTACCACGGTCTCCTCGTCGCTCGCTTGTTCCTGGGTGTGGCAGAGGCCGGTCTCTTCCCCGGTGTTGCCGTAAGCATCTCTGCTGTTCAATCCGCCAGTGTCAACCCTGAAGGAGAGACTAACAATATAAATAGTACTACTTGACCATGTGGTACTGCCGCCACGAGATCCAGTTCAGGCAAGCCCTCTTCTTCTCCGCCGCCTCCATCGCCGGCGCATTCAGCGGCCTTCTCGCCTTTGGCATCTCCAAGATGGACGGCGTGGGTGGTTACGAGGGTTGGCGATGGATCTTCATCCTGGTCAGTCCACCCCGATTCCCCCCAAATCCCGATACAAGAGTCATCTTGCTGACCAGTGAATATAGGAGGGCATTGTTACGGTGCTTGTCGCGATCCTGGCCTTTTTCGTGCTGCACGACTTCCCCGAGACGGCCACCTTCCTGACCGAGGAAGAGCGCGCTTTCGTCGTCTACCGGCTCAAGTACCAGGGCCAGGCGCAAGGGAAGACCGGTGGCCCGCAGGTCGCCCAGGCCGAGGAGTTCAAGTGGAAATATGTCTGGCAGGCCGCCTCGGACTGGCAGATATGGGTGAACCTCTTTGTGTACTGGGGTGTAAGTGCCAGCCGCCAATGTTCTAGACTGTTGTTTGCTAGAGGAAACATGTCTAACGTGACAACAGATTGTCTGCCCTCTCTACGGCATCAGCCTCTTCCTGCCCACGATCATCAGGACCCTCGGCTATACGTCCAGCAAGGCACAGCTCATGACCGTGCCCATCTACATCACCGCCGCCATCCTCGCTGTTGTCTTTGCCTACATCTCGGATAAGGTCGGCAAGCGCAGCCCATTCATCGTCGGCTTCCTGCTGATGATGCTCGTTGGATTCTCTATGTATGTGCCCTTCTCTTCCTGTCTCTGTATGTGAAGGGCAACAACTGACAGTCGGAAGGGCTATCTCAACGACCAACCCAAAGGTCGTCTACGGCGGCGTCTTCATCGCAGCCTGCGGCATCTATCCCGCCTTTCCGGGCATCATCGCTTGGCTGAGCAACAACCTGGCAGGCAGCTATAAGCGAGCGGCGGGAATGGCCATGCAGATCGGCATCGGAAACCTCGGCGGCGTAAGTTATCCATCTAACCCCACCTAGCAAGGCTCGCACAAGCTAACTTGCAACAACAGGCCATGGCTTCCAACTTCTACCGCGCCAAGGACTCGCCCCGGTACAAGCTCGGACACGCGCTCGAGCTGGGCTTCATCTCGGTCGGCATCATCGCGACGCTCATCCAGGTCGCCGGGTACCGCGTGATCAACAACAAGAGGGAGAAGAAGATGGCCGAGGGGGGCGAGAGCCTGTACACGGCCGAGGAGATGTCGTCGCAGGGCGACAAGTCGGTTACCTTCCGGTATATGTACTAGAGATAGAAGGTTGCAGCTTGGTATAGCGTGGCTTGTGCAAGTGGTTGGTTATCTAGATCATCTACTTTCAAATGATGCCTATTTTTGCAGGCCCGATCCTAGTACCGGAAATACAACAGCCTGTTCCAGTGCATCTATTCGTAAACTGCCTCGAAAAGGACGACATAAGAACATGCGATGTAAATAAATATCATTGAAGTATCCAAAACATCGACCCGTCATACCGCACCTACTTCCTTTTGTTACAATAAAGGTTACAATTGCATCATCCCGCACCACCACAAGCGACCTTCCCCAAAGGGCGAAAGTCGCTCTTTTGCCCGACAACGGCTCTACGGCAATTGCACGGCGGGCCTTATCGCCGGTCTTCGGGTGGGGGCCCCGGGCAACCCACCGACGCCGGGCGACAATGAACCGATGCAATCCCGCCACTTTTTCTACTTCTCTCGCTTCTTGAACTCGCGAAATCTCCAATGTTTCTAGATCCTTTCTCATTCGCATGGGCTGTATGACTGCCGTTGGTAAACGTGAGCCATGGCAACAGACGAGAGAACGCCCCTCCTCCCTAACGGGACGGGCAGCAGCAGCAGCAGCAGCAGTAGCGGCGGCAGTCCCGGAAGCGAGCCGCGGACCGTCTCGGCCTCGAAAGATGCTGTCGGAGAATCGACGCGCTGGGGTAGTCTTGGTCGGATATGGAAACGTCCCCTCCTCAAAGTCGAGAACAGGATCTTGCTGGCCGGCTTCCTGATCACGCTGAGTTTCAGCTTCACTCAAGTCCCGTAACAACCTCCTTTCCCCCCTCCCCCCTTTCCCCTTATCCCCAATCTCCCCCCCTCTTTCCCCGTTACTCACAAAGTCCCCTCTAGCATATTCTACGTCTTCCACCTGATGGAATGCGACGCCTTCTACTCCCACCACCCGTCCTCCCCGCCGCCGGGCGCGGACAGGTGCAGCAGGAACGAGATCGCGGCGGGCACGGCGAGGCAGTACTCCATCCTGGGCATGAGCACGACCTTCTGCGGGACCTTTAATCTCTTCGTGGCCGGGTGGATGGCGAAGCGGTTCGGTCCCCGCGCGGCGCTGGGCGTGCAGACTTTTGTGCCCGCCGTCAGGGTCGCGACGCAGATTCTCGGGGTGCTGGCCGGCGGGGAGAGGGGGATCGCGATCATTCAGGTTACGCAGGGGATTACGGTGCTGGGGGGGCCGGTCGGGTATATGTGAGTTGTACTGCCCTTGTTCCGTTGATGACCACGGGGGGGGGGAAACAGGAGGGGGGAGGCTGATCAGGGGTGGCAGATTGTTGGTTAATGTCATTGCCGGCGAGGTGGTGCCGCCGAAGATGAGGACGAGTGTGTTTGGGAAGCTGCAGGGGTGTATCATGCTCGGGCAGGCGATCGGGTACTTGAGTAGGTTTAGGCTTCCCTCGTTTTCCTAAGACTGGTCGTGGCTAACTGGGTACAGCTGGAGGAATGATTGGTGATGCGTTTGGGATCATCCGGCCGTTCCAGACGGCGTTCGTGTTCTTCATGATATCGAGCCTATACGTCAGGCTGGCGATGCCGTACATACCGCCCGAGTCGATGCATGACCCGAAGAAGCCGGCTAAGGGGGGCGTGTCCGGGTTCTTGGCGCCGCTGAAGGTGCTTGCGCCGCAGATGCTGAGGTTGGAGAGCGGGGTGACGAGGAAGCACTATGGAGTGCTGTTCCTCTGTTGTGGTGTGTTCCTCGGTGTGGTATGTGTCCCTCCCTCTCTCGAATGACAGGAGCCGTGCTAACAGCGTGCCAAGCTTGCAACCGGATACGCGCCCTTGTTGATCCAAATGTACGCCACTGCCGCCTTCGACTTCAACCAGGCCGACAACGGCTGGCTGATGTCCGGGTACGCCTTTATGCGCGCCATCTTCCTGATCTTCATATTCCCGCGGGTCATCTCGTGGGGCAGGCGGTGGTCTTCCAGAAGGGCGGAGCGGCACGTCGTCAAGGACCAGCCGCGAGAGGAAGACTGCATACCCACCGAGCCCGAGGAGTTCGGCGCCGGCGTGGTAAACCAGGGGGAGGGCGAGCCCGTGCCCACGGAACCCCTGCAGGAGAACGAGAACTCGACGTTCGACCTGTTCTTCCTGCGCTGGAGCCTCGTTGTCGACGGGTTACTGACGACCGGGGCCGCGTTCGCGACCAAGGGCTGGCACATCTACCTGGCCGCATTCCTGCTCCCCTTCGGCTCCGGGTCGGCCCCGGCCGCCAAGGGCGTCATTATCGAGATGTGTCCGTCCTCGCAGAGAGCCGACGCGCTCAATGCCATCACGCTGGTGGAGAACGTCGCGCGGCTGGCGACGCAGGGCCTCTTCGGGTTCATCTTCAGCGCGCTGGCGGAGACGGGTAACTCGTATCTGACATTCTTCTGCAACGCGGCTGTCGCTGTGGTCGGCATGGGGGTGCTGCTTCTCTCGCACTTCCCGCCTGCTGGGAGCACATTGGTGGAAGACTTCCACTCGGAGGTCACGGATGGTGTGGAGGAGGATGCGGAATTACGAAGTTAACGACGGCATGATAATGAGAGTTCTTTGCATAGATAGCGTTGGATTTTGTCTAATGTAGATATAGACCAAAAGTAAGTCATCCAACGGCGCGCTGTCGTCGCCTTTCGTTCCGTTCTGACGGGCTAATGATCAGATGTGGCAGTCGTATTGGCCACTCATCATGTCCAGCCAGCCGCGTTCGAAGTCCAATGCGTACCGATAACTCTCCATCACCCGTGCCTTGGAGCTCCGGAAACATGCTGCAGTGCCCATCCATAGTGCACCGCCCTCGGCTTCGTGCGGCTCGGCGCTGGATGCCGTGGCTTCCTCCCGAGTCACGTAACAATCCTCGTCGGCCGGTTCGGTGGCCCGGATCAGCCAGCGTTGAAGTTTCAGGAGGCACGGGGAAGCGTAGAGCAAAGAATTTGCCGTCTTGAGGAAACGCCCGACGCAAAGATACTTGCGCCATCCTGGGATAGTTCCGCTGCTGCTCTGCGCGCTGGATCCGCCCGTTGCTGCTCGCCCGCCTGAACCGATTCTGTCTTGAGAACTCTGAGCAGGGGTCCAGTTGACAGGAGAGTTTTCCAGGCCCGGTGTTTGAGGTGATGGACGGGTCTCTGGATCTGCCTGGGGAGTCGAGGAGACGTGACGCTGGGGATGTTGTCGCTGCTGGGAATCACCCAACAACCACCAGGGCATGAAGGTTGAGGGTGAGACAAAGGCGCATCCTTTCCGCTCTTCTCGAGTGTAACTTCCAGGTCCTCGGATGCAAAGTAGTCTGCCGTCCTGGGTTGCCGTTTACCCTGCGTTGAAGAGCCGGTGTCAAACTCACGGACGTGGTGTTGTGTGAGGCGTACAGGAGTAGGGACATGGTTTGTAGGTGGTATCTTCTGGGCGATGGGGAATGAAGCCGGTGCGTTGGCTCTAAGAACTGGTGAAGTGGCTGTTGGCGAGGCGTCGGGAGTGTAGACGGCAGAGTCACCGTCGGCGCAGAGAACGATGGGTCGAGGTGGCAGCCGACGTCTTAGCGGAGGATTATGCGAGCCCTGGACCCAAACCCTCATATCGTACCCGGGTGCTTTACCTTCGCGGTGTGTAACGACCGGTCTCATCCTGACTGAGCGGGAGAGAGGGCCATCCCTTTTGCTGGAGACCGCGGGATTTGCTTCCTCTAATGGGAAACAGCGAAGGGTCATGACATGATAGGCGGTTCTTGACATGTATTTCGTACGGCTTGAAGATTGGGGCGTCGTCATGACGGAAGAGGTGAGTATGGCTGGCCTTCGAGGCAATG
>Ga0209127_100602_pt1 | contig 12382 bp, 8 predicted proteins | sample LakSupMetagenome_FD_187469 | JGI IMG/M metagenome (GOLD analysis project Ga0209127, IMG submission 187469) | Freshwater microbial communities from Lake Superior, Canada - Sta WM archaea (SPAdes) (version 2) | ecosystem: Environmental > Aquatic > Freshwater > Lake | place: Lake Superior, Canada...
GAGGCTCCCGTGTCCTGTCAGCAGGAACATGTCGGAATGGGTCAGAAGGGCTACCTGACCATACGGTGTAGCTTTCGAGGCTCATCGTCAGTTGCAATACGAGTCATCCTTGCGCCCTATGTGGGTTCGATGCGGCTAGCGCGGTGAAGCAGGGTCCAGATACCAAGCTTCTACGAGCCATAGTGAATAGGGGAATAAGCTACAGAGTAACTGGTTGCATTGCTTCTTGGTACCTTGAGCGAAACGCGCGAAGGTGGCCTGGCAATGTTTGCACGTTATAGTGGCGCTTATCCCTAACTGCACCTACATCATCAGTCAAACTTCCCACGCCTGGCAAACACAGGAGCCCGAGCAAACTACAACACCTATCATATCAGTCACCGAAGACTAAGGCCCGCAAAAAGTTCAATATCAAGTCATATTGGTAGGGCAGACTGCCAGGTTCGCGGGCCCCCCGTGGCGCAGATGAACCGCGTTACCGACAAGCATGTAGTCTACGCAGAATGACGCATGTAGGGTCGCGTAGGACACGGATATCTGTTCCCTCTTCTGTACCTTTGACGCGGTCTAATCTCATTTTTGCCAGTGTTTCTTAGCTACCTCAGTGGAGCGTCACATGAGAAGACCGGACACTGACAACTCCCCCTGAACAGTGCTTCAATCCGAGCATGCTGGCTCACTCTACGACGGGAAGAGCGGAGATGGCCGTTGCACACCGCACACTACACGCGTGGACAGTGTCGGTTATCCAACCGCGGAGAGCGGTCTCGGCCAAGCCAATACTGCTGCGAGAGGGTTGTTGCTATTCTCATCTTCTTCATCTCCTGACACGGATAGGTCACATATCCCATCGTCTCTGCCGCCTCACCCATGTCGTCCTGCCTCGCGACTACACACTGCTCGGACACCACGCTGCAAGAGAACAACTCATATACTCCACCTCTCTATCCACCGTGCTGCAACTCGGCGAATGGGCCTCGCTCTAGTGACGCGCGTGTGTCTGTCCCGATCGATGTGGCTTCGAGGACCATGGCTATCTCACACTTTCCCATCACAAGATGTTACACTTCCCCTCCTCGTACGAAGGAATCTAGTGATTTCTTGCGTCCGAATGACCCCTCGCAATCTCAACCTACCGAGTAAGGATTGTGATGGATGGTAAGAGCGGATGAAGCGGATGAGAGGTAAGGTCCGGTGCACGGTGTTAGCGCCAGCTCGACTCCTGACCACGAGAAAGGAAGACAATGTCTGAGCGCCTCGGTGCTCACCACGGTCACCATTGCCTCACTCATGAAAGCAGAGGAGCACCCAAGTATAAAGACGTTGCAGGTCCCGGAGAACAGAAGACGAGAGAACAGGACAGTCATTCGCCAACACTCCTCTCTACTCTTCTTTCGTTCATTGATACTCCTTTCTCAAGATGAAGTTCTTTCCAGTCTCTATCGTCGCTCTTTTCACTTTCTTCTCGAGCACTGCTGTAAAAGCAGCTCCTTCCTCGTTCAAAGAACTCGATGCCCGAGCTTCTACTTGCAACACTCCCTCTAATAGAGCTTGTTGGACCACCGGCTTCGATATCAACACCGACTATGAGACCAACACGCCTACAACCGGCGTTACCAGGAATGTGAGTAGCAACCATGCCCTCAACCCCTGAGTCCCTGCTAACGGAATGCAGTACGCTTTGACAATCACAGAAGTCGACAACTGGACTGGCCCTGATGGAGTGGTCAAGCCAAAGGTAATGCTGGTCAATGGTAAGTGCACCCATAAATAGAAACGCGCAGTTACATACACGAAGACGGCTAACATGGATGCCAGGCAAATTCCCAGGTATGAGACCAAGATCGAGCAGTTAATGGGTGCTTACCAACCTAACACTACTTTAGGACCTACAATCTTCGCCGACTGGGGCGATCGAGTCAACATCACAGTCACTAACAATCTCAGGACCAACGGGTAAGTGCCGGACAGACTCCAATATAGGCGGCAGATAAAGACTGACATCTTCTCATCAGAACCTCTATTCACTGGCACGGTCTCCGCCAATTCGGCTCCAACCTCCAGGACGGCGCCAACGGCGTGACTGAGTGCCCCATTCCTCCCAAGGGCGGGAGCAAGGTGTACTCCTTCATGGCCACACAGTACGGCACATCCTGGTACCACTCTCATTTCTCCGCTCAGTACGGCAACGGTGTTGTTGGCACCATCCAGATCAACGGCCCCGCCTCTCTGCCCTACGATGTCGACCTCGGCGTCTTCCCCATCACGGACTACTACTACCAGACTGCCGACGACCTCGTGGAATTCACCAAGAACAACGGCGCCCCGGCCAGCGACAATATCCTCATCAACGGCACCAACGTCCACCCCACCACCGGCGTTGGCAAGTATGCCAACGTCACCCTCACACCCGGCAAGCGGCACCGCCTGCGCATCATCAACACCTCCGTCGAGAATCACTTCCAAGTCTCGCTCGTCAACCACTCCATGACCGTCATCGCAGCCGACATGGTCCCCGTCAACGCCTACACAACCGACACCCTCTTCCTCGGCGTCGGACAGCGCTACGACGTGACCATCGACGCCAGCAAGGCGGTAGGCAACTACTGGTTCAACGTGACCCTGCCCCCCAACGGCTTCTGCGGCACCTCCAACAACCAATTCCCGGCGGCCGTCTTCCACTACGCCGGCGCTTCCGGAGGGCTCCCGACCGCCCGCGGCACGCCCCCGGTCGACACCCTCTGCTACGACAACATCGACCTCGTCCCCGTCGTCTCCCGCACCGCCAGCCCGGGCAACTTCAACCCCTCCCCCAACAACTCCCTGCCCGTGCACCTCGACACGACCGGCTCCCCCCTCTTCGTCTGGCAGATCAACGGCTCCTCCATCAACGTCGACTGGAACAAACCCGTGCTCCAGTACGTCATCGAGAACAACACCTCCTACCCCCCCTCGGAAAACATCGTCTCCGTCCCCTCCAACAACCAGTGGTCCTACTGGCTCATCGAGAACGACGTCGACGCCGTCTTCTCCCTCCCCCACCCCTTCCACCTCCACGGCCACGACTTCCTCGTCCTGGGCCGCTCCCCCGTCGCCTCCCCGGCCTTCCCCCAGACGCGCTACAAGTTCGACCCGGCCACCGACCTCGCCCTCCTCAAGGGCAACAACCCCGTCCGCCGCGACGTCGCCATGCTCCCCGCCAAGGGCTGGCTGCTCATCGCCTTCAAGACGGACAACCCGGGCGCCTGGCTGATGCACTGCCACATCGCGTGGCACGTGTCGGGGGGCCTCAGTGTCGACTTCCTCGAGGGAGTCAGCACGCTGAGGAATAACCTCCCTCCGGCCGACAAGGCGGCTTTCGCGGACAACTGCAACAAGTGGAGGGCTTATTTCCCGGCGCAGGATCCGTTCCCGAAGATTGATTCGGGGATCAAGCGGGACGAGGGATACTTATACTGATGGGGATGATGTCACCTTGTATGGGGTGTATTGATCAGGGTCTGGCTGGTTCCTTCATTTCTGTTCTTCGCTTCTTGGCCAGATCTGTGTTTTTCTTACTCTTCATCTCTTTGGATTGGTGTGTTTGTGTGTCTACTACCTGTTCCTTGCATTACTTCACTTGGGCAGACACGTTGGATAGCAGAAGCAAGGACTACTTGGACACCGTTTTGGTTTACTTGTCACAATATGTACACTTATTCTTAATGTTATATTGCTGATACTGAGATACTTCCAACCTCTCCAGGTCATGTCATGCTTTTATCTATCACAGTCTGGTAGTCCTCCGAGTTTGAACCTCGTCTTCTAGATGCCATGACTCGCGAACGTCGAAGTTTGCACCTGCCTCTCCACACCGAGCAAACCTGACTCGACACGACATCAACAGGGACAAACGCGGAATGTTACATCAGCAGCTCGACAGCTCAACAGGTTCGATGGTGTAGTTGGTTATCACGTGAGTCTAACACACTCAAGGTCTCCGGTTCAAGCCCGGGTCGAATCACTTTTGCTGCGGTGTGCTACTGCTCCTGGCCATGGTGCTGCTCATTGCAGAGTCTCATTGGCACCAACAAGTCAGCATACCTCTGCCGGCACTGCCGAGGATGATTCGTACAAGTCTAGATCCCTTCTTAGGCGAAACAGGATATGCATTGCTGTATATACATCCAACCCCTATCAACATGCTGTTATCTATGGCCTCCCATCTCCCCCACCCATCCCTCCCCCCCAACAAGCAACCTCACTCCTCATCCGCAACCTCCTCCTCCACGCTCTCAATCCTCCTCTTTCTCAACCTAGCCGCCGCCGCCGTCACATGCCCCCCGTTCTTCGTAACAAGCTGGTCGAAGCTCGGGTTCTGCGCCATGGCGAAGTCATGCGTCCAGTACCCCACGACGTCGTGCACGTTGAACGACGAGCTGGGACTGCTCGGGTTCGACGGCTTCTGCTGCGCGTAGACGAAGGCGAGCCGGTTGCCGCCCTTGGGGTTGAGGTAGCGCTGCGAGCCCGTCGAACCGGAGTATGACGTGCACCCGCTGCACTTGGCCGTGAACTGCCAGTGGGTGCCGTTGGACTTGGTTCCCGTCTTGAAGACCTCGTAGGTTGCGCTTGAGTAGACGGGTGGGAGGGCCTTTTGACTGGGTGCGGGGGTTATATAGTCAGTTCGGCTGGGGTGGGAAATGTTGATGGGGGAAAAGGTGCAGGTGACTTACGTGGCGTATCGCGAGGAGACGACGGGGGTGTTGCCGTTGGCCCAGGACACGGTGAGGGGGTTGTAGGTCATGGTCCCGCCCCAGGCGAGACCTAGCCAGCCCACGTCGGAGGGCGCGACTATTTGGATGACGGCGTCGTACTTTGTGTTCTGTTGCGCGTCCGACGGCACGGCGATGCGGAACGTGATGTACTTGCCCGAAAGCGCGTATGCCCCCTGGTACTGGGAAAAGGTGAAGCCGGTCTCCGGGTCATTGTAGACGGTGACCGTGTTGGCCTGGGTTGATGCGGAGGCTGGGCATGTCCTGTTAGACTAGGTCGCCGCTATCTCATGTCTGGGCGATGCTACTGACCGACTCCGAGGATGGCCGCTAGGCCTCCAAGCCCAAATGTCCACCGCATTGTGCTGTCAAAAGTGCCGGTATGTGATGACGGGGTGATATAAGTCGTTTTATCCCACCGTCGTGACACTGCTCTCAGCTATGCTTGGCAGGACCGGTCAGCCTAGAGTCCGCACAATGCTCACGCAAGAGGCAGGTCTTGCGCCTTTCAGATTCCCATCCAAGCACACAAACGCGGGGGAATAGAAACAGGACCTACGGGATTCGCAGACGGGGTGTTTCCGCGAGTCGGGTCAAAAAGAAGCTCCGGTCTACCTGAGAGGACACAGTACTGCGAAGACGGCCTGCCTGTCAATATGTCGAAGGCACGCGTGCGACACAGCCTCTTTAATAAAAGACTGTGGCGAGCCAGCGCTCTGCAAGCTTCCCAGGTCCAATGGAAACGGCATAGCTGGCTATGTAGTATTCGTACTATATGACGGAGACAAGTCGTTGATTACTGTAGGGTTGCCACCCAAGATGTCCATGTCTCCAATCTTCCCCAACCCTCGTCGCCTTGAGTGGGAGACAATCGCTCCATGAACCAATTTTGGAAGCCAGTATAGTCTGTAATACAACTTCGTGTCATTCCATTGGTGTAGATGGCCTTCAGTACCGTAGTTTCGTAGATTGACGTCGGCTTTAACCATAGTCCGGGTAAATGTGTCCTTGGGGAAATAGGGACGCGCAGATGTATAACCGCCCGTGAGCCGCAGACCTCGGACAGGCAAAGGATATATTAAACGACGCCATTTACCATGTGAGCACCTCTAATCGGGTCTGGTGAGCCGAGCACTGCAACCTGGTTGTGCCTTGGTCGCGGGGAAGGCTACCTCGATATATAGCCTCACCGCCCGGAGACGCACCGTCATTTCCGGTCGAGGGCGCTGCTGGTCGCATCGGGCGTGATGAACTGCGCTTGGTTGGCCTTGTGATTGTAAATACCGATTCGTTATTGGACAGACCGGATCGCTGGGTGCTCTTCTGGATCTATTTCTAGTGTAGTATGTTTTGATGTCCACTTCCTTCTCGAACATTCCTCTGACGCCGGTGCTATGGCCTTCACGTGGCATCGATGCAACGCAATGCACCGTTCGCAATATTGATGGCCGAGCTTGAAGTTGGAGATAGCATGTGTGATGTGACAGTGTCGTGCCTTCGCGCCAACATCGTGATAGACCAACCCCGCTCCGGATAGTAAATGGTCTGAATGTCTCGCGGATGTTCAGCTTCTTTGAGAAAAGTCTCCCGGACTGAAATATTTTATGCGAAGGGAGCCTGTCACCGGAAAGGAGCCGAGTGTTGCATATATGCAAGCGCTGGAAGCCTGGAGGGGGTTTCTTCTTCCGTGGTGACGGCGACAACGCAAAGATGGGGCGGGAATTGCTACACTGACGCTTCAAGTTGTAGGTGTATGTGAGTATGACGCGAAGCTGGGGCCAGAACTCGGGCGCAAGATTATCGAGCCAGGGTTGAGCTCGTCCGGCGATCAAGCCTCCGAGGACTTGATGGACCGGGTAACAGTGAGCACTGTTGAGAGATTAGGCGGGCAAGAGAGCCTTCTTGACAGCCAGTGGCATATTTTGGAAAATCTGCACGACGTTAAGACACTCCAGTCAGGAGTGGTACTCTCGCGGAACTTGTGCGATCAAGTCTCGGAATAGGGTAGGTCAGCAATCTAGCGCAGATCTGTTGACACTGCCCGAACATACTAGAGTTGCTCAAACTCAGGAACCCGAAGCTAGACACTATGTCTAGTGCTAGTCCAGATAGCAAGCTTGGATACAACACAGAGGGCATAGTACTTTCTCGCGTTGTTCCGTTGCAGTTATCCATTGCGTTAGTCAGCGCTGAAGAACACAGCGGCGGGGCTTGGCAAACGACCAATGACGACATTGTGTGTACCAGATTTCGACAGCACAAGCAACAACTCAGGCCGGTGAGTTCCCAGAACGTTACAATTCCTCCGACGACAGAACGTTCTTTTGTCCACCGCCTTACTTGGTATTCCAAGCTTCAGACAAACTTCAATTCACCCACAATGGTTGGAATCGCACTCCTCGGCGCGGGCATCTTTGCGCGGGAAGGTAACGAAATACCCCTCCAGTTCTCTTCTCCGGACCCAACTCCGCCCCCTCAATTGACACCCAACTAAACATCCCGCCGCAGAACACCTCCCCGCCATCCAAGCCGCCCCCAACCTCAACCTCCTAGCCATCTACTCCCGCTCCCAGACCTCGGCCGACGCCCTCGCCAGCAGCGCCAAGTCCCCGGTCGACGTGTACTTCGACAGCCCCAGCCCCCCATCCGGCAAGTCCCTCGACGACCTCCTCGCGCGGCGCGACATCGAAGCCGTCATCGTCGTGCTCCCCATCAACAACCAGCCCGAGATCATCAAGAAGGCCCTCGCGGCGGGGAAGCACGTCCTCAGCGAGAAGCCCGTGGCCAGGGACGTCGCCACCGCACAGGAGCTGATCGGGTGGTACCGGTCTCTGGGCGGCAGTCATCCCCCTATCTGGGCCGTGGCGGAGAACTTCCGGTATGCGAAGAGCCTGACCGACGCCGCGGAGGCGGTCCGGGAGTTGGGCGGGAAGGTGGTGACGTTCCACCTGAAGAGGTACGGGTTCGTAAGGGAGGACGACAAGTACTTCAACACCGAGTGTGAGTTTCTCTCCTTACCCTGACTGACACTATGGTGGAAAGAAAGCTGAACAGTAGTTTCCAAACAGGGCGCAAAACCCCCAACTACCAAGGCGGCTTCCTCCTCGACGGCGGCGTCCACTTCGTCGCGGGCCTGCGCCTCCTGCTCGCCGCCGGGGGCGAGGAGGTCACCCAGGTATCCTCCCTCGCCAGCCTGCTAGTCGACCGCCTCGGCCCCGTCGACACTGTCCACGCTGTTGCGACGACCGCGTCGGGCGCGACCGGCACCGTCACCGTGACGTTCGGCACGCAGCACAAGTCCGGGCTCGAGATCGAGGTCGTCACGACGAACGGCGTGGTGAACTGGAATCCCCGGCACGTGACTGTGGTTGGCAAGAGCGAGAGGGATTACGAGTATGACTCGGGGGTGAAGGCTGAGGTGGCTGCGTTTGGGAGGAGTGTCGAGGCCGGGACGCCGGATCCGCTGCAGACGCCTGAGGAGGCTCTTGGTGATCTGCGGGTCTTGGAGGGGTTGTTGGTGTCCGGGGGTCAGTTGAAGTCGGTTGTTTAGGACCGTGGTCTTCGGATTATGGAGAGGGCGCGGAGGATCGGTGGTGGTGGTCCTTGGGCTGGTAAGTTCTTATGGACACTAAAGTACTGGGCAGATGTATTGTGGGTTTCGAGATGAAATAGCAGTGCAGTCCCAAGGCTGTGCGTGGTTGCTGACTGCTGCCGAAGGGATAGCCAGTTCCGGCACAACGAAGGCGCGTTGGGGTTTCACTTGGGAGGCAGAACAAGGGAGGCCATTACAGTCTCTAAACGTAGACTTGGAGTGGCCCGGGGCTTCTCTCATCACCAAGACTAAACGCAAGTGCTAAGTGGCAGGACACGTCTAGGAGGTTCACTCGCTATCTGTACGGAGGCGTTGGCAGCATACTCAGGAGTTCCTTGTCTTGACACATACATAGCATGAGATACCTCGTTATTTCTTTTAACAGAGTTGTCCCAGTCGGCCCTACGACTCTCCTCTATCATCCCCTCTCATCATATATTTGCTTTTACCCACGCCTCGCTTTTCAAAGATCCAAGATCTAAGCCCTCTCAGCCCTCTCACTCGGCACCCCCTCAGCCCCAGGCCAGTTCACACCCCCCTCAACAGCACCACTCTTCCCCCTAACCCCCCTTTCCGCCTTCCCCCTATCCGCCGCCTGCTCCCTCACCTTACCCTCAACCGTATCCCCCTCCCCATCCGCAGCCCCGACCCCCAGCAACCCGTTCTGCTCGCGCTTATTCTTCCCCGGATGGGCCCCCCTCACCTCCCGCGACGTCTGCCCCTGCATCGGCCTCCCGTCGTCGAACGAGTGCGCGTTGTGCACGTCCTTGGAGGTCCAGTTGGGGAAGTCCACGCCGCTACCGGCGCCCGGTGCGGGGGTCTCGTTGGTCGGGTTGGGCTGGAAGGTTTGCGAGGGGGGCGCGGAGCCGGGTGCGTGGGTCTCGGCGTGGAATTCCGGGGCGGCTTCGTTGCCTTGCTCGTTGCCGGGTTTGTGCTGGGATGAGGCGTTAGTAAAAGATTTTGAGCGTGTGGAGAGGTGGGAAGTTTGGAGGCAAGGAAGCTTACCCATGGACCGCCCTGACGCTGGGTTGGGAGGACCTTGGCGTGGAATTGGTCTTGGTTGTCGAGGGAGTTGGGGTTTGTGGATGTCATGATGGGGGAATGTGATGTGTGATGGATGTAATTGAGCGGTTGAATCTGATGAATCCCGAGATTTATTGGAAGAAATAAAGTTTTGAATGGTCACTGCTTGGATGGTCGAGGGTTGTGTGTGGGAGGTGAGCATCACGAACTTATATGAAGCTCTGGTGGGGTGTAAGTCCCCTATGACATCAAGCATACATCATATCGTCGACATGATGTACAGGTACACGGCGACAGCACGCAATCAGCTCCATCGTGCTGTCGTCACTTGCTGTTCCCATTTCACAGGCATTATCGCCCAATTGTTGCCGATCTTGGGTGGGCGGCAAAAGGCCTGTGGTGCCTGAGTTGGTGGTGACGGCCACGGCCGGAGATCAAAAGTTTGCCTCCACCAATGCAACGCCCTTGCTGTGTGTTCCTTACTACCAATGTCATTTTCATAGCTTCGTGGGAGTATCGTATAGTTCTCGTCTCTTCCCGTAAACTAGAATGCCGTCTATGCCAGGTCTTATTCCCATCGTGCCCGTTAGAGGAAGTCGTCCAATTCTTCCACGGTAACATCCAAGTCTCCATAGTCGGTCTCCTGCGAAGCGACCCAAGTCTTCGGGTCTTTCTCCAACTTGTCCTGGATATCCCCCACCGCTAGATGTGCCGGTGACTTGATGTCCACCGTCAATTCCGCATCGAGCAGCTCTTGCTCCAGGTCCTGATCCAAGTCGAATGGGTCCAATTGCTCAGCGGCAGCATCACGGGCGTCCTGTGATTCCGGTCTATCTGCGTTCCAATCAGCAAGCACCTCAGCATCATCTTCCTTGCCAATAACGTCCTCTCCTCCACTCAGCCCCAGCCCACCAGCGTCCACACATCTCCCACGCCGTTCTCCATCCCGCCCACGACCATCCGCAGCCCGTAGCTCCGCCTCGCGCCCGCACCGCTCCTCTTCCTCCCTCCGGCGCAAGTCGAGAGCTCGTCGCTCGGCCTCGCGCCTCCGCTGCTCCTCCCTGTGGGTGCGCATGCTCTTCTCCATGGCGAGCTGGATGGCCTCGTTGCTTGCCGTGAAGAAACGTCCTTTCTGGGGTGACGCGGAGGGTTTGGGCGTTTCTGGTTTGCGAGTATCATGCTCAAAATGTGGTCCGTCTCGAGATGTTGCTATGTTGGTATCCACCCGGTGATGTTTCTCTGCTTGGGTCCCTGGGGATGAATATGGTTCCCGGGATGATACCGATGGGTCTGGTGGTGCTGGCTTTCCAGCGGTTGCTTCTGCTTTTTCGGCAACGGGGTGATTTAACTGACCAAGAGGCGTGGACCGCAAGCTCCTTTGACCAGCAGCTGTGACATGAGATAGAGAAGAGTTGCTCCGCACCGGATCCAGGCGATTGCCTTGAGACAGACCCTTAAGTGGCTGAGAGGCCCTGCCAGATATGTCGGACGAGCACACAGGTGTTCGCGGCTGCGATCTTCGAAGGGAGTACCGGGGTGGCTGGGAGAACTGTGGACGCTGGCTTGGATTGTCCGCGGCAGCAGGCTGTTGAGCACCGCGCTGTCTGGTGCTGATGCTGTCTCGAGGGTAGGCTTCGGGTTTCGACCGTTTATCGTTCCATGTCGGAGCGGTTGTTTCTCTGGACGCCTTGCCAAGGATGTCCTTAGCCGGAAGCTTGCTCGGCGTCTCTGTTGTATCCCCCAAGTCTCTGATGTCCTGGGAAGATAGCATTAAGTCCTGCGTAGAGAAGAAGGGCAGCGTCGGCTCTATTGTTTGCTGCAGCTGGAGCTGTGGAGATGCCGCTATTGTGGGCTGTTTGGGACGCGAGGGGTTGAATTTGGGTGGTACTGGAGGCGCGATTCGGTGTATTGGCTGTCCCCCGTGAGAAGGAATGCGCGGCGGAGGCTTCCATACTGGTGGCTTTGGCTTGGATAATGGCGGTCGAGGGGGTGCAGTTTCCTCCAGTTCCCGTAGCTCTTGTGAAGGGCTGGGTAAGATGTCGTCCAAGTGGGAGAGCACGAAGAGTTGGGTGCTCGATGGCAACGCGGATACGGCGGCTAAACTCCCGGGTTTTGAGGTTGGCCCATGTGTTGCTCGCGGCGCGGGAGGATGCGGTGCCGGTGTGTGCAAGTCTTTCGGCAGAAACCTTGGCCGGGTCGTTTCCTGAGATGGTCGCTTAAAGCGGCTGGATGGTTGCAGCGTCGGGGGCGCCATAGACCGCTTGCTTGCTGCGGGGGGTGCTGCCGGAGCAGACTTTACTGGAGGTGGTGGTCTGACGGGGACAGAGACTTTGGAGCCATTACCTGACTCCCGGAGGATGTTTGCAGAAGTTCGCTGGAGAGGCCGAGGCTCGGATGGTGCGTTGAACCGTGACTTCTCACGTGCAGATCGAGTTGACGGACCTGTGAGGTCCGCCGTCGTGATTGCCACCGGTCGTAACAAGCCCGGTTCTGGATGTTGTTGGAGATTACCAGCCCCGAAGTATGCTCGGTGAGTATTTCCCGTAGCCGGACTGACTGATTTCGTTGGTCCAATCAGATCAGCCTCGTAATCCGATGGTCTGCGGATGTTCACAACAGTGCTCTGCAAGGTCTTGGACGGTCTCGAAGTAGAGGCATGCGGCCTCTGGTGCGAAGGTTGCCTCGGTGGTGTACTTGATGATCCCAGTACCGTCCGTGATCGTTGGGAGTTCGCCGCGTCCCTTGGTTCGGAGTTCTCATTCAACGGATTCTGAGAGGCTATAATCGCTGTCGAAGCTGACTTCGCATGTGATTGCGGTAGTGTTGTTTTAGAGGGTGGCGCCTTGTTTGATGCGGCAGCAACTCTTGATCCTGGCGGGAGGTTCTCCTGGCCGAGAGAGATGTTCAGCGGCGAAGGGATGTTTGGAGGCTGGGTCGGTGACTGCTGTTGAATAGCGGAGCTGTTAGCCGCAGAGATCGAGTCTTCCAAGATCTGCGTCCGCAGTAGGTCCTCGAC
>Ga0209127_100603_pt1 | contig 12366 bp, 11 predicted proteins | sample LakSupMetagenome_FD_187469 | JGI IMG/M metagenome (GOLD analysis project Ga0209127, IMG submission 187469) | Freshwater microbial communities from Lake Superior, Canada - Sta WM archaea (SPAdes) (version 2) | ecosystem: Environmental > Aquatic > Freshwater > Lake | place: Lake Superior, Canada...
CCCCTATCGACGAGGTTGCCCACACCTCACCACGCGGGATGCCACGTCGAAGTTCAAAGAAAGCTGGGTTTGCAGAAACTTGACAGCGGTCAGACTCTATAGCCTCGAAGGGAGTCGGCAGTAGTGTGCATTTCGCAGCAATGTGGCGTGGGATGAGGTGCCTCGGCGGTGTCTCAGACAAGGAAAGAAGAGTGGTCACTCAAGACTTCGGGCAAGCTCTGTCTAGTCGGCCTGCCAGTTTTGTCCTCCCCTCCCGCATGCGTCTGCTACCTTCCCGTCTCGATGGAGGAGGACTAGGGTAGTGGTGTGCGTCATCATGATATGATGAGGCTCTGGGGACGAGCAGCCGTGAGCGGATAGTCCCGACCGCTGGCTGCGTCCCGACCACTGGCTGCATCCCGATGAGATTTTCAGGTACACTTGGCGAACAATCCTGCCCGGGATGGAAGGCCATTGGGGCGGTGCCGATGTCTATCTGCATGTAAAAATTGCTCATAAACCTCCACGCATGAGGTACGTACCTGGGGGGCGGTCGGGGCACCATACCGTCCATCCCACGATGAGCGCTTAGCTTGAGATCCGAAGGGATGCTTCTCGAGTGCAAATCCAGCACCACGTATGTCTACACGTGGTCGTGAGTCCGAGGACTGTCGTCTCATGAACCTGAATGTTTCCAGGGACATCTGAGGTCCATCAAGACCCAACTGGGAATTTCCAGGTGCAAGACGATCCCGAGGCGTTGTCGTCAATTGCGGAGCGCCGAGCGAGATCCACGATCAATAGCACCGTCGCACAAACTGTCACCGCCGGCTACGGAACACTCGCTGTCGATCTGCTGTCGAGTTTCTGTCCCAACTCATTGCCGAGCACGGGTCGTTCCTGTGGCGGCCCACTACGGACGCCTGTAATTGATTGATTGAAGGTACTGAGACCCGGTGCCCGGAAACCGAGTGCAATAACGGCAGGGCAAAGCGAGCGACTCCTAGATTGAGGGGAGAAGCCTCCATGCCTCCCAGCTGGAATTGATAAGCTGTGGACAGGTGGCGTGCCGTGGATACAACACAAAGACTGAGACGACGACGACGATCGAGCCCAAAGAGGAAGGCCATCAAGTCGATGTTGTCGTCGTGATAACAGTCAACTGACAATGGACCATCTTGGCGCTGCTGCCAAGAGACAGCGCCGGCCAAGCATCGCTAACCGTTGGCCCTCGGTGCTTGTTACGGCGCCAAGTCTAGATTCTAGTTCGGCTCTCAGTGAAGCCCCCCGCCGCCGCACGGTCGACCCCCGGCAGTGCGCTGGTACCTAGTTGAAAGCTCGAATAAATGCCTCCCGCATTCTGCTACTCCCAAGAAGTGAGGTAGCAATCTGGCGCCACGAGTCGTCTGCGCGGGAAAGGAGGCAAGAGATGCAGAAGAGCAAGTCGCGAAAATGGAAGCCTAGACTTATAGGCGCCTTGGACGCTCGATTCTCCACAATGACGTGCTCCCTCAATTTATTCGACAGCCACACCGCCGAAAAGGAACGAAACGCCGAAGTCAGAAGGATGCACCATCCATTGCCGTGAAGCTTAAATAAACTTAGCTTAGCAGGGACGAGCACATGCTTCGGTACCTTAATGCTCTACTTTTAAGAGGTGGAGTGTGTGAAGATAGTAGGTCCTATGTACTACCGGCATATCGTCCCAAGTCTAAAGCGGCCAAGGCTGATGGAGATGAGATCTTCATGTGCCGGCCTCGATCGAACACGCTAACATCTCTAGCATCTCTTTTCCCACCTGCTCTATTCCGGGGTTGTGCCATGCAAGACATTGGAAGCCAGGGCAAGTCTCTCACTGCCGACCGGGGGCTTCTCAATGGAGGGTCACATCGAGATTAGACCTGCATGGGCCGAGTCCATTCAACTACCTACCTCGACCCTGGCCGGCCGTGTGCCTTGACAACCGCTTCGTGGCCACTGAGAGTCCAGAATCACCGTGTCAAGGACCTGGACCGTGGACTGTTCCTGTGACTAATCCGGTTTCCTTGAGAGCAATCCGGTATTCTCACCAGACTCGCTGCCCCCTTCGGGTTTGCTTTCTCCAGCTCCAGTTCTTCCTCCTGCCGCCCTGAGCAGCCTCTGCCACCCACCGTAACATCAAGTCTGCACCATTTCCATCAGTTCTGACGCTATGCTTGACTGCTCAGAAGCGGGACGTGTGCTGATGTGGCTCTGTGGCTCTCAGCCCAGGCACACTCGCTACCTTAGCCCCCACCACCCCCTCGACTCCGTGGCTTCGACATGCCCACCTCGTCTCCTTCTCGGGGATGCCCAAGTATGGATTCCGAGCGGGTATGCTGGTGTGTCGTCGTGCTGCGCTAGGTCGCCATGGCATATCCGTCGGTCATCGACACGGATAGGGAATCTCTACTGCGACAGTATGCAGACAGCAACGTGCTTCTCGACGCCAGTAACTAAGCTCGGAAGGTCAGACATCTAGCGTCGATTCTACCGCCTCTCTTCCCTTCTGCTTGTCCACTTTTGGCCCTATCATTTTCCTTGGCCTCTTACTTCCTGCCAAGGTCCTATCAGAATACATCTGAGGGCTTTTCTAGCTTCTTGATGCGGTATGACGGGCATGTCGCCTTTGTAGGAAGGTGGCGACCTCTCAACGTCGTCCGCAGAGCTGTTACCCGGACTCGCTCGAGTATATAAGACAGTTCTTACTCCCTCGACGACGATGTTGATGAAGCTACCAAGACAAGCTGCCTTCGAGCTCTCGATATAGTCACAGGATATCACCCCCGACAGCCCTTCAGTTTAGTGTCGTCCGCTGGTCATCATGCACGCTCTCGCATTCCTCGCACTTCTGCCTTTGGCTCTGGGCGCTCCGGCCCCTGCCCCGGAACCGGTTGCCGCTCCCATCATCTCCCCGCGCGGCGCAACGGTCATTCCCGGCCAGTACATCGTCAAGGTCAAGGAAGGCATTGCGTCTGACATTGTCGAGGCCATCGTCAGCAAGCTCGGGTCCACCAAACCCAATCATGTCTTCAAGGGTGATGGCTTCAGGGGCTTTGCTTCCAAGCTGGACAGCAAGCTCCTCGATCTCGTGTCCAAGCTGCCCGAGGTGAGTTCCGTGGCTAGACTTTCGGACGAGCCACCCTCAAGCGACTATCTTCGGATCGCTAACGTGCAAAACAGGTCGAGTACATTGAGGAAGAGGCCATCTTCAAGATCAACGCCTACACCACTCAGACAGGCGCTCCCTGGGGCATTGCTCGCCTCTCTCACAAGTCTCCGGGCAGCACTAGCTATGTCTACGACACCAGCGCTGGTGCCGGTACTTGCGCCTATGTCATCGACACTGGCATCTACACCGCCCACTCGCAGTTTGAGGGCCGCGCTACCTTCCTCTACAACGCCGTGGACAGCTCCAACACCGACGGGAACGGCCACGGCACCCACGTTGCTGGCACCATCGGCTCGGCCGCCTACGGAGTGGCCAAGAAGACCAAGCTCTACGCCGTCAAGGTCCTCGACTCCAGCGGCTCCGGCACGACGTAAGACTGCTCTCCCTTTTACCCCTATGCTTTCTCAGCTAACGCTCAACAGCTCCGGCGTCATCGCCGGCATGAACTACGTCACCACCGACGCCAAGACCCGCAGCTGCCCCAACGGCACCGTGGCCAACATGTCCCTCGGCGGCGGCAGCTCGACCTCGATCAACAGCGCCGCCAAGGCCATGGTCAGCGCGGGCGTCTTCCTCGCCGTCGCGGCCGGCAACGACAACACCAACGCCGCCAACTCCTCGCCCGCCAGCGAGCCGTCCGTGTGCACCGTCGGCGCGACCACGAGCTCCGACGCCCGCGCCAGCTACTCCAACTACGGCAGCGTCGTCGACATCTTCGCGCCCGGCACCAACATCCTGTCCACCTGGATCGGCAGCACCAGCGCGACCAACACCATCTCCGGCACCTCCATGGCCACGCCCCACATCACCGGCCTGGGCGCGTACCTGCTCACCCTGCTCGGCAAGAAGACGCCTACTGCGCTGTGCCAGTACATCGTCGACACTGCGCAGTCGGGTATCCTTTCCGGCATCCCCAGCGGGACTGTCAACAAGCTTGCCTTCAACGGTAACCCGTCTGGTTAAGCCCCTGACATGATGTGAATGACCGAAATGCAGATGACCATGCGGGAATGATGAGCTATGGCAATGATTGTTTATATGCCTGGGGAGTGAGAGAGTCCGAGACGTGATTAGGGGTTGACTTCTATTTATGAACCTTTTATATAGAACTCAATGCATATGCATCTAAATCTACACTCAGCGACTAACATATACACGCCGTTCTAGTGAGATAATCTATGAGTATAAATGCTCTGTTCTCTTGATATGATTACCCTGAACCTGTTGTTCTACTTATGCCCGTTTGTTTTATCCGGGTGCTACCCTTTGTCAGCTCATCAAGTCTAGGAACTGTTCAACAGAACCAATAAGTACTAGTCCCATGCCGAAAAGCAATAGCTGTTCATATCCTATATACGACACCTATATAGATCGCCCGATATACACCCCCTCCCCCTTCCCCATCGCCTCCTAAAAGAAACTCCCCCTCCAAGCATCAGCCACAGCCTGCGCAACAAGCTTGTTGATTGCCACACCAGGATGGTAGTCATTGAACCACAGACAACTGTTCCCATCCGCATTGAAGCACGTCGCGTCCGGCGCCCCGTAGGCCGTCGGGTTGTCGATCGCCGCGTTGAAGGGTACCGAGGTATCAACCACCTTGGCCGTCACACCCGGATTCGCAGCCGAAAATGCCGCCAGCCGCGAGGCGAGGAGGGCGTTGTACTCCGCTATCACGGCCGCTTCGAGCGTGCGGGCGTCGGCTGATTGGGCGAGCATCATGGGGGTTTTGTCGATTGCTGTCACTTTTGTTAGTAATTCGAGGTTTGCGAGAGGGTAGGAAAAAAAAAGGGGAAGAAGGCCGAGGGGACCCGTACGCGGCACACTCAGCAACACGAAGTTCCTCGCTCCAGCGTCGTACGCGATCTGCAACTGCGCGAAATACCGGTCCATAATCTTCCCCAGCAACACGGTCTCGTTGGCGGTCCAGTACGAGTTCCCCACGTCGTTGACCCCGATCCACACCCCGACCAGCGTGTCGGCCGCCGTCCAGGGCGCGTAGGACGGGTGGGAGGCTATGCTGCCGCTGAACTGGCTCACCTGGTCGACGAGGCTCAGCACCGTCGGCGCGTAAGGCGTCACCAGATCCGCGGCGGTGGTGGCGCCGCCGTAGGCGAAGTTGTAGGTCAGCAGGGTCGACTTGTTGAGCTGCGAGGCGAGGAAGCCGACCCAGTTGAGGCCGCCGCTGGCGGTCCACCCTGGGAGGGGCGGGTTGCCGAGGGGGTTGGAGGGGGAGGGCTTGGTGGAGGATATGTTGAAGCCGGTTTGGGAGTAGGAGTCGCCGCTGGTGCGTGTGAGAGTCTTTTTCTCCCTGAGGGGAAATGGGCGGGTTTGGCTTACAAGGTGATGAGGTACTTTACTCCTGTGGCTGTCGGACCGGAGCTGGAGCTAGTTGATGTTGGGGTCTTTGTGCAGGCGCTCGCTTGTGTGGTTGTCGTCGTCGCTGGCGATGATGTGACCGTGGGACTGGCCGCCGGTGCTGTTCCTGGGACACACTGGACTTTGATGGACATTAGATCCTTGCCCTCCACAAACATGCTATCTCGTGTCACTCACAGTAGTACGCATTATAAGACGTGCAGACTCCGCCAGCGTCGCACGAAGTCGAGCCGGTATACCCAATGCCGCCACATTGCCCGTACAATGCGACTGCTTCCGTTGTGGCCGCAAGGGCTAGGAGTGCTGCAACTGTGAGAGCCATGATGGTTGGGAAGTCAAGGGCTGCACGCCAAGATCAAAATTTTCAACACGCAAGAAAGAAGGACGACAATCGATGGATCCTAGATCTGCCCAGCGTCCAGATGCAGACTTATATGACCTCCCCCATGTCGACGCCCGTATGAACGCGGGAGAGATATTACCGGTACCCCGGATCTTGCCATGGTGGTTGTGAGGGGGTCCTACGCAAGACCATGTAAGATGATTGGTGGATCTGAGAGCAGTTCGCTCAATGCAGTAAAAACGCGGCAGTCCCCAATGCAGGACCGCGGAGGCAGGCATTGCGGTGAGAACACTGTTGGTTGGGGCAGCGGAATGCAACCCGAACAGCCGAAGATGACCTTTGGAAGTCTCTTCATTGCAGGCTAAACCTGGTCATAGAATAACCTGGACATTTTTGTAGTGCGTCTTGTCCAGGTTATTGCTAGCGAACATTACAACTGAGACTGACGAGACTCCACTAAGTCCGAGCTACTCTACCCTCAGTCCCTGTTGAACATTCTCGAGAAGAAGCTACCTTGCGACCGCGCACTGCTCCCGGACGAACTCTCCTTCTTGAACTTGGGTCTGGAGTGCTTGCTTCTGCTCCTAGCCTCAAATGCAACCTCGATCTCGTCGAGTCTTGTCTTCAACTTGCCGTCCGCCTCCCTCTCCCGCGCCTGGCACGCCTTCTCGGCATCCAGCAGGTAGTCCTTCATCCCTCTCTCCTTGTTATACATGATCATGGACATGTTGGTCTCCCCATAGTCTTCGTACGCAGTCTCGACAACCTTGCTGAAACCAGGCGTGATGACGTCGGTGATGATGTCTCCGTACAGCGTCGACATCGAGTTGATCATGACAGTCAGCCGGCGCATCTCGTGCACCTGGTCGCGGAACTGGTCGTAGTCGCGCCTGCTGATCCTGGCTTCGACGCCCTCGTCCTCAGCGTCCTCGAGATCCTCGCGGATACTCGCCTCGATGTCCTTGGCTCCCTTGTAGTCCGCGATGAGCTGTCGGATGGTGGCGTTGAGGTGCGCGAACATGCGGACGAGCTGCACTATGTCGGCGCAGAGGCCCTGGAGAATGCGACACACAACGACGATTATACCAGCCATGCGTTCCTGTGTAAGAACTCGTCAGGGATTGGTGCGGTCTGCAGTTGTGGGCGCTGCTTACAAGCTGCTCCTTGTCATTCTCCAGACCAACTAGACCGTTTCGAACCCGCTGCATTTCCATCTCTAGCTGATAGCCGACCGAGACCTTCTTTTGCAGCTCCGCCTCAAGACTGGAAGTGCGATCGCCGGAGAAGGCCAGCATGGCAGCGGACCCGGCGGCACCGAGGATCGCGCCGAACATTCCCGCCGTGACCCCGAGCGTGGCACAGGTGACGGCATCTATCCAACAAACCGTCAGTCCAATTCGAGATCAAAGGTTTATAGTATTAACTCACGCTCGGTGTATTTGTTGAGATTAGCCTCGCGCTCGCGGTGGACGCGGAGAATGCGCCGGTATTCTTCCTGGGCGTTCTGCACCTGCGTCACCGTCTGCTTCATGTCTACCTCCTGAAGCGTGTGCTGGTCATTCAGCTCTCGAATCTTCTCGGATACGTGACGCGAGCCCGCCTGTGTGGTCTCTGATAACAACGAGGTCAGCATGAGCAGAACTACGCTTTTTGGTGGCGAGAGGTTGAGAGAGCCTCACTCTGCGTCTCGATCACTGCCAGCCTAACCGATTTGACGGTCTGATGCCAATGCTTGAACTGGGTTTCCGTGTGCTTTCCGTTCTTGTCACACTCTTTGATAGTCTCTGTGATCCTCTCCATGGCGCGCTTGGCGGCTCTCTCGCCTTCCGGCTTGCCAATTGCCTCCTCCAAACGATCGAACTAGTGGAGATTTAGCAGTCAACTTCATCTTATGTGGCTGAGAACGATATCCAATGACCAATATCACCATACAAGGGACAAGTCTAAGGAATTACTTACGTAGCCATTGTCACGGGTCATAGCCCGCGTTCCGTTGCTGATGTCCAGCAGGTCGGTATACGCGTCCATGAACGCATTCTGACCTTGGTCGGCGATGTGCACAAGATTGGTGGAGAGATCGGTGCTCCTGTTGGCAGACCGCGTCAGCGCGAGTACCATGTATAAGCTGATTGCACGTAAGATAATATAGCCACTGACTGGAGGCCCGGTCCGGTGAGACTGATACTGGCCACTTGCGGAGTTGAAGCGATGGCAGTACAGACACCGAGACTATGGATCAGGCCAGGCGCAGCGGTAAGCCAGGGTGTGGCGCTCTTCTGGATGGCACCCGGCACGACGGCGACCGCCTGTTCGTTGCTGGCCGACATGGTCGCGAAGTGACAAAGGTAGTTTGACTGGAAATATTGGACGGTTTCTCTCGCTCTGCAATCATGCAAGGCCGGACTCGAAGGACTCTGGACTGGTTTGCATCCAGAGGCTCGACTATTAGTACCCGCCTGACAGTCGGCAGACATACGGTAACCCCCCAGAATGAGCGCATGGAATAAGAAACTCTCTCCTTGCGACCGCGGATATCCTGCCCAACGCAGAGCCTCGTGGGATTCTGCCTGCCAAGACATCGCGATGTGCACTACTGGCATATTGATCAGCCGCCACCGGGGCTGAGTGACCGTAAGGGGGCCTGTACAAGTCCCCTATAGGACGCCACTACGCTTATTGCTACAGACATAGCTTAGCGCCCTGGGAGATAAAGCAGGCTCTGGACATCGCGTTAGAAATGATGCATCATGATGGGCTCGGCCAAACATGCGCAAATACCACAACGTCGTGTCAATCCTGGTCGCCCAGCTCTGTGGGCAATCCGATGTGTCGATACACTCCGGTCGGTAAAAGGCAATAAGGGTAGCTGGACACAAGCAGCCTATTAAAAACAACCAGTGCCCAGTCACTGTTTTTGAACGGCACGCCTCCTGCCGCCCTACTGAACAAGACCACAACTAGACCATGGCTCTCGTGCTCCGTTCCTCTGGGACCGACCCCGGTCTGGTGTCATTGTCACTCAAGATCCAGAACTTACAGTCGCAGCTCCAGCACCTCAAAACCGAGACAGAGACTCTGCGCCTGGACTACCGAGCCAAGTGCTCCGCCTCCCTCACCGACGCCACGACAAAGCTCCTCAAGCTGACGGAGAACGTCTGCGACGCCGACCGAGAGATCATCTATTGGTACGAGCACGGCAAGGCCCTCCGCATCATGCTGCGGCCCCTCGGCATCAAGAAGAAGACCTCGGCCATCGTCGAGAGGAGGACCTCCCGCCTCAGGACCCAGGTCGTCTCCGTGGGGCGGGAGTTCGGCTCCGCCAGCGCCGCGTGCGGGGAGTCGCTCGCGCGGGTGCAGACGCTGAACCGGCGCATCAACGAGTACAACAAGTCGGACATCGGCGGGGCGCTGTCGCGGGCGAACGAGCTCATGTCCGGGTTCGACGTCGGTACGAAGGAGGTCGAGCTGAAGATCGCGGAGAAGGAGCTGGAGTGCGGAAGGGTGAGCGAGGACATTGCCGAGAAGGAGGAGGGTATTGATCGCTTGCGCGTGTCGAGGGCGAGGACGCAGAGTGCTCGCGATGATGCCGCGGTTGTAAGTCGTTGCCGACCCCCCCTAGCTTGTCTTCAAGATGTTGACTGCTGATGCAATCTCGCCTCGCATGTAGACTTCGGTTCTAAGCTTCGCCGGCGGCGTGGGGATTTTGGGACTCAGCATTCTTTTCCCGCCTGCGGGTTTGGTCACTGCCGTTGCAGCTGGGGTTTCAGTTGGTTCAGCTGTAGCTGTTGGAGGCGTGCAGGCTGCTGCAGCAGTGTAAGTGTCCTATCTTACTTGCTATTGACAGTGGTCGTACTACATTCAGAAGAACTGATGTGACGCTCCGGCACAGTGAGCTAGATAACGAGGCGGATCAGTTACTCTCCGTCCAAAACGCCCTCTCTTCGCAGCTCTCGAGTCTCGAGTCCGAAATCCAAGCTCTCCAATCACAACTCCCGGCCTTGACAAGCCAGAGATCGCAGTATCAGGAGGTGACCGGCTCGATATCAAGCTTGCAGGGAGAGTGCCTCGAGATGCGGTCAGGGGCAAACGAGCTCTCGGCCCAGCTCCTGGGTGACAGGAAGCAGCTGACCGGAGCAAAGCTGCGTGTTGACAAGATCGCTGCCGACTTGCGATCTGTCGAGTTCGCCAGCACGAGGAGGCAGATTACCGGCCAGCTGACTGAGATTCTGCATGACTTGGGCAATGTGGGCGGTGCTGCTGTTGCCATGTCGCATCGGAAGAGGCTGGAGCAGACGAGGAGTCTGATATTCAGGATTGGATCGTCGACACCAAAGGTTTTGATGATCTTGGAAAGGGCAACTTAGATTAGCAGCAGATATGATTTATTCGTCGTGTCTAAGGATCGAATTGTGCAATGTCGTGGACTTGTTCAGTTCCGCCCTTCCGGTTCCGGCTGGGTTACCTGTCGTGTTTTTCGATCTTCTTCAACAAACCGATGATCTGCTGGCACCGGCTTCATATAGCTTCTCAGATAGTTCCATGTCTACTCAGACGCTCGGGTGGGTAAGTCTCGATATTGGAACTCCCGACTGCGTCCATGCCGGCACAAGCCCGTGATAATACCAATCTTGCATCGAAGGATGAAGTATTCTATATCAGGCTGGACAGAGAGCGTAGAGCAATTGCCTCTGTCGAGTCAGGCCTCAATCCCGCTTATCCCGCCTCACCGGGGCTGTAGCAAGCAGGACCAGCTGAACAGCCATGGCCACTTGCGCCACAGTCCCCGCGAAGGAGACAAACCCGCTCCAGAACGTAGGAAGGTACGGATACATAAACGGTGCCGCTACAGCGCAGGCTGTTCCGACAACAGTGAAGAAAAGGGCCCAGTACCAGGGTGCTCTGGACGCGGCATTGTTCCTGCTGACGGGGTACATTGTTGTGAAGATACCCAGCACCTGCATGATGCTTTTCTGGATGAGGAAGAAGAAGTCCGGGTCGGACGTTGTGCCGACGACGGGCTGGGAGTGGTACCAGGCGAAGATCAGGGGGATGGTGCTTGCGAACGTTACTAGGCTGGTCATGGCGATTATGGCTGGGGCAATGTAGGGCTATGGCGGATTAGCGGGAGCGAGTGTCAGTGAAGCGCGTATTACCTACCTCGAGAGGATGCTCATAGTCAGCTGCTTTGGGCGTTTGGCGAGCTGGAAGGTCTCGGACAGAGATATGCGGATTATAAACCGTATGGGCAAATACAGGTTCCAAGGCCTTGAGTTTCCATCTGATGCAGTCGAAAGCGTTGTTGAGTAGGGAAATGTCGATCTGCTCCAATTCGTCTTGAAGAGATATGTATATGTCAACTGCTTCGTCACGGAGAGCTGCCACGGCCTGGCGGTGCAACTTCACCTGGTTCTGGTCTCCCCACGCCACAGAGGCTTCTGCCCTCCAGAACGCACCGACAGCGGGATCCATCAAATGATCGAGTATGGTCGCCATGTTTGCGCCTGTTTGCCGTCGCGGGTACTGCCGCATCAACTCAGCCCTTTCCCGCTCTTTGACATCCGGTTCTTTGCCGTATACTCGGTTGTCGATCACTACATCACTGATGTCGTCAAACAATCTTGCTGTTTGCCGCAAGCCTGACTCAATCCGAGGACTCATGCCTGTCCACGGCGCGGAAGGGCGCCATCGCCTCAGCATTTCGAAGGTGCAATTGTGATCGAGATATTTCCTGAATCGAAAAGTCGTGAAGCCAAACTGTAACTGGCAAATGCTATCCCCGATATGCACGAAAACAAGACCGAAGGCTTGCTGCTTAGGGCCTGAGAACAGATGAGAGAGAAGAGTCTATGGACGGGCTACCTCTCGAAGTTGGACCCTGGCCTCAGCCACGATCATTCAGCCCTGTACGCGAATACCTACGGACCGGTAGGGGATTCGGCCAATCAGAAAGGCAAGGCAACTGATCGCAGCAGCTAGCCAACGAGATTCTTGACAAGAAGCCACAAACTGCAGGCGGCGACTTCATGGGAAACAGGTCTATCAAGTCTATTAAGTCTTTGTTCTCCCCGAAGCAACCAACGAAGGAAGGTAAAATCAACCATGCCACCCGTTCGCTATGCAAAAGTTTGCGGCAACACGAACCTGAACAAGGAACAGGAAGCATCCGACTATAGGACCGGGTTGAACCTCCGCCTGAGACGCTCGCCATAGACGAAGAAGGCGAGCGGGATCGGAACGAGGGCGAGAGAGATAAAGGCGAGCAAGCTGTTGCCCCAACCGATACCCAACGATTCGTACATTTGTAGACCGCCGAGGGGGAGGAGGGCGCCGAGGAGCGAACGCAGGACGGCCATTGCGGCAGTGACGGAGGCAGCGTACTGGGGGTACGCGTCGAGGAGGTAGTTCTGGATGCACATCTACAAGTCAAACGCGTTAGCTTTTTCTTTTTGCATATGCGTGGCGATATAAGCAGTGC
>Ga0209127_100604_pt1 | contig 12360 bp, 9 predicted proteins | sample LakSupMetagenome_FD_187469 | JGI IMG/M metagenome (GOLD analysis project Ga0209127, IMG submission 187469) | Freshwater microbial communities from Lake Superior, Canada - Sta WM archaea (SPAdes) (version 2) | ecosystem: Environmental > Aquatic > Freshwater > Lake | place: Lake Superior, Canada...
ATGGTGTTTGGGGGGGAGGGGTTTGGTTGGAGGGACGAGGAGGATGGCAAGTGGATTGTCAGGGGGCTCGAGGTGCCGCCTGCGTTTCCTGGGCTGGAGGACGGGACGTTGGAGTTTAGTCATGCGGAGATCAGGGCGTGCTTCGAGGGTGTGACGGGCAGGGTGGGACAGTTGGTGGCTGAGGGCATGGGGAGGGGAGCTGAGGATAGGGTTGTGTCTGTGAGTTTTATTTCGCAAACTGCGTTCGAACGTTGTTGAGGACTGGGACTGATACAAAGCAGAACATCTTTCTTGCCGGGTGCTTTGCCGAGTCGCCTCTGCTGGTCAAGGCAGTCGAGGACGCGGTGCGGCATAGGGGGGCGCCGAGAGTGTGGGCTAGGCACGATTGTACGACGCTTGGGGCCGTTATGCAGGCGAGGCAGTTGGATTTCGTGAATCTGCAGACGTCTTGAGGTGACTTACGAGATAAACCGTTTCACGTGGGGGATTGGGGCTTGCTTAGATATCATGGCTTTGGATTTAGCGCGGCGTTTTGGTTAAGATACCCTGGGATTGTATAGTTATGGCGTTTGGATTTGGGATACGGGTTGGATCACTTTGGCATGGTCATGTCACCAGGGAAGCCAGGAACTGACAGGGTTGTGCGGGGCGAAGAGCCCGAGACACAGCTGCGTTAGATATCGGTGCACTAGGTTGGCGCTGGTGACCAGCATACTCGCAGCACACCGTTCGGGTTTGTGCCGCGCTATTGTTTATCTCTACAGACTTACGCTCGCCTGTACGCCTTTCTAAGCGGCTCGAGGGGAGCGGCAGCACTAGCATGAGTTGGCCGAGGATCGTGTAACTGGGGTCGGGTAGTGGACGTATATATAGAGGCTACCTTAGCTTTGGTTAGCTCGCACTGGGGGTCTGTCGCTGAGGCGATTGAAACTCCCTTGAATCCAATCATGCTAACGGGAAATTATTCAGTAAGAAAGTCGCTCACCGCACTGTTTGGTTGTTCAATACTTGGTCAAAGGTTCCCTGTTCCGCGTAGTGACTTCCCTCTTCTCATATGCAAGTGCATGTACATCAGCAAGCTTTCGAGGCCTCAACATGTTGCTACACTCCCCTTATAGACACTCGTTTTAGACCTTGGATTCTCGTTCGAAATCATTAGCCTCAAAGTTCAGTCACTAATCTAGAACCTTAACCAGTTTTGCTGCCGTTGCGGTATTACCGTATCGAAGTGGCAAGCCCATATGTATACATAAAACCAAAACCGCCGTTGAGAGAGAATGCCGGCTCCTATTGACAACCCACAGATCCGTTGGATAGAAATTGATGCCCGGCCAGACAAGAAGGTACAGCTCAAAAGCTACCTACCTCGATGTTCCACACAGTGTCCCTCTTCAGCAAGGTACAGACATAAGCCACATCATCATTATCGAACTCTCACCAAGCTCGTTCAGCATACCAGTAAAATATCACCCTTCAAAAAGGCTCGATATCAAACCTACCACGCAGTCGGCTTGTCGTCTGCAACCACTTTCTCAACATAAGCCTGCACCTCTTCATCCGTCATGACCGGAATACCCAACATATCATTGTCCGTCCCCTCAAGCAGCCCCCCATATCCGCTCCCCTGACTAGCAGCAGCAATGAACCCCAAGATGGTAGCAAAGTCAAACTTGCCCGCCTTCACGCCAGCCCACGCATTGGCAAGCGTCTCCTCCACACTCGGCGTCGTGACGGTCCACGCCTCATCTCCTCCCCCGACAGCCTTCTGCACCAGACCCAGCACCCGCTCCAGCGTCACCACGGCGGCATGCACCTTAACCACCCGATTCGCCGTCTCCCCGGGATGCGACAGCACCGCGACGACGGCCCTACCAATCGTGTCCCTCGTGACGACGCTGAACGCGCGGCTTCCCCCGTCGTAAAGCTGCGCCTTCTTCTCCTTGGGCTGGACGAAGGCCTGAGTGGCCACCCAGCCCAGCAAGGGGCCGGTGACGATGGAAGTCCAGGTGAACTGGGGGCTGGCCGCGGCCGCTTCCTCGAGGTGCCTGTGCGCGGCCACCTTTGCGGCGTACAGCGGGAACGCGGCGGCTTTCGGGTTGGTGTCGTCGGAGCCGAACTCGGAGGGGACGAAGCGCGCGACGCCGGCTTCGGCAGCGGCGTCGATGAGGTGGCGCTCCGAGGTCTCGAGGGCGAGGTGGGTTAGGGCCGAGACGACGGCGTGTTGGCCGCGGAGGGCGGAGACGAGGGAGGGTTTGGAGGCGTAGTCTACGCGCACGACGGTGACGGACGGGGGGAAGGTGGAGGTGCTGTCCTGGCGGGTGAGGACGGTTACGTCGAAGTCGGACTGGAGGAGGGCGGTTAGGATGGCGGAGCCCATTAACCCGCCCGCCTATAATGAGGTATTGATCAGTTTGGGTTGCTTGTGCGGGCCATATATCTAGCTTACTTACACCGGCCAGAGCGACTTTCTTGATGGATGACATTGCAGTTGAAGCAGATTGAAATGCGGTCCGTGTCGGTCAAAAGATGATCACAATCTGTGTTGCAGAGTTCTGGTAGCTGATGGAGTTATGGGTGGATAAATCAAGGTCTAGACACTAGGCAGGCGCAGGCCTTTATATGAGTGCCTCGCATCGTTCGCAATCCTCCCTCCTTCGACCATGGGGAGTGATGCCTGTGTGGGCCAACTGAGCTCTGCTCCAAAACATCATGATCGAATGATCCCGATAGCCTGACTTGCCATATCCAGCCGTCTCGCACGAGAAATTGGGACCGTCACAAGAGACGCAATGTTAGCATTCAGATACAAAGTTGATTTGTAACGCCGCAGCGCATGGAAAGCGAGTATGTTCTAGCACAAGTTTTCACTCTGAGCGTGCGCCGGACTTTCGCGTTCATGCACTGAGGCGCAATTGCGAAGGTTTTGCGACAAAGGGTCGAAAGCTTGGTCAGCTTGCCTTATCCCCTCGCGGGGCGGGGTGACCGTATCATAACACTTGTCGCGTTTTATAACCTGTCTTGCCTGGCAGATCATAGAATACCTTATTGAGGTGTGTACCTGAGTGGCGAGGGAATCTAGAGACAATCGTTCGTCTAGTCTAGGACTCTACCTTCGTCGTGTAGAGCCTAGTCGTCCAGTCGTGTAGTCGTCTAGTCGTCTACCAGTCTAATGGTCTACCGTAGCCGAGACACCGCGGGTGTGTTCTATTCATTGTGCCGGGGTGTGGCAATAGAAAATGGAAAGCAAAAACCCCCCGCACGAACTCCCGAACTGCCGATGCACTCTTCGTTCTATACAGAGGGCAAGGTACCTATGCTCAGTTACACAGCCAGACTTCCAATGATATGCTCTTGCTGTGACGTACCTACAAGCCTTTTCCCGGAAACGCTGATCCCTTCGGAATATCTAGCGGTGCAGTCCTTTGATCTGAGAGTGGTCAGCCGGACTTGCCATGTCGGAAACATCGAGCCACCAGGCCGAGCCGCTTGAACAGCCGCCCCGAACAGGTCCTGGCTCGGTCATCATGGTTCGGAAATACAACGTCAAACGCTCCTGTATCCGCTGCCACGAGCGGAAAGTGCGATGTGACAAAGAGGACCCCTGTATTGCCTGCGTCAGGTCCGACGTCCAATGCCGATACCCAGGCCCCGAGCGAGCCAAGCGGGTGAAGTCTCGCTCCCAGAGAGGCCTAGCATCCGTCACTGTCGGCGCAGCAGCACCCAACAACGCCGAGACTTATAGCAAGGGCCCAGCGCCGATTGCTGCCTCGACAGCACCTCGGCCGAGTGGATCGTCGCTCGTCGTCGGCCAGTTCAGTGCTACTCGACCCGCGCCCTCGGAGTCGGAGCAGTCCGGCGGGTTCCTGCTGAAAGAAGGCTCGTCCACCCGTTATGTCAACGAGTTCACGTTCTCGCGCGTGCTGGAGAAGGTCCGTGGGGCTTCCCATTCCAGTCTGACATGTACATGGACTCCCACCAGGCGATACTAACGTGGCTTTCGGCCCAGCAAGGCGAACTGCAGTCTGCCATAGACTCTCCGCAAGATAACCCTAGCACCCGAAGCAGGATCTCAACCCTAGGCCTCGACGGCCTCATTTCAGACCCTCGATTGACCGAAGACATCGCATCTCTCTTGCCCACTCGATGGCAAGCCACCCAGCTGTGGCAATGCTTCGTGAACAATGTCGACTGTCTGGTGAAGCTGCTGCACATCCCAACAGTGCAGCCGACTGTCTTTGCGGCCATCAACAACCCCAAAGACGCCACTCCAGACATGAACGCCCTCCTGTTCTCAATATACTTTGCCGCTGTGACCAGTTTACGCTGGACCGAGGTGCAGACTGTCCTCGGCCAAGACCGAGAGACCGTACTCGGTGCATACCAACGAGGGCTGGAGCTGTCATTGCATGCGAGGTCCTTTCTGGACTCCCCGACCATCCCATCTCTACAAGCGATGGCGCTCTACCTTGTAAGTTGACATTCAAATGATCGCCCCGAAAGACGCTGGTCCTGATCGATATGCAGATGTGTTATCGGAATGTCAACAGCGGCCGCACCGGCTGGATCCTGAACGGCCTGATCATCCGGGCAGCCGTTGCCGTCGGTCTACACAGGGACGGCGAGCAGTTCAACCTCAGCCCCCTTGACTGCGAGGTCAGACGCCGGCTGTGGTGGCAGATCCTCGGATCCGACGGCCGGGCAGCAGAAGACCACGGCCTGGCGGCCGGACCCAACGGCGGGTTTGACGGCTTCTGCGACACGAAGCTGCCCACGAACATTGATGATCGGGACATATCCCCCGCAACAACGACACCTCCGGTATCTCAACAGCGGTGGACCGAAATGACCCATTTCCTCGTAGCGTCAGAGATGTACCAGGCGCTCCAACAGATCAACCGTCTCTCAGCCAGCAACTGCGCCGACAAGATGGCCAGACTACACGACTTCCTGCAGGGAGTCAAGGCAGACATGCACACCAAATACCTCCAACACTGCGACCCCAACATCCCCGCCCAAAAATGCTCCCTCCTCCTCGGCCGCCTGCTCCTGGGCAAAGCCGAAGTCTTCATCAGACAACAGGCCCTCCGCGGCCTGAGCCCGGAAGAGACGCTCGCCCACGCCACGGACGAGACCCTCGCGCTGGCCTGCGACTCCCTGGAGCTGTGCTTCGAGATGAAGACGGACGAGCTGCTGGGCAACTTCCAGTGGCTGCTCAGCACCTTCACCGAGTACCACCTGCTGACTTACACTCTGTGGCACCTGTGTGTGCGGCCGGACTCGGCCGGCGCGGACAGGGCGTGGACGGTGGTGGACAAGATGTTTACGCTCGTCGAGATGCAGGGCGCGCCGGGAGCGAAGTGGAATGTGTTGAGGAAGCTGAGGGAGAAAGCGGCCGGGATTCGGAGGGGGATGCAGGGCGAGGGCGAGGGCCTCGACGTGGCTGCTGTGCCTGCTCCCCAAGTGAGTGGGCAGCAGATGGGCGCGGATTTGCAGCAGAGTATGCATCAGAACCCGCTGGACGGTGCCGGGGCGTCGCCTATGTTCAATGACGCTATGGTATGGGATCTGGGGTATCTCGTCTTTCCGGATTGGGGCGGGAATCCCGCGGCATTTTAACCAGTTACTATCCCCCTAACGCGAGAGCCTCATCTTTCAGCGCCGTCAACCAGATAATGGGACACGGCGTTTCAACAGATTGCCCCCATGCTCAACTATTCCGACGCTGTAACCCTGCCCCTGCATCCTTTCCAGCCCATCTTCCATACAGTTCATCTCCAAATGCTCTTATTTCGGACTCTCGGCCCATCCATCTCCCATCTCCCATCTCCCCCCTTCCACACCCCCATCACTTCCACACACTCGAACTCTCCACTCCCTCCCTCTTCCCCTCCTGATACCTCTCGCTCAGCCCCGAATACAACCCCTTAACCCTCTCAATCTCCGCCCTCCACCGCTCCCTCTCCGCCTCATCCCCGATCTCCTCGACCAGCTCCCCCAGACTCCTAGCCGTAAAGAACTTGTTCCGCCGGTTATACAGCGCCCTCCTCCCCAGGGCCTCGTCCCCCTCCCCCTCGGCCCGCACCCGGAACACCTCCTGCAGTATCTCGATGTCGTAGGGGATCGAGAACAGGTCCCTGCTGTCCTCGTAGGTGAAGAGGTAGTAGACCTCGTTGAAGCCGGCCCAGGTTATGCCGGACAGGCAGAGGGAGCAGGGCTCGTGGGTTGCGAAGAAGATGCAGTCTTTTGTCTGTGGCCTCTGGGAAGAAGGGGAGGAGGGGGATGGGGTAGAGGGGGGGGAGAGGAAGAATTGCTGGATGCAGTTGATCTCGCCGTGCAGGAGGGGGGAGGTGCGCTCGTCGTTTGTGGCGACTGTTAGGGGGTGCAGGGAGGAGCGGGAGAGGATCGCGGCGCCGAAGAGCTTGGAGCCGGTTGATACGCCGCGGGCGGTGAGGGGGATGATTTGGGTTTCGGTTAGGGTGAGGAGGGTGCTGAGGAGGGTGGAGGGGGGGTGAGAGGGGGTGGTTGTGGCGACCATTGTGAAAATACGTGTGTGCGTGTGTGTGCGCGAGTGGTTGTAAATGGGAGAGATTTATTTTATAGCTACAAATTCTGTTTGAGGCTGGGATGAAAGTGAGGGCAAGTGACTGTCCTTATATGGCTCACGCAGTGAGGTCTAGCGCGGGTTGATAACGCCAAGATCCGGAGCCCACCGATCTCAGTCCGGCCAGGGCCGGCTCCGAATGTGGGGCCGGTTATCGGAGATGGTGTCCTCAGCCGCAAAAGGGCTTGTGAAGAGTGTATCTCTGGTAAGTCTTATGTGCTACAGCATGTATTCACACTGGGCTTTGGAAGCCGGATGAAGGTCTCAACAGCTTGAAACAAGCAGTTGAAGGGCCGTCCCGATCTTCTGGGGCTGCCGACTCCACATAAATCTACAAGCGCCAAGAAAACTCAATTTCTGTCATCAACTCCAGATCGAGCACGACCTCACGATACTGCGGCGGTCACAGAGCTTTCTGTATACTCGGCTTCACTCAGCATGCACTATATCCGCCTCCTCCGTCCTCCAGTGCTGGAAATCTCAAGGTCCAGCAGATCCCTCAAGCTGGTCATCAGCATCGCAACGGACCTGGGCGACGCGTTCCTCTCACCCAGCACCCCCGTCCCGGTCCGCATCATTGTGCGCAGCCACGGGGAGGACGGTGGCGAGGCATGGACGGAGCTCACGCACGTGCGCTGCCGCCCGTCGTGGAGGGCTAAGGACCGCGTGCTGAAGCTGGACCTCTCCGTACCCGCGACGCTGTTGGGCGTCGATAAACTGCATATCCGGCCGGCGGACCAGCGGGTTGTCGCGTCTAGTGCGGTTGACTTGGCTGCCCGGGAGCAAGGGTTGATAGTCCCTGTTTCCGTTGACTTGATTGCTGCCGGGGAGGAGGTCAAGCATGTCTGCTACCGGGTGCTGAAGCTGAGTAATGAGCCGGGGGCTGGTTTGGAGTCTGCGCTCCAGGTTGAGGAGGAGATTGGCGATACGAGTCTTGCTCGCCATGTATGGGATGGGGGGTTGATGACGCTGGCTCATATTGCGAATATGTGCTCGCCTGTGTCGCCGCCGGGGTTTAAGTCTGGACTACAGCAGTTGAAGGAGGTGCTTTGCCGGGACGGGGATGTCAATATCCTGGAAATCGGCTGTGGGATTGGGACGTTGGGGATCGGACTGGCGCAGATATTTCGCTCGGTCGTCGTGCGGGACAGACCAAGATCTGTCTCCGTCCTCATGACGGACCTTCCAGAGGCGGAGGAGCGGGTTGAGGCCAACATTGCCCGGTACCAAACCTCGTCACCGGCTACAGACGCAAGCCGAGCCGACATCGATTATGAGAACCTCGACTGGGAAGACGGGCGCCTTGGCAAGTTCGGCACAAAGGTGCAATCGAAACTATGGGACTTAGTTGTGCTCAGCGACTGCACGTACAACGTCGACACCATCCCCGCACTCGTGCAGACACTGTCGCGGCTGCATTCCGCGGCCAACAGGCATCCTAACTGCCCGCAGGAAGGGTGGCGGTCGATGGTGATGATTGGCACGAAGCCACGGCATTGGTCGGAGCAAGTCTTTGTCGAGCAGATGGAGGGCGACGGCTGGGATGTGGAGGAGAAGGAGCGGCTTCCACTTCCGATGCTCGACGCCGACGCGCAGGCTGTCGAGATCTATCTGTTTGCCAAGGCGTGATTTGTAGGCTGTCAGATACCACCCTAGAGCATCTTTGAAGGCCAAGGTATGTTGGCTGCTGCTCATTGGAGAGCGGTGGTCAAAATCGGTCAGGATTCGGCAGGCGGCATTGGTCGGGATGCAATGCACGTCGCGGCCTCCCGCATAATCAAGCCTCTTGCTTGATCAATGGGGAGACGTTGTTGTGCAGCCATCACGAATTGAGGCCGTCGAGGCCTTGCCGAGGCTCTGCGTCATGACGGGCTATATCTTTCGGTATTTGGCTGCTGGCGCCTTCCAGTTATTCTCGACTCTCAGTCAACTACATTGCTTGACTTCACAGTTAACGAACAATGGCCGACAACAAGAAGACATCCAATGGCGAGACGGCGACCATGTCGGACAACAAAAAGAAGACCAACGGAGAGGCGCCTCCACCTACAACATCCAAGGGCTCAAAGTTTGCGGAGAAGTTCAACAGGTTCATTAATCTGTGCAACGAGATGAAAAACGACTCGGCCGGCGCTCTAGACTATGAGAAGACAGTCGATGACAACAACAGGCTCAAGAAAGCATTGGAAAAGCGTGATGGCGAAGTCGATGCACTCGAGGCAGAGGTCGAGCGGCTTAACAAGCTGCGCCTCAGCTACGTCGACGACTTCGAGATGAAGTGCGTCGACTACAACTCCAAACTGAAAGACGTGGAGAGTACGAGGAAGGCCCTGGATAGAACCCAGGGAAAACTTGAGGATGCGAACAACAAGATCAAGAAGCTGGAGGTTGAGAAGGGGAAGTTCGAGATGAAGGCACGGGAGAAAGAGGCTCTGCTGAGGAAGACCGCAAAGGAGCTCTCCGAGAGAGAGCATCGGGTTCGAGAGCTGGAATTCCAGCTGACTAGCGCACAGAAGAAGATCAATTTCTATGGCGAAGATCAACTTATCGTGAAAGATATCGACAATATGTATGCCTCTTCCCACATTTGGGTAGCGCGAGTCTTTGCTAACCATTAGCCAGTGCAGAGCAGTTTCAGATCTTCGCCGACAAGTGCCACCAAGTTGTCATGGAATGCTTCTATGGCTGCGAAGCACCGCCCGTATGTCGTTTGCAGGGGTCCGCGTCTGAAGATCTGCTCACATGGTCATAGAAGGACATCAATACTATCTCGACGAGTCTTGCGAGCTGCAACGGCAACTTCGGAGCAAAGCTTCCACTGTCAAGATCCACAAGCCCAGCCGCGAGACTCATGCGATGTGCTGCCGCCGAGCTCGTGCTCATCAACGCCTTATACAACCACATCTTCACCGATGTGTATATTCCCGGCGCGGTGCAGTACCAAAGAGCTGTGTCCACGACGCTGCAGATCCTGAATGACCCTCAGCGAGAGGCGTTGGTCCGCTGTCAACTGCTCGCAGAGTTCGAAACACAGGCCGACACCTTCCAGAGCGTCGCGCAACCCGCCTCGAACGAGGTCTGCACCGCCCTCGACAGTCTCTTGCCGGCAGGGGAGCCGCGACAGAAGTTCCAGACGAAGCTTGCGGAGCTGCTCAAGGATGCCTTTGAGCTCTGGCGCTCCCTGCAAGCGTCCACACGGAGAGTGTATGCCGACATGTCTGTAGATCCCCACATCCTTGAGCGCGACACCGACTTTTACTCGGATTACGACTATGGCGCCTTGCGAAACGCGACGAACCCCAGCATGTTGGCACCGGCCGGCCAGGCTGTGCAGCTGCTCTTCCCCATGGTCTGCATTGGTGAAGAGGTCGCCTTCAACCCGAAAGCGCTCTGGTCAGACCAGGCTGCGGTTGTCGACGCCAGGGACGAGCTGGCGGCGGAGCGCACGAGTATCCATGGCGGTGTAGCTGGCGTGCCGGACGTGGTAAGGCAACCGGTGGCTCGACGAAGGAACAGCATCAGCGCCCGCAATACCCAGTCGCCGGTGAACAGCGCTGTAGCACACCGCGTCTGATCAATATCTCTTCAGATGTAAGCCGCCGCCGCAGCGAGATGGGACCAGCCTGACTGGCAGGGGAGATGAGCCAAGTGGGTATACGGAGGGTTTCATGGCAGAATATGCGTATGACAGGGAACTGTGTACATGAAATGGCCAGATTGCAATCGTATCGCTGTTACAGACAAATATCAACCCATATCTCCACCAAAGTAATTTAATCACAGGCGACATGTTTGGTCGAGTGAAGCCCTTGATCGTTGATGACCTGACGAGAAATAAGCAACATCTGATTGGCCATAAAATGGTCCGTCCAGCTCGATAGGGCAACCAATGAAAATGATTCTGATGACCCAAAGACGAGCCTGGACCTCAACCCTGCATCAGCTCCGGGGTCATGGCGGGGCAATTGCGATCATACGTCAAGTTCCCGCCTCCAATCTCGCCTGACATATAAAGTGCCACGATCGGCCGCGACTCTCTCGTACCTTCTGCCAGACTCAACAACGCAATCACCTCGAGAACGAGACCACGGACAGCACTCTCTTCCTGTTTTCACTCTTAACAGTCGTCGCCGAAACCAAGTACACGAACCTTCCAGTTCCCTTCAACCGCAACCATGACAGGCGACAACGCAAAGCCGTCGACTTGCTGCGGCAAGGGCGATTCCGGATGTGTCTGCGGTATGTCTTGCACCTCTCGCTTCCTGACTCTCTGCTTCCTCCCTCATCCTCGTCTGGCCCGTGACATCTCCATGTCCCATCACGTACACCAACCCAATATCCCGACATCACCACCTTTCCGCGCCCCATTCCAACCTCTTAGCCGGGCCCACTCGCACTGCTTGTACAAGGCCACATCTCTAACATTATCCGCAAACTTACAGCCAAGCAAGCCACCTGCTCCTGCGGCAAGACCCACGCCCTGCACTGCACATGCGACAAGGCCCCGAAGGAGAACTCGGTCGAGGGACCCCGGTGCTCGTGCCGCGCCCGTCCCGCAGGACAGTGCACGTGCGACCGCGCCGACACGGAGAACACTAAGCTCACCAAGCCGGCCGCCGGGTCGTGTTCTTGCGGCGTTAGGCCCGCCGGTACGTTTTTAAACTACGAGACAAGAGGGAGAAAGGGGGAGAGAGAGAGCTAACAGAGGTGGAATAACAACAGACGCCTGCACCTGCGAGAAGGCCCCCGACGCGGGCTTCAACCCCGTCGAGCACGAGACGGACTTCACGACTAAGAAATAGAGCGGTTATCGTGGCTATGGACCTACCTTACCTATTTTGGCGGCGTTGGGGGGGAAAGGGTTTGGATTGATGGAAGTTGCATTGGTAACAGGCGTTGTACCCGGGTATACCTTTTTGGCCTCAACGTCCCTGGCCTTTGTATTTTATAACAACGACACGACGATGGTTTCGGTCTTTTGGCGCGGCTGGGATGCCGTCGTTGGCTTCTTCCGTAGCATCTACGTCTCCCTGGAGCGTTTCACGCGGCCGGTGGTCGAGCAGGGAGGACGAGGAAGAGCGAGGCAGAGGCGCTCTACACCCGCCGCCGCCGCCCGCGGGAAGAAGGCGTCGGGGAATGGGAGGGCTGTTCAAATGGAATCATTACATTATTACATCGTTGGAGCGGCGAATGGCATCGTTTACCTACTAGACCGCATCTTTGGTCCTGTGTATCGACATTGCTTACCCTTCCTCGCGCTGGTGGGGAGGTACTTGGCTCTGGCTATCCGGGTTGTCTACGTCTTTCTTTACTACCTGACGCAACACATCAGCTACACCGGGACGGATCGTCTGCGGGAGTGGACTATCTACAGGGACTTGGCCAACGTTCACTGGGACCGGGAGTACGCCTGGACGATCGTGTGCAGTCCTAGCTTGGGGGTGAGGGATTACAGGCGGTGGAGGAAGAGGAAGGGGCTGAGGTTTGCGAGGCCCAAGGTCAGGGTCGTGGATGCCGAGTGGAGGGATGATCAGGAGGAGATGTGGAGGATGCAGGAGAAGAATTGGGAGATTGTGAGACTGAGGGGGGGCCCGTTGTTGGGGCAGGTGAATCCGATGGATTATGTTAGCGATGATGATGATGATGATGATGATGATGATGATGAGGGGGAGGAGAAGAAGCGAGGGGAAGATAAGGGGAAGGGCAAGGAGAAGGAAGTGGACGTGGGCGAAACGGAACATCGGGAGGAGAGGCTCGAG
>Ga0209127_100605_pt1 | contig 12358 bp, 12 predicted proteins | sample LakSupMetagenome_FD_187469 | JGI IMG/M metagenome (GOLD analysis project Ga0209127, IMG submission 187469) | Freshwater microbial communities from Lake Superior, Canada - Sta WM archaea (SPAdes) (version 2) | ecosystem: Environmental > Aquatic > Freshwater > Lake | place: Lake Superior, Canada...
AGTCCTTGTGCCAGCTCTAAAACAAACAGTATCAACTCCATATCTCGACACTGTTCCACTCGAAGACACCATCCCAGCCACCACGAGTCCGCCATCCTTGACAACCCCACTTGCAAAAGAGAATTATGTGCACCATCATAACAGTCTGGCACGCCTGCGCCAACTTCCGCACCGGCCACGGCCGCGTGGGCCGTCTCCTCCCCGGCTGCCGCACCTGCGCCCAGTACACCGCGGTGCGAGCTCCTGGTGTCTAGCCGCCCGGCGATCCTCCCGTACGACTGCTACAACTGCATGCACCGGGGGCAGGTGGTGCAGCGGGACAACTTGTTCCGCACGATGCGGCAGGTGCAGATGCCCGTACGGGGCGTGCCGGAGCGGCTGGTGCCGAGGCTGGTCGCGGGGCCGGAGCCGGAGAGGCCGGGGGTGCTGTTGGAGAGGTGGGAGGAGGATGGGGAGGACGAGGAGAATTTGCCGGGGGATGGAGGGGAGGAGGGGGGTGGAGGGGAATCGATACGTCTATCGGGGACTGATATGAGGGTTTTTTGAACCGGGAGGTCGATCCTGGGAGAATCCCGATGAGAACCCAGAGGGTTTTTTGGGAACACCAAGAGATATTGAGCCTTGACGTAAAACGCTGTCTCAATACTCTTGCTGCCATACACCTTCGCCTACTCAAATGAGTAGAAACAAGCTCGCAGCAACAGCAACAATGCCCATCCCCGCCGCTCCTGCACCTCGAGACGCAATACTCCCAGATCTGGCCATCAGGTACCACCTCCCCTGATAGTCCGTGTTCCAAACCAAACCACCCCCGTCAGTGTGCGTAAATTTCGGCAGAGGAGAGCCAGCCGGGACCTGCAGCGCAATGGGATTGTACTCTTCGCGCCAGTCGCCCGGGTCCGGAGTTGCCTCCGACGAGTACCCGTAATCACGGTGCTCGTCTTCCCGCGCACCCTCGAAGAAGATAGACAGCACCCCCTCCGGCACAGTGACGACGAAGGACGCCGAAGCAGTCGTGTTCGTAAAGTTGAGGGCGTAAGTAAAATTGGTGTCTTTTCCCCTATTTCGCGCGCATCATGATTTATCAGCAATAGAACAGCAGGGGTATGACCAGCCCCGGGAAGCAGCAAACTTGGGTAGACAGACCATACGATATCCACCTCCTTCACACAGTCCGCAGTCGTCGAGTAGTTCTTCGGTTGCTGAAACCGCGCACGGTTGCGCAACACCCTCCCATCCCCAACCCAGCTCCTCTCGTCGCCGGCGACGGCATAGAACGACCCCTTGGCACTTCCCCCCTCTCCCTTCACTTGCGAGACCGTCGCCGCCCAGAGGTCCACTTCCTCCAGCGGCACGTACTCCCACGGCTTCAGCTTCAAGTCGCCGCACAGCGCCCCGTCCTTAAGGCACTCGAAGTGCGCGGTCGTAAACTCCAACTCCGGAAGCGGCGGGTGAGGCAGGTCGTCGTCGTCCTCCTCCTCATCATCACGAAACCGATCATCCACCCCGCGGTGCAGCGAGAAGAAAAAGGGGTTGGTATCCCAGGGCGCATTGACGCCTATCCGCATGTACGGGGGCACGTCCAGATTCTTCACGAGGTCCCAGTAGTAAGTCCCGTTGTCTCCGCATGGGTACTCTACCTCGTCGCGAAAGTCTTTGTACGGGTCGTCGTACCGCGTCGTGTTGTGCGTGAAGGTCCCTGTGATCTTGCCCGGGTAGTAGATGTACTGTGCGCCTCCGTCGGTGATGTAGTTGACCGAGGTGTTGTACGACGCGACCGGGGAGATACTGAGAAGCCCGGTGATCAGGATGCTCGCCAGCAATCGTGGCTGTAGCATCGTCCTTGTTCAAGAGTTCCGCTCGACTGGAGATCTCCTGTCGATCTTTTCGGCGTTCGAAAGCATCGCGGTGTTGTTAAAATCTTGATTGTGGAGTACCTCGCCATCAATGATATATCCTGCCCGGTAGGGAATAAAACGGCTTCACAGCTTAAATTCGCACTAAGAAGCATCTCATTTCCTCCATGTGGTTGAAAGGGTACCATCTGCCGTATCACGACCTATTACATGCACTGCCAAGCCTTGCTGTGCCGTATCGTTCCCTAAACTTAGCACAACGGATTGCGCTAACCGTATGGCCGGGCCGTGACAACTTCAACATCAGGCCGACGAGCACAATTCGCATTGTGCCACACAGGTGGACATTAACTTGTTGGACACCGCTTTCATTTCATTTTTGAGCAAGGTCTGTAGCTACCTGTTTGGTCCTGAGCTGTTTCCTACGACGACTGCTTCTGGGAGCTGTCCTAGCTCTTCGCAGCGAAAGTGCTTGAACATACAATTGTGATCTGTCATTTGCAGAAGCAGGCATTGCAATACCAAAAGCATCGATTTTGGTTCCTTAGGTTAGTTGTCACCACATAAAACGCAATGTCTCGTGTCCGTCTTCTCCCTTTCCTTCCCCTGCAAACTCGCTTGACTACAGCACCGCGCACCCTTATGAGAGGTGATCTTACATACCTAGGAACAATGTTGAGGTTCTTATCCTCGTCCGGAGGGTAGTTGTGCATGGGAGCTACGGACGGTTCCTCCTAGCGCACAATTAGCTGAAGATGTTAGCGTAAATCAGAGATATGACGGCACGCCGTAAGATTATCTGGTTAAGGTCTTGCGATGTCCGAGGTGTAGGAGCGTTTGAGAGATCGGAACAAGTAGTACCTAGTCTAGACAATTCAGACCTATCTCTCAATACTAGCTATTCTACACCGTGCGGTACTGTCCTGTGTATATTGTACTATTATATATCTTATGTCTTTTGGGCTGTGCCGAGGCGTTGAGCTGGTAGAGAGAGATCTGGCCGGTCTGAGTGGTGACTAAGATACTATGAATCGTATGCCTTAGCCCTTCTCCCCTCCTCGTATGCCGGTAGCGCCAACCTCTTCGCCATCTCCGTAAAAACTACGACCCGCAGAGTTTTCTCTTCAGAAATCAAGGATGCGTTGCGATCTGTTTTCAGCTATTAATACCCTGCAGTCAATCTCTATGGCGATTCGATAGTCTTCTACACCCCATACTGTCCTCTAGTGCATCACGATGATGCGGTTGAGAGGTGGAGATGCAGCTCTGTCGGTGAGGCTTCAAAGCACCTCGGCCTCTTGCTCGATCACATCAGAGCAATATACGGAGATCGTATTGATACCGAAAAGGCCCTGCACAAGCTAGGACGCTGCACATTTTCCCTTGTCTAGATTCTACTGCAGCCCGGAGCAACAGTCTACGTCCGCTGCGGTGGGAGGATATCAGCACGGATTGTCAGACATGTAGGCGTAGGGCCGAGGAATCTTGATTACGGTGACCACAGCGGTGAACGCATCAAGGTGGAACTCTGGGGCTTGGATTACGATGGGCGGAAGGTTGGCAGGCGGCTGAGTACGGAGTATGTGAGTGGCTTCAACGACGAAGTGGAGATACAGTCACTGAACGTCTTCCCATGCCACTTTCTTGATAAAGAAGACGGAGGTGCCCTAAGCCAGAAACTTGTTGAAGAGGAACAGAGGTGGTTTGGTCTTCTGGGTGGAGAAATGATACACTCACGGTCGCTTCCTGGACAACACCGGTGTCAAGGTATATATCGTTGATCTCATAACAAGCTTTACACTGATACTGCACACAGTTCAGGAGTCGACTATTCATCAACCGTGCGTCGTACTGGGACTCAGCTGAGACGGGGCCAAGGCCCATCGTTGGAAACGTTGATGACGCTGACACAGAAAAGATGCCTGATCATTACCTAGGATACACCTGTTTCGACTGCGAGAAGGTCCGGGATTCTCGATTTCGGCAGGGAGAACACCGGAGTCGACGTATCACCTGGAAAGATCACGATATGGATAACATTCTCCCGAAGAGTACCATTGAGTTTGCTACCGAGTGTGGCAAACAAAGGATTGACGTCAACCACCTGTACCTGATTTGCAATCATGCTCTGGGTGCCTTTGTTCTGAAGACCCGGACGTGGAGTAAGTGTCTCCTAGTACCATCACCCATGGCGTTATTTGCGTACCTGGCCGCCTACATGCTTGAATTCTTGTCAGTACGCGTGTACTGCCGTGATTTCACAGTGTCTCTCAAAAGGTTGATGTAAAAAGCAGAGTGCTGAATACAAGGAGCCAGCCCAGATTGACGTCTCCTTTTGCTCCAAGGCCAGGACGAATACTCTGGCAATCGACAACTTGGCCTTGAGTCCGCAGCGAAAGAACATAATAAAAGCACTGGTCCAGAAACATCGGGTCGGTGACTCAGCAGCTCAGATGCCCAAGGCATGGGGTGCAGACCTTATCCAGGACAAGGGGGAGGGTCAGGTCTTCCTGCTACACGGGGGCCCAGGTGTAGGCAAGTCATATGTTAGTTCCCCATCCTCTCCCCTCCACAAAGCAGTGGCACCGAGAAATTACTGATATGGCTTTGAAACATAGACGGTCGGTGGGTACGCACTTGTTGAACTCTTTACAGAGTACTGTATGACGTCGGTTCGACTAACTGTTCGCGACCTAGAATGCATCGCTGAATACACCGGGCGCCCTTCCTCTCTCCTTATTGGACAGGTCTCGGTGTTCTTCCGCTGTGTCGAGTATTATAAAGGCGTGCTCTTCCTCATTACTAACCGAGTCGGGAGGTTCGACGATGCCTTCACATCTCGCAGTCATGTTATTATCCACTATCCGCCTCTCAGCAAGGAGGTCCGCAGGGCAATCTGGGAAGGGTTCTTTGGCAAGCTGAAAAAGGAGCGACCTGAGATCAAGGTTTCCAGAAGGACGAAGAACTACGTCCTGGGAGACCCAGAGATGACGAATGTAGAATTGAACGGCCGTGAGATCCGCAATGGTAAGTCTTGATATCCACATTCAGCAGCCATTCACTCACTTCTCTTCTCTACGTAGCATTTCAGACCGCGGTATCTCTCTCCCTTTTCCAGTTTTTCACGAGAGAAGTCAAAGACGAGGACGAGAACCCGGAACTTGAACAAGAGCATTTCGAAGATATCTGCAGGATGACGACAAAGTTTAAGAAGCACTTGCGCAACGTGGCTCAGACGAGGCCCGTCGCGCAGCCAATGCGAGAGACCGGAACGATGCCGACGTGGACACTGTGGATTAGTCACGTCGTGGCGACGACGACGGAGTAATACGTTGACTCGCAAACCCGGGATTGGGCAACAGATTTGAGGGCAGCTATATGAGACTGCGAATCTTGTGGTCTTTGCATTGCTTAGGAGGAGCCTGGCAAGTTTGCCTGTACGGGGTCGCTTGCTGACTTGGGTCCTACTGCACCCGCGGCTATCCTTTGTGTAATGTTGCCCGTGTGCTATTGTCTTTTGCTGAGCAATCTTGTAAACGCAGTCTCGATGATGGCCGAGCTGTCGGGTATTGAAGGGTCGGTGAAGGACAGGTGGGCCGTGGGGTGTATGCTAGGCTTCTCGCTACACTCGTTCTTGAGTGATCCGCAAACTGCTGTGCTGGTCTGTCCTTTGGGGTGTGTCGAGGTGCCGAGCTGTCAGGGTTGTTGATTCTAGAACAAAGGAGGTTGAAGAATACGGCAGAGCTGCAGAGACCGTACCTATATGCGGCGACATTTGTCGTTCGAAACACTTGTCGTGATCGTCACTGTTCTGTGAATTAGATTGACTCTGATAGCTCAGTGCCTCGACGCAGCCCAAAAAACAATGGGACAGGGCAGACAGGGTTAGTTACTGACCGCACGATCTTGCCTCGACGCAGCCTCGACATGCTCTATTCCCGCTGGCTCATAATCAGAGGCACTACATCCTCAAGCGCTCTACCTGAACAGCGAATATATGTAAGACATGTCCTTTATTTGAACCATTAATAAAAATAGGTGAAGAAGCTCGGCTCGTAACGCCTCTCAACTAATTATTAACCAAGGTTTTAATACACAAACAGTAGTCTAGGAGATCATACTCGTACCTCCAATGCCAACAATAATCCAGCCTACTCAAGGCCTTCTAAGCAGCACACGGGGTCTTTGCAGGGTCACCAGCGTAGCGATACGGGGAGTGGCTCCACGACCAGATGACTCCTCGAGTGTAAATGCCGTGATCCGATAATAGCTTGATAGACGTATACCCCGTGATGGGCTATTTCCATGAAATAACTGACGCAGCGCCTTGCCCGGCTGGTGAGTTCGGGCTGTGACCTGCATCTGTGCATCGTTGGGACGACACGACACTGTAAGTGCGGCGGCGGCTGCTGGGGGATTCGAGAGAATGAGCATTAGCTTTCGGTGCTTGTCGAAGAGCTGCAACAGGTGACCGAGGTCGGATTCGCCAAACCTTACTGGAAGAAAGACTCGTCCCAGATAAATGCTAACATCTCGTGATGAGTCGCTGATATCAAGTAGAACGAGGCCCCGGGGATATGAGAACCCCCTCCCAGTTATTTCTCGCACGCATCTATTGGATGAAGAGCAAAGTTGGTGTCCAATCTATGCAGCATCTTTGCTCTTCCGGATTGATTGCCAGGTCTGCGTGCTTGAGCAACGGGATGGAAGCATGACGATCAAGGCTGGTAAGCTCTGGGACCTGACGTAGCCGAGGCATAGCACGTGGTGTTACACTAGGGGTTCTTCTTTGGACTATCCAGGCCCTGCGTATGCGGTCCTCCCTCCAACCTGGTATTAGAGATGGCGCTCAGACGAGCCTGAGGCTATTTATGGTATCCGGGTGTGAGACTCGGTAGACGACGAACTAAGTGGAATAGGATCCCATGAATCACGACACCTTCCCAGTGTGCTAGTCCGGTCAGACGATAACGCGTGGGCATCGCGTGGCAGGTGGCTTACCGTGAACCATGGGTTCGTCTTGCGTCGCATATTGCGATACGACGTGACCCCCAACGAACGACCTTTGGGTGATGACCGCTCTGGGGAGCAACCAATGTGACGGACTCGCAATAGAAGAAGGTGTTCGCACCCCGCGCTCAAACGGAGCAACATGGCATCAAGGTGTTGGCGCCGGGGGCGATGAATAAAGGAAGGTCCGTTCCGTTCTGGGAATAGAAACTACAACTCGTGGTGTCGTGATAAGAGGGCGGAGCGTGTCAGCCCATGTCTCATTCCTAAAAGATATGGCGAGATAGGTCTTTATCGAGAGGAAGCTGACATCGCGTTGGCAGTGCGAGGTTCCAAGTCCCAACCATTGCCTGTCACTAGATCAGGCCGAGTGAGTCGAAAACACGGGGTCCAGGATATTCCGTGCATGTCCCAGGTGCAGGCCCGGCAGGTCAAGGTATTCTGGGCCCGCGCACCAGATCGCAAGTTCCGGGTTAAGAGGTGGATGTCTCAGCCCACCGAGCCCAGCAGCGCACAATACCCCGAGACATAGGCTGCTGCCAGCATGTGATCGGAGGGACACCGCAGGATAACAAGAGACTCCAGGCCGAGGGCCAGTCGGCGATGTTACCGACTGGTTGAGATGCGATGCAAAGAGATGAGATCTATGGATATGTAACGTTGGTCTTCCGGGTTGGGACACCGAGGCTCAAAGCGAGCGAGGAAGAGTCTACATTGAGGCACTTCACTTGTGCATGGAACAATCTGCTTGTATCATTTCTTACTGCATAAGACGTGATTACCACTGGTGACAGTAACATATTCCGGGAGAGGTGTATTAACCTCGGATTCATGATCAGCCCGACTTTTCTCATGTTGCCGCGATGTATCCGCCCACAAGTCTGGGAGTTCGACCATCATCGGGTTAAAAAACTGGCAGTCCGTCCAACGACAATGAGAAGCCGTGGATGTTGCTGGAGTCTGCAAGCTGACAATGCCCGATTCGCCTATCTGGCGAACCAGGTTGCAACCTCAGATCCGACGGGAATAGACACGGGCTCAGAGCACAGCTGATTCGCCACTCGTTGGAGGTTTCCGCCTGCGGCAAGGGCAACCGATTGGATCAGGGTCCCGGTCCTGCACCCAAGACTTGGAAACGCGGGCCGTGAGGCGCTATGCCGGGCGCTCTGAGTTCAGGCTTGCGGAGCCGTGTTCCGCCTTGAAGGATCCACGCTGCATGACAGGTCGGCGCTGATTGGCTGCCAGGCCACAGTTTACTCCGGATGGTGTCCCAGCTTTTCTCCAATGCTGGAGAGACGCGCCTTGCTCCGCAGTACCGAAACCTCCGTCGACCGTGGGGCAGCCCGCCAGAGTGTGGGGTTTCTTTTGATTTAGTGTGCTTGGATTGGAGCTTTGCCAGCCCACACCCAATGCCACTATTTCAGCATTTCTGCATACTTTCCCCTTGTCGCTGTTCGTCCCGCTCGAACACTGATGAAAGTCCATGGGTCTGGGACGTTACTGCGGCATTCCCGTGAATGTGGGCGAAAAGTGGACGCAGGCAGGCAATCGACGCTACTACTTCGTATGCAATTGCTCAATCAGAATTAAAATGCTGGCATGCAATGCGACAAGCAGCGCGCCCCGGGATGGAGCTGCCGTAAGCTATCGGTATCTCTGCCCTTGGCCCCCTTGCCTTTGTTTGCCCCTCCCGTGACTCCGCGAGTGCCGTCGGAAAGCCGTAGCCTGGATCCTTGATCAATCTTTGGTGTCGTTTCTGGCCGGGTGAACTGCGGCGATGGGGGTCTTGTACTCTCGGCCAGCATTGCAGCAGAGCGGAGACTCATGCACCGAGCCCAGGGCGGCTTCTAGGCCCTGAGGTTGCTGGCGAGAAATGCCTAGCAGTCTAGGGGAAATGGATCTCCCACTCTCGCCTCCTGAGCCCGTTGCTCCTCAAGTTGAAGCCGCGTGCCGTCCGAATCTCTGGCGGCCCATTTTGCCTAAAGGACGGGGAGATACCCTTATATTGAAACCCAATCGCCATTTGAAGACACCGTGACCTTGTGCCAACCCTGCTGATTGTTGGCTGTCCACCATCTAACATATATGATGCTACTTACCTGGTAGACGCCCGCCAGTCAAGAGGAGAAAGGAGAAAGGTCACAAGACTGCAAGCCTCGATTCCTGCAGACATTGAATTGAACCTCGATTCCTTCCGTTCGGCGGTTGGGGCTCTTTTTTCTCTTTTACTGTCGTTACGGGCATCACCAACCGGGACTGGACAACCTTCCTGGCACTGCATCGTCTGCTGCGCTGAGCAGTAGCGCCTCTGGGATAGGGGTGGGCGAAGGCTCATACGACCACACAGACAAAAGGGATCTGGAAAAGGACTCAATGGTCCTCATCGATGCAGGATGAGCAGCTCAACAGCATTGGTCGAACCTGCGCCGGTAGCAGTCCCAGCGGTATTCGAGGGGTCGCCTTTGGGTGCAGCCAATAGCAATAGCCCCGGCGCTATTAAGGACAAGGGTTTGGGGCTGATCATGGGGAGGGACACGCGCAGCAGCGCCAGCGGCGCATCGTCTCGGCAGCAACGGTCTGGGGGCTGCACCCACTGCAGCAATCGCCGGACCCCGTGCCACGCCCACCATCCAGCCAACCACGCCAAGGACCTTAATTCGTCGTCTTCTCAGCACTCGTCTTCCTCCGCATCACCCCTCCATCAACACAACTCTGGGGCCGTCCCTCCGCAGAGCCAGAAGGAGAAGGAGAAGGCCAGCAATAACGGGACGAGCCACAGCCGGACACTCAGCCAGAACCAGAACCACAGTCCAAGCCAGAGTCAGAGCCCGACCACCATAGAACAGCAGACTAATAACTGGTACCACATCAGCCATCTGCGACCCCGCAGAATCTCCAAACTCAAAATCCGCGCCTCGACCGCGTCCAAAAATGACAGCGGCGGCGACAGTAGTAACACAAACAGCAATACTAACAGCGAAGCCATGGAGCCGCCCGTTTTGTCCTTTTACGGCACCGAGCCCGTGCCGCTTCCCTCGCGCTTTGCCAGCATAAAGCGCAATCTCGTCGCCGGCCATGAAGCCGAGCTCGAGGCGTCTTGGAAGCGCCTTTTAGAAGCACTGCGCGGCGAGGTCGAGCACATACAGAGCCAGGGGCCAAATGTCACGCCCTCGATTGACTTCACGGATATTGAGAATCCGCGAAAGAAAGCCGATTTTGCGCGCGAGCTCCGCCGCTACGGCGTTGGCGTGGTAAGGGGCGTCATGCCCAAGGCCGACTGCGACAAGAACGTCGCCGAGACGGTCAAGTACCTGGAGACGAAGCACGACTTCAAGCCGCCCTCGGCGCAGGATCCGACCTGTTTCGACTTCTTCTGGTCGCCGGCGCAGGTGCGCACGCGTGCCCACCCCAGCGTCTTGCGCGCGCAGAAGTTCGTCATGTCGCTGTGGGACAACCAGGCCGACGACCGCATGGCTACCAATTTTCCCATCGTCTATGCGGACCGTATTCGTATTCACGGTGCACCGAGCAGCAGCGTGTCAAATGGCACCGACTCTGCGCCAGCCATCAACGGCAACGGCAGCGCTGTCCACGGTAGCAGCAGCAGCACGTCTGCGGCATCAGCAGCAGCCGCTGCATCGGCGGCCGAGCTGCTCGGCGACTTCACCTCGTCTACTGTGATCGCTCAGGTGGACAACGGCAGTCTCGAGCGCTGGGAGCCAGACGGCTACGGCCGCGGCGGAACCTACGATGCCGTCTTCAAGGGGAAGTGGGAGGAGTACGACCCGTGGGACCCGACCGGGCGCATCGGGACCACACCGGACGCCTACAACGGCTACGGCGCCTGCAGCATCTTCCGCATGTACCAGGGCGTCGTGTCTCTCAACACCATCGAACCGGGCCTCATCCGCCTGCTCCCCTCGCCCAAGCTGGCAACAGCCTACTTCCTCCTCCGCCCCTTCTTCTCCCCCAAGGAGAAGGCGCCCGAGCAGCGCGACACAGAGGCCTGGGAAGCCTACCTGGACGCCAGCAACTGGGCCCTCGACAAGGAGCAGAGCACCATCATCCACGGCGCGGTCCCCGGCCACGCCCAGCGCCTGACGGAGCTGTGGCACCCTCACCTCCACCTGCGGCGCACCCTCGTCACAATCCCCACCCTCCAGCCGGGCGACTACATCCTCTGGCACCCGGACCTGGCCTACCACATCACCAGCAACGACAACTTCAGCATGGCCAGCGTGGCAGCCAGCCGCGCCACCACTCCCCCGCCGGACTCTTCCTCTTCGGCGGTCACCGCCGTCGCAGGGAGGGGCGCCAACTCCACCTCCCAGGTGTCGATCCTCGTCTACGTCCCCGCCGCGCCGCTGACGCAGACCAACGCGCTGTACCTCGCCCGCCAGCGCAAGACGTTCCAGCGGGGTCACCCGGGCCCGGACTTCGACGCCACGGGCAGCGGGCTGGGGACCGAGGCGTCGCACACGGGCCGGCCGGGGGAGACGGACATCGCCGAGGTTGGGGGGTCGGCGGGGTTGCAGGCCATGGGGCTGGCGCCCTTCGACGTCGCGCCCAGCCCGGCGGAGAACGGGAATGCGAGTCCCGCCGAGAAAGACGAGGAGGTGAAGGGTGAGAAGAGGGATGTGGATGGGGACGTGGATATGGATGGTGATGCTGCGAGCAGGGAGAGGGAGGAGGGGGTGGGCAAGGGGGATGTGGCGAGCGACTCGGTTACGCAGAGTCATGCCGAGGCCGACCTCGTGAGGTTGGCGAATATTATCCTGTTTCCGGAAAACTACTATTACATGCCCAAGAGGAATGGGGATATTACGCCGAGGGTCAAGGCGGAGAAATTGCAGGAGAAGAGGTGAGGGGTCGGTGGGAGGGGATGGCGCAGGAGGTGGTTTTCAGACCGCTTTGGCGTGAATGCGTGTGTGTACTGTCCTGCTTTGACGGGGTTACAACATTTAGAGAGATGTGCGATACGGAACGTAGGTTCCTGCTACGGCGCCTCTACATATAATACAGAGGTGCTATGCATCAGTTATTTGTACGTTCGAGACCAGCAGCGTCCTGCAGCAGTGCTCTAGCTTACATCGTCCCAGGCAACAACACGGCAATGTCCATTTGCACGCTTTGTCGGGCTTACGGCATTCAGATCCGGACCGTGTCTCGTACAACCTGCTATTTGCGCCTCGTGGCATCCCTTGTCTCTGCTCCAGCTTGTAGGTCCATGTCCTCCGACGTGTCACACCTCTTCCGTGACGGGGTGGAAGGTGTGCTCATGGTCGATGATTTTGCATCGCAACAGGATTATTGTAGCGGGATGACATTAGTCGATTTTGATGGTTTTCATGGAACATATAAAGGTGAGGAAGTAGACCAGAAAGAATGACAATAGCTCGGAGTTTGGAACGTCCCGGGACAGGAAGGGATCTCATGTTTGGAGCCGAGAGTCAGGATGGTAATTTTAGCGTGGTAACTCCCCGGGAGGACGG